>ERZ1034569.167-NODE-167-length-24440-cov-8.455321_pt1 | contig 24440 bp, 41 predicted proteins | sample MGYA00520706_ERZ1034569 | MGnify/ENA primary metagenome ERZ1034569 (study PRJEB33760, sample SAMEA4777722) | hypersaline lake metagenome | biome: hypersaline environment; feature: brines | place: Spain | collected 2014-08 | depth 0 m ...
TGCTTCTTCGATACGTGCCTCGAATCTTTCTATTTCTTCTTCGTTGTCTAGGAAACTGGTTTCGTCTAGTTCCTTTCTGATGTCGTCCAGTTTCTCTATCCTCAGTATTTCACTGTATGTGAGTTTCTCTTCGGTGTTTTGTATCTGTGATTTTTTGGCGTTTATCTTGTTGTATAGTGTCTGCTTGAATCGGTTCATGGTGGGTCACCGTATGTAGTAATGTAATACCTAATCTTTATAAGTGCTTTGATAAGCCTCTTCGTGTTCGATTAGGTATTGTGGTGCGGTGTCTTTATCCTCTGCTAGGTGTATCCATTCTCCTTTTTCTACGTCTCCTGAGAGGAAGGCTTCTATGGTTTCCATGATTTTTCACGTGTTCAGTTTATATCTGTCTACTAGGTTTGTATCAGGGTTTCTGTTCTTGCCTCTGGTTTCATTCTGGGTGTTCTGTTGCCCGTCCAGTGAACAGCGTTCACATTCTCCCATGTTTTCGATTTGGTTTTCAGGTGCTTCGTAACCGCACTCTGGACATTCTGCCGTTGAACTGTTGAATGATTGTGTTGTCATTGTAGTATCACATTGTCACATAAAGATTTAAAAAAGGGGGGTTGTCGGGGTTCAGAACCTTCCGTCAATAGCTTCTTCGTATCTCAGGTATTCACGTTGTGGTTCTAACCCTTCCAGTGCTGAATGGACAAGGCTGGTTGTGTCGTCCGCACGGTCTCCGATTTCCCTTGCTAGGTCTGGGCTGATTGTTACTTCGTGGTCGTTGTCTATGAACGTGGAGTATACTTGCCCCATGCCTCGGATTTCCCAGTTGGTTTTGTCAACCTCGGCTAACCATAAGGTTACCTCTTCGTCACCGACTTCGTGGTGTTTCAGGGCGTTCCTGACCGCACCCTGTTTACTCTGAGATTGACCGTAGCTTCGCCCAACCATACATAACCATGTTTTCTGCTTCAGGTCTGAGATGTCTGATTCGTCCTTGACCTGTGTCTCGCCCTTGGCTTTGCCTTCGAGGTTCATGATTTCTACTTCCTCGCCTTCAGGGTTGTCGGTTACTACTGCTCTGGCGTATGGTTGTTCCCAGTCTGGGTTGTCGTGGTTTTTGACTTTGTCGCCTTGCCGTAACTTGTCTGTCGTGTTTTCCAAGTTTGGTCACCTTGCTCTGAGAGTCACCACGTCTGTGCGTGATGCCCTCTAGGGTTTACACCCTTACCTAGTAATAGACCTTTAACTTTTATAAACCCTTTGGCAGGGGGTGTTTGGTTTTACCTTTCTCAGGTAAACGGTTCTGAAGGGGGTGAGTGAGTCGTCAAAACAGGAAAAACACCGATTTCGGGGTCTGACAATGCTTTTTTTTACACGCTTAGATGCCTTAGCTAGTCTTCCTTGCGAGGGGTGGGGTAAACGGTCAAGATAAGGGCATTAACGGAATCGGGGTGAAAGTTTTTTGTCACTAACCTGTAACAAATACCTGACAGCTGTTATCGTGAAGTAACACCAAACTGTTGTCACTGACAAGTAACAACACTACCTCTCAGTAACAACAGATTTTTGTCACTGCTCGGTCACACAAACACCACCCAGTAACAAAAAAGATTTGTCACCCTGTAATGAAAAACACCTTTTTTTACTTACAAGTAACACTGTAACCGTTCAGTAACAACAACACTGTTACTACCTCCGAGTAACAACAACTTACAAGTAATAACAAGGATTTATCACCGCCCAGTAACAACACCTGTTTTTCCTGTGTGAACCACCTGAACACCCTCTAATTAAGAACTAGTTGTAACCAAGTAATAGTAACACAAAAAAGCGTGTAAATATGTAACCCCTTAGTAACAAACGACTATATACCTACTAAATGCTTGTGCGTCTCTCTGAGTGTGTGTTTGGCTTTAATTTTTTTGTAAAGTATGCTTTACACTTGCGTGTTTTGTATGCGGTGTCATATTGTCGTCCAGCGTGGTTCTCCCCATTTTTCTTTGTCGTTGTGGTAACTGATTTTTAAGGCTCTTGTTTCGCTTACGTGTTCTCCGTTGAGTTTGATGGTGATTATTGCTGTGGTTTGCTGGTTTCGTGTGTCGTGTCTTATCCATCCGCCTGTATCGAAGTTGAGGGCTTGTAGAGGTGATTTTACAAGGTTTGTGACCTTGTATTCTTTTTCTTGGACTCCGCCGTTTTGGTCTGCTGGTGTGTGGTGTCCTGTGTATTGAAGTTGGATTCCGTATTGTGTTTGTAGCTGTTTGATGCGTTGTTTCATGGTATCATGTTTGTTTTGTGGCGTGACTTTTATAAAGGGTTTGTTAAGGGGGTGTGCTGTAACAAACCTTCTTTGTTAAGAGGGTTTTGAACACCAACTAGTTATAGGGAATATACCTTCTTTATTCTAGGGGTGAGTCAACCTCCTCATTTATCTTATTCCTGACTAGTTCTTCTATCTTTTTTTGTTCATCTTCACTAAAAACTTCATCGGGTCTTGAGGTGTTTGCCCAGTTCTTGAGCCGTTCTTCATCATTTCTGCCTTCATAGGTTTTTATTTTTTCAGCAAATTCCTTTGATATAGTGAACGTAGTTCGTTCCATAATAACAAAGTTATGAAAGAATAATTAAAAAGGTTGGTGTGGTATCTCACACACTCACAAACGAACTGACCTCACACTCACCGCCACCGCACTCCTCATGGAACAACAGGTCAGCATCCTCATCATAACGTAGAGAATCCCAATCGCCGTCACGGCTTCTGCCACCATCATACTGACTAGCCACCCAACCACACTCACTACATGAAACATCCGTGTTTGGACTCATAACCAAGTAATCAGCACCATGCGGACACTCAAATATTACAGGAGCTGTATATCCGCCTCTGACATCACAACCGTTGTGTATCTGAAGTGCCACAAATTCACCGTGTATATCGGGTTCGGCACGGACGATACGGTCACCGATTACAAACTCACGGTCTTCAGGTCTCGGGTCTCTTTCCGTGTCATAACCCACACCTTCAAGTGTAAATGTGTGGAACTGAAGCACTTGGTCTACAGCGTGTTCCTGATTGTAGGTGTTCACACTAGCGTTTCCGAATAATGCGTCCATACACGTAGTCCATGACTCACCGTCCAATGCCTCTTCATGACTGTATTCGTAGAACTGTTTTGTCAACTGATGGCTTTCAGCGGTGTAGTCCACACGGTGCTTCAAAAAGTGGTATGTTGACACGTGGGATATTAGCTCTATTTCGTCTTCACCGTAGTTCCTGATTTCGTGTGTTGAAACAGGTGTGTCATCCATGTCCTCTATTTCACGGTTCTCTTCAAAGTGTCTTCCGTAGTGACTTCCTGAATCAAGCATGTGTCGCCCCGTGTTCTCTTTCAGCATATCTTTAAGGATTTTTGTGGTCGAGGGCGTTCCCTCATATGTATCCGTTTGGTGTAGTTCTTTGAGTTTCATAGTGTAGTTAAGTAAGGGGTGTTTACTTTTTTAAACCCTTTGGTAGGGGGTTGTGTGTTGTTACTGGTGAGTAACACTCTCGCCTATATAAAACCTGAAGATTGGGGGTTGTGTGTGTGTTACTGTTAATAGCCCTTTATTTGACTCAAAAATATTCTGCTTGGTGTAATTACTTGTAATGGCACTCAACTTTTATATACCCGTTGATTACCAGTTTTTGGTGCTTGACCCTTTGAATCTAGTAATCAATAAGGAAAAAAGAGGGTTGATTACCTCAGTAGGTGTCGGCACGTGTCCTTATCCACTGCTTGACCTGCCCTTTGAGGTCGTCTTTGGTGTCTTCAAGCCTTGTTTCCATTAACGGAGTTATATCTCCTGAGTGAAGCTCGTGTTGACTGAGGATTTCTGAGAAAGCTGTTCTGAGTGCGTCATCGATTTTTGAGTCAATGAATTTTTCATCGACTTGAACACGTTCAACTTGATTGACTCTCCTGTCGCTGTTTTTAAGGTATTCTACTAGTTCGCTTCTTGTCAATACATGTTCCTGTTCCTCGTCCTCTAGCTCTACAATGTATTTCATAATGCTGTTTCTATTTGAACGCCTTCTATTTCTCTGATTTTGGACAGTGCTTCTGTCGGGTCTAACTCGTCATCATCTACGTGTAGGTAGGTTTTGTATTCTTTCATGGTGTATTGAAGTAAGGGGGTCTTACTTTTATAAACCCTTTGACACCCCCCTTGTTGGTGTTACTAACTGATAGCGACACTTATAAAGGCGGTTTGTAAAAAAAAAAGAGTTTAGGCGTTAAGTTTCTTGTCGATTACGTCTTCCCTGTCCGCTTGATTCTCCAAGTGTTCGACTTCCTCGACTACGTCCGCTATTTCGATATCGGTTTCTCGGTCAATCAAGACACTTACCACTCTTAGGTGACTTATGCTGTCAAGGTTGTGTAGCTTTTTTTGTTCGGATAGGAATTCTGCTAGTTCAACCCTGTCTTTAAACACGTCCGTGCCGTCTAAAGGGGTGAGGAATTGCCCTTTGTCTACGTTGAGGATTGCGTAGCGGTTCATCTGTCAAACCTCGGGTCTAGTGATTCACGGGCAACTTCCGCCTTCGGGTAGTTTTGAAGCTTCTCTGCTACAAGTTCTTCGTCTACCTGACTGTATAGCCTTAGGTCTCCTTCTATGTATTGTAGAAGTAGATTTCTGCTCTCTGAGTAGTAGAGTCTTCTGATGTGTCCACTCCATGCTATACAATCGAATTGCTCCAGTGAATTGAGTTCCTGTATGACGTCTGTTTTGTATATTGAGTCCTCTAGGTTGAGGTGTCTCATGATTTCTGACCTGTTCCGTAACGGTGTTTGTTGTTTCATGGTATGTAAGTAAGGGGGTTTAACTCTTTTAAAGGCTTTCCTACCCCGTGGTCACCTCTACATCTAGTTGTTTGAAAAATTCTTCAGCCTCTTCAAGGTATCCGTTGACCTTGATTGTTTCTTTACCTTCAAGTTCGGCATATTGCTCTATGAGTTTTGTGGCGTGTCCTTGACCCCTGTATTCTTGTTTGGTTACTACTGCGGTCACTATTTCGCTGTCTTTTGTGACTGCCATGGCAGAGTAAACTTCCCCTGACTCGGTAAGGTAGTAAAGGTCATAATGTTTGGGTGTGGCTAGGAATTGAATCATCTGTTCCTCTTCCATGGTTTCAATTATTCTTTGTCGTTCGTGTTGTTCTGCCTTTAGTGTAGTTGTCACCATACCATATAACTATCACCAAGTTTTATGAGTGTTTGGTAAAGGGTTTGTTGTCACTACCTAGTAACGACACTTATAAAGGGGGGCTGGAAAAAAAGAAGAAGGGTTAACCCAGTTCGCCTCCCGTGACCTCAAACTCTTCACGTGGGTATCCGGTATATTCCCACAGGATTTCATTTTTACGTGGGTCTCCATAGAAGCCTCCGCACGTGTCCACGGATTCACCGTCTTCTATTAGTTCGTAACGGTAGACCTCTCCTATGAGATACTGGTCGTACTGCTCAACTCTGTCATTAATCCATGTCTGAATCTTCTCATTGTCCGGTCTGTCGTGTTCCGTGTCTGAATAGTCTGGGAGACTTTCTTCTGTTACGTATGCGTAGCCTACCATTCCAGAATCCCATGCGTTTCTGAAGGGGCTTGTCTTGATTCTTAGGCCGGAGTGGTCAAGAAGATATACTTTCTTCATTGCTATTACCTGGTGTTCCTCTCTTATCTCCTGTTCTACCGCTTCCCATGATTCGTTGCGTCCTGTCTTTGCGTCTTTGTCTCCTAGGTCGTAGCTTCCATGTGATAACTCAAGGGTTACTGGGCTTGGTTCACTCATTGGGTCTATCGGGTTTTGTTGTCTGTAGATTTTGACCTTTGTAGGTCTGTCCTCGTGTTCAAGGACGTAGTCTGGTACTTCAACTTTTTTTGTTTTAAGCAACTTGTGTCACCTTGTATAATCTTGTTATCCCTTAACTCTTTTAAAGGTGTTGTCAAGGGTAGTTGCTGGTAGTTTGTTACTCATGAGTAACGACACTTTTAAATAGGGTTTGTAAAAAAAAGGTTAGTGAATGGAGAAGGGTTTGTGTTTCTGTTCACACCTGTTGTTATCCCAGTGGTATACCTCTATTTTCTTGGCTAGGGCCGGGTCAATCAGACTCATCGCCTCGTCATTCATGGCTTGTTTTCTTCCACAAACCGCACACATTTCTATGAGTTCTTTATTTTCTCCTCTGATTGTGTATTTGCCAGTTACTTCATCAAATTCTACTTCACTTACTTCTATGCCTGACACCTCTTCTTCTATGGTTGATTTGGCTTCTTCTGGTGTTACTGGGTTTTCTGTGTTGGAGTTTTCTAAAATTTCTTTTGTTGTTGTAACTTTTGTCACGTTTGTCACCTTGTAAGTATGTATTAAGAGTTAAACCTTATAAACCCTTTGGCAAGGGTAAATGATTTGTCACTGTAAAGTAACAACACCAGCCCTGAATATAAAAAAAAGAAGAGGTTAGAAGTCGGCTAGTTGTGTGTGTCTCTCTGCTAGGTCTCTACATCTCTGTTTTGCCTCATCGTCCATTATGATTCTGCGGACGGAGTCACTGCCCCAGCTTACTTCCACAACTTGGTTGGCTAGTTCAATTTCTACGTGTGGTCCTCCGGTTGCTGTTACAAGCCTAACTTCTGTTATATCTCCGCTTGGTTTGACCTCGTAGGTGATGTCTAGTGGGTTGATTTGGTCACCGTCTTTTAGTCTTTGTATCTGATTTTTGGCATGTTGTAAACACCTGTTCTCGACTTTTTGTTTTGTCTTTGTCATGGTGTAAGTAAATAAGGGGTGTTAAACCTTATAAACCCTTTGCCACCCCCCTAGTGGTTTGTTACTGAAGGGTCACACACTTATAAAATGGGTTTGAAAAAAAAAAGAAGGAATTAAAGTTCCTCTAGTTTAGCCCACCCTTCAATGTTGTTGTGGCATAGGTTCGCACGTGGGACACCGCAACATTCACTAGTCTTAATGAGCTTGTGCCTCATGATTTCAACTTTTGAGGCATCGGTTTCTTTTGTAAACTCGTCCAGAATTGCTTTCTCTATTGTGCCATCTTTTCTGTTGAGTCGGGTGTAAAGTTGAATGTCTACATCCTTGATTGCCTCATAGAGGTGGTGGTTTGGTTCGTTGACATCGCAACTTTTGAATAGGTCGCTTGATTCCTTGATGTAGCCCATTCTTTTTTTAGCGATTTTGAGGACTAGTTGACGGGCATAAATGTCCTCTATTGCGTCATCGCTTAACTTCTTGATTTTATCTTCTTTTGAAAGGATTCCAGTAACACTTTGGTTTGTCATGGTGTAGTTGAATAAGGACTCTTAACTTTTATAAACCCTTTGGCAAGGGGGGGTCTGTTTTACTTGTTTGAAGTAAACCTCTTATATGGTGTTTGAACCAACCGTTTTACCATGTCAACCGCCTTGTACGTGTTTGACTATACATTTTTGTAGGGGTTCAGACCCCTTAGATAGTCTTGTTTGTTTGGGCATGGGTATTTGGGGGTGCTGACGGGCATTAACGGATACGGGGTCAAAGTCTTTTGTTACTTCAAGGTAGCGACACTTATAAAGGGGGTTTGGATAAAAAAAAAAGAAAAATCAGAGCCTCCTTTCAACCATGTCCCTCATTCGCTTAAGGTCTTCCTTGTGTTCGTCCATTCTGTGGTTGAATTGTGCCTGTGCCTCATCGAGCTGTGTCACTTCTTCCTCTAGTTCGTTGCTGTAGTGACCAAAGCTTATCCTGTAGTCGGTTGCTTCTTCTGTCTGTTCTATCAGGTGTTCGAGGTCTTCCCTAATCAGGTCTAATTGGTTTGGGTCTTCTATGTCACTTATCCGGTCTTTGAAGTTTTCAGGTCTCATAAATAAAAAATAAAGAGGAAAGTTGTTTATTTTTCTCCAGCTACAAACTGTCTGAGTTCTTCAGCGTTGAACCAATTTGCCTTGAACATCAGGACGTTGTTGGAGATATCTATGTCTGCGTCTTCCTTGAAGTGGATACTTACTTCTACGTTATCCTCTGTGTCTCTGTCTTCTCTGTTGTAGTTTCTGACGTTTACAGACCTGATATCTTCCTCGTTGAATTCTCTTGTTGATGTCATCTTATTTTTCACCTCTGTTGATTTTTTTGTTGAAGTAGATTTTTCCGTTGTTTGCTTCCCGAGACTTTCGTCTTAACCTCTCTAGTCTCATGGTGTAAGTATACATAGACCCTCAACTTTTTTAAATACATTGGAAGGGGGGTTGTGTGACTCTTCAGTAACAAATCTGCCCCTTCTTGTTACCGACCAGTAACACATTCTGTTTGTGACTATTGAGTAACAAATCGGCTGTGTTGTGGTTGACCTGTAACAGATTGACTTTACCACTATCGAGTAACAACATTTGTTTGTTATTGAAGGGTAACAATGGGCTGTTTTCACCATCGAGTAACAACAGTTTTAAATAGGGGTTTGATAAAAAAATCAAGTGTTTGATAAAAAAATTAAAGGTCGGGGTGGTGTTCCGTAAAATCCTTTATGCTTTCTGCTTGATAACCACATAAAGAACATTCAAGGATTTCCATTTTAAACCACCTCTACTTCTCTGCTTTCTGGTGATGGAGATTCAACCTCTTCTCTGGTCGTCCATTCACCATACATGATTGGAATTGTTGAATGAACATCTACATCACTGACATCAACTTCTCCTCTGATTCTTCTCCTGCTGACTTCAAAAACTTCTCTGATTGCCTGAAGCATTTTGTTCTCTACTTCAATGAATATGTCTGATTCACCAAATTCTTCAAACAGTTCTCTGTTTTCTACTTCATCTACTGGTTTATCTTCTGAAATGAGGCCTTTCTCATCAAGAACCTTCAGGTTGTTTTCATTTCTCATGTTTGCTGAAACTGAACCAACATAATAAGTTCCGTGGTCTCTGTCTTCAATTCCAAAGTCAACTAGAGCATTGACTGTTTTTCCGTTTTCACCTGTAAATTCTCCTTGAATGTTGAATTGCTGATTGTTTTCCATAAAAGATTTTAGAGCCTTTTTAAGCTCACGTCTCAATTCGTCTGGTGTTTCAACCTGTTTCATGGTATTACAAACATGGATGGTTAATTTTTTAAGTATGCCGACAGGGGTGTTTTGTGACTGACTGATAACAACGCTTTTAAATAGGTGTTTGGAAAAAAAAAGAGATTATTAATCTCTTGTGATTGGGTTGATTCCTGCTTCAGTCAACTGCTTAATCATCTCATGTCTTCTTGAATCATCAATACCTTTACCATTGACTCTTCTTAACAGCTCCAATTCTTCAGCAGTGATGTCTTCAATTTGTGAATCAATCACTTTCCTTAAGAGTTTACTCATGTTGATTCCTATTTCATCAACAAATTCCTTTTGATACTCTTCAACTGATAATGTGACTTTTGTTTTAGTCATCTAAAATCACCTCCTGTATATTTTTCAGGTTCTTCAGGGTTTAAATAAGACGGTTGTTTGTATAAACCAAACAGCCTTCTTATTCTTGAAATAAATTCCATGTGAAATATCACAAAAAGAAAAATTAAGAGGGTTTTGAATGATGAGGGTTTTTTAACAGCCTCTTTTTTTGACAGTCGGGGCAGGGGCAGTTCTGAATGGGTTCACCGTATTTCATATTAACACCCATTCAGTCACAACTATCTCACCCGTATCATTCAGCCATGATTCATCAACCTCTTTAGCCCGTATTTCCATCTCACAATACTCACATCGTCCGGTCAATGTTCCATCATCATGATATTCAGGATGAGGAGCTGAATGGTTACAGTTCCGTGCCATACTTCTCAAACATGATGTTGAACAATATTTACCGTATACGGTGTTATCATCATGGACTTTTTGACCACAATGCTCACATGTGATTTTTGAAGAAAAAGATTGGGATAAAGTCATTTTTCAGACCTCACCCCATGAATCGGACTTTACCAATTTCTTCAAAAGGCTGTTATGTTCCTGTTCATCAATCTCTTCAGTAAAAGACATGTAACTAGAAGAGTGAATATGAAGAGTTTTCTGATATTTGACCCGACCATCTTCATATTCAAATCTGTTAATTTCTATTTTATCCCTGTTTTCTTTTTTGAAGGCTGAAGATTCATGGTCAACAATTTCATGTCTCATTTTAGTTCTCACCTCGTGTTTTGTTTTTGTTAAAGTAGATTTTGAGGTTTTCTGCCTCACGTGACTTTTGTTTAAGTCGTTCAAGTTTCATAGTGGTTTTGACCTCTAAAAAGGAATTACTCAAGACTACATATAAAGGTTTACTAAAACCTGTAATCACTTTTTCAAATAGCCCTTGTAATTCCATACTACTACTATGTATACAACCTTTAAATGTATGGCGGTGTTCACAAATAGCAAACATCCACAACATTTCAAAACCAGAACCTAGAAGTGCGGTTTCGTGTGGACTTGTTATATTTTTGTGTTGTAAGGAAACGAAGGATTCGCGGTTTTTTGAATGGTTTTTTGTGTTTTGGCGTATTTTTTTTGTTGTAAGGTTATTCGGGTTTTGGGCATTCGATGAGTCCGTGTTCTACTTTAGGGTGGCATACGCAGCAAAGTGTGATTAGGTTGCTGGTTTTGTTGGCTTCTACCATGTCGTCGAATTCTCTGCGTGGTTTGATGTGGTGTGTGTGCATTTGGGTTGTGTTTTTTTGTTTTGTTCCGCATACCTGGCAAGTGTTGTTGTCTCGTTCCCTGACTTTTTCTTTGTTTTTTTGGTAGTTTGCACCCATTTTTTTACTGTGTCCGCCTTTGTAGCTTGGGTGTTCTTCTCTTATAAAGTTTTCGGGGTGGAATTGCGCCATTAGGTCTCTGTTCCAGTTGTTTTCCATCCATTGGTCTCGGCAGTCTTGTTTGCAGAAGGAGAATGTTTTTTGGCTTTGGGTGTAGGTGCGTTCGATTTTTTCTCCGCATTGGTCGCAGGTTACTTTTACAGGTATTGTTCCGCCGTTTGCACAGTTTTTGTTTGCTTCTTCGGGCATTTCATCGAAGTATTCTGTCTCGAGTTTTCGGGCTTCTTGGCTTGGTGTTTTATGTTGTAGGTAATGTTCTACTGCTGAGTGGCTGGCGTGGATGCCGGTTTCTTTTTTTATTTTTTCACTGATTTGTCTTAGGCTGTAGTCTTTTTTGTTTCCGTCGAGGCAGATTTGTTCGACTTTAGGTCCTAGTTTCAGTATTTTGCTTTTTCGTCCCATTGTTTATGTGCTGGGAGTTAATTTTTTTAAATTTAAAAGGACGGATATTTTTTTAAGTGTGGTTTTTCTCTTCTGTGTCTATGGCTGTTGATGTGAATGATTATGGTAAGTTCCGAACCGCGGAAGGTACTCTCTCTGAGGTCGTCAGTCAGTTAGATGCTGATGAACGCACGACTGGTGACGTCGTCAGTTTTGAGTATGATGGCAGTGATTATTCTGCCGTGTATCAGATTGAGTGAATTTCTTCCTGCGCGGTCTCCACTAGGTAGCGGTTTGTGATTTGCTGGGCGTCTTTCCGTGTCAGTCTCTCTTCTTTTTCCAGTTCTGTGTCTTGGCTGATTATTTTTTCTCCGTTCACTGTGGTGGTTCTGTGGATTGTGTTGTCGTTCATGTGTCTTAGGATGATTTCCAGGTATTTGTCGCCGAGTGAAGTTTTGACAGTGTATCGGTTCCGGTAGCTCTGTGGGTTGGCCTGATTTTTGATTGTGGCGTTTTCCAGTTTCATGTTGTAGTTCAGTTCTTCCATTGTATTACCCGTTTTGAAGTATAACCTTTTTATAGGTTTTTTTATGACTACTTGTTATTATGATAGATGGTGTTCCTGTTGATGGTTCGAATGTTCGTTTGAAAAATCACCGGCGTTTTAATGGTGTTGGCGGGAAGCCGGCTATGAACTTGGTGCGTTTTTTTGTCAAGGCACGCCAGAGCGGTTTTCCTGTGTCGGCCACAGAGGTGTTGGATGTGGATAATGGCCATGGTTTTGAGGACCGCAGGCATTTTATGTCTTTTGTGGATTATGATGTTTCCTGTGATGCGAGCGAGGTTGTCAGGTTTTATCGTGACCGTCTTGATGGTTTCTCTATAAACGGTATGTGTTCGCGCATGGATTTTGGTCGGGCGTTGTTTTACCGTGTTTTGAATGATTTTCTGGATGGACGTGACCTGAGTGATGTGGCGGTGACACCGCGTTCTTTCGGTTTTACTGGTGAAGGCGATTTCGACGTTTTCGTTGCTGAGAGGGTTGAGCATGATAATCCTTTTGTGTGTGCTGGGGTTGGTCTGTATGTCTCGGGGAAGCTTATTTAAGGGTTGTTTTTCTTTTATTGGTTTATGTCAGTAAAAGTTGACGAGAAGGTGACCGCTGACCTTGAAATGAATGAGGAGGCGGTTCTGGAGGTTATTGCGTTAAATCCTGATATTACTTCGGAGGAGATACGGCAGCGCTATGATTTAAGTCAGAGGACGATTGTAGAGGCTGTTGACTCGCTTCAGGAGAAGGGTTTGGTCCGTCCCTTAGATAGTGATGAAGAGAATGATTTGGTCTGGGAGGTTCCGTTGCTTGGCCGCATCACTTTACTGAAGTGCGCTCAGATGATGCGTTTCAGGATTATGGAGGCGAAGGTTCGTGAGCAGCCTGAGTCCGTTATCTCTCAGTTGGAGAAGAAGAAGGAATACTTTGAAACCGCTTACAAGCAGACTAAGGCGTTGTTCGAATGACTGACCCGTTACGCATCCATGAGATGGTTGAGGAGGAGGTGATTGAGAAGGATTATGGCCGGAGTGTGAAGCCGGCTAATGTTTTCTCTCCTTCTATGGTCGGTTACTGCAAGCGGCAGATGTATAACCGGAAGTTTAGTTTGACGGAGATGCCTCGTTATGTGCAGGGTATCCTGCATGCGGGTACTGTGAATCATTTCTGGTTGGAGCATAATTTGCCGGGGATGGCTGATGACCGCAGTATTAGCACCGAGGTTCGTGTCCGTACTCGTATCCCTGCGCCGGACTGTACGTTTGATTTGTTTGTGTACGGTGAGGCGGATGTTGTCGATTCAAAAGGGAATGTCTATGACCATAAGTTCACTGGAAATACGGGATACGTAGTTGATGAGCCGAAGGACAAGGATAAAAGGCAGGTGAACATGTATGTCTATGGTCTGGATGGTGTTGATACGGGTCAGCTGGAGTATGTTCAGCGCGACGGCACTTTCCATCCTACGGATTCAAGTGTGAGTGTGCATACGTTTGAGTTTGACCAGGAGCTGTTTGATGACACGGTTGAGAACATGAAGGCGGTTGCTGAGGAGGTCAAGCTTGCTGAGAAGACCGGTACGGAGTACCAGAACCCTTTTGAGAAGTGTGACTGTTATTTCTGTGAGAAGGAGACTTTGAAGCCGGAGGTGAAGGAGGAGTTAGATAGGGATAGTCCTGACGGCAACATTTACGATTAATCCTCCAACCCTTTTTTCATTTGTATTACTTCTGCGAATGTTTCGTATGTTTCTACCGCCAGTTCTTTGTAGTATTGTGCGTTGTCTGGTTCGTTTGCTGATTCGTGTGCTTCTGCGTACCTGGAGTATTCCTGTATGTCGTTGTAGAGTTCGTCTAGCTCCGGTTCTTCGAAGTCGTCTAGGTCTGATTCGAGAAGTGTTTTGACTTCGCTGAAGTCCGTGTCTTTATCTGACATTCCCACGTTTCTTTGTTTTGTGTGGATAGGTTTTTATATTTTTCCGGTGATATATTGTTTTTTGTAGAGATGAATCATTCGAGTGCTGTAACGAAGCATTATCTCCCGGCTAAGAACGCTGTTGAAAATCCTGATGCGTTGTATGATTTTGCTTTGCGCGAGTATAATTATTTTGAGAACGATGAGGTGCCGTTCGGCGACCATCCTCATGACAAGGGACGTATGAAAGGTGATATTGACGTGGGCTTAGTGGATGTTGATAACAAGGTTCTGTATGTTAAGGAGATTAAAACTAGTTACCAGGATTTGTATAAGGCTGGTCAGCAGCTTGACCGGGTTGAAGACCATTTTGAGGAGTATGGCTGGGATGTGATTAAGAATAAGGTTCTGGAGTTATGAAGTCGTAGAATATTTCTGCGGCTTTTTTAACGTCTTCGCTGGTCATATCTGATTTTTCCTCTTTTGTTTTTCTGTGTTTGGAGAGTTTGAGTGCTTGTTTGAGTGACCAGCGTCTTTCTTTCTTCTCTTTTTGCTCTTCGTCGTCGAGGTAGTCCTCTGGGTTTTCGTATGTCATTAGAAGTATCCCAGGTCATCTAGTTGGTCTTTGACATCCTGTACCTCGCTTTCGGTAAGGTTGTTTTGCTCACCTGTCGGACCGTACTCAGGGTTTTCCACGCGGTAAATGTCTTCCATGTATGGTGTAAAGTCGAAGATGGATTCCATTCCACGTCCGGTGGTGTCTAAGTAGTATCCGTGCAGGTCGTGTGAGAAGTCACTGAATCCGTGGTCGCTTATGATGGTTACCTTCTCCGGTTTTAGAGTGTTCAGTAAGTCGCCAAGGAGCATGTCCAGAAGTATGTATGCCTGTCTTGCGTATTCGCTATCCTCTGTAATTCCTGCTACGTGTCCTATCTTGTCCACAAGTGTTGTGCCGTATGCGACGATTTCCTCTCCGTCGTAGGTTTCTTCGAACTGTCTTATTCTTCTGTTCTCTGCGTAGCTTAGCTCGGTGTAGAATTCTTCAGTGTCTGTGTCGGGTTTTGCTCCCTCGGTTTTCACTCGTGCTACGTAGCTTGAAGTGAATTCTATGAAGTCGTCGACAAGTCTGTCTTCAAGGCTGTCAGGGTAGACGCAGTTTTCGAACAGGCTTTTTATTGTTGTTGATATGAATCCTGAAACCATTTTTCCGTTGACTGGTTTGGCTTTGTACGTCATCGGCATCCCGTAGAGATACATCTCTTTGTCTAACTGGTCCCAGATTGTGTTCATTACGTGGAATTCGCTGTCGCCGTCGTTCCAGCCCCCGCTTGTTATTCCATGTTCTTCGGGCTTGAGTCCTGTGTAGATAGATGTCCAGCATGGACCGGTGTGCGGAGTCTCATATCCCTCACAGATGTATGACTCGAATTTTCCGTACTTGGTTTCTTCTCTGTTCTGGAGTTGCCTGAGGTTAGGCATATCTCTTGCTTCTATGAGTTTCTGGGCGTAGTCGTGGTTCATTCCGTCTACGCCGAAGATAAGGTGTGTCATTCACCTATTGCCTCTTGTATCTGCTCTTCCGTCAAGCCTTCTTTCAGGCATTCTCTACAAACGTCCTCTCTGTTTGAGATTGTTTCATCTGAGATTGAAGGAAGCGCACCATCTATAAATCCGTCTTCGTCTTCTGTTTCTCCGAGTCGGCCGCAGATGAAGCACATGTCTTTTCTCTGGATTTCGTCGTTGCTGAAAACTTCTCCGTCTTCTTTTACGTATACAAATGTCATGGTATCACGCCAGTGTTTTCTGTTTAGTATTGCAGTTGTATTCGTGTTTTGTTTTTTTGTCTCTGGACCTGAATTTGCGTCCGCAGTGTTTACATTCGAATTTCATTTTACCTCTTCCTTCAGTTTTTCAAGTTCTTTGATTAGTTTGTCTGCGTTTTCTTTTACCTGTTTTTCGAAGTATTTTTTAGCTTGGTATCCTGTTTTTTCGTATGCCTCAAAGGCTTTTTCGCTGTCGCCAAGCATTATCTGTGAGATGTAGAACCATGGCATTTTTGAGCCGTATCCGTCACCGAATTCGTATTCTTCAGATTCGAACCATAATTTAATTAGTTTGAAAAGTTCTTTGTTGGTTGGCGCCCATTCTTCGTTTCTGTTTTCTACTATGACTTTGTAGTCGTCTTTGTAGCCGGTGACGTGCTTGATGTGGTCAGTCATCTTAAGTTAAAATTGTGTGGTCAAGCTTTTTATTTGTAGTGGTTGCTTAGGCGGATTACCTCTCGTTCTTCGTTCCAGAGCGGATACACCCACGTTTTGCTTTCTGGGTACTGGTTTTTTCGGTCTTGGAGTTCGTATTCGCTGCTTTCGATTTCAAGAAGTTCATCATCGTCAAGTACGTAGATGTCGGCTCTGAGGTCTCTGTCGTTGAACCTTGCTTCGCAGATGTATTTTTTGTTTTCCTGCTCCAGTTTCCAGCACAGCTCGAATTTTTTCTTTTCATGGGGTTTGCTGTTTTGTGGGTGTATGTCAACTACGTTTGTTTTCTTCCTATCTTTTTCCACGAGTTTCCGGCGGTTGCAGTTTCTTTCTCTTAGAATCTCTTCTTTGTTTTCTGTTCTGTGGTAGGTCATTTGGCAGAACCCAGTATACCATACCCTGCAATGTCTTTGTACGGGTCTTCGTCAAATGCTTCTTTCCGGTTTGCTATCCGCATCATCTTGTCAAATATACGTGCCAGCAGAAGCACATCCTCGTAACTATCTTCTGGGATGCCGTCAGGGTAGAGGATTTTCAGCATTTCTTCGCTTTTGGCGAAGCTGTTCCCATATGCCTCGTTTTTTTTCTCTACGAGTTCACCTATTTCTTCAGCTGTTTTTGTGTAGCTCACACGCTCTCACCTAAGTATCTCATCTAGGTCATGTAGCTGATTTTGTTTGAGAGCATAGCTTTTAGCTTGAGAACCAATCCACTTCAGGTTGTCCTCTTGGAAGAGTTTTTCGGCTTCTGCCCATCCACGAATTTTGAAGGGTTCTCCGTCATTAAATTCTCCTGTAACTAACACAAAAATTTCTGCATGTTCTCTATCTTTTTTGTAGGTTGGTGCTAAAAGATGTCCGTCACTGTATTCTGTTGTTTTAACGTCTACCGTAGTTCCGTCTGGAAGAGTGAGGTCGATTCCGCCTTGTGTTACCTCTATCTTAAGGTCTGGGTAGATGTTTAAGTGTTTGGCGACAACTATTTCCCCTGCCGTTCCTTGTTCATCGACTTTTGTGTTATTTTGGTCGCCTATTTTTCTGTCTCTGATATTTTTGTCTCTGTTGATTTGGTAGCGTTCCTCTGCGATTTGTTCGACTACCTTTTTCTCCATGTCGGTCAGTTCTACTTCTGTTGTCATCTGTTGTCGCCTGAGCCTTGAATTTTGTCTCTTTCTTTTCTGTCAAATAGTTTGTCGAGGTTTGCTTCAGCTACTTCACTCATGTCTGCGTCCAGTTCATCTACAAGCCGTGTCAGGTACCAGAGTACATCCCCAAGTTCTTTTGCGAAGTCTTCGTCAAGTTCTTTTCCGTCTCTAATGTGCTTTTTAACTTTCTCCGCGACTTCTCCTGCCTCTCCGTTGAGTCCGAGTGCCAGGTATTCTAGTGCTTTGTCTTCAGGGTAGATTGCAGTTTCCTGCGTCTTTCTCTGATAGCGGTCAAACTTTTTTACCATAATATTATTTTGGGGTCAGCAACTTTTAAGTGTGTTGAAGACGGTTTTTTATCTACATGTCTGTGATGGATGACGTTCTGGCGGCGAAGTATGATTTCGAGGAATTCGCCACTAACGACAAGTTTATCGACCAAGGCTATTACGATTCTGAGGACGGTGTTGTTGTTAAGGATTATCATATGGAGTGGGTTAATGCTCTTGAGGATAATCAGAAGGTAGCTATCACAGCGTTTACGGGCAGCGGTAAGACGAGTATTCCGGGTGTTTTGTATCCTTTGTGGCGTATTTTCCGTGACCCGTCAACTAATATTTTGATAATTTCCGCGACGTTGTCTCAGGCTACACGTATTTTGAATGAGATTAAGCATCATATTGAACATGCTGATTATCTTGAAGAATTAAAGCCGGAGGACCGTCAGGCAAGCTGGTCTAAGTCAAAGGTTGAGTTCACGACTGGCGGTGAAATCAAGTGTAAACCTATTGGCAACGGCGCCAAGGCTGTTAAGGGTTCTCACGTAGACCTTGCTATCTGCGATGAGGCAGCTGAGTTTGATGACCAGGAAAAGTTTCATCGTAATGTCCGTACACGTGTTGAGTCACAGAGCGGCGATATTTGTTTGATTTCTACTCCGGTTCATGAGAATGATTTGATGGCGAATGTGTCTGATGGCGAGATGGAGCCGAAATGTAAACTTTGCCGGCGGAAACTTGAGAATGGTGTTGAGTGTCCTGAGCATGGTGAGCTGGAGGACCGTGAAATTGATGGAGGTGAGAACATCAGTGAAATGGGCTTCTGGAATAAGTCGTACGGTGTCTATGAAGAAGATGTAAGCCCAGATGATGAGAATAGTTTTCCGTTGACGACTTCTGATGAGACAAAGTATGTGAGACCTTTGTTCCCTGAGAATTTTGACCGTCAGAAGATTATGAAGCTGCGTGAGGAAAACATGACCATGTTCCAGAAGGAGTATCTTTGCGAGCCGTTAGCTGTTGAGGGCGACCTATTTGACCCTAACGATATTATTGAGCTGTATGATAAGGACGAGGAATTTGAGCAGCGCAGGCGCGATGGCTGTGATTATTACATGGGTGCGGACTTTGCTATAAGTCATCAGGGAGATTACAGTGTTTTCACGGTTGTGGAGGTTCCGCCTGATAATAAGCCGGTTGTGCGGTGGATGGAACGTATCCGTGGCATGGGTATCGACGCTCAAGAGGACAGGATTAAGGATTTGCATTCTGTGTTTAATTTTACGGATATTGTTTTGGATGAGACGAATTTTGGTTCTACGGCTAAGAAGAATTTGAAGCAGGCTGGTCTTCCTATTACGGGGCAGGATTTCAAGATGAAGGCTCGTAACAATTTGATTGTTGGTTTGAAAAGCAAGATTGAGTCTGAGGAGTTTAGGATTGCTCGTGGCGGTGAGAGAAGTAAGCGTTTGACTGACAAGTTTTATAATGAGTTGCTTGGTTTTGGTACGACTGAGACCCAGAGCGGTTCTGTAAGTTATAAGTCTACTGCGAAGCATGATGATACGGTTATGTCTATGGCGATGGTCATGAGTAGTGTGGAGGAGAAGAAGGATGTAGTCGCGACTTTGGCGTTTTAAACGAAAACTTTTATAACCTGTGAGTGACAATGTTTTGTTAGTATTTATGTCTTTTTTACAGCAGGTTAGACAGAGATATCAGGACTTTGACGCCCCGAATTTGAGGTCTCGTGTTAAACCTGTAAGTGATTTGGTGCGGGCCTATGGGAAGTATGTTTTAACTGAGTTTCTGCCTATAGTTGTCGCTTATGGTTTGATTATTAATTATCCAGCAAGTGTTTTGCTGGGGCTTCCTTTTACTTTTGAGTCGGTTCTTGGTTGGGGTCTTGTGTTCTATCTTGTTGATGAGGAGTTGACAAGTATTATTAATGATTTGCAGCCTGTTGTGAAGGTTTCGGCAAGAGTTGATAATTGATGAGAAGTGTTAAAGAGGTTTTAAGTCAGACAGAGAATCTTCAGCAGACGCCTGGTGTCAGCGGAAGCAGAGCGAGTATTAAAGATGATTCGACTCGTGACACCAGTGTCAGTGATGAAGAACTAGAGAAAGCTTACAGGAAGGTTCCTGCTGTGTTTAATGGTATAAATAAGATTTATCAGACTATTATGAGCCGTGACCGACGTCTTGTCGGTGAGCGCACTGAGTTTTACAGTGACTGGCTTTCTAATGTCGGTGAGATTGGTGGTAATGCTCCTTGGAGTGTTATCCATGCCAAGATTCACAAGTATAAGTGTGTTTACGGACAGGCTTTTGTAGAGATTATCCGTGACCAGGATACCGGTGAGCCGGTTGACCTTGCTTTTATTGACCCTAAGCGGATGGATTATGCGAAGGAGGGTTCAAGTAGCTCTCGTTATGGTGCAGGAAATGATATTGCGTTGGACCGTTTCCAGAACCCTATCGGCTACGTTCAGGAAGTTGACTACTATGAGGGCGACCAAGTTGACCAGGTGTACGAAGTACCTGACAATGTCTCTCTTTCACAGAATGAGATTTATATTCCAGCCCACAGTATAGCTCATTTTAAGATGTATGAGACTGGTGACGGCTTTTATCCTTCTGGTTTGATTGACCCTGTTTTCAAGGATGCTGAGCGAAGCTTCCAGTTGAAGCAGGATTACGCTGATTCTGCGCACATCAATTTGTTTCCTACTCGTGTTGCCTATGTCGGTGATGAAAACCATGAGGCGACGCCTAAGCAGATTAATACTATTAATGACCAGATGAAGGATGCGAAGCATAGTACGGAGTGGACGTTCCCTGATTATGTGGATATGGATATGCTTGAGGCGGAGAATCCTGATGCTTTACTTGATTTCTTCGGTCACTTCAATGATGAGATTTCTGCTGGCATGGGTCTTGCTAATGCCATCGTAATGGGTAAGGGTGAGGATGTTAACCGTGCGACGTTAAGTATTCAGGATAGGATGTTCCAGATTAGTTTGCGTGATATGATTAATCGTACGTCACGCAATATTGAGAAGCAGATTTTTGAGGAGATTGCTGAGTATCATGGACATGACAGTGTTCCTGAGTTTGAGTTTGATACTGATGTTAAGTTGAGCTTTAATCCTGGTGAGCAGGATACTGATAGTGTAAGCAGTAACAGCGGTGAACCTGTTACTAAGACTTCGGGTGTTGATGAAGAATGAATAGGTTTGATAGAATTGAAAGGATGATTTCTGAGTTACGTGAAAATTTTGAATCTGATGCTTATCGTGATGCTTTGAACCATGCCTGTGATAAGTTTGGTATAGAATTAGATGATAGGGATGAGATTTTTGAGGAGTGGCAGGAGCATAAGAATATGTCTGCTGGTGAGCTTCGTAGATGGAGCAAGAATCCGTGTAGCCGTGAGGCCAGTTTGAATCCTGTGCGTGTGATGAAGAGGAACCTCCGTCTTTTGGAGAAGGATAAGTCTGAGTGGACTGAAGAGGATTACAGAGATGCAGAGCGTGCGACAAGCTTCATCAGTCGTATGCGTGGCATGAAGCCGGATATGCCTCGTGAGGGTCCGCATGGTTGTCCTAGTGAATGGGCTATCAGTCTTTTGAACTGGGGTTTCAATCCGTTTGACAGTGTTCCGACACCGAGCAGCGAGGTGAAAGAAGACCTAGACCCTGTTGACGAGGTTTCGGTTGAGGCTGAGATGGCGGAGAGACGTAACATCATGGAAGCGGAGTCTTTAGCCCACCATGCTTGGACGATGACTGACCTTATGCAGGAGTTTGCTGATGAATTCCGTGGATATGCCACCACTCTTGAATCGGAAAGCGAGTTGGAGAATGTTAGAAATATTAGAGAGCAGATGATAAACAGTTTTGCGTTGCTTGAGAGCAAGATGGAGCCGACTGTGCGTGAGGTTGAAGAGAATTCTGTTGATGAGCTTGATGAGCATGGTTATGATTACGAGTTTTCGCCGATGCCGCAGCAGGTATTATTTGAGAACCGTGAGGATGCTTTGGAGAGAGCAAACACTCTCGGACTCGAAGGCGTTCATAAGCATCCTGTGATTTTCCGTGCGCCCGAGGATATTCCTGATGATTTAATGGATGATGTGACCGTCTATAATATGGCTGGTGCTAATCATTCTAACTGGGCGCAGATGGTGAACGGTGATTATGATTATGAGTTTTCTCCGATTCCGCAACAGGTTCTTTATGAGGAAGCTGAGGATGCTGAGGCTCGTGCCGCAGACCTTGACCTTGATGGAATTCATCTTCATCCGGTGATTTTCCGTCCTGTTGAGGAGATTCCGGACGAAATGATGGATGATGTGACGGTTTACTTTATGCCGGGCAGTGAACACAGTGATTGGTCGGAAAGGGTTGTGTCTGGTGATGTTGAGCTTCGTCAGGCTTCAGAGGTTTTTCACGGTGACCAGGAAAGGAATTCGAAAGGTTCTGAGGATGATTCTGTCCGTGTTCCGCCTGTTGCGATTCATAAAGTTGAGAATGGTGAGAATGTTGAGGTCTCTGATGACGTTGAAAAGGTGTTAGATGACTTATGGGATTGATTACGTATGAGAAGAACAGACGAACTACCTTTTAAGAGGAAGACTAAGTACGTTGTTGAGCGAAAGGTTTCCGGTGAGAAAAGTTTTTTCTGGAAGCGTGACGGTGAGTCGTTCTTTGAGCCGGAGAACAGTGTTGATACACGTGTCGCCTCGGTTATAGAGGACAAAGACTTTCTTCTTGAAGGTAGAGTTGTTGATGATTCATTCTATGTAACTGATTTACTGTATTTTGATGGAGATGATTACACGGATTCGGCTTGGAGTGACCGTTTCAAGGTTCTGAAGAATGAGTTTCGCTGGAATTCAGCTGTAAAGTTGAACCGTCCTCTGGTTATCACTGAGCAGGAGGAGATGCAGGAGGCTTTTGAATTGTTTAATATGCTTGATTACAGTGACGGGGTTCTTATCCGTGAATATGATTCCTGTTACGGTGATGAGAAAATTTTTGTTCCTGAAGGGGTGACTGCTGAGTAAGTGGGTCGTCCGATTGGAAGCCGTGAGTTATCGGTGAAGCAGATTAAGACGATTGTCAAAATGTCTCTTGAAGGTAAGGAGAGACCTAGGATTGCTGAGGCCGCGGATGTAGGTAAGCGGACTGTTTGGCGTTACCAGAATGAGTTTGATTTGATATAACTCATTAACTCTTTTAAGTGAGATTAATATCGTGGGTATGTATGGAGTCTGTTCAAAAGCTTTCCGCCGAAGAGGTTCAAAGCTTAGAGGACCGAGTCAGTGTTCCTTACAGGGTTGAGGACGTTACTGTTTTGAGTCCTGGTGAATGGAACGGCTTGGATTGGACTGCTTCGGAGTTGAAGGATGCTGTAGAAAAGACAGATTTTGAGATGAGTAGGGAGGACGGTGATGAGATGCCTCCTAATGGCTCACTGTTTTACGACCATGATGATAGAAGTGCTGACCAGTGGGTTGGTCAGGTCGAGAATGTCAGGATTGAAGGCGACGGCAACGTAAAGTCGGACCTTGTTATTACTAATAAGCAGGCTGCTATTAATCTTGAGTATGGTGCGCCTTTCGGTGTTTCACCTAAGGCTGATGGCATGGTGAACGAAGAGGGTGTTATGCGTGATTTTACTTTTGAGAACTTCAGCCTTGTTGTCAACCCTGCCGTTAAGACAACTTGGTTGAACGAGGATTTGACGACTGTACTTCAGGATATGAGTATTCATACTCCGAGGTTTGACGGCACTCATACCGGTGAGTGGAATAGCCCTGACCTCGAAGACTTTACTGATAAAAGTTATGAGGATATGAGTGATACTGAGAAAAGGGCTATCGGCAGGCATTTTCTGGTTAGTAAGTCCGGTTTCCCGGCTGAGAATTATACTGACCTGTCTTTGCCGGTTGTTGAGCCGAACGGAGACCTTTCGTTGAGTGCTTTGCAGAATGCGAAGGCTCGTGTAAGTCAGGTTTCCGGTATTGATGAGGATGAGATAAGGCGTGTTTCACGTATTATCAACAATCTTGCGAATGGGAACTTTGACGCAGATTTCGAGGAGGTTGATATGTCCAAGAACGGTGTGCTTTCGGAGAGTATGCCTGTAGGTGAAAATGATTGGGTTCAGTGGAATCCGGAGGAAGCTGTTGAGGCTCATGGAAAGGTTATCCGTGTGATTGAACCGGATTCTGAGGATGAGCAGCTTCAGGTTGATGTAAGAATGTATATTCAGGATGATGACGGTGTTTGGCATCCTACGGGCGATGTCCGTAGAAAGGATATGGATGAGGTTGGTCCGTGGGGTAACACTCCAAGCGATGATGCTATAAGTGATGAGCGTCTTGCCTCGCCGGTCAGAAAGTTTGACCCTGAGGAAGACCCTGAGGATGTTTCTGAGTCAATCAGAGATGCTATCGAAAATAATGATATGGAAGAGCTTATTTCAGACGATATGGAAGAAGCTATTGAAGAAAAAGTAGAGGAACACAATGAGAAGCATGGTGATGAAGATGGTAAGAAAGTCACCAAAAGTATGCTAATCGATGTTTATGAGCGCGGGATGGGTGCATATCAGGATTCACATAGACCCGGAATGTCTCCACAGCAATGGAGTATGGCGCGAGTGAATGCTTTTCTCTACCTTGTCAGGAACGGGAACCCTGAGAACGATGCTTATACGCAAGATAATGATTTGCTACCGGATGGTCACCCTAAGAAGGGTGAGACCGAGAGCAGTGATGAAAATTATACTAAGGTGAAAAATCCTATGTCAGAAGAACAAGAAACGCAAGAGGCAGAGGAAGCTTCCGAGCAGGAAGAGGAATCTGTTGACTATGTGACTGCTGAAGAGCTTGAGGACTTCAAGAGTGAAGTCATTGATAGCCTTCAGGAGGAACTGGGCGACGAAGACGAAGCTGACGAAGAAGCTGAAGGCGTAGAGGACGCTGAAGAAGTTGAAGAAGAAGCTTCCGACAATCCGGAACTTTCCGAATTTGAGGAGTTCCGACAGGAAAATCCAGAGC
>ERZ1034569.168-NODE-168-length-24424-cov-9.709877_pt1 | contig 24424 bp, 22 predicted proteins | sample MGYA00520706_ERZ1034569 | MGnify/ENA primary metagenome ERZ1034569 (study PRJEB33760, sample SAMEA4777722) | hypersaline lake metagenome | biome: hypersaline environment; feature: brines | place: Spain | collected 2014-08 | depth 0 m ...
CGTGTCGGCTTCCTCCCACCCCTGAAGGGGTGGGTTTCCGCCTTGCTCCGCTATGAACCGCCTGCAGTACAAGATGTCTCGTGCTGTCCGACGACGCCCGCCACCGAAAGGATCAGACTCACTGCGTTGACTCTGACGGGGAGAGACTCACTTCGTCACCACCCGAACTAGAGGTTTTCTCAACGACACCCACTGCTGTTTGCAACAACAAGATACAATAGTCAACAACCACTCAGTCAAAGTACGACACGCGGGTCGTCGCCGAGAGGTGGCGAGGGAGCCATAACTCCCTCACCTCGCGTGTCGTGCAGGCGTACACGACATGTGTTCAAACGATTCTCCGTCACAAAAGCGTGACGGCGCGACAGGCGCACAGACAGCGATCACCACAGAGCAGCTACAGTCGGACTACGGCGCCACCATCGACGACCTGCGGCACACCACACTCCCGGACGCGCGGATCGAGGAGCTGGTCGCCGCCTGCGTGGACATGCAGCAACGACTCGACACCCACGGGACCGTCGGCCACGAGACGGTGCTGGAACTGGTCACCACCGTCGCGGAGGCGATGGAGCAGGTGCGGGACGCGACGGTCGTCGGCGACGACGGACTCCCGGACTCGCGGGCGCTCGACACGGGCGTCCCGAGCGAGGCGTACGTGTTGACACCCGCAGAGCGCGACGAGACGCTGGGCGTGTTGTCGGCGGTGTTGTTCACCGCCGTCGAGACACCCGGCGCGGGTGACGCGACCGCCGCGACCGGCGTCGTCCAGTAGCGGGCTGGGCAGTCGTCCGCGGCTCGCGACTCGTCGTTGTTCCACCCTCGATCCGTCGCCGTTTCCCCCCGGCGGTCGCTTTCCGTTACAGTCCCACAGTCGCGTCCGTAAACGCGTCCGACGCCAGTGCGTCGCGTGCAAACACGACCCGCCCGGTGATCGACCACGAGACTTATTCTGGTGACGCCGGTAGAGCCTGCAAGATGTCCGCTATCGGGATCGACCTCGGGACGACAAACACGGTGGCCGCAGAACGGGTGGGTGATCTCCCGAAGATCGTCGACTTCAACGGCGACCGGACGATGCGCTCTGCGGTCGCGTTCACCGAGGGTGACGACGAGGTGATCGTCGGCAACGAGGCAGTCGACTACCTGGAGACGGACCCACAGTTGACGTTCACGTCGGTCAAGCGCGCGATGGGGACAGACACCGCCTACGAGGTGCCAGACGACAGCTACACCCGGACGGAACACACCCCCGAGACGATTTCGGCGCTCATCCTCCAACACCTGATCGACACCGCCGAGGAGACGCTGGGCTCCCGCCCGGAGAGTGCCGTCGTGACGGTGCCGGCGGACTTCCCGGAGCCGGCACGGCGCGCGACCGAACGCGCCGCGGAGTACGCCGGCATCGACGTGTTGCGACTCCTGCCGGAGCCGTCCGCAGCGTGTGCCGCCTACGGCCTCCGGGAGCGCGAGGAGCCAATCGAGACCGTCGCCGTCTACGATCTCGGCGGCGGCACCTTCGACGTGAGCGTCGTCGACGTGATCCACGAGGCGGAGCTGTACGAGGTCCAGGGGACGAACGGCCGCCAACAGCTGGGTGGTGACGACTTCGATGACCGGTTGTTGGATCACGTCGCCGAGACGTTCGCCGAGGAGTCGGGTGTCGACGTGCGCGAGAACCACGAGGAACGCGAACGCGTCCGGCGTGCGGTGAAACAGGCCAAACACAAGCTGTCGGCCGCAAGCGAGGCCGAGGTTCGGGTGCCGTTCATCCGCCCGGAGACGAACCTAGAGTTGACCGTCACCCGCGAGACGTTCGAGGAGCTGACAGCCGATCTCGTCGACGAGACGATCACCGTCTGTGGCGACCTGTTCGACGATCTCGACGTGGCAGTCGACGATGTCGACACCGTCTTGTTGGTCGGCGGTGCCTCGAAGATGCCGCAGGTGCAGACGGCAGTCGCGGAGTTCTTCGGCCAAGAGCCGTCGAAGGAGGTGAACCCGGACGAGGCAGTCGCGATGGGCGCCGCCAAGCAGGCAGAGGTGTTGGCCGGCCGGACCGGGCTCGATCCCGAGGCGAGCACCGAGGGCGGCGGCATCTTGGACGTGGCGCCCGACCCGTTGGGGATTCGGGTTCACGACGGTTCCTTCTCCCGGATCATCGACAGCAACGAGACACTGCCGGTGCGGGAGACCCGCGACGGCTACAGCACCGTCGAGGACGGGCAGAGCCGCGCGACGATCGAGGTGTACCAGGGTGACTCGGATCGGGCGACGGACAACGAACTGATCGAGTCGTTCATCCTCGACAACATCCGCGAGGCGGACGCCGGTGTGCCGAACATCGCGGTCGAACTCGAACTCGACGAGAACGGTGTGCTCCGACCGCGGGCGTGGGACAAGTCCGTTGATGAGAAGGCCGGGATCGAGGACGGCGTCGAGATCTCTCGGGAGGAGGGTGGCGACGCAGAGGTCGAACAGGTTCGCGAGGAACTCCCAGACGTGGCGAACTGACGGCCCATGTCGGAGCCAGACCCGACCGCCGACACCGCACACGAGTGTCTCGGGGTGTCACCAGACGCCCCCCCCGAGGAGGTGAAACTGGCCGCCGCCCGCGCGAAGTCGCAGTTCAACCCCGACAACTACACCGAGGCGGAGAAACGCGCCGCCAGAGACCGGTTCCACGTCGTCCGCGCCGCCGAGGACGCACTGTTGGCAGACGGGGAGTTCCCCCCGGAACGTGTCTCACCACCGTCTGCCGAGGCGCTGACCGTACAGGCCGCACGCGACCAGATCACCCCGGGAGCGTCGGTCACGGTCGCCGTGAGAGTCGACGACACACCCGCCGACGAGGGAGTCGTTCGAGCCGGCGGCGTGACGGCCCCGATCAGAAACGGGCGTGCGACGCTGACGCCGGCGCCGACGAACGCGGGGACAGAGCAGACGGAGACGGCGACAGAGCCACCAGACGAGGTGACGCTGACCGCGACGGTCGGCGGTGCGACGGCGACCACGACAGTGACCGTCGCGCCGAATCTCGTCGTCGAGCCGGCCGAGACGACAGTCACCGCCGGCGACACGCTGTCGGTTCGGGTGACAGACGACCGGGAGAACCCGGTCGATGGCCACGTCAAGACGCCGGAGGGCCGAGCGTCTCTCACCGACGGGGAGACGCGGGTGACACTCGCGGTGCCGGGCGAGCAGACACTCACTGCCGTCGCCGGCGACCGGACGGGGACAGCGACGGTAACAGTCACGCCACAGTCTGGCGCGATCGGGTTGGCACTTGGCCAGACGACAGTCCGGGTCGGCGAGCCACTGCGGGTCGCGGTCAGACGGCAGTCCGACGGCAGACTCGTCGCTCACGCGACCGTGGAGTCGGCCGACGGGCGGTCGTGGGCGGCGACGGACGGCCGGGTGCGAATCCGACCGACCGAGCCCGGACAGCTCCGGTTGACGGCCCGGCGCGAGACCGCGGGCACGGTGACGACAACCGACAGCCGGACGGTCACGGTGGTGCCGTCGTCGGTCGAACTCGCCGTGTCGGCACCGGAGACAGTCGGCACGAACGAACAGTTCGACGTGACGGTCCGGGAGTCGACCGGCGACCCCGCCGCCGCGGTACAGGTCGCCGCCCGCCGGGACGGCGAGACGGTGGCCGAGACAGTCACCGACGACCGGGGACAGGCGCGACTCGCCGTCACACGTCCGGGGGCGTACACACTCCGCGCGAGCGACGACCGCCCGCAGACGGAAGTCCTGCCGGCGACACGGGAGCTGACAGTCGTCGCCGACGCGAGCGCGCTGGCAGTCGAGGTGGTCGACCCGCCGACCGCCACGAGTCGGCGGTGTCGTGTCGTCGTCCGCGACGAGTGGGGCCGGCGCGTCCCGGGCGCGACCGTGTCGGTCGCCGGACGGGCCGGTGACGGCGTGGAAACGACGACCGACGAGAGTGGGACGACCACCGACGAGCGAGGCAGTGCGACAGTCACAGTCGGCGACGGCAGACGAGAACTGACCGTGGTACACCCGACCGACCACCGGACGCAGACGACACTCACTGTCGGCGAGGACAGCGACTGACCGGCGAGAGAGACGGCGAGCCACGTCGTCGCACCTCCGACTGTCCCCGAAAGTTGTATGCTGTGGCGCGTCGACTCGGAGGTGATGGCCGAGCCAGACCCGTCGGCAGGCGATCCACACACGGTGCTCGGCGTCGACCCCGACACCCCACCCGAGCAGATTCGGGTCGCGGCCGCGAAGGCGAAACGGGCGTACAACCCAGACGCCTACCCAGACGCGGAGAAACGCGACGCACGCGAGGCGTTCTACGAGATCGTCGCGGCCGAGCGGGCGCTCCTCGGCGGACCGCCCGACCGCGGGACGGACGGACGGACCACACCCACCGGAATCGCACAGAGCGGAACGCGGTCTGACGAACCAGACACCGACCGTGGCGCTGGCTCGGAGACGACGCAGGCGGCAGAGGCAACGAGAACGACGCGGACAGCGGAGGCGACGAGTACGACGCAGGCGACAGAGGCGACGAGTACCACCCGGACGGCAGAGGCGACACAGAAGACAGAGTCGACCTCCGACACCGCGGTGGAATCGACACCCGACACCACGACAGAGCCGTTGCCTACTGATCGCCCGACACTGTCGTTCCCGGACTCGGAGAGCCGCCGGTTCAGTCCCGGCGACGTAACCTGTCGCGTCGTCGACGCCGCCGGGGAGCCGCTCTCGGGGTTCCGTCTCTACGCCGAGCGGGTCGGGGATGACGAACGGGTCCTGCCGGCCGACGGCGGGCGAACAGTGGCTGACGACACGGACGAGACCGGAGTCGGCGTGACGCTGGCACTGTCTCCCGGTCGGTGGCGGATCTGTGCAGACCACGCCGATGGGCGGCGAGTCGCTGCCTCGGCTGCCGATCCCGCCACGACGGCGACCGCCGACCGAGACTCGACACCGACGCCCGACCCAGTCGCGGTGACCGTCGTCCCCGAGGGCACAGACGACGACACGACCGTCGACAGACGCCGTCTCGACGGGCGGGCTCGGCGTGTCGTCTCGTCGCTGGCGGCGGCCGCGGCAGTGGTCGGCGTCGCCGGTGTCGTGTTGTCGACGTATCTGGACACGCTCCCGACGGTGCCGGCCGCGGTCGTCGGCGGTGTCGTCTGTGTCGCTGGCGTCGTATCGTACCTCCGTGTGCTCGACTGATGACCGTCGGTCACCAGTAGGCTTTTTCACCGGAGTGTGCAAGCCAGCGGGTGTGTCACTGAGGGCCGCCGGAACCAGTAGTGTCCGCCGTCGGGAGATTCTGTCGTTGGTCGCTCTCGCCGTAGTGACCTCGGTCTCCGGACTGGAGGTTGCGGGGGTCGTGGCCGACGCCTACGGCGGGCCGCCACGGGGGCTCTCCTACCACCTGTTCTTCGCGGTCGGCGGGCTGGTCGGACTCTCGCCGGACGGCGCCGTCGTCTTCGCGGCGACGTTGTTGGCCGGCGTCCTCGCGTTGGTCGCCTTCGACCGCTACCGGCGGTTCAACGGGCTGGTGTTACTCGTCGTCGTGGCCGGCGGGCTAGTGGTGTTGACCAACGCCGGACTGGTCCGGGTCGACTGGGCGGCACAGCCGCTGGCGGCGAGCGCCGGGCTCGCGACCGGTCTCCTCGGCGGCGGGCTCACGTTCCGTGGTGGTCCCGACCACGACGTGTTCGACACGACAGGGAGCAGTTCCCGGCTGGAGTTCCCCCACGCAACCCCCCGGCTCGCCGTCCTCCTGTCGACCGTGACGGTCGCGGCGGTCGCCGAGTCGGCCGTCGTCTACGACAGCCCCGTGGTCTACCGCGACGGCGCGACAACGACCCAGCAGTTCGCCGTCAGATCGGTCGATCTCGCCGACCTCCCGGTCAGTGTCCTCACCGGCCTGGTCTTCCTCGCCAGCGTTTGGCTGTTTCGCGACGCGACCGCCGAGCGGGAGGTGACCGTGTTGGGCGCGACTGGCGCCGGCAAGACCGCCGTAATGGCCGGGTTGGCGGCGTCCGTCGACGACTACGCCGGCGGCCAGTGCTCGCTCAACCCACCGTTGGAACGGCTCCGTGCGGAGCTTGACGAGCGGGGAACGTTCCCGTCGACGCCGCGGACGGCCGTCGTCCCGCTCCGGATGACGTTCCGACACGGGTGGTTGCTCCCGCGGAAGGTGACCGTCAGAACCGTCGACTACGCCGGCAACCACCTCGACTCGTTCTCGCCGGTCGACCCGTCGGCGGCCGCGACCGCTGACGCCGACGAAGCGTTCGAGGTGGTGCGACACCTGTACAACACGCGAGCGGCAGCGGACCCGGATCAGACACCACTCGACGACCCTGGGACGGCCCCCGACGACGTGCCGGCGTTGGCCGAGTTGGCAGACGACGAACTCGTCCCACAACTCCTCTGTGACGTGGTGGCGCACTCTGACGGCGTCGGTCTGTTGTACCCGATGGACGACTTCGCCGCGCCGGCGGTCCGGGCGGGCTGTCAGCCGCCGTACGTCGACATCGACGGCGTCGAAGTCGTGAACCCGCGTGACCGAGAGGCGTATCTGTCCACCTTCCGCGCGGTGGCCGACGCATACGACGACAAAGATCTGTTCGCGGTCGCGACGAAGGTGGACATCGTCCGACGCTACTGTACGGAGGTGGAAGACGCCGACCCAGTTCGCGACTGGACCGGGTTCGGCGAGACTGTTGCTCGGACGTGTGTCGGTGATACGCTGCCGACGGGACTCGAACTGCTCCCCGTCCACTTCGTCGTCGAGGCGGAGGGCGGCGAGACGGTGTTGGTGGCAGACGCCGCCGACGGCAACTACTCACTCCGCGGCGCGGGGTACCTGCTCGACCGAGTGGGTGACTGGTGGGCTGGAGGTGACTGGCCGTGGTGAGACTCTACGATCCGGACGGGAACCGAGTCGACGACGGACCACCCGCCCCGGAGGACCGGTGGGTGATCGAGCGACTGGAGCGGTGTGGCGGTGTGTTCGACTACGACGACCGCCTGACCGTCCGGGTCGGCCGACCCGACGACAGATACGCCTACGCTGTCGCTGAACGTGAGACACTCGCCGACGCGGCAGACGCCCTACGACGTTGGCGAGACGACGACCCGGAGATCGAGGTCGGGCAGTTCGTCGACCTACTCGACACAGACGAGGGTTCGGGTGAGACAGACGCAGACGAGGATTCAGACGAGACGGACGGCGACACCACAGACGCGACCGACAGCCGCCACCCGGTGCCGACACGGGTTCGGCTGTTCAACGGTGACACCGGGCGGTGTCACTTCGACAACGGTGCCGCGCCGTCACCGCCGGCGTGGAGTGACGAGGCGTCGGCAGAGACGGACTACCGCCGCAACCTCCGGTTGTTCGCGGACCCCGAGGCGGGCACGTTCCGGTGTTACCTCAACGTCAGCCGACGCGGTCCAGAACAGGTGCTCGCGGACGTGTCCGTCGACGACTCCCCCCCGGAGCCGTTTCTCGCCTACTGCGCCCGAGCGGTGACGAGAGCGATCCGAAACCGAGGCTGGGAGCTGTACGACACGGACGAACAGCTGGTGTTCGACGTGCTCCGTGGCGCGACGACCGTCGATCCGCGGTGGCCGTACGACGACCCCGAGACACGACTCCTCCAGACCACGACGCCGTTGTCGCTCGTCACCCCGACCCAGCGGGCGGCGGTGGGTGTCGTCGCCGCCGTTCGCGAGTGGGACGACGAGTCGAGTCTGTCGGTGGCCGGCGGTGACAGAGACGGCGCTACCGGAGAGGCGGCGATCCGGATCGGCTACACGCCGCGGGTGTCGACAGTCACCGCGACCGGTGGGGCTGGGAAACGACTCGCGGCGATGCGCCGGGAACGAGCCCGGCAGACGATCGACGAGACGCTCGCGGCACTGGCGGAGGCGGTCGACGGTGAACGACTCCCGAACGTCCGCGCGGCGGCGTGGCTGAACGACGCACTCAGCGACGATGACACACTCGGAGACAGTGACACACTCGGAGACAGTGACACGCTCAGAAACAACCGAGACGCACCCGACGCCGATACAGCCGACAACGCTGGGAACACACTCGACAGTGAGGAAACCACGTCCGGCGGGCACAGTCACGTCCGACTCGCACGACTCCGTTCTTCGGGTCCGGTCTCTCCTGCTCGGAACCGACTCCGACGACAGGTCGTACGACTGTTGCCGGCGGTGAGCGTCTGTCTCACAGCCGTTGTCGTCGTGCTTGCCGTCTCTCTCGGACGCCCAGCCGGTGCCGCCGCAGCGCTCGGCCGCGAGGTGACCGTCGCCGGTGTCCCGGTACTCGGTGCTGTCGTCGGTTCGGGAGAGGTTGTCCTCGTCTGGCAACTACTCGTCGTGACACTCCTTCCACCGGTCGCGACGCTGTCGGCGTCGACACGACCGAGAGCGGTGCTAGCTGGTCAGGTGGCCGCCGTACGCGACCTGACGACGTGGCTCACCACCCCCCCGACGCTCGAGACGACCGTTGACGCCAGCGGCGCCGATCTGGCCGCGGCAGTCGAGACCGCAACTGGTGCCGAGACTCTCTCCGCAGGCGACGAGTCGATATCTGCGGGTGCGTTCCTCGACGATCGACTCGCCGCGTCGACGCTGGCTCTCACCACACGACCTCCGTCTAAACCGGAGACACTCCTGTCCCGGCGCACCGTGGTGTCGGCCCTCGTCGCAGTCGGGGTGACGCTCTCGTCGCTCGCGGTCCCGCTTACGGGCGCGTTCGGGTGGGCGGACGTGATCGTCCCGTTTCTGTCGCTCGCTGCGGTCGTGTCACTCCCAGTCTCGTGGCTGTGTGCCGTCGTCGCTCTGTGGCGGTCGTGACGCGACCAGCGTTGGTTGTCGACGACATCGTCGCCGACACCGGAATGTTGAAACCCGAGGTGGCACGGGCAGCCGCGAACCTGTGCGACTGAGACCCCCGATCAAGAGACGACGCTCTCTTCAGAACCCGACACCCGCCCGGATTCGCACCGTCGTTCGACACTTACCCGGATTCGCGTCGGAACTCGACGAGCACCCGACTCCCGCCGAGATCGGCGTCCGCAAACGACAGGTGTCCGTCGGTCGCCTCGACGACCCAGTTGACGAACCACATTCCGAGCCCGGCCGAGTGGTCAAGCTGTGACTCTGCGCCCGCCAGGGCAGCAGTCTCGGCGTCTGGAATCCCGGGCCCGTCGTCGTCGACGGCCACCGTCACCGACTCCTCGTGGACGCTGAACTCGACCGCGACAGCCGGCGCCGCGTCGGGGTTGTGCCGCACGGCGTTGTCCAACAGCTCCGCGAGCGCGTCCCCAGACGGCGGCGCGGCACGGACTGCCACCGCCGGCGGGTCGCCGATCTCGACGGTCGCCTCCTCGGGTGGGTCGAACGCTTCCAGCGCGTCGTCGACAATCGCCGGCAACGGGACCGCGTCCGGGTCGCCCGTCTCCGCCAGCGCGCGGTCGACTTTCCGGGCGAGTTTCCCCATCCGGGAGAGCCGGTGTGCCACCTCGCTGACGGCCGCGACGTGTGTCTCGTCGTCGCTCGCGACCCGTTCGCCGAGGTAGTCGGCGCGCGCGAGCAACACACTCGACTGGTTGCGGATGTTGTGTCGGAGCACACGGTTGAGCACGGAGAGCCGTTCCTCGCGACGGACGCGGTCGGAGATGTCCCGGCCCGTCCCGACCAACCCCGTGACGTTGCCGTCGCCGTCCGTCAGCGGGGCACCGTTGACCTGGTACGGCACCTCCTCCCCGTCGGCGGTCAGAAACCGGGTCTCGACCCGCCGGGTCTCGCGTCGGTGGTAGACGTCCGTCATCGCAGAGAGAATCTGCTCGCGGTCGCGGGCCACGATCACCTCGGTCGCGTGCGTCTCTCTCAGCGTCTCGTCGTCGTACCCGAGAAGGTCGGCGAACGGTGCGTTCCATCGCCGGAACGTCCCGTCGGGGTCGAGCACGTAGAACACGTCCGGCTGTGCGTCCAACACACTCTCCAGGTAGGCGTTCCGTTCGCGGAGTTCGCGCCGTTGGCGTTCCTGTCTGGTCACGTCGCGCCGGCTGACGACGAGTCCGTCGACCGTGTCGTCCCGCCACGGCCGGCCGTACACGTCGATCCACCGCCAGGAGCCGTCGGCGTCGCGACGGCGGTACGTCGCACGGACGCCACCGTCCGACGGCCGGTCGAGCGCCTGCCGGAACGTCTCCTGCACCGCCGTGCGGTCCTCCGGGTGAACAGCCTCGAAGAACGACTCGCCGTCTGGGTCGTCCCCCAACTGTCGCTCGACACCTGCGGAGCTGTAGACGATCTCACCGTCGCTGTCGACGACGCTGACCGAGTCTGCCGCGTGGTCCAACACCGTCTCCAGCAACACGTCCGCCGGTGGGTCGATGGCGTCGTCCCGGGCGCTCTCGACGGTTTCACTCCTGTCTCTCCGGCCGACGACACTCTCGACGGCCCGGACGAGCAACGCTCGCGCCTCCGGGTCGTCGCGTCGCACTACCCGCCGTGCGCCGGCGTCACGTGCCGGCGCCGCAGGCGTGTCAGACGGGAGGAACACGACGACCGGCGCCGACCCGGCGACTGCCGGCTCCCAGTCGTCGCCGGCGACGACACACTCCGCGTCGCGCTCCGTCACCGTCTCGGGAGCGACACGCTCCGTTTCGAACCCTTCGAACCAGTCCGGGTCGGCCGGAACCTCCCCGCACAACAACAGACGTGCCGTGCCGTCGTCCGCCTCGGGTCCCGTCTGTCTCTCCGGTCGCACTCCAGATACAACCGTTTCCTCTCGTATTGAAGCTTCGATCCGGCGCGGCGGCGTGGTTCCGTGCCCGCCTCACCCGAGATCCGCGCTCCGGAACCGCCAGTAGCCGACGGCGATCGGCACCATCGTCCACGCGAGGAGGACGGCCACCGGGAGCCACACGGACTGGGTCGGGTCGGCGGCAAACGGACTCCCGGAGACGACAGCGGCGAACACCCGGTCGCGGCCTCGTTGGGCGCGAGCGTGCCGAACACCTCGCCGGCCTCGACCCGTAAGTCGACGCCGTCGACGGTGGTCACGTCGCCGTAGCGTTCCGTGTCTCGACTGCTGGAGGGGCTGTCACACCTCAGCGTTGTCACATCTGGAGAGAAACGCCAACTGTGTGTCAGTTGTCGTGACGGTCTCTCTGTTCGTGTGGCACCGTTTTCTCACGCTGCGGCGACTCCCCGCGGCTTGATACCCACCCGGCTCGTGTCGACAAACAACGTGACCGAAAAACGACAATCGACGCCATCACACTTGGACGGTATCGACGACGGCTGTGGCTGTGTTGAGGTGTGGGAACACACAAGCGACCACCGCGACGAACCAGCCGAAGATGGGAGTGAGGTGTCACACGACGCGAGTGAAGTGTCACCCGACGACGCGGGCGAGGCGCTACGGGATGACACAGACGACGGCGACGACGAGTGAGTCGGTGCGCGCGGACGACCAGTGTGACCCGTCTCGACACGGTCGACTGACCCCCAATTCTTTTCAAAGTTCTAACATCTCGCTGTTCGAAACGCGACACTAGTTCAATCCGTCGTAAGAGTTAGTACCCGTAGTCACGTTAAGACGAAACACGACGCTGCGGTGGGCGCCGTGGAAAACGGCAGGGCGTCTACAGCGCCCTACCATCGCAGTGTCGTGCGGAGCGTCACACGACATGTGTTCGAACGATTCACCGTCAGTAAAACCTGACGGCACGACAGCGGCGGCAGAACTCGCAGCAGCGTACGAGGAGTTTCTCCTGGACATCGAGGAGCAACCGCTCCCGAGCTACCGCACCGACGAGATGCGCGTGCGGATCGAGGAAGTGCGCGCCACGCTCGCCACAGAGGGCGTCGCCTCCGCGGGCCAGCTCCAACAGCTCCTGCGCACCGCCACCGAAGCACTCGCGGACGTGCGGGCCGCGCAGATCGTCCCGGCGCCCGAAAGCCGCGATCTCTCGCAGGCGGTGCCGGGCGCGAGCGACACCGGCAGGGCCTACGAGGTCACCGAGACGGAGCGAGCGACGACGACGACCGTCCTCATCAACCTCCTGTTCACCGTCGTCGAGACACCCACCCACGACGATCGACGCCGAGCAGACGAGGCAGGTGTTCGCGGCGGTGACAGGGGCTCCGCCGGCGACGCGGACGGTGACACGGAGTCCGCCAACGACGCGGACGGCGAGGAGAGCCCCGAGTTCGGCGTGACGGGGTACGCCGGCCCGGAGTGACACACGGCGCTGGGGGCGGACGGGACTGACCGTTCCCCGCTCACGCCGCCGGCAGAACCCGAGTGGTCTTGTGTTTCGACGGGCTACGGCCGGTCGATGTCGGTAAGCCTCCCCGACGATACGCCCGCGGGTCGTCCGGCTGCGTCGCGTCCCGTCTCGACGGCTCGTGACGATGAGTGACCGCACGCGGCTCGCGGTCGTCGTCTGGAGCGTGCTCGTCTCGCAGGTCCTGCTGTACCCCGGGCTGTCGGAGACGGTCGCCGCGCTCGGTGGCGGGGGAAGCCTGCTCGCGGAGACGTGGTTCCTGATCGCGGAGTTCGGCGCGTTCGTCTGTTTCGCGGTCGTGTGGGGTGCGGTGAGCGACGCTCTCGGTGTCCGGTCGCCGTTGATCGTCGTCGGCGCACTCGGCGGTGCCGCGAGCTACCTGCTCGTCGCGCTCGCACCCACCTTGGGGCTGGGGTTCGGCGCGGTGCTTTTCCTGCGAGTCGTCGGCGGCGTGTTCGGGATCGGCGCGTTCTCGCTGGCGATCACGACGCTGATGGACCTCGCGGGCGGCAACGGCCGGAACATGGGTGCCGCAGGCACCGCGATCGGGCTGGGGGCGGCGCTGGGTGCGGTCGTCGGCGGGCAACTCGCCACCCGCGGCCCGTTGGTCCCCGTCTACGGCGGCGCGGCCGTGCTCGGACTCGCGGCGGCGCTGGCGGCGACCGTCTCCGACCGCGGCGTCGGCGGCGGCGTCCCCGTCGGGACCGTGTTGGACCGTGTTCGGGCACAACCCGCGCTACTCGTGCCGTTCACCTTCGGCTACGTCGACCGGCTCACGGCCGGCTTCTTCGCGCTCACCGGGGTCGCGTACTTCCGGGAGACGTTCAGCATCGACGCCGCGCTCGCCGGCGGGACGCTCGCGTTGTTCTTTCTCCCGTTCGCGTTGCTCCAGTACCCCGTCGGCGCGGTCTCCGACCGGATCGGCCGATTTCTTCCGGTCGTCGCCGGCTCCGTGCTCTACGGCGTCGCCATCGTCGCGGTCGCGCTCGCGCCGACGTACCCGGTGGCGGCCGGGCTGATGGTCGCGGTCGGGGTCTGTGGCGCGTTCGTCTCCCCGACGACGCTGGCGTTGGTCTCGGACGTGGTGCCGGCGACGGAACGCGGCGCGGCGATGGGTGGGTTCAACGTGTTCGGCAGTCTGGGGATGCTGAGCGGCTTCCTGATCGGCGGTGTCGTCGCCACCCGCTACGGCTACCTCACGGCGTTTCTCGTCGCCGGCGGGTTGGAGGTCGGGATCGCTCTCGCCGCGGCGCGTCCCGTCCGCCGGATCACCCGCGGCGGTGTCGACGCCGTCGCGGGGGGTGACTGATAGCTTCGCCCGAGAACCCGAGCCTTCACACGCCTTCCGCGCGAACACCAGGCGTGACAGAGCCAGTTCGCGCGGCGTTCGACATCGAGACCGTCTCGCCGCAGTTGTCCCTCGACGAGCGCCCGGAGTTCGAGGACTCCCGGCAGTTCGAGATGCTGGGTGGGGCCGTCGCCTACGACGATCCGGACGGTCGCCGGGAGAGTGTCGTCTACTGGCGCGACGGGTGGGGACCGGACGCGGAACTCGACCTGATCGAGACGTTGATCGACGCACTCGCGGACGCCGACCGGATGGTCACCTACAACGGGACGGGGTTCGACACGATCCACCTCACCGGCCGGGCGCGCATCGCCGGCGCGAACGCCGGCCGTCGCGAGCCGCTCGACCGAGCCGAACGACTCCTCGCCCGGATCGACCACGTCGATCTCCAACCCCCCGCGAACGACGCCTTCGGTTCGTACACGTCGTTGGAGGAGGCGCTGACCGCCGTCGGGATCGACCCCGCAGAGACGGACCCGACCGCGTTCGACCACGGCGTCGGCCCGGCGGGCTGGGCGACCGGCCCCGAGACGCCAGTCCAGTCGAAAGATGTCGCCCGACTGGGCGAGGTGTATCTCGATGTCGTGTCGGCTAGTGACGAGGAGTCGGCGGCGACCGGACGCAGTTACACCGAGACGGCCCACCGTGACCGTCAGTTTCCCGACGGAACACACGACGGCGTCGACCGCGAGGCGTTGGAGGCGATGTTGACCCACTACGCCCGAGCAGACGTGGCGGATCTGTTCGACCTCGCGGACGCACGCCCGTTCTGACCCGCGGTACACGAGTTCCCGACCTGTGACGTGTGTCTCTCCTGTCAGCTCGAATACTACTCACGAAACGGTTCGAAAGGAAGAAGTAGCAGTCGGGGAGAGCACACGAGCATGAAACACCACACGGCGACGAAACACCACGGAACGACTGAATGCTACCCGGCAGCGACACATCCTACAACGACACGCCACACAGCGACAAAATCCCACAGATGAGAAACGCGTCCAGACGCAGAACACTCGCAGTGACAGCGCTCCTCGCGTCGGCCGGCTGTCTCGGCGACGGTGGTCTCGGCGGCGGGAGTCTCTCCTTTTCGGCAGCCCCGATCCACGTCTCTGAGTCGGCCGTCGCGGAGACGCCGTTCGAGCAGGTCTCCGACGAGCCGGTGTCGTTCGACCACACCGTCGAGGTACAGGGCCAGTCCCAAACTGTCGAACTCGACGCCCACATGGTTCAACTGGAGCGCACCTACCAAGGTGCGCCGCTGGGGACGATGGTCGTTCTCTCGGTGCCACAGGTTCGGGTGTTAGGCCAGCAGGTGGACCTGATCGAACGGATCGGCGTCACCTCGTTGCTCTCGCGTGCCCGTGGTGACTCGACAGAACTCCAGCGTGACCAGAAGATCGACGAGTTCCAGACAGCAGCGCTGGGCGGCCAACGGACGGTCGAAGTGTTCCGCGGCACCACCGAAGAGGGCGGCGACGCGGACGCGCGTATCTATCTCACACAGTTCGGTTACGGTGGTGACACGATCCTCGCTGTCGGCATCCTCCCGCAGTCCGCCGAGAGCGAACGCGGCGCGGTGGCGACGCTGCTGGGCGGGCTCCAGTACGAGGGGTCGGTCGACGACTGACCGTTGTCGCCCGCTCGCCTGTCTCCTCGTCCCGGTCTGCGGCTACCCAGAGGCGCGGTCGAGCAACACGGCCAGCAGGACGATCACGACCGCCTCAACCGCGAGCAGTGCAGCCGCAAACGGGTCCGAGCCGAGGTGCGTGAGCACGTTCTCCACGGGCGAAAGCCCGTGACGCAGCGGCTCTCGTCCGGGGAGGAACCCGCCGTGGCCCGCGAGGTGCCAGGCGAAGTAGCCGACGACGTACCCCAGGAAGACGGCGAGCCCGACGAGGTAGTACGGCCGGCGGTCGGGGGCGTCACGCGCCAACAACACGCCGACGACGGTGCCGAGCCCGCTGACGACGAACAACGCCGGTCGGGGGTCTGCGACCAACAACCCGGGGTCGACCGTCACCCGTGCGGCAAAGGTGAAAAACCCCAACTCCGGGTAGAACAGGTGCGCGATGCCGACCACCAACGCCAACAGCCCCGTCACTCGTGGGCCGTGCGTGTCGAGTGTCGTAGTCGCGTCGGTCGTCTCGGCGGCCATCAGCACGCACCTCTTTCATGACTGTCGACGCCGCCGGAACGAACAACGCCGGTGATCGTGCGTGGCTGCGGCCACAACCGGCGCGCGGGCCGTCTTTGCTGTCGGGTCACACCCGACCGGCGGGCCGATACGGACATGAGGGTGACGGTCGCCGGCCGCCTGCAGATCACTCCTCGGACCGTCACCGACAGGTCACTCTTCGGGACGCCACTGACAGGCCGCCCCCTCCGTCAGCCCCTCGGCCTCGACGTGTGCGGTCAGACAGGCGTAGTTGCAGAAGTACGACGGTGAGCCACAGTCGGCCGTACAGTCGCGCACACAGATCGGATCGTGGTTGAAGATTGCACAGCCACAGTAGGCACACGGCTCGTCTCGGTCGGGTGTCTGGATCGTCGTGGACACACCGTTCGTTCGACCCGACGGCTCATCTATTCCCAGGACGGCGGGGTAATCGACCGGCGTTCCCGTGTCTCCGCTTCACAAGGGTTAATCACCACCGCCAGCAACGGCAGATACGATGGCACTCGCCGCCCTCGCAGAGGTGTCTGGGGTCCTCGCCCAGTCGGACACGATGCGGATCGCCGGTCTCGAACTGAGTCAGACGACCGTCACCGTCGCCGGCGCCGTCGTGATCCTCTTTCTGATCCTCGGCTCCGGGTTCTTCTCCTCCTCGGAGATCGCGATGTTCTCGCTGCCGGCCCACCAGGTGGACGCGATGGTCGAACAGGGTCAGCGCGGCGCGGAGGTGGTCGCGTCGCTCAAAGAGGACCCCCACCGACTGCTGGTGACGATCCTCGTCGGCAACAACCTCGTCAACATCACGATGTCGTCGATTTCGACGACGATCGTCGGGATCTACCTCGACGCCGGCACCGCGGTGTTGGTCTCCTCGTTCGGGATCACCTCGATGGTGTTGTTGTTCGGCGAGAGCGCGCCGAAGTCGTACGCGGTGGACAACACGGAGCTGTGGGCCCGGACGGTCGCGCCGGTGTTGCGGCTCGTCGGCACCATCCTGTGGCCGTTGGTCACGGTGTTCTACTACCTGACGAAGCTGGTCAACAGGATCATCGGCGGGAGCTCCGCCATCGAGTCGTCGTACGTCTCCCGCGAGGAGATCCGGAACATGATCCGGACGGGGGAACGCGAGGACATCTTAGACGAGGAGGAACGGGAGATGCTCGACCGGACGCTGTCGTTCCCCGACACGACCGCCAAGGAGGTGATGACCCCGCGACTCGACGTGATCGGGGTGCCAGCCGACGCGACCGTCGAGACAGCCATCCAACAGTGTCTCGACGCGGGCTACACCCGGATGCCGGTGTACCGCGGCTCGTTGGACGACGTGGTGGGGGTGTTCGATTTCCGGGAACTCCAGGAGACGGACCCCGACAGCTTCGCCGACACACCCGTCGAGGAGGTCGTCGCGGAGCCGTTGTACGTCCCGGAGTCGAAGAACGTCGACGACCTGTTGGAGGAGATGCGCGAGCGCCGGCTCCAGGTCGCGGTCGTCGTCGACGAGTTTGGCGCGACCGAGGGGCTGGTGACGACGGAGGATCTGACTGAGGAGATTGTCGGCGAGATCCTCGCAGGCGACGAGGAACACCCGATCGAACACGTCGACGACGACACCGTTCGCGTGAGCGGCGCCGTCAGGATCGAACAGGTGAACGACGCCTTGGACGTGGTGTTGCCGGAAGGCGAGGAGTTCGAGACCATCGCCGGCTTCATCTTCAACCGTGCCGGCCGGCTCGTCGAACAAGGAGAGACGTTCGACTACGAGAACGTCACCTTACGCGCCGAACAGGTCGACGACACGCGAATCCAGCGTGCGCGCGTGACCGTCGACCGCGGCGACGCGGACGCGACGGACGACCAGTCGCCGACGGTCGAGGGTGACGCCGGCGACGCCTGACGACGCACCTGCCCGCGGCGACCCGACCCTACTCAGTGACGGCCCGTCGGCAACGTCTCCCGCAGTCGCCGTCGGGCGGCGGCCAGAGAGTCGCTGTTGAACTGTTCGTACAGACTCACACCGAGCAGTGCGGCCGCGGCGACGACCCCCCAGACGACGCTGATCTCCGGGAGCCCGACGACACCGATCAGCGACACCAACCCCACGGCGCCCGCGACAGACCGGATCGTTCCCGCCCGCGCCCGCGAACTGTCCGGCTCCCCGTCGAGCCGGTCGAGGTACCGTTGGAGCCGACGCCCCCGCTTGCAACGACTGACATCCCCGCGACTCTGGTCGTAGTCGATCGCACCAAACTCCGCGAGCTTCGGCAGGTGGTTCTGGTAGAGGCTGATGTACACCCGTTTCCGTTCTGACGACGACAGCTGTTCGGGCGTGGTGTCGTTCTCCTCGGCGGCGATCTGGTCCGCGAGATCACTCAGCGTCGTCGTCGGCGTCGCCCGCATCTGTACCAACACCGCCCGCCGCCGTGGATTCTTCAGGAGCGCGAACACCCGGTCGCGGTCCAACTCCGTCTCGCCAGCCGCCGTTCGTCGCTGTGCGTCCGGCTCTCCGTCTGACCGCGAGTCTCCGAGTAGTTGCATTGTGTCCCAACCATCCGGCGGTCTTCGCCCCGCCGCCGCCTCAGTTCGCGACAGCCAGTTCACCGTTTCCGGCGCGTGACGTGTGACCGCTCTAACATCTACTTTCTGTGACAGACTGATAAAACCACTCCCCGAACCCCGTCTCGGTAGTTACGGCCAGGATAACCGACGGTTTACGGCTTGGGTAATCGACGGTTCACGACCTGAACAACCGACGGTTTACCATCCGGGTAACCGACCGTACGACCTCACCGACCGACTCTGTGGCCTCGATGCTCCGGGTTTGGGGGCCATCGCGGCTCACGGGAACGTGTGGTGTGGCGGGTCGACCGCGATCTGGTCGGCGTCGACGGTCACCCGACAGCCTTCGTAGTTGAACCCGACGGCGACACTGGCGTCGTCACCGCCGACGAACAGCTGGTTGAGTGCCTCGGCGTCGAGGACGGTGCCGACCGGCGTGAGATCGTCTTCCCTGGTGCCGAGCGCGTCGGCGACAGCCGTCGCGACCTGTGTCGTCACCGTCTGGTCGGCCGCGTTCTGCCGAACGTGTGTCGACCCGTCTGTCTCGCGCACCTCGTTCGGTGGCTGGCTGTCGTCTGGTTCTGTCACGTGCGTTGAACGCCTCGATGAAAGACGACGGCGCGCCCCCGACTAAAGGTTGTGATGTGCAGTCACCACAACCCGTCGTACCCGTCGCACACTCCGTCTCTGACGGCTCTCTCGCCATCTTGTGAGAACAACGACCCGCGTATTAGTCGCTCCCGACCCGACCGTTGGGCAGTGAGACACACGTGTCAGACACACACCCCGCAGGCGACGGTCACGACGAGTCCGCAGGTGACGGTTACGACGAATCCGCAGGCGACGGTCACGACGAATTCGCAGGTGACGGTCACGACGAATTCGCAGGTGACGGCCACAGAGAGGCGTCTCCTGTGAGTTTCGAGACGTTCACGACGGTCGTCCGGCGACAACTCGTTCTCGCGGACGAGAGTGAAGCGACCCGTGTCGTGCGAGCGGTCGTGACCACGCTCGGCGAGCGTGTCGACGACGACACCGCCCGGGCGTTGGCCGGCTCGCTCCCAGCGGAGATCCAGTTGTTCCTCGCCCGCGCCGACTCCGGGCAGGCGTTCGACTACGAGAGGTTCTGCAGACGGGTCGCGGACCGCGCGGACACCACGCCGGAGACGGCGGAGTACCACGCGATGGTCGTCCTCGAACAGGTCGCCGACGTGACACCACACTCGACGCTTGCCCGACTCGAAGACGTGCTCCCGACGGCGTACGACGACCTGTTCGCGTTGGTCGATCCCTCGGAGGCGGCGTGACGGGGGCCGACGACTCCACTCGGCTCGCGTCCGGCGCGTGACCGATCAGTCACTCCCGGCGTCGTCGGGCTGTGAGAACAGGACCGCCTCGATCTGGCCGTCCGCAAACACGCGGACCGAGGCGGCCCGCGCGACACGAGTGTACACCGTCGGCGGTCGGCCGGTCGACACCACTCGGGTGCCCTCCTGCAGGAGACCGGCGGCGGCGAGCCGGCCGAGCTTCCGGTAGGCGGTCGACAACGGGACCCCAGCGGCCTCGCCGAGTTCGCGCACCGACCGTGGTTCGTCGCCGGCCGCCGCGAGGAGCTGTCGACACTCCGGGTCGGCGGCGGTGGTCGACACCGCCGCCGTCCGGTCCGGGTCCGAGACGACCGCGGCGTCGACGTTCGGTTCGGCAGTTCGTGGGAACGTGGGTTCGTGACTCACACTGTGATCACATCCAAACTGACGGCCCGCGCGGGCCGTCCCGACACCGGACAGTGGGGCGTAAGGTAATTAGTTACTCACCGGCTGTCGGACGACAGCGCGTGTTAGTGGCCGGCAAACAACGACCGCATCACGCCCCTCGACTCCCGTCCGGCGGCGTGTGGCGCTGAACCCGTCTGGGCCGGCGACCGGCCCTCACTCGGGACCGTCGGGGTCCCGTTCCGCGAGCAACCCCTGTGCCATCAGCCGGCGCGTGACGACCACGAGTCCGTTCCGGAAGCCGCGTCCGAACACCGCGTGTTCGTCGCCCACTTCTGGATCGACCGTGCTGAGGAGGATGTTCGCGCGGTCGACGAGCAACAACCGGCCGACGGTGACCTGATCGTCGCCGTCGGCGAGCCAGCCGAGCCCGGAGACGAACGTCGTCGCCCGCGGCACGGCCTCGCTGGCCCGCTCGTTCACCGTCTCGTCGACGGCACCGATCACGACCTCGACGCCGTCGTCACAGTTCCCCAGCGTCTCCGCGAGCGAGTCACTCAACAACGACTCGTGCCCGACGACGAGCACGACCTCGTCGGTCGCCGCCCGGACGAGTTCCGCCGTCCGGTTGGCGACGGCGTCCGCACTGGAGAGCGCCCACACCTCCTGGGCGATCCGTTCGTCCTCCTCGTTGACCTGTTCGACATTCGCCAGCGCGCTCGCAAGCCGTTCGATCCGTTCGTCGTACTGCCCGCGGAGCGTGGTCGTCGCCTCCGACAACGGCACCGCACGGAACCGTTTCGGGCTGGAGTGTTGGACCTCGACCAGCCCTTCTGCCTCCAGTACGCGGATCGCGTCGTAGACACGCGTCCGTGGTACGTCGGTGATCTCACCGAGCTGTTTCGCCGTCCCGCTCGACAACTGCGTCAGTCCGACGAAACACTTTGCCTCGTACTCCCGCAGCCCGAGCTGCTGGAGTAACTCTGCGGCCGTCGTCGCTGCACTGTCTTCGCTCATTGTCCCAACCTACAACCCGCTGACCGCGGGTTCGTTAACTGTTAGTCCGACAGAGTAAATAATCGTCGTCACTGTCCACCGCGACAAAACGCCTGTCACTCCGAGAGTGACACGACAAGCCGGTGCGTTCCGGAGGCTCTGGCAGAACGACGGCGCACGACGAGCCGTTCACTCGGTTACTCACAAAATGTTTATCTACTGGTAGTTTGTACGGTATGACCGGTACGCGGCCGGACTTGTGTCCCAACCACAACCCAACGCGTACCGGCCGGCCCTCACGGCCGGTTCGAGTAACGCGGCACCAGACGAGACGTCGACAGTGCTACGCTCACAGGTCGCGAGCAGCAACGTAGACGAGAGAGACGTGGACGAGTAAGAGGACGGACACGCGGGGGCGACGCAGACCAACGGGGGGGACGAGGCACACAGACGGACCTGGGGAGGCACACGGGAGACACGTGACACACAGACGACACTGTGAGCGGCGCGACGAGTGCCGGGCGGCGCAGCGAGAGCGCGACAGAGGCGACGAGAACACGACCGACGCGGCGAGAACATGACCGACGCAGACGAGACAGGCGACCACCGTGTCGTCGCCGAACAGACGCTCGAACGGATCGGGCTGAGTGCCTACGCCGCACGGACGTACGTCGCCTTGCTCGCGTTGGGTGCTGGAACGGCCTCGGAGGTGAGCGACGCCGCCAGGGTGCCGCGCACTCGGGTGTACGACGCCGCCGAGGAACTTCAGGAGTGGCGACTAGTCGAGATCGAGCGCGCCTCCCCCACGGAGTTCCACCCGGTGTCGGCGGAGACGGCGACCAGACGGATCGAACGCGAACTGCGCGGCTGGACGAACGATCTCTCGTCGGCGCTCGCGGCGGTGGAGCCGACGCGCCACCGTGAGCGCGCGCCGGGCGTGTGGACCGTCCGGGGGCGCGAGGCGGTCGCGGACCGCGTCCGGGAGTTCGTCGCCGCCGCCGACGAGGAGGTGATCTACGCGACCGCCGCCGAACCCCTGACGGAGTCGGTGCTCGCGGAACTCCGGGTCGCGGCAGACCGCGGGGTGGCTGTCCGGCTTGCCGGCTCGTCGCCGACAGCCGACCGCCGGCTCGCGGACGCCGTCCCGTCTGCGGGCTCGTTCGACTCCCCGTGGACACAGACGGTCGGTCGGCTGCTCGTCGTCGACGGCTGCCGGACGTTACTGAGTGTCCGCACCGACGAGGGGGCAGGAGAGTCGGCCGACAGTCACGTCGAACGCGCAATTTGGGGCACCGGCGCACAGAACGAACTGGTGGTCGTGCTCGGCACCGTCTTCGCCAGCGGACGCGGCGACAACCCGGCGTAGCTCGAACCGCCGCTGCCGCCGGTAGGTGGTCCTTACTGGCCGTCAGCCACCGCGTAACTATCAGATACCAAAAAAGTGTGTGACTGTGGCACAGACGCCGCCACACAGGAGGCCGCACACGAGACCGTCAGTCAGGGGGCGACAACAGACACGCCGTCTACGGAGGTCGACGGCGACCTGTCGGACGATGGCGAGCCCGAGTCCGGTGCCGTCGGCGGCCGTAGAGTAGCCGGAGCCGAACACGTTCTCGCGGTCGGCCGCGGGAATCCTCGGCCCGTCGTCGACGACGGCGAACCCCACCGTTTCCTCGCCCTGGTCGCGGAGCCGCACCTCGGTGATCGCCAGTGTCCCGTCCGGACGACGGACGTGCCACGTCAGTTCCCGTTCGCCGTCGCGCTCCCGAATCCGCTCGGGCAGCCAGCCGGCCGCTCGGTCCGTCGCGGCGGTGGACGCCGTCGGCTGGTCCCCGACTCCTCGCGGCCGACGATCTCACAGTACCGGTCGTTCGCCCGGACGACGGCCCCCGTCTCCGCGAACAACCCACGGTAGCCGCGTCTCGCCTTGTGGCCGTCGACGGCGTTCGCGATCCGGTTGGCGAGCAACACACCCGTACCCCGCCCCGCCGACTTCCGGACGTAGTCGTCGACACCGCGTGCGATCGCCCCGCTGGCGACCGCTTCGTCTCCCGAGCCGTGTAGAGAACGAACGGCAACGAGCCGTACTCCACCCGCACTGTCTCCAACATGTCCAGCCCGTCATCGCCGGGCGTGTCGTAGTCCGAGAGCACGCAGTCGACAGCCGTCTCCGCCAACTGGCCGCGTGTGTCGGCCGCGTCACTCGCCGCCAGGACGGTGAACCGACTGTCGGCCTGGTCTAACTGTCGTGCGACGAGATTCCCTGCCTGCGGGTCGTCTGCCGACGACGAGTCCCACACAGTCTTGCCGTGTCGGAACGAGAGATGAACCCGTGCCTCTGAGACCGACGACTGACGCGGTGCGACTCCTCGGCTACTCGGATCTGGAGGGGGTCTACGACCGTCCGGCGGCCGTCGCTCGGCTCGCCGGCTTCCTCACACGGCGTCGCGACCCCGCCACACTCGTCGTCGGCGCCGGCGACAACTCGGCGTTGGGTGTGGCGGCGACGGTCTCTCACAACGGGAGCGTCGACCTCTCGACGCCGACGGGGCGTGCGCTCGCGGCTCCGTTTTACGAGGCCGTCCGGCCGGACGCGGAGACGTTCGGCAACCACGATCTCGACCACGGCCCCGCCGGCGCGCGGCGACTCGTCCGGGAGTGTCCGACGGCGTGGCTCTGTGACAACGTAGACCACGACCCACTGACCGACGCGGGCGTCGAGCCGACTCGGGTGTTCGAGCGAGCCGGCAGTCGTGTCGGCGTGTTCGGTGTCACGACAGCCGAACTGCCGTCGATCACACCCGAGGCCGCCGGTGTCTCCGTCTCTGACCCCGTCGCGACGGCCCGCCGTTGCAGTGCGCAACTCCGCGACCGTGTCGACTCTGTCGTCGGACTCTCACACTGTGGCGTGGTCGACGAACGGGTCGCGGCCGCCGCCGACGCCGATGTCGTCCTCGGCGGCCACCGACACGAACGCCACGCAGACACCCACGACGGGACGTTGCTCGTCCGCACTGGCGGTGAGGGTGTTGTCGAGGCGACTGTCGACGGCGAGTACACGTTCCACGACGTGGTGGACTCTGTCGGGGACGGGAGCACCGAGACAGACGAGACTACGGCTACGGAGACCCACGAGCGGATTCGAGAGACGTACGAGCACGTCCGAGAGCGACTGGGTCTCACCGATGTCGTCGCAACGGTCGCGGAGCCGATCCCGCGAGACACCCACACGATCACCGGCGGGGAGTCGCGGGTGGGGGACTTCGCGGCCGGCGCCCTGCCTCTTATACACATCGCCGGGGCCACGAGACTAAGGCGA
>ERZ1034569.169-NODE-169-length-24394-cov-22.776655_pt1 | contig 24394 bp, 23 predicted proteins | sample MGYA00520706_ERZ1034569 | MGnify/ENA primary metagenome ERZ1034569 (study PRJEB33760, sample SAMEA4777722) | hypersaline lake metagenome | biome: hypersaline environment; feature: brines | place: Spain | collected 2014-08 | depth 0 m ...
GGGATAGTGAACGGAACATATCGACACGGCCAGAGGAACCAGCGTCTCTTAGGACACAGAGACGGGTTAAACCGGACTCATGCGTCCATACGTTGAACCAACTGCTGACTCGCGGTCGCTCACCTGTGGTGTTTCCGGCGACGCTACGCCGGTCGCAGCCGAACGATCGGCGCGTCTCCAGCATCAATAGCGACGTACAACGCGCCGTCGCGGCCGACGGTCACATCCCGAATCCGCTGTTGGCGGTCGGCCAACAACGGTTCCGCCTCGCGTACCTCGTCGCCATCGGTGATCAAATGAACAACGCGCTGGGTGACCAACCCACCGACAAAGAGGTCGCCCTGCCACTCGGGGAATGCATCACCGTCGTAGAACGTCATCCCGCTCGGGGCAGGGCCGTCTTCCCCACAGGGCCAGCCGAAGACCGGCGCGATCACATCTTCGCGGTCGTCGTGGCTCACGCCGATCGGTTGGTCGGTGCCGTAGGTACAGCCCTCGTCGGCGACCGGCCAGCCGTAGTTGCCGCCGCGTTCGATCCGGTTGATCTCGTCGCCATCGGACTCGCCGAACTCGCTTTCCCAGATCGCGCCTGTTTCGGGATGGACATCGAGGCCCTGGGCGTTCCGGTGGCCGTAGCTGTAGATCGCATCCCGCGCCTCGGCGTCGTCGACAAAGGGATTGTCTGAAGGGATCGAGCCATCCGGTCGCAGGCGGAGCGTTGTCCCGAGATCGTTGGTTCGGTCTTGGGCGACGTGGTCGGGCCCGAAATTCTTGAACTGGCGATCACCAACGGTCATGTAGAGATACCCCTCAGGCCCGAAGGCGACACGGGAGCCGTAGTGCCCGTTGTCATCGATAAACGGCTCGGCCGTATACAGCTGTTCGAACTCGATCAGCCGGTCGCTGTTGCCCTCGGCGTTCCCGCCACCGTCGCCGGCGAGCCGCCCGCGACCGAGCCGGGTCGTCGTTTCGCCGGTCTCGTTGGCGACGACGTAGGTGAGATAGATCCACTCACCATCGGGATCCCACGTCACATCAAGGAGGCCGCCCTGACCGGCTGTGTCGACAGTGGGGGTGCCGTCGATCGCGGTCGTCGTACCGGCGTCAGGATCGACGCGGCGCAGCCGTCCGGTGTCGCGTTCGGTCACCCACAGCGCGCCGTCGGGGCCACCGACGGCCAGCCCCCATGGATGGGTGAGCCCGTCGACAACCGTTTCGACGGCGAGATCCCCGCGACTCGATTCACCCGCTGGCCCGCCGAGACAGCCGCCAACCGCGCCGATGCCGGCCGCGCCAACGGCCGAGAGATAGCTGCGTCGCCACATACACCGCTGTTTGGATCCGGCGGGCAAAACGACACCGCCTCACCAACGACCACGGTGTCTACGGGAGTCGGCTACCGGCCGAATCTGTTTTAGGTTAGACAAAATTTTATTTTGAACTTGCAAAGTTTCTTTGCAATCGAACGGGAACACACAGATATGGGTCTCCTGGTGAACCTGACGTTCGTCTTTATTGCCGGGCTGATCACGGCGTTGGCGACCGGGCTTGGGGCGATCCCGTTTTTCTTTGTCGAGGATTTCAGCGACCGCTGGAACGTCGCACTCTGGGGGATCGCCTCGGGGATCATGGTCGCCGCATCGCTGTTCGGCCTCGTCAACGAGGGGTTGGCCTACGCCAGCGACGGGCTGCCGACGCTGCTGATCGGTGGCCTCGTTGCGGGGGTCGTCCTCGTTGAGGTTGCTGATCGCGTGCTTGATGCGGCCGATGTCGGTGGTGACGGCGGCCACGATGCGGCGCACGACCACGCGGACGACCCTGACGCTGACGCGGCAGCCGCCGCTGTCGACGGCGAGGCACGTACCGATGGCGACGGGGAGCCCCACAGTCACGACCATCCGATCGACGTCGAAGCCTTCGCCGAGGGCGACCTGAAAACGCTCGTGTTGATTCTGGGGATTCTGACCGTTCACAGCTTCCCGGAGGGTGTCGCCGTCGGCGTCTCCTTTGCGGAACTCGGGTTAGAGGGTGGGGTCGGCGTGCTCGGTATCTCCGTGCCGCTGTTAGCCGTCTTCATGACGGTCGCGATCTCGATCCACAACATCCCCGAAGGCACCGCCATCGCCATTCCGATGCGGGCGATGGGGCTCTCGAAGTGGCGGATGGTCGGCGCGGCGGTGTTTTCGAGCCTGCCGCAGCCCATCGGCGCGGTCATCGCCTTTGGGTTTGTCACCTGGGCCGAATCGTTCCTTCCGTTCGGGTTCGGCTTTGCGGCCGGCGCGATGATCTATCTTGTGCTCACGGAGTTTATTCCGGAGGCGTTGGCCACCGGTATCGATCTTCCGCGTCACGGCTACGGTGAGTTGGCGACCGGGATCGCCGCTGGCGTGTTGTTGATGCTGCCGTTGTTGTACGTGTAAACTGCCTCGGGGTCAAGTGGTTCGAGAATCTTCGATTCTCGTCATTGCCAGACTGCGTCCGGCAGGCAGCCAGAAATCTCCGATTTCTGGCCACATCACGGAAATCTTCGATCTCCGAACGACCCCGTGGCATCCGCCTTGTGAACTCTGTGAACCGTTGTCGACGTTGACGCCTCACCACTCGGCTGCTCGGTGCGGCCACCCGTTTTATGATTGTTGCCACTAGTCTGACAGCAATGAATACCATCCAGAAAATCGGCTTAGGGATCGTTGGACTGATGCTCCTGTTCCTTCTGATCGGGATGGCTCTCGAAATCCCGTTGTGAGCCGTTTTGATCGCAGTCACCACTCTTTTGACGACTGATCGCGCCAGAACTCACCGCTCGGGGCGTCGGGTTTGAACCGCGCCAGCCAGATCGGCGTTTCTGCACCCTTTTCAGGTGTTCTGGGCGCGCTCCCGTCGGTCATATCGGTCTGAACATAGCCGGGACAGACCGAGTTCGCGAGCAACCCCTGTGTGCTGTATTCGCCGTCAAGATAGCGCGTGAGTCCGTTGAGCCCCGTCTTTGAGATCCGGTAGGCCGGCATTCCACCGGACTGTGGCTCGGTGATCGCCCCGAGCCCGGAGGAGACATTGACGACGCGGGGGCCGGGCTGCGGCAACAAGAGATCAAGCGCCTGCTTCGTCAGGTGAATTGGGCCGTGGAGGTTCGTCGACAACGTCTGCTCGATTGTCTCGGTCGGCATCTCGCCCAGCGATTCGCGGCTGTCCATCACGCCGGCGTTATTGACGAGGATATCGAGGTGGCCGACCTCCTCAGAGATGCGGTCGATGGCCGCGACACGATTGGCGTCGACCGTCACGTCGAGTTCGATTGCCTCGCGGTCGTCGTTACCGATGTCGGCGGTGTCGCGCGCGCCGGCGTAGACGGTCGCGCCCTGATCGACGAGTCCGTCGGCGATTCGCTTGCCGATTCCACGGGTCGCACCGGTGACAAGCGCGACCTGCCCATCCAAGCTGTCGTAGAGAGGAATCTCCATGCAAACGACAGGGCCACGAGCGGCAAAAGCTGTCCGCCCCACTACAGCTCAGACGCTGGCTTCGACGTAGTCGATCGCCGCTGTGTGGTACCGACGTGTTCGATCCACACGACGCTGTCGACGCGATGAGTGTCGATCCCAGTGACCGGCTTGCCCAGCGTGAGCGCATGGCCGAGCTCTGACAGCGCCCCCGGGCCGCCGTCGACGGCGATGACAGCACCGCCGTTCAACACAGCGACCGCATTTCGGGCATCGGTGACCCCGGTGGCGATCATCGTCTCAACGAAGGGGGTGGCAGCCGCCGGCTCCGAGCGCAAAAAATGCCGATGGTGTGGCCACCGGTCGACTGAGCGCTCCGACAGACGGCGTCGGTAACGCCGGTGCTACCACCGCAGATGACCTCGTGGCCGCGGTCGGCATGCTGTCTGCCGGGCGTCTGGGTTGTGACATCCTCCGCTTCGTTGACGGTGCTGTCGCGGATAACGCTGACATGCACATCTTACCTCTCGCCGCTGGGGCTCTCGCTGGTTTTGGCCGTCAGGCTGTCGACGGATTGCAGTCAGAACCTGACACCGTCGACCAGTACCGTTCTCTCGATGTAGGTTTCCAGCTCTTTGCGGAGCATCGATCGGGGGTCATCAGTCCGCGTTGTCTGCTGGAGATTGATGCCTTCGATGGTGGTGACCAGATACTCCGCCGTCGTCTCCGGATCGTCGACAGCAAAGACACCTTGCTCGACCCCGGTTTCGATGATCTCGGTGAGGTTCTCGACAAGGGCGGCCGACAGCTCGGTGAACTCGGCTTGAAACGCCGGGTTTTGGATCGCTTGGGCTCGCAGCTCCAGATAGGTTGAGAGCCGCGCGTCGGCGTCCGGCGTTCCCTCGGCAGCCGGATACTCGCCGAGCGACACGGTCACGAATGCGTCGAGATCGCCAACCGGGTCACCGGTGGACTCGATCCGATACCCTCGCTCGAAGTAGTCACGCATATACTCAACGAACGAAAGAAGGATGTCGTCTTTCCCATCAAAGTGGTGATAAAACGTCGATTTCGTCAGGTCAGACTCGTCGGCGATCCGCTGGATTGAGATGCCAGGATAGCCGTGTTTGCGGAGCGCAACAAACGTGGCCATCATGATGGCCTCATGGGTATCAGCTGGGTTGCCGTCAAGCGGTGCTTCGTCACTCATGGATGTGACTTCACTGTCAGGCCGAAAATAGCTTGGTACCCGTAGCCACGCGACACTGTCGTACAGAGATCGGGGCGACTCAACAGAACACAGCGAAGCAGCTTCCGAACAGCTTAGCAGCGCTTCAGCAGGTGAGACAGATCCATTGAGCTCTGATTAGGGGCAGTGGCTTTGAATTCGGGTGAAAGTGGGTCTTTCACTCACGAAGTGCCTCAACTGGGCGTTCATTTGCGGCCTTCCAGGCCGGATAGAGCCCGCTAAGGACGCTCGCAAACACCGCAAACCCCATTCCATACAACAGATATCGTGCACTTTGCCACCTGAATGCATCAAGCGGACTCCCGACTAAGATCTCGAAGATCACGACCCCAATGGCCGCAGACACCACCACACCAAGGATGCCACCGATCACACCGAGGAAGGCGGCTTCTGTGAGGATCATGCGAAGCACCTCTCCACGCCTGATGCCAACAGCCCGTAGAACGCCGATCTCGCCGCGACGTTCGACAGTGCTCATCAGCATCACGTTGAGAATGGCGACACTGGCGACCACCAGCGAGATCGAGCCGATCCCTAACAGTCCGAGCTGTAAGGTGCCAAGAAACGAATCGACATTCTGCTGGACGGCAGCAAAGTTTCTGACGTTGACGATCTGCTCGTCGTCGTTGTTGAACCACGACTCAATATCTGTTGTCAGGCTATCTACCGACTGCTCAGAGGTAGTCAAGACAGTCACCGAATCGTAGTGATCTTGCTCGGCCATCGCTGACATCGGGACGACGAGTTCACGTCGCCCACCACCGAACCCCTGCGACGACGACAGGATCCCTTGAATACGGTATAATCTATTGTTATACGATACCGGATCACCGATCTCTAACCCCAGCCGCTCGGCGTCTGATTCGGTGAGTAACGCTCCTGATCGGAGCCGATTTGAGACCTGTCCTCGGCTCACGTTGTACATCGCATCCGCCTTTGTTAGTGCGGTCACCCGGAGCCGTGTTTCAGCCCCGTTTCGGGCCGACAGCGTTGTGACATTAGATTTCTCTGGAACAACCGTTGCATCGCCGGTGACTGTCTCAATGTCGTCGACTTGATCAGCGGTGATCCCATCATGAGAGTGATCCGGCCCCGCAGAGACGGTGACCTCATTTGATAACCCTTGCAGATCCGCGGTGGCCTGTTGTTGGAGGGCTGCCGTCGCCATCCCTAACGAGGCGATTGCGACCACCCCGATGAGGATACCGAGTGTCGCCAACGCGGTTCGAACCCGATTGCGGCCAAGATTCCGCCAGGCCATCAGTACACTTGGGAATCGACGTAAGAAGTGTTTGCTACTCATGAGGTAACTGTCCCATCAACCAGTTCAACGACCCGGTCGGCGTACTCGACCAACTGTTCATCATGCGTGACCGCGACAATCGCGATCTCCTCGGTTTCTTTGAGCCGAGTCAACTCATCTAGGATCGTTGCTCCGGTATCTTGATCTAAATTACCGGTTGGCTCATCGGCCAGTAGCACATCGGGCTCGTTGATGAGGGCCCGCGCGATGGCAACTCGTTGCCGTTGACCGCCGGATAGCTGGGTTGGTTGGTGGGATAATCGATCACTCAGCCCAACACGGCCAAGGAGATCAACGGCTCGGTCATGTTTGTCGAGGGTGGGCTCCCACATCGTTGGGAGTTCAACGTTTTCGGTCGCTGTGAGCATCGGAAGCAGGTGATAATCCTGAAAGACGAACCCGATCTCTGATCGCCGTTCTTCCGTTAGCTCATCTGGAGAACAATCCGTGACATCACGACCATTGAGTTGCACGGCTCCCTCAGTCGGCGTGTCAAGCAGGCCAATCATATTAAGCAAGGTACTCTTGCCCGACCCTGATGGACCGATGATCGTGACCATCTCGCCGTGACTGGCCTGAAACGTCACGTCATCAAGAGCGGTGATCAACTCCTCGCCACTCTTGTATTCCTTGACCACATCCACAAGTTCGATAACACTCATTGTCTACGCCACAACACCACCCCGAGGATGCTGATGACTACGAGGACAGCCACACCCCCAATGAGCAAGATTGGTGGCCCACCACCAGATGGCGGCGTGGTAGTCGCTGTAGCTTGGACTTGTTGTGTTCGGGGAACCCCTGATAGTGAATCTGCCACCGGTATCTGCTGGGTTTTCGTTACCCGTTCATCATCACGATTCTCTCCGGTCGTGATGTATGTGACTTCAACCGGCACCGAGTCTGTCCCATTGGCGATGTCAGCGGTGAGCTCATACGTGCCAAATTCACTGGTCTCGATGCCGCCAACATAGTACTCGCCGTTCGGCGGACTCGGCGAAACCGAGCCTGTCTCTGGAACACGCAATAGCACTGATTCGACATCGGTACCGCCGATATTTGCGGCATCGCCCTCGATGCTGACGGTTCCGCTGCCGGTGACTGAGTTGCTTGTCAGACGGACATCGCCACGGAGATCTGAGTCATCTACTACATCAATGTAAAGTGGCTTTTTATACGTGTGTGATGAATCATCACCCTCGTTTGACACAGTAATGACCAGATCAAGATGCTTCTGACCAGTGCTGGTAAACGTGACTGAGAACGGAATTGTGAGTTCCCCACCGGGAGCGATCACACCCACATCCTCCGATTGTTGGTATGTGTCTAATTCACCGCCTTCACGCAACCACACATACCGCACTCGTACATTTTGGTTATTATTGTTTGCAAGATTCGAGATGTTCGCGTCAATCTCAACTGGTTCTCCCGGTTTTGGTTCCTCTACGTCTGTTGATGTTTCAATTTGAACAGGCGGTGCTGAGGCCGCAGCTGATTGGATGCCTACCAACAGAGTGGTCGTGAGTATAATAGCAGTACAGATAATTCGCAGCTTCACACACTGTGAGCCACGTTGGTTGAAATCAATCATGGTGGATGGTTGATCCTTATATCCGTCATGACAAGGGGTAGGTTACTAGGTTCGTCGCTCATATCACCGGTAGTAGATTCACTCACAAAGTCACATGGGAACTGTTTCACGGTGAGAAACTCGACGTCAGCCAGTCACTTGAATGACATTCGACCCGAGAGACGCTTCACACAAACGGCACCGCCAGATGATCCCCATCGGTCTGGGCATGTGTTCTATAGACCCCCGAGCTATCTAAGCGTCAATGAAGCCGTTGGAAAGGCAGACCGATCGGACAGGGGCCGCTCTCAGTCGCCCCGAAGCCCCAACGCTTGAACCGTCGGGAGGCTCCAGTCGAATACCACCGCCACCAACCGCGTCCCGACAGTCACCAGCGCACACACCACCGCAGCGGTACCCGCTGAGACGCCAAGCAAGCCTACGACCCAATAACCGGCTCCACCGAGGACGGCACAGCTCGCATAGAAGTCCTCAAAGAGAATAAACGGGGGTCGATCTAGCAGAATGTCGGCGACGGCACCACCACCAACGGCGTTGATCGTCGCAATCGCAACGATGCCAAACGCCGACACGCCAGCCTCAGTTGCGACGATGGCTCCCGTCGTCGCAAAGGCAGCGAGGCCGATCGCGTCGGCGACGAGCGTTACCGGATGTGTTTCCGGTGATTCAAGCACGATGCTCAGGGCGATCGCCAAGCCAACGCCGAGAAGTCCCAGGCTGATTTCAATCGGTGATTGCAGGGCCAGCGGGGTTCGTGTCACGAGCAGATCACGCGTCGCGCCACCAGCAAACGCCATAGCAAGCCCGACGATGATGAGTCCAAGCAGATCGAACTCCTCACGGATAGCCTTTGAGGCACCAACGAGGGCGAAGGCGGTCAAGCCGATCGTATTCATCACCGCAAAGGGATCGCCGAAGAGCAGCCCGAGGGTATCCTGACTCACTGTGTTCGGCTTTGGGGTCAACGCTCTTGAGTGGCACGTATCGGTTCTCCTCTCAAATAGTAAACAAGTAAACGATCGCTACTACTGCTGCGCTGATCGTTGGTTCGCACAGCTTGTCAGGAGCTATCGCAGTTATCTATCGCCGCACGACAAGGAGTGTGGTGGCAGCCACCGAGGGCTGCCGAGGGCCGAACCGCCACGTGATCGCTCAGACCGTTCCAGGGATCCAGACGCCGGTCGGCAACACGCCAGCGACATACAGGAGCCCGACGCCGAACGACCAGATGATGATCGCCATCGCGGGCGGATCGATGTGGGTGCGGCCATGGGCGTAGAAGATCCGCTGGGTGACCTCGCCGGCCAGCGCGGCAACGACGCCAATCCCACCGGCAAACAGCAGGCCAACGGCGGGTGGAAGGCCAGAGAGCGCGGCCTCACCCGAGGCCGTCACCGCGAGGAAGATCGTCGAGCCAGCCAGGGTGATGTGGTGAGTCACCGGGAACCGCTCGACACCAAGGTTGAGGAACAACAGTGAGGCCGCGCTCAGCCCGAAGCCGAGGAACGGGCTCCCGGTGCGGAAGGCGAGATAGCCCGACGCCAGCCCAGCAGCCAGCCCGATCATGGCGACGTTGGCCCATTTGTACTGCTGTGGCAGCCATGGCTCAGTCGCCAGCCACCCGCTGGCCGATTCGCCGCCGTTTTCGGTACCGTTGTCGTTGGCGACTGCACCACCGTTGGCAGTCTCCGCAAGGGTGTCACCGCGCTCGAAGGGCCCCATATCGAGCAGCCCCGAGCCCTGTGGGGTACCGACCAGCGCGTACCCGAAGACCGCCCGGTGGACGAACGCGCTGACAACGATGCTGACCGGAATCGGATCAACCGGGAGTAACAGATTGCGGGACAGTTGTTCGACGGCAATCCCTAACAGTCCGAAGGCACCGCCGACGGCCAGCACATCCGGTTTGGTGCCGAGCGCAAAGCCGATATCCTTCGCGTTGTGGAAATCGAAGCCCGAGTCCATATAACCGCGTTTGGCCGCGTAGGCCGCCGCGGCCGCACCACCAGCAAACGAAATGTGGGGGCCAAAAACGTGGCCGAAGCCGACGCCGACAAGCCCAACCGCGCCCTCAGGGGCGACGCCGACGATGTTGGCCGCCGCACCGGCGATGACCAACAGCCCGGTCAGAATGAACGCCGGCAGCGCGCCGATGGCGGCACCAAAGGCCCCACCGGCGAACGCGCCGATCCAGATGGATGCCTCACCGAGGACGGCTGTCACGTCGGCGAGTGAGCCGCCGAAGGCCTGCAGTACCGTGACCGGTTCAACGACCATTCATCGTCACCACCGGTCGCGTGTGTGATCGCTTCTGTCTGCTGGGTCTGTACGGTCTGTGTCTTGCTGTATCTATCATGATCGTTCCACCGCGTTCCGAACGAACGTTCGTTTTATTATCAACGTTACGGTAGCGGAGCTATGACGTGGGTGATCATGTAAGCATAGCTCAATACAGGGGCTATATGCCTACGCCGCAGACGCAGTAACCCCGGCAACGACGGTGTACAGGCCAAACGTTGCCACTATCGTTCCGGACAACTGCGTTCCGGCCGTGGCGATGAAGCCGACATCGTACAGCAGTGGGGCAGCCATGAACCACCCGCCGAAGATCGTTGTGAGGACAGCCGCCGGGAGGCTGACGGCTTCGGTCGCTCGATACAGTTGGACGGATCGGCCGGCAAACACGACGCCCAACACGCCGCTGGTGGTGATACTGCCGGTGTACGCCGCCGACGCCCCTGCGATGATCGGTGAGAGAGCGGCACCAAGTGAGCCCACAAGTGCAAGCAGCGTTGCAGCGGTGAGAAACCCGCTTCTGGACGAAGCCATGCGGTTGGATACGATCTATGCCATCAAAAATCCGTGGCACAATCCAACACGGTCGATCCCTGTGTCTTCGCCGACGGACTACGGTTTGACGAGCACCTTCACCGCCTCACGGTTGTCCATCGCGGCGTACCCCTCCGGAACGCCGTCGAGATCGACTGTCTTCGTGAAGATCGGCGACGGGTCAAGCGTCCCCTGCAACACGTCGGCCATCAACTCCTCAGCGTAGGCGCGGACGGGGGCAACGCCGCCGTTCAGCGTGACGTTGGCACGGAAGAACGGTGCCAGATCGAGGCCGTCGCCGAGGCCGTGGGGCACGCCGACGTAGCCGACGGTGCCGCCGGGACGGGCGACGCCGATAGCAGTCTCCATCGAGGAGGTCGCGCCGACACACTCCATAACGTGGTTGACGCCGCCGTTTGTGAGCTCGTGGACGCGCTCGATGGCCTCGTCGCCGCGTTCGCTGACACAGTCGGTCGCGCCGAACTCCGCGGCGATTTCGAGGCGATCCTCGTGGTGGCCCATCGCGATGATCCGCTCCGCGCCGAGTCGCTTGGCCGCCAGCACGCCACAAAGCCCGACCGCGCCGTCGCCGATGACCGCAACGGCCGACCCCGCCTCAACACCCGCGCTGACGGCGGCGTGGTGGCCGGTGCCCATCACGTCAGTCAGCGGCAGCAGCGAGCGGAGCGTGTCCTCGTCGTCGGCATGGCGATCAGGGACGCGAACGAGCGTCCCGTCGGCTTCGGGACAACGGACGTACTCGCCTTGCGCGCCGCCGTTGTCGCCGCTCCAGCTGTCCTGATTCACACAGGAGGTATGCAGTCCCTTCCGGCAGAACTCACAGCGACCACAGCTGATGAAAAACGGTGCGAGCACGCGATCGCCGGGATCGATGGAGACAACATCGTCGCCGACTGCCTCGACGACCCCCATCGGCTCGTGGCCGACCCGAGAGGGCACCTCGCGGTCGCTTTCGCCGCGATAAAACCAGAGATCGGAGCCACAGACCGCGGTGTGGGTAACGCGAACGATTGCGCCACGTGAGGAATCGAGTTCCGGTTGTGGGACGGATTCAACGCGGATGTCGCCGGGGCCATGGAAGGTAGCTGCGCGCATACTGGCTAGGTGTGTTCAGCAATAAAAAATCCATCTGTCGGCTGAACCGGCTGTGCCCCCCGGTTTTAAGCCGTATTAGACAATGATATAATCGTGCTACTTACACTACTGCAAGTTCCGACCAGTCTGGATGGCCTCCTGACACAGTACGGGAACGTCGTCGTCGACTTCGGGATCACAGTCGTCACGTTCCTTGTGACGTTTCTGTTGCTGTACCGAATCGGCAAATCAGTGCTTGTCCGGGCAACAAAGAGGGCACTCAACGCACGGGAGTTCTCTTCGGCGGTCGTGAGTCTTGGCTCAAGCGTCGCCGCCGTGCTCGCGGTCGTTGGTGCCGTCGCCATCGCCGCGACGGTCGCCGGCTTCCCAGCGATCCTCTCGGCGTTTGCGACCCTGGCCGGCGCGCTTGCGTTAGGAGTTTCCTTTGCCGCCGGCGACATCATCGAGAACTTCGTTGCAGGGATCTTCATCCTCAAGGACAAGCCATTTCTTGTCGACGACTACATCGAGTGGGATGGCAACAGCGGTATCGTCCGGGAGATCAATCTCCGGGTTTCGAAGCTTGATACCTTCGACAACGAGCAGCTCACCGTCCCGAACAGCGACCTCGCCAACGCGGTCGTCACCAACCCTGTCGCCAATGAAACCCGCCGTGTCACCGCCGATTTCGGCATCGAGTACGGGGCCAGCATCTCGGATGCCAGAGCGGCGATTCTTGACGAAGCCAGCAAGATCGATGGCGTGCTTGCGGATCCGGAACCGTCCGCGCCGGTGACCGGCCTTGGCGACTCAGCGGTCGTCCTAAACGGCCGCGTCTGGATCGACCCCGCAGAGACCGGTGCCGGTGGTGTGAAGCACACACTCGTCGAGAACGTCAAGCGTCGCTTCGACGCCGAAGGGATCGGCATGCCGTACCCCTACACGGAACTCACCGGCGAGATCGATATCAACAGCCGCGACATTGAGACTTCGCCCGCCGACGACTGACCGCGCTCACTGCGCCATCGCCGCCTTGGACTGGCCGCGCTGTTGTTTTTCGCGCTGCTGTACACCCCCGCCTGCTCGGAACACCGCCCACCGCCAGTGGGTTCGTCGCGGTGGCGGTACTTCTATTATCATCGGTCGCCGTTGTCTGAGGGAAGTCATCTATGGAACTCTCAGAGCAACTCCTCTGTCTGTTCAGCGCGTCTGTGAGCGAATCCGCCGACGGCTACACGGTCGAGGTGCCGAAACGCGAGGTCGAAACCGGTGATATCGAGGTTGGTGAAAGCTATCGGGTGGCGTTGATCGACGGCACCGACACGACAGCGTCGACGACAATCGATGACTCTTCAACGACCAGCGGCGACAGTGGCGAGCCACAACCGCCCGTCGAGCCCGGTGAACTTCGCTATGTCGAGATCGAGGATATCGGCAAACAGGGCGACGGGATCGCCCGTGTCGAACGCGGCTACGTGATTATCGTCCCCGGCGCGGAGATCGACGAGCGCGTCAAAATCGAGGTCTCGGAGGTCAAATCCAACTTCGCGGTCGGCGAGATCATCGAGGAAGAGTTCTAACTACTCGACGACCCAGTAGGACACCGAGGCCACGCGGTCGCCGCCGCCCGCCGAGCCGACCGCCCGATCGAGTTTACGGAACGGGCGAGCGAGTCGCGTCGGGAGGCTACGGTAGAACCCATACGGCAGGACGAAATCGTGGGTGGCGTCGACGAGATCGACACCGGCGTCGGCCAGCAGGCTCTCGACGGCCTGCCGGGAGTAGAGCCGCGAGCCCATCGGCAACAGCCAGTTGTACAACACGCGGCTGCTTTCGAGATTGAACGTATCAAACAGCACCGGCCCCGCCGAGACACGAGCCAGCTCTGTGAGAAACGTTACCGGCCGGTCGGCGAGATGGAAAAATCGCATCGCGAAGACGGCATCGAAATGATCGTCGGGAAACGGCAGCCGCGCCGCATCACCGCGCATGAACTCGACGGTGTCGTCGACGCCGACGGCCTGTGCTTTCTCGCGGCCTTGTGCCAACATCGCATCCGACACGTCGAGGCCGACAATGTCGGCACCCAACTGTGCCAGCATGACGGTAAATCGGCCGGTGCCGCAGGCAACCTCAAGGATCTCCTTGTCTGCGACCGGCCCCAGCGCGTTGCGAACGGCTGTTTTTTCGCGGCGATCGATGAACTGCCCACCGCCGGAAAACCGCTTGTCGTCGTAGGCCTCGGCGATCTCGTCGGCCTGGTACCACTCGGTGCCTTTCACGCTGGCGGCAACTGCTCACCCGAGGGATAAAACCGTACTGGATACGCCCCACTAAGGGAGCGATCCCGGAGGCTACGTCGGGCGGTCGCCGACAGACGGAATCCCACGTTTGTGACCTTATACAATATATATTTACCGGCGCAATATGGAGCCAACCTTTACCACTGGCCTCGGCGGTGGAGTAAATATGAGCACTAGTCCGATCGAGACCAACAGTCCAGTTCGACTCTCAGACGCCGAGTTCCGCGAGCGGCTCCGGGAGCTACCGCCGAGTGCAAAGCTTATCGCCAAGGTGCTTGAGGGCGACGAACCACTCTCGCAAGGCGAGCTTGCCGAGGAGTCGTTGCTGCCGGATCGGACGGTGCGATACGCGCTCAACCGACTGGAGGAATCAGAGCTGATCGGCTCTCGGTACAGCTTCAAAGACGCCCGCAAACAGGTCTACTACCGTAACACCTGAGCGTCAGGCTCAATCAGGTGGTGTCGCCGCTGATCACCCCTTTTATATAGCAGCCGGTGTAGTACACCGGATATGGATCTCTCGGTCGTTGTCCCCACGCTCAACGGGCGCGACCAACTGGGTGCCTGTCTCGATACGATCGCCGACCAGGCTCCCGACGCGGACGTTGTCGTCGTCAACGGCCCCTCGGCCGACGGCACCACCGGCATGGTCACCGAGCGAGCAGACGTTGATGTTCTCGTCGAAGTCGCCTCTCGTACGGTCAACGTCGCCCGCAATGCCGGCATCGACGCCGCCAGCGGCGACGTGATCGCCTTCCTCGGCGACAACCTTCGGCTCGAATCGGATTGGCTGTCCGCGGTTGTCGACGGCCTCGCCGAGGCCCCGGTCGTCACCGGCCCAACCCACCGAACGCTCCGCGGCGGCGTCGCCACCGAATCAACCGAGGAGGTGACGATCGCCGGTCGCGGGGTGACAGCGATCGCCGGGCATAATGTGGCGTTTCAGCGACGTGTCTTGGAGGCTATCGACGGCTTCGACGAGTATCTTGAAACCGGCGGCGCGTGGGACGTGGCCCATCGGCTGGCGGCCACCGATCACGCCGTCGCGTGGCGGCCCGACATGAGCGTCCGCCGCGAGTTCGAAGCCGACGGCGGGCGTGCCGACCCCGATTGGGGATGGACGTATCGCGCGTTGGCCTACCGGCTGGTCAAAAACTACGGCTTGCGGCCGACGGTCGCCCGTCGCACGCTGTCACACGCCGCCAGCGACGCGATCACCGCGGCCCGCGATGTGATCCGGGGTGACGCCGAGCCGACGACGTGGTTCGGCACCGGCCAGCAGGTCATTACCGGCATGTTGACCGGTGGCTCTGATGGGCTTGTCGCCCGCGCCCGCGACCGGAGCGAGGCGCACAACCCACACGGCCTCTCAAAGCGGGCCGACCGCGCGGTGACAAGATACGAGTTTGGCGACGCGAGCCAGTAGCTCAGACATCAGCACCGGCCGCAAAGCCAGGAATGAGTCGGCTCGGGTTTCGATTAAACACGCGCGTCATCGCGTCTTCCGGCAGATCAAGCGTAAGAATCTCCATGACGGCAACGTTCGGATGGACATCGGGGGTGCCGCTGCCGAAGATGATCCGGTCGGGATGTTCTTGGAGGCCACGTTCGAGGATATCTCGGGAGCGAACCGCACAGGTATCGAGATAGAGATGATCGTACTCATCGAGCAAGGCGAGCGCAGTTTTCATCCGCGATTCGGCCATCGGGTAGCCGCCAAAGCCAGCAAGCACGACAGGATACCCATCGTTCAGCAGCGTGTCGGCAGCCGCTGATGGTGGGAACCCGTCTCGACAGTAGACGACAACAGGAAGATCGACATCCGCCAACTCCTCGCGTACCGGCTCTTTCGGGAGGCCGTCGTGGATCGGATCGAGCACGAAGCCGTGGAACCGGTCGTCGTAGGCGTACTGCTCGATGTCGCCCGGACGTGTATGGTGGGTCTCACGGGGCGCGTAGAGGTTTCGAAACGTCGAGATCGGACTTTCGGCGGCCGCCAGCGGGCCGTTGAGCCGGGCGAAGGCAAGAAACGGGCGGTCGACGCTGAGCCGCGCGACGGCGTTGTTTGCCCGCACGTAGCCGATGTCGCTTGGACGGCGGGTCGGTGAGACGGCTGTGCGGACGACGCCGGCCTGGTGACACTCCCGTTCGAGTCGGTCGGGGCCCACATTGTGCCCGTGGGTGGAGACAGCCACCTCGTCGTGGTCGAGATGCCCGTGGATGTCGACCACGCGGAACCCATGTTCCAACTCTAGCATTGTCTGACGGTTACGGGCGGCCCACATAATTGTTGCAGACCCTTTGGGCCGAATCGACCATCTCTGACAGTACACACGCGGCAGATCTACGTGGGTATGTGACGATCCCACACGCCGCCTGCTGGCGATTTGCGGTATCGAAGGTCGATGGATTTATATAGAACTGCAAACCATCATTCAACGAGGCGATTTTACATGGCACAACGACAGCAACCGATGGTAATTCTCTCGGAGGACAACGAACGAACGCAAGGCGAGGACGCCCAGGATTCCAACATCCGGGCCGGCAAGGCCGTCGCCAACTCGGTGCGGACGACGCTGGGCCCGAAAGGGATGGACAAGATGCTCGTCGGCTCCTCGGGTGATGTGACGATCACCAACGATGGGGCGACCATCCTCAACGAGATGGATATCGAGCACCCTGCCGCACAGATGCTCGTCGAGGTCGCCGAAACCCAGGAGATCGAGGTTGGCGACGGGACGACGACCGCGTCCGTGCTTGCTGGCGAACTGCTCGCTGAGGCTGAGGAACTGCTTGATCAAGATCTCCACCCCACCGTCATCGTCGAGGGCTACCACGAAGCCGCCAAACTTGCCCACGAGGCGGTTGACGACCAGACGCTCGCTGTCGATCTCGACGACGACACCCTGGAGGCGGTTGCCCGTTCCAGTATGACCGGCAAAGGCACCGGTGATGTGACCGTCGATACCCTGGCGGAACCGGTCGTCACCGCGGTCCAGCAGGTCGCTACCGACGCCGGCGTCGACCGCGAGGATATCCACATCCACACCCACCCCGGCGCGTCGACGAGTGCGACCGAACTGATCGAGGGCGTTGTCATCGACGAAACGCCGCTCGACGACGCAGCCCCAAGCCAGCTTGCGGAGGCGACGACGGCGATCCTCGATACGGATCTGGAGTTCGACACCGGCGAGGCCGACGCCGAGTACAACATCACTGACGTCGATCAACTCAACGAGGCTATCGCCGCCGAGGAGGAGGAGCTAGAGGGGTATGCTGACGCGATCGTTGACGCCGGGGTTGAGCTCCTGTTTGTCACCGGCGATATCGACGACCGCGTCGCCAGCCACCTCGCTGCCGAGGAGATCGTCGCCTTCGAGGATATCGGCTCCTCGGATGCCGACGCCATCGCGGCGGCAACCAGTGCCCGCCAGCTCGGCACCCTTGAGGACATCGAGGACGCCGATCTCGGCACCACCGCCGCTCTGAGCGTCGAGACCTACGGCGAAGACGAGTTCACCTTCGTCGAAGGTGCTGATGCCGCCCACGTCAGCCTCTTCGTTCGCGGCAGCACCGACCACGTTGTCGACGAGCTTGAGCGCGCGCTCAACGACGCCCTCGATGTCGTTATCGCCGCTCTCGATGCCGGCGGCGTCGTCGGCGGCGCGGGCGCGGCTGAGGTCGCGATCGCCGACCACGTCCGGGGTCACGCCGCCAGCGTCGAAGGCCGGAAACAGCTCGCCATCGAGGCCTTTGCGACGGCGGTCGACGAACTGCCGCGCACGCTTGCCGAAAACACCGGCATGGATCCGATCGACGCGCTCGTTGACCTGCGAGCCCGCCACGACGCGCAAGGACGCGCCGGTCTCGTTTCAACCGGCCGTTCAGGCACGGTTGGCGACCCGGTTGAGGAGGATATCCTCGATCCCGCAGCTGTCAAACACGAGGCTGTCGACTCCGCGACCGAAGCGGCGACGATGATCCTCCGCATCGACGACGTGATCAGCTCGGACGGCTAACGCCGCTCGTTGCCGCCCCGATGGCGGTCACGGCTCGTTCCCGCTTTTTTGTTGCACATGTTTAAGTGAACAGGGCAGCATCCGTTACTAACAGCAGTTTAGTCGGTAAACCACCGCCAGCCCGGGCTACCCGACTACGGCGTACCACACAATGACAGAGGATCCACCGACCGATGACGACTACGATATCGAGCCGATCAGCACCGGCGTTGCTGAGCTCGACAAACTCCTGAATGGCGGATACATTCGGGGTCGTACCTACCTCGTACAGGGTGTCTCTGGCACCGGGAAATCGCTGCTTGGCCAGCATTTTCTCGAAGCCGGCCTCGAAACCGGCGAGACTGTCGTTTACATCCACGGCGAGGAATCAAAAGCCGATATCGTCCTCAACGCCGCCCAGCTGTCGGTCGATATCAGCGACGCCGAGTTCCTTGACATCGGCCCTGGCACCGACTTTTTCGCCGAGGATATCTCCTATGATCTCGTCGAGACCGCCGAGGTCGAATCTGAACGCTTCACGAAGGATATCAAGGAGGTCATCGAATCGGTCGATCCCGAACGCCTCCTGATCGACCCGATCACCCAACTGCAGTACGTCGAACGCGACGAATACCAGTACCGCAAACGCCTCCAGTCGCTGATCCGGTTTCTCCGTGATCGGCAGGTGACGACTGTCGCCACACGGACGGTTAGTCGGGGGGTTCCGCACGGCAGCAGCTACGACGACTTCGAGTCGCTCAGCGATGGCGTGGTCAACCTCTATCTGGATGAGAGCGAACGCCGCATCGCCGTCCCGAAACACCGCGGCCTCGGACAGGCCGACGGCACCCACGGGCTTGAGATCCGCGACAATGGCATCGAGATCTATCCACAGACGATCCCCGACCACGACGACCGAACCTTCGATCCGACACTGATCACGACCGGCCACGAAACGTTGGACTCGCTGCTCGGCGGTGGGATCGAACGCGGCGCGGTGACGTTTATCTCTGGGCCAACCGGGATCGGCAAATCAACAACCGGTGGGCAGATGCTTTCGGGACTCGCTGCCGACGGCAGACCCGCCCTCGGCTATCTTTTTGAGGAGTCGATCGATCAGTTCACCTACCGGTGTGAGAACCTCGGGATCCCGATCTCCGAACTTCGTGAGACAGGCCAACTCCATCTTACCGAGGTTGAACCGCTGGTGCGGTCGGCCGAGGAGTTCGGTCAGTACGTCGTCACCGAGGTCGAAACGCACGATCCGGCTGCCGTCTTCATCGATGGACTTGCGGGCTACAAGATCTCCTTGCAGGGCGACGATCAGCGGCTTGTCCGCCGGCTTCACGGGCTCACCCGGGTGCTCAAAAACCACAACGTGGCGACGATCATCACCGACGAATCCGATGCGTTGACCGGCTTTCCGAAGGCTACCAGCACGAACACTAGCTACATCGCCGACAACATCGTCTTTCTCTCGTATGTCGAGGTTGACGGCGAACTCCAGCGGGCGATCGGCGTGCTGAAAAAGCGGCTCGGTGACTTCGACAGTCGGTTCCACCGGTTTGCGATCGAAAGCGACGACGGACTGCAGATCACCGGCCCCTTCGAGCACGTCCACGGGATCATGCAGGGAACCAGCCACCGATCGGAGTGACGTGACGATGCGTGACACCCCCACGGACAGCATCGATCGACTCCAGCTCATTGTCGCCAACGAGGCCGACCGCGAGGCGATCCGGACGATGCTCAGCGAGCGATACGATGTCGTCATCGCCGAGGAGCTACAGGCTGCCGACTGCTACCTCGTTGATGATCGTAGCCTGCCGGCTTACCGCGAGGCGATCAAACAGCAAAAGGCCGAGTTGGATCCGACGTTTCAACCGCTGTTGTTGCTCCGCCGAGAGTCCGCGACCGAGACGGCTCCCCGGTTGGGAGCCGACAACGGTGATGATGACCTGCCATTGATCGATGAGGTGGTCACCGCCCCGATCGACCAGGCGACACTGCACCGTCGCCTAGAGAACCTCCTTGTCCGCCGCCGACAGTCCGCCGAGCTCACTCAGCGGTACGCCGACATTCAGACCCGGTTCGAACGTCTCTTCGAGGCGACTAACGACGCGATCCTCGTGCTTGACGCGGAGTCGCTGCTCATCACCGCCTGTAACCCAGCCGCCAGCGACCTGCTTGGCTACTCGCGGCCAACGATCCTCGACACAGAGCCGTCTGAACTGCTTGCCACTGACCAGCCCGATGCCCTCGCGGCGTTGTTCGAGGATACGATCGCGGCCGGCGACGCCTGGACGGACGGGCTCACCTGCCGGACGAACGCCGGCGAGGAGCGGGCGATCGAAATCTCGGCGACGACCTTCGAAACCAGCGACGAGCTGTCGATCTTGCTGTCGATCCGTGACATCACCGAGCGGAAAGCCTACCAGGAGGAGCTAGAGCTCAAAACACAGGCGATCGATGGCGCGCCGATCGGCATCAGCATCAGCGACCCGTCACAACCAGATAATCCGCTTGTCTACGTCAACGATGGCTACACGGAACTCACCGGCTATTCAGAGTCGGAAGCGACCGGCAGAAACTGCCGGTATCTCCAGGGGCCGGGCACCCGCGAGGAGCCGGTCGATAAGCTGCGGCAAGCCGTCGATACCGAGGAGCCGGTCACCGTTGAGCTCCGTAACTACCGCAAGGATGGAACGGCGTTTTGGAACCAGGTAACGATCGCGCCCGTCCGCAACGATGGGGAAGTCGTCAACTGGGTTGGCTTCCAGGAGGATGTCACCGAGCGCAAGGAGCGCGAACAGGATCTCCAGCTGTTCCGTCGTGCCGTCGAAAACGTCGGGAGTGCTGTCGTGATCACCGACCGCAACGGCGACATCGAATACGTCAACCCTGCGTTTGAAGCGCAGACCGGGTATAGCCGCACGGAGGCTGCCGAAGCAAACACCAATCTGCTGGCCTCGGGCAAGCAGTCAGACGAGTTCTACGAGGAGCTTTGGGAGACGATCCTCGGCGGTGAGGCGTGGGAAGCAGAGCTGGTCAACCAGCGCAAGTCCGGCGAGCTCTATCATGTCGAACAGGAGATTGCACCCATCGAAAACAGCGTCGGCGACATCACCCATTTCGTCGCCATCGAGACCGACGTGACTGACCGCCAACTCCGGGAACAACAGCTGTCCGTGCTCAACCGGATTCTGCGGCACAATCTCCGCAACGGGATCAATGTCATCGAAGGAAACGCAACGCTGCTGTCGGAGACAGTTGCCAACGAGGAGGCCCGCCGATTTGTTGCGGCGATCGAGGAGCGAGCCACGGCGCTTGCGGCCCTCAGCGAGAAGGCATCGACGGTACGGTCGCTGTTTGAACAAGAGCCGCCGACCGATGCTCGGTATCAGCTCGAGGCCCTCCTTGCGGCGATCACCGCAGCGTTCGAGGAAGCACACTCCGAGGCGACGATCGAAACCGCACTCACCGAGCCGCTGGCGGTGCGAGCCGACAGCCGTCTTCGAGTCGCGCTTGCGGAGTTGTTGACGACGACGCTCAGCTACAACGACGAAGCGACCCCAGCGATCACGGTGACAGCCACGCCGGCCCCCAACAACCGCGGCGAGGAGTGGGTCGAGATCACGGTCACCGACAACGGCCTCGGGATCCCGGAACACGAGTGGCAGGCGATCGAACAGGGAGAGGAGACCCAACTCCAGCACGGCAGCGGGCTCGGCCTCTGGCTCGTCCACTGGACGGTCTCGCTGCTCGGTGGGGAGGTTCGAATTGAAGAAAGCGATATCGGCACGCAAACGGTGTTGACGCTGCCGCGAGTGCCGGCTGACGAATAAGGGCCGTCAGCGGCCGAGCGAGACTCGAACCGCATCGCCAGCGGCGAGCCCAAAGGCGTCGTCGCCGCGGCCCTGATTCACGTCACATTCAACGTAGCCGTGACTCCCGACAGTGACCAACGTCTCACCGCGACCAACATGGTCGAATGTCTCGACGACCGGGACGCTTGCGTCGTTGACGCCCACCGTATCGATGTCGCCGAGCTCGTCGCCCGGGATGTTCGTGATCACGTTGCCAAAGTCGTCGACGACGAGCACCTCGCCGTGGATCGTTCCGTCGTCGACGGTCGGGGTCGGAAACTCGATGTCGACACAGGAGTCGAGATCGATCCGGCTGAGGCTGTCGATGTCGGCCATGGCGTCGACGCCGACAGCATGGATGTCGCCGGCCGCGGGGGCGAAGACATCTCGGCCATGAAACGTTGTTGACGCTGGGTCTTCGATACTGATCTCGAAGGCCTCGATGGGCGGTTCCGTGGCGGTCGAATCGGCCGCGGCTGCCGTCTCGCGGAGTCGTCGAACAACCGGCCGAGCCAGCCCGTTGTCGGGGGCAACGACCGCGTGGTTGCCGACACGAATCGCGATCGCACGGCGGTCGGTGCCGACACCGGGGTCGACAACCGCGAGATGGACAGCCGGCGGAAACCACGGGATCGTCTCACGGAGCCAGAAGGCCGCCGCGCGGGGATCCTGCCGTGGTAGGTCGTGAGCGATATCGACGAGGCGGGCGTCTGTTCGCGAGCAGATGACGCCTTTCATCGCCGCCGGATAGGGGCTGCCAAAATCAGAAGCAAGCGTGAGCATCGGGTGGCTGTTATATATCCTCCGCGCCGTCGGTATCGCTGACCTGTTGGATGCGTTCGACACCGCCGATCTCCCTGATGACGGCTGCCGCTGGATCAGGGATCAACGAGGCCCAGTCCTCGCCGTCGATCATGCGCTCTCGAAGCTCCGCGCCCTCCAGGATCTCTCGACGAAACATCGGTGACTGTCGCACCTCGACGCCGGCTTCCTCGAACAGCCGGATCACCAGCGGGTTATTCGAGAAGGCGACATCGAACGCCGGCGACATGCTCTGGACGTGGCTGACCCACACCGAGTTGCGGTCGAGATCCTCGATGGGGACGACGTAGGTCGGGATATCAAATTCGGCGACGGATTTGGTGACCATCATGACGCGTTCGCCGGCGGTAAACGGATCCCGTTGGGTATGGGAGTCCCCCGCCGAGCCGATCCCTAACACTAGTTCGTCGACCTGCTCGGCGATCTCTTCGACCATGTGGTGGTGACCCGCATGGTACGGTTGAAACCGGCCGATGTAGAATCCCCGCATACCACACGCTATCACGTCGCCCTTTATAAGCACGGCGAGTCTGTGGCGAGATCGCAGACGCCCGGTAGAGCGCTTCTACGACGCCAATTATGCATACTGACGATTTTTCACAAGGGGAGAAAGTATATCAGTCGCCGAGCCGTCCGTTCACATAGCGAACCCGTTCTATGAGCAACAACACGGATACAGACGACGGGCCTCCCGACACGGAGGCCGAAGAAACGGCCTCGGAGCCCGGGCACTCCGAGGAGGTCGCCGACGGCGAGACCGGCGATCGACCGCACAATGACCACGAGGAACAGCCGGACGCCGACGAGAGCGGCGACCACGCTGACGACGGCGAGGACGTATGGCCACCAACCGGGCCAGACCACGATGGGCCAACGATCGCCGACGAGGACGCCTTTGATTCCGACCCTAACACGGATCGCACCCGTGGCAACGAACCAGCCGAAACCGAAGGAACAGCGGGCACGATCGAGGAACTCGGCAGCGACGTTGAGGTCAGCGCGCCGGTCGCCGACGATCCGGATGAAGACGACCTCCTTGGCGGGCTGTTGATCGATAGCACCGAGGATGTTGAGATCCCCGACCGGCTTGTCGATCAGGTTATCGGTCAGGAACACGCCCGCGATGTGATCATCAAAGCCGCCCGTCAGCGGCGACACGTCATGATGATCGGCTCGCCGGGTACCGGCAAATCAATGCTGGCGAAGGCGATGACTGAGCTCCTCCCGAAAGAGGAGCTTCAGGATGTCCTGATCTACCACAACCCCGACGACGGCAACAAGCCGAAGGTGCGGACGGTGCCGGCCGGGAAGGGTGAACAGATCGTCGACGCCCACAAGGAGGAGGCCCGCAAGCGCGATCAGATGCGTACCTTCCTCATGTGGATCATTATCGCCGTCGTGTTGGGCTACGCGCTCATCATCGCCGGCCAGATCCTGCTGGGGATCTTGGCGGCTGGGATCGTCTATCTCGCCTTCCGCTATGCCTCCCGTGGCGGCGACGCGATGATCCCGAATCTGTTGGTCAACAACAACGACACCACGAGCGCGCCGTTCCGCGACGCCACCGGTGCCCACGCCGGCGCGCTGCTTGGTGACGTGCGACACGACCCCTTCCAGTCCGGCGGCATGGAGACGCCCTCACACGACCGCGTTGAGGCCGGGGCGATCCACAAGGCCAACAAAGGCGTGCTGTTCGTCGACGAGATCAACACCCTCGATATCCGCAGCCAGCAGAAGCTGATGACCGCGATCCAGGAGGGTGAGTTCTCGATCACCGGCCAGAGCGAACGCTCCTCGGGGGCGATGGTACAGACTGAGCCGGTGCCGACGGACTTCATCATGATCGCCGCCGGCAACCTTGATGCCATGGAGAACATGCACCCCGCGCTCCGCTCCCG
>ERZ1034569.170-NODE-170-length-24384-cov-69.317687_pt1 | contig 24384 bp, 19 predicted proteins | sample MGYA00520706_ERZ1034569 | MGnify/ENA primary metagenome ERZ1034569 (study PRJEB33760, sample SAMEA4777722) | hypersaline lake metagenome | biome: hypersaline environment; feature: brines | place: Spain | collected 2014-08 | depth 0 m ...
GTTGTGTCCGCGGCGGTCGTGTCGGCCTGAATGGTGTCGGGCGCCGTCGTCTCGGCGGTGTCCGCGCTCGGGGGCGGGGTCACGGTCGTGTCGGACGACGGCACGGTGGCCGGCGCCGACGTGGTGTCCGTCGCGCTCGTGTCGGCGGCCTCAATTACGATGGACCCGTTCTGGGTGCGCAGCTCGACGGTCGGCCCGCCGTCCCCCGTCTGGGCGTCGTAGCGCGCCCCGGCATTGATGGGAGCAAACTGCTCGTTGGTGAAGGAGAGCCCTCGGGTCCGAATCGTGCCCGCGTCCGTCTGGGCGTCAATCTGAACCGTCTCGTCCGGCGGGAGGCGGAGCCGCAGGTCTCCGTTCGCCGTCTCGATGCGGTGCGTGCCCCCGGTCGGAAGAGACTGAAAGCCGACCGCCACGTCCCCGTTCTTGATCCGCACCTCCGCGGCCCCCGCGGCCCCCTGCACGGTCACGTCGCCGTGCGCGTGCGAAACGGTCAGCGCCCCCTCCACGCCCGCCACGTGGACCGGTCCGCTGAGCCGATCAACGCGGAGGGCCGTCCGGCGCGGCACCCGGCCCCGCACGTCGACGGCGGCGTAGTCCTCCTGGTCGGCCGCCAGGGTATAGGCGTACTCGGCGTCGGTGCCACTCTCCGTAATCGAGATGCCCTCCACGACCGACTGCCCGGCCTCACGGGTGTCCCCACGGCCGCGGCGCACGAACGAGAGGTCCGCGGTCGTCTGCTCCGCCCCCGTCAGCCGGACCGAGCCGCGCAGTCCCTCCACGACCAGGGGCCGGTCGCTGGGGGCCACGGCCCGGGCCACCGTGTCGACCACCTCCACGGGGCCAAGCCGCAGCACCCCGTCCTCCGACCGTGCGACCTCCGACTCTTGACCGCGCTGGCACCCCCCTCCGAGCACCGCGAGTCCGAGCATTCCGAATATGGCGAGTGCCGTCGACGACCACCGCATGGTACGTATCTATCACTTGAAAGACTGAGCGCGAAGAGGACCCGTGGACCTAGTGAAGCTCGATGTTTTGGATGAACCGACGGGCGGCAAAGTAGGACCCGAGCCACCCGAGCAGAACGCCGCTCCCCACGAGGCCGCCGAAGAACAGGAGCTCCGTGTAGAGCGACAGGGGGGTCTGATCGATCTGCTGAAAAAACAGCCGGTAGAGCCCCCACACCACGCCCCCCGCAATCGCTCCTCCGGCGAACCCCTGTACGATCCCCTCGACGAGGAAGGGCCGCCGCACGAAGCGGTCCGTGGCCCCCACCAGCTTCATCGTTCGAATGAGGAGCCGCCGGGCGTAGATGGTGAGCCGGATCGTGTTGGCCACGAGGAAGACGGCCGCGAGCACGACAATGCCCCCCAGTGACAGCCCGATGGCGTTGATGAGTTGCCGGTTCTGTGCGACCCGCGTGAGCAGGTCCCGGTTTAGGACGACCTCCTCCGTCCCTCGCCACCCGTTGATGACGTCCGCGGCGCGGGCCATGCTGTCCGGATGGGCGTGGCTCGGGGCCATCTCGATCTTGATCGAGGCGGGCAGAAACGTCGGGTCCTCGAAGGCGGAGGCCCCCTCCCCAAACTCCTCCCGAAAAATCCTGGCGGCCTCCTCGTGGGAGATGAACTCGGTCTGCGCGACCCCCGGCATCGTCTGAACCCGAGCGTGGAGGGCCTCCTGGACGTCGTCGGTCGCGTCCTGCTCGATAAAGACCTCCATCTGGCTGGCCTGCTCGCGCAACATCTCCGACACGACCGAGGCCTCGTACCCCACAATGCCGAACACGCCCACCAGCACCAGGGCGACGGCAATGGCGCTCGTGGACGCGACGGCCGAGAACGTGGCGCGTCGGAGGTTGGCAAAGCCTTCCCGGATGAAGTACGGCAGCACGGCAGGAGGGGTCGAGTGTGAAGGAATACGGCCGTAGCGGTAACCTACGAAGACCGGGTCGGAAAGGACAAGCGGAGGCGCACAGGACAATCGCGGGCACGAACCCCGCCGTGCCCCGCTTGACCTGGAGCTCTTCTGACAATTGTGGGCGCCTCCTCACCCGGCCGGATGAGTCCGGGCGATGCAAAGACCGACGATCATGCCCTTGCGGAGCTGACTGGCACAGCCAATCGGGGTGGAGACGACAAACGAGGGCGCTGTTTTGCGCCCTCCGCCTCGGGAGGCAGCAATACGAGAATCAGTCGGGACGAACGGGCAGTTGATGCGGTGGGCCTGCGGGGGCCAGAAACGCGTCTGGGGCCCGGGCCGCGCTCCGGAGCGCCCCGCCCTGGCCGCTTCCGTTTGCCGCCGGACGGGCACCTACCGATCGGCCCCCTCGGGATACGTCGCCCCGCGGGGGTAGGAGCCGAGCACCTGAAGCTCCATCGTGATTTCCCGGAGGTGGTCCAGCGCCCGGGCCACCGCCTCGTCCTCCAGGTCGCCGTGCACGTCGAGATAAAATCGGTAGCGGCCCGGCTGCCCCACCAGGGGCCGGCTTTCGATCTTGGCCAGGTCCAGCTCGCGGAGCGCGAACACGGCGAGGCTCTTGAAGAGGGCCCCCGGCACATTGTCCTGCAGGACGAACGTGATGGACGTCTTCGGCTCGCCGGCGCCCACCGGGGGCGCGTCCGTGTCCGCCGGGGCAAGCACGAGAAAGCGGGTAAAGTTCTGTTCGTTGTCCTGGAGCCCTTCGGCGAGGACCTCAAGGCCGTAGCGCTCGGCGGCTCGTCGGGAGGCCACCGCCGCCGTTGTCGGGGCGCCGGTCTCCGCCACAACCCGGGCCGCCCCGGCCGTGTCCGGCGTGGCCTCCGGCGTCGCGCCCGGAACGTGGGCCCGGAGCCAGTCTCGGCACTGTCCGAGCGCCTGCTGATGGGACCGCACGACCTCCAGCCCGTCGATCGTCGCCCCCTCCGGCGCCATGAGACAGTGGTGAATGCGCAGCTGGAGCTCCCCGATGATCGTCACCGCGTGCGTGCGGAGGTGGTCGTAGTTGACGCGCACGCTGCCAAACACCGCGTTTTCGATGGGCACCACCGCACGGCCCACCGCGTCCTCCTCGACGGCCTCGAAGACATCCTCGAACGTAGCGGACGGATGCACCTCGGCGGCATCGAAGACGCACCGGACGGCTTCCTCGCTGAAGGCACCGGGCTCTCCCTGAAAGGCAACGTGAGGGGTCATCGTCGTGTGTAGACCGCTGCGGGCAAAGACGTGAGAACGGGACGAAATGAATCGGCAGTCCCACGCCCGCAATGGCCCTGCGTTCCGTTCCGCACCGGAAAAAGGAAACGCCTGACCGGACCGGTGGCCCGACCAGGCGTCACGATGCGCTTACAGGTCTCGTCCGGCGGCGCGAGCCGTCTCGTCACGGCCCCACCCCGGACGCTCCCTAGCAGAGGAGAACAGAAAGCGCCGGAGACGTGCCGCTACTGGATCTCAATCTGACGGCGCGTGCTCTTCTCCGTCTTCGGGACGTTGATTGTCAGCACGCCCTCGTCGTAGGTGGCCTCCACGCGGTCCGGATCCACCGCGTCCGGCAGGGTGAACGTGCGGTGGAAGGTGCCAAAGGCGCGCTCCACGCGCACGTACTCTTCGCCGTCCTTCTGCCGCTCACTGGAACGCTCGCCGCTCACAGTCAGCGTGTTGTTCTGGAGGTTGATGGCAATGTCGTCCTTCGTCATCCCGGGCACGTCCAGGCGAATGCGGAACGCGTCGTCCGTCTCCGACAGGTCCGTCCGGGGGGCCCAGACGGTCGACGTGTCGTCGTCGCCTCCTCGACCGAAGAACCGGTCGAAGATGCTGTCCACCTCACGCTGGAGGTCGCGAACCGTGCGGTTCGGGGTGCGGCGTGTGAGCTGCGTCATGGTTGATCACCTCTGTACAGGTTGTTCGAGAGTCTCACGAACGTGTCAACCAGGGCGTCACACAACGCCCCGTCGTTTGTCGGTGCACCCACATTCAGCATCAAGACGTGTACCAGCCGGTGTCTTCCCTGTCGCCGACCGAAATTTCGGCAAGCCGCCCCCTGCCGTCGTGACAGCGACCTGTAGATGTGACGGTCCCGCAACGCGTGTGCTCCCCTACCGCGGCGTCACGTCAATCACGACGGGAAGGTGATCGGACGCCGTCGGCGTGTCGTCCGCCCGGAGCCCGTGGGCCGAACGCACGTCGGCCGGCAGCGCCGGGGTGTGCAGCACAAACTCGTGGACGACCTCCAGTACGCTGTCGGTGACGAACGCGTAGTCGAGCCGCCCCGGCGGAAACGAGCTGCCGGGCGCGATCCAGGTGGTGTGCAGGGGCGACGCCACCTGGCGCGGCCTGGTGTCCAACAGGGGCGATCCGTCCCAGTCCGGCGCCGCCGGCGGTCCGTACCGGTCGGTGTGTACGATTTCCCCGGTCCGCAGCGTCCGCGGCTGCTGGGCGTCCCCGACAAAGTTCATGTCCCCGAGCACCACGATCGGGGTCTTCGGCGGAACGTCGAACGGCCCGTCCCCCTGTTTCACCTCTCGAAGAAAGGCCACCACGCCGTCCACCACCCGCTGCCGCTGTGCGTTGCGGGAGGGCTCGCCGTCATCGGGGCCGTAGTTGCAGCAGGGCGGGTGCATGTTCACCACCAGGAGGTCCGTCCCCAGCGCATCGTCCGCGTCGAGCAGGAAGGCGCCGCTCACGTTGTTCTCGTACCCTGGAATGGTGTGGGTGTCGAGGATGGGGTATCGGCTGCCGAGGACGAGATCCTGCCCCTGCTTGGCCCAGTCCCACTCGTCCGGCAGCCCGAGCGCCTCGTCGGCGACCGCCGCCACCTGGTCGGCGGTCTGGTCGTAGACCTCCTGAAACGCAATGACGCCCGGATTGGTGGCGTCGAAGATGCGCCGGAAGCTCGGCTGGCGGGTTTCGAAAAAGATTGCACTCTGTTCGCGGTCAAAGTCGTTGACCGAGTTGTACGAGAGCATCCGCAGGGCCGAGGCGGTCGGCGCGTCGAGGGACGGCGCGTCGAGGGGCGGGTCGGCGTCCGAAAGAACGTACCCGAGCCCACCGTCGGCGTCCGGCAGCCGGTCCCCGTCGGTCGACAGGCCCACCCGGAGGCTGTCTCCCTCAAACAGGGACCCGTCGTCGGTAGGGGCCGCCGACCGGTCGAAGGCCACCTCGAACGTCTCGGACGTCACCGTGGGCAGGGACGTGAACCCGAGGGCCGCGTGCGTCACCTCTTCCGCGTCCCCGTTACGAACCACTCGGCCGGACCGCTCGCCAAACGTCCAGGCCAGCTCCGCCCCCAGTCCCAGTGCCTGCTGCCCCGTCCCGGGATTGTCGTCCGTATCGAGGTAGAGCGTCAGGTCGTTGCCTTCCTGGAGATTGACGGCCTCGCCGAGCTCGAGCCGGAGGAAGAGGTATTCGTCATCGTGGGCGATCCACACGCGTTCGAGGTCGACGCCCTCCCCGTCGTTGGGCGCGTCGGTGTGACGGACCGGGAGCTCCGCCCAATCGCCCCGTTCGCCATCCACGTAGATGCGCGCCGGGTGCGAGGCGTACCCGTCCACCGGCGCGGCCGTCGGGGACGCGTCCCCCGACGACGCGTCGTCACGCTCGTCGGCGGTGTCCGCCAGTCCCCCACACCCTCCGGCGACGAAAAGAAACAACAGCGCAACAGAGAGCAGGAGACGCCGAGACATAGACAACGAGGGCGTTTGGGATGAACCACGCGGGAGACAGAGGCGCTATATTGCGTGTCCTGAGGGATGTTCGGGAAACGGGGAGCACGCAGAACCGCGGCCGCCCCAATCGTCGTGCTTTTCATATCCGTCGTCACGAAACGAATGCAGACCCTCTGGCTCGCCCGCCACGCCAACCGTCAGGACTTCGCGGACCCGAACTGGGCGGCGACGGCCGACTGGCCCGACGACCCCGGCCTCTCTCCCGACGGCGTCGAGCAGGCCCGGCAACTGGGCCGCCGCGTCGATGCCCTCGACGTCGACCGGATCGTCGCGTCTCCGTACCTCCGCACCGTCCAGACGGCCCACCACGTCGCCACGACGACCGGCCACGGCGTCCTCCTGGAGCCGGGATTGGGGGAATGGCTCAACGACGACTGGTTCGACGACGTCCCGAACACACGCGCCCCCACGGCGCTTGCCGACCGGTTCGGGTCGGTGCTGCCGTCGTCGGCGCCGCCCTGCCGGGAGCCCGCCTACCCAGAGTCGAGGCACCGGGCCCTCGCCCGCCTCGGGGCCACCGGCACGTGCCTCGCCGACCGGTACGCCGACGAGACGCTGCTCCTCGTGGGCCACGGCATCACGGTGCAGGGCGTTCTGCACGGCCTCGTGGGCAGCGACGTGCCCGACCCCGGGTGCCCGCTCGCCAGCCTCACGAAAGTTGCGCGGCGGGACGGAGACTGGACCGTTTCCCTCCGGAACGACACGAGCCACCTCGAAAACGGCACCCGCGCTCCCGACCGACTCGCCTGACTCGGGAAGGGGGCAGCCTCCGTCCCCACATGCCCCCGAAGCACGAGGCACCCAGCTTTTCAGGAGCCACCGGACCCGGCAATGCGCGTCCAGAGATCCAGCGTCGGCCGGTCGGGGGTCGGGGCCGAAGGCTGCTGCCTCTGCTGACCCCGGCGTCCCCGTCGCCGCCCCCGCGGGGACCGGCGCCGCCCTCCGCGCCCCGTCACCGACGGGATGCCCCGCGAGGACGGGGTCACGAGATCGGTATCCTCCGGGTCGGGGGTCTGGAGCCCGATCGCGACGGTATTGCCCAGTTCTCCACGCAGGCCGTGCTCCCAGCGGTCGCCGGTCGTTGCCGACCGGGACGGGGACACGGGCACGGCCATTTCGTAAATGAGCGATCCGGTGTCGAGCGTGGCCTGTGCCTTCAGGGCCGACGACAGCCCTGCGGGCATCCGGTAGCGGACCGTGTCGTTCCGGATGACCGCGAGGTCCGACGGAAACAGATCGTCGAGGGGCGCCCCCCCTCGCGGCGCGTCGGCCCGGGACGTTCCGCCCCCCTGACCCGCTCCGGCCTGCTGGGCCCGGCGCCCGAGCGGGTACCGGACCCCGTAGGTGTGCCGCTCTTCGCCGGCCGGGTCGATCCACACGATGAGCCCGTTCTCGGCCACGGACCGGATGAGGTCGCGGTCCGGAATCACGACGGCCAGATACAGCAGACTGTCGGTCGGCGCGGCGCTCATGGACACGGAGCGGCCGTCCACCCGGGCGAGCGCCCCGCCCCACTCCGAAAGCGCCCCGTCAATGGCCGGGGCCTGAGACAGCGAGTGCGACTGCAACGTGGGCGGGCTGCTGCAGCCTCCCCCGAAGACACCGGCGAGGACCATCAGGAGGAGGCCAAACCAGACTCTAGACATAGGCGAGTTCGTTCGATGAGAGAGATGCGGGGGCCGTTCCGGCGCCAAGTCGCTTGCCGCCCGGGCGCAAAAGGTATCTACACCGGTCGCGAATTGCCAACCGGGGTGGGCGCTCGAAGCCAGCCGATGGATCTTTCTTGCGAAGGGCTCTTCCGAACAGACGCCTGCGGGGGAAGTGCCTCCCTCCGTCGATCCGTCGCCGTACGGGAAGAGTGCACGGCGACGAACGGCCCCCACTCCGCCTACGAAAAACAGCCCATCACGCAACTGGAAGAGACGGCGGGCAGACGTTGCATTGTCTGGCCCCCGACATCATCCCCAACTAAAACAATATTTTGCCGGCATCATACGTACCAGTCAATTACGACTTGTAACAGACAGAGGCGCGGTATCGTCCTGCCGATGGTATGACCTGAACAAGGGAATTTCCCCTCATTTCCCCGGTACAGAGTTCCCATGTCGCTATGCTCTATTCTCGGACCTTGAGTTGGGCAGTCATTCTCCTCCTGGCGGTTCCGTGTGCTTCCGCCCAACCCGCGACTGATTCTTCACCATCCGCCCCGGCTCCAGATGCGGCCCTTGATAGCACCGACTCCGGTGTGCCGGCTTCCGAGGAAACCCCGTGGGGCCGCACCGAGTCGTACGTGGGCGATCACGCAGGGGACTATGTCGGCACGACGGAGGGCTGGACGAGCCCGTTTGGGCAAGCGTCTGCCGTGTACCGCGCGCCGCCGCCGCTCCGCTACAATCGCGTCGAGGGACTGGTGCTCGGCCTCCGGCGCAGTCCGCTCTCGCTCCGCGACCCGGACGACACGGCGCGCATTTACGGCCAACTCGGCTACGCCTTTGCGCTGGGGGACCTGCGGTACACGATTGGGGTCGAATCGAAACTGATTCGCGACGAGGAGACGGGACTAAAGCTCGGGGCCTCCTACGAGAAGCAGACCCGGACCCCTGACCGGTGGAAGACGTCGTACGCGGAGAATTCGCTCGGCGGCATCGGGCTCGGGTACGACTTCTTCGACTACTACGAGGGCGAGGGGCTCTCCGTCTACGCGGTTCAGGCCCTCCCGGCCACGTTCCGGTTGACCGCGGGCTTTCGGGCCGAAGAGCACCGTCCACTCTCGCAAAACACCGGCTGGTCCCTCTTTGACGCGGCCCCATTCCGCCCAAACCCCGCGGCCGACGCGGGGCGCCTGCAGGCCGGGCTGATCGGCCTGGTGGGCGGACGGATCCGAGACCGCGACGGCCTTCCCACGGGCATGGCCTTCCGGGCAGCGGCGACAATCGGGACGGCCTTCGGCGGCGACTTCCAGGCCAATCGCTACGAGGTGGACGGACGGGCCTTTCTCTCGCTGTCGGCCGACACGCGCCTCGGGCTGCGCCTCCGCGGCGGATACGCGACGGGCAACGCCCCGCCCCAGCAGCAGTTCACGCTTGGCGGCATCGGATCCATTCGGAGCTACGACCAGAACGCGCTCCGCGGCACGCGCATGCTGCTGGGCAACGTCGAGTACATCGTCGACGGCGCCACGCTGGACGACGATTTCCTTGACGACCTCTTCCTCGTGGGGCTGTTCGACGCCGGGTGGGTGGGGCAGCCGGGCACACGGCTCCGCACAGAAGACGTGCTGCCGTCCGCCGGGGTCGGAATCGGGCTGGACGAGCGGGACGTGCGCCTGGACGTATCCTGGCCGCTCCGGTCCGTGCCCGCAACGGGCTCTGGCCCGTCGATTTGGCTCCGCATCACCCCGAACTTCTAGGGCGAGCCGCCCGTCGACCTGGGCCCCGCGTCCTACGCGGTCCCCGTCGAGCCGAAGCCGCCGGGCCCCCGCACGGTCTCTTCGAGGGCCTCCCGGTGGACCCATTCCACGCGGGCGTGCCGGGCCACCACGAGCTGGGCGATGCGCATGCCGCGCTCAATCGTGAACGGCTCGGCGCCGTGGTTCACGAGCAGAACCTTGACCTCCCCGCGGTAGTCGGCGTCGATGGTGCCCGGACTGTTGAGGACGGTCACCCCGTGATCGTGAGCCAGCCCGCTCCGCGGCCGGACCTGGCCCTCGTGCCCCTCCGGCAGCGCAAGTTGCAGGCCCGTGTCCACGAGGGCGCGGGCGCCCGGATCCAGCACGACCGGGGCGTCCGCCGGCACCGCCGCCCGCAGGTCCATGCCCGCGCTCGCGGACGTCTCGTAGCTCGGAAGGGCGAGCCCCTCGGCGTGGGGCAGGCGCGTGATGGAAACGTCGATCATCGAAGCGTTCGGGGTCGGAGTGAGAGTTTGAGAAGGGACGTGCGGCCCGCCCGCCGGTCCGTTATTCGATGTCGCCCATGAGCCGCTTCACGGGCGGCGCGGCAAGCATCGCGACCAGGCCGCCCCCGCCAATGATGAGGGCCACCGTCGTAAACAGCCCGGACGGGTCGAGCGTCTCCAGCTGCCCGGCAATGAGCCCGGCGAACAGGTTGCCGAGGGCCGTAGAGACGAACCAGACGCCCATCATCTGGCCCACGCGGTTCTCCGGCGCGAGCTTCGTCATTGACGACAGGCCCACCGGGGAGAGGGCCAGCTCGCCGCAGGTGTGCAGGAAGTAGGTGACCACCAGCCAGTGGGCGCCCACCGGATTCTCGGCGGTCGCCTGCGACGCGCCCCAGGCGATCACGAAGAAGCCCGCGGCCAGGCCCAGGAGGCCGAGCCCAAACTTGACGGGAATGGAGGGGTTGGCGTTGCGGTTGGCGAGCCACGTCCAGAACGACCCGAAGACCGGCGCGAGGAGGACGATGAACGTCGGGTTGATGTTTTGCAGCATGCTGGCCGGCATGGTCCATCCCCCCGCAATCTGGTAGGCCAGATAGCCGAGGAAGCCGACCACGAGGGCGCCGAGCAGGCTCACGCCAGCCCGTCCCACCCACCAGAGGTTCTCGCGCCGAAACATGCGGTAGCCGATGTACGCCGCCGGCAGGCCGATCAGGACGAGGGCCCCCATCAGGGCCGAGGTCTGCGAAAGCGCAAACGGCCCGAAGTCGCGGGCCGTGAGGTCCCGGGCGAACAGGTTGAGCGAGGAGCCCGCCTGTTCGAAGCCGGACCAGAAGAGGGCCGACAGGAGAAACAGCCAGTAGATGACGAGGTACCGCCGCCGCTTCAGCGACACGTCGTATTGCGGGGCTGCGAGGCGGGCAATGCTCACCAGCACGAAGAACACGACCGTTGCGCCCACCCCAATCTGGGACGCCAGCGCCGCCCCGTCCACGAACTGATTCGTCACGAGGCTGGCCACGACGAAGAAGGCGGTCATCGTCCCCACGCCCGCCCACTCGAGCGTGAGGTAGGCGAAGAAGAGGAGCGTGACGAGAATGATGCCAATTCCCACCGCCTCGGCCACCTGGGTGAGCGTGATGCTGATGACCCCGGACGTGGCCAGGAACCCAAACGCCACGATCAGGGCCGTCACCAGCGCCGTAAGGAGGTAGAAGGTGCGGCTCTTTTGTTGGACGGCCTCCTCGTCGTCGGCGTCGAGCAGCCCGGCCTCCCCCAGGTTGGGCGCGCCCAGCTTGTAGGAAATGAGCCCCACAAGCATGCCGAAGCCCGCCAGCGAGAAGCCCCAGTGCCAGCTGTAATTCTCGGCCAGCCACCCGCAGAGCGTAGGCCCTAGGATGGCCCCGAAGTTGATCCCCATGTAGAAGACCGAGAAGCCCGCGTCACGCCGGGCCCCGCCCTCCGGGTAGAGGTCCCCGACCATCGTGCTGATGTTGGGCTTCAGGAGGCCCGTGCCGACGACGATCAGAAACAGCCCGAGGTAGAAGAAGGACACGTCCGGGAGGCCAAGGGCCGGCATCGCCAGGCTGAAGTGCCCCGCGGCGATGATGCAGCCGCCAACGAAGACCGACCGCCGCTGGCCCCAGATGTTGTCCGCCACCCAGCCGCCGGGCAGGGCCAGCAGGTAGACGAACGCCGTGTACAGGCCGTAGACCGCCGTCGCCTTTTCGGTGCCAAAGCCGAGCCCCGGGTTCGTCGCCGCCGCGCCGGCCGGGGCCGTCATGAACAGGACGAGGAGCGCCCGCAGTCCGTAGTAGCTGAACCGCTCCCACAGCTCCGTAAAGAAGAGCGTGGCGAGGCCGCGCGGGTGCCCGAAGAAATCCCGCCGACCGGCCACGGCCGTGGCCTCTCCCCCCGACGGCGCCCGGGCGCCTCCATTCTGCATCGACTCGTCGGACGAGGGACCGCTGGCTGCCATTTGTGGCCTAGAAATCAATCGGAAAAACGCGTCGGGGGGCGAAAGGGGGTGTTCAACTGGACCGTTACAGGATCCGTACGAACGCTGGGAATATAGGAGACACCCGCTGCTCTGTCTAATTCTATGTCTAAATTCACGGTGAGGACGAACTGGGAATTGACTCTGCCGTTCGGGGTGGTAGTTTTAATGCACCCGCTCTTCCCTCCGTCCTTCACACCCGAACACCCGCGTCCACCATGGAACGCTCCTCCCGCGCCGATCTCATTTCGGAGGATTCCCATCCCGCCCGCACTCACACCTGCGGCGACCTCCGCGCCGAGGACAACGGCGAGGCGGTCGTCCTCAAAGGATGGGTCGACACCCGGCGCGACCACGGCGGGCTCGTGTTCGTGGACCTGCGCGACCGCTACGGGCTCACCCAGGTCGTCTTTTCGCCGCAGGACAACCAGACGGCCTACGAGGTGGCCGGACAGCTGCGCCGGGAGGACGTGATCAGCGTACAGGGAACCGTCCGCCCGCGGGGCGAGGAGGCCGTGAACCCCGACCTGCCGACCGGGGCCATCGAGGTCAGTGCCGACGACCTGGCGGTGCTCAACACGTCCGAGACGCCGCCCTTCGTCGTGAGTGCCCACGAGGAGCGGCAGATGAATACGAACGAGGACCTGCGGCTGGCGCACCGCTACCTGGACCTCCGACGGCCGGACCTGCAGGAGAACATCGAACTGCGCCACCGGCTCTACCAGACGACCCACCGCTACTTCGACGCCCACGACTTTCTGGAGGTGGAGACCCCGGTGCTCATGAAATCCACCCCGGAGGGCGCGCGCGACTTCCTCGTCCCCAGCCGCCTCCATCCGGGCCGCTTCTACGCGCTGCCGCAGTCGCCGCAGACCTACAAGCAACTGCTCATGGTGGGCGGGCTCGACCGCTACGTCCAGATCGTAAAGTGCTTCCGCGACGAGGACCTGCGGGCCGACCGCCAGCCGGAGTTTACGCAGATCGACGTGGAGATGACGTTCGCCACCGAGGAGCAGGTCTACGAGCTTACCGAGGGGCTCATGGCCGACCTCTGGGACACCCTGGAGGACACGACGCTGGAGACGCCCTTTCCGCGCATGACCTACGACGAGGCGCTGCGGACCTACGGCACCGACAAGCCGGACCTCCGCTTCGACCTGGAGCTGCACGACGTGAGCGACTGCTTCGCCGGCAGCGGCTTCCGCGTCTTCGACTCGATCGTGGACGACGGCGGACACATCGTGGCCCTCCGGGTGCCCGGCGAGGGCGACCGGGGGCGCGCCGCCATGGACCGGCTGGAGGCGCACGTGACCGATGAGATCGGCGCCGCCGGCCTCATCTACTTCCAGCTGCCGTCCGACGGCTCCGGGATCGAGCAGAACCTGAGCAGCGACGCCCTGCCCCACGAGTACGGACGGGCCGCCGCCGAGCAGGTGGGCGCCGAGGCGGGCGACTTGGTTCTCACCCTGGCCGGCCACTCGCCCACCGTGTTCGAACAGGCCGGCGCCCTGCGCCTCCACATGGGCGAGGAGCTCGGCCTGCGCCCGCCCGCCGACGAGGGCGACGACGCGTTCCTGTGGGTCACCGACTTTCCGCTGATGGAGTACGACGAGGAGGCCGGGCGCCCCGTCTCGATGCACCACCCCTTCACGGCGCCCCACCCGGACGACCTCGACCGCCTCGACGAGGACCCGACGCAGGTGCAAGCACGCGCCTACGACCTCGTCCTCAACGGCAACGAGATTGGCGGCGGCTCCATCCGCATCCACAACCACGAGACGCAGATGCAGGTCTTCGATGTCCTCGGGATCGACGAGGAGGAGGCGCAGGACCGATTCGGGTTTCTGCTCGACGCCCTCCGCTACGGCGCGCCGCCACACGGGGGCATCGCACTCGGGCTCGACCGCCTCGTCATGCTGCTGGCCGGGGCCGATTCGCTCCGCGACGTCATCGCCTTCCCCAAGACCCAGAGCGGCAAGGAGCCAATGGTGAAGTCGCCCGACTGGGTGGACCCCGAGCAGCTGGAGACCCTCGCCCTCCGCCTCGACCTGCCCCCCGACGTGGAGCCGCCGGCCCGGATCGCCCAGCGCAAGCGCCTGGCGTCGTAGGTCCTGCCCCATGTCCGACTCGCTTTATCCCCCCTTGGACCTGCAGGCCCTCCGCTCGGCCGTCCACGAGCACCTTGACTGGGGGACGTGGGCGCGGTGCATCAAGGACAACGGGATTACGATCGAGCGGCCCCGCACGACGGCCCATCCCGACCATCCGTCCATCGTCTACCCGGTCGACTACGGCTACGTGAACGGCACGCGGGGCGGCGACGGCGACGCGCTCGACGTGTTCGTGGGCCGCGGCACGACCGGCCTCGTCGGGGCCCTCCTGACAACCGACCACCAGCAGCGGGACCGGGAGGCGAAATTGCTCTACGACTGCACGCCCCCCGAGGTCTACACGGCCCACGGCTTCATCAACTACGACCGGACGCTGCTGGAGGGCGTGCTGGTGCTCCGCCAAGAGATGCGGGCCCTCTGGGACGAGGGCGACGGACCGGCCCCACCCTCGGCGCAACGGCCGTAGGCGGGACGCACGTCTCTTTACGCCCGCCGAATCGTCACCGTGGCCCCGACCCGGTCGGCAAGCGCCCGGAGCTGGGACGGCGTGACGCCGATGTAGACCGTGTCGACGCCGGTGCACCCCGGGTGCGCGTCGGAGCGGATCCGGTTCGTCGAGCCGCCGGCATGGTCCGTCCCGCGGTGCCCATTGACCATCACGAGCGTGTCGACGGCGTCGTCCCCGTCCACCGCCCGGATGATCTCGGCGCGGGAGGCCTTCAGGGCCCGCGAGTAGATGTAGGCGGAGCCGCAGATGATGCCCCCGAATCGCTTGAGGCGGCCCGGCGGGCCCGACGACTGGTTTTCGGGCCCCTTTGCAGAGTCGTGGTGCATCCCGTCGTGCCTTCGCTGTGCCTATTTTCAACCCATCAGAAGCGGACGGAGCGAGCCCGGCGGTCGTTCCGCTAGTCTCGGTCCCGGCTGAGACGTCCAATTCACACCGGCTCCCGTGCCCTAAAACGCAAGCAGGTCCTCCACCTTCGGCCGCAGTCGCGCCGTCGCCGAGAAGATCTCGTCCTCCAGCGGCTTGGCGTTGGGCACCGGCAGGTCCTCGGCGGCCACCCGTGTGATGGGGGCGTCGAGGAGCTCAAAGCCGATCTCGCCCAGCTCCGCCGCCACCTCGGCCCCAAAGCCCGCGGTGCGCGACGCCTCGTGCAACACGAGCAGGCGGTTTGTTTTGTCGAGCGACTGACGGACGGTGTCGCGGTCCCACGGGACGAGCGTGCGCAGGTCCACCACCTCCAGCTCCACCCCGTTTGCTTCGGCCTGGTGTTCCGCCTCCGCCAGCGCCCAGTGCACCCCCACCCCATAGGTGACGATGGTCGCATCGGTGCCCTCTCGCGCCACCCGTGCCTCCCCGAACGGCAGCGTGTATGCCTCCGTCGGCACCGCGCCGCGGACGGACCGGTAAAGCTTCTTGTGCTCGAAGAAGAGGACCGGGTTGGGGTCGGCCACGGCGGTGCGGAGGAGCCCCTTCGCGTCGCGGGGCGTGGCGGGCACGACCACCTTCAGGCCCGGCGTGTGGGTGAACCAGGCCTCCCGCGACTGCGAGTGGAACGGCCCAGCCCCGATGCCCCCGCCGAAGGGCGCACGGATCGTTACGTTGACCGGCTGTCCCCACCGGTAGTGCGTCGTCGCCAGGTTGTTGACGGTCTGGTTGAAGCCGCACGAGATGAAGTCGGCATACTGCATCTCCACGACCGCCGGGAGGCCCTCGATGGACAGGCCCATCCCGGCCCCGAGGGCCCCATCCTCGATGATGGGCGTATTGCGGACGCGCTCGCTGCCAAACTCGTCGACGAACCCGTCGGTCACCTTGAACGCCCCGCCGTACTCGGCAATGTCCTGCCCCATCACAATCACCTCGTCGTCGTCCCGCATCGCCGCCCGAAGACCATCCTGAATGGCGTCGATGAAGCGCGTCTCCTCCGTGTCCGCGTCGGGCGACGGCGGGTCCGGATCGGGCGACGGGGCAAAGACGGCGTCGCGCTCGGCCTCGGGGGTGCTGGTCACCGCCGGCCGGTCGAGGGCCCACTCCGCCAGTTCGTCGACCGCGGACTCGAGCTCGGCCCGGATGCTCTCCATCCGGTCGGCCCCGAGCAGCCCCTCCTCCCGCACCCGAGCGGCAAAGCGGTCGAGCGGGTCTTTTTCCTTCCACTCCTCGATGAGCTCGTCCGGGACGTACGCGGTGCCGGAGGCCTCCTCGTGGCCCCGCACGCGAAACGTCTTCATCTCCAGCAGCACCGGCCCCTCGGTCCGGGCGTGCGCCCGCGCCTCCCGAACCGCCTCGATGACGGCGAACACGTCGTTGCCGTCCACGATCATCCCCGGCATGTCGTAGCCGGCGGCCGCGTCGGCGATGTCGTCGGGGGCCACCGCCTCGTCGGTGGGCGTCGAGAGGCCGTAGCCGTTGTTCTCCACCAGGAAGAGGACCGGCAGGTCCCACACCGACGCCAGGTTAAGCGCCTCGTGGAAGTCGCCCTCGCGGGTGCCCCCGTCGCCACAGAACGCGCAGGCGACCCGGTCCGCCTCCCGGAACCGAACGGCCTGCCCCAGCCCGCACGCCACCGGCAGCATGGCGGCCATGTGCGAGATCATGCCCACGAGGTTTTTCGCCGGCAGCCCGAAGTGAAAGGTCCGGTCCCGGCCGTTCGTAAAGCCCCCCTTCTTCCCCATCAACTGGCAAAAGAGGCGCTCCCGGTCGACGTCGCGCGTGGTCCACACGCCGAGGTTGCGGTGCATCGGCAGGATGTAGTCGCGGTCGTCCAGCGCCCAGGCGGTGCCCGCGGCGACGGCCTCCTGACCGTACCCGCTAAACCATTTCGCGATGCGCCCCTGCCGGATGAGCGTCAGCATCTTTTCCTCGATGACACGGGGTTCGAGGAGCGCCCGGCAGAGCGCCTCGGCATCAAGGTCAGGGCCCGTATTGACAGATGACTCTGGAGAGGACATGTATCTCGTAGTTCGGAACGAAGACTGACGATGGACGCTGCGAACAGAGGACGGGCGAGACGAGGGCCGTTGGAAGCATGCCCCCTCGGCTCGCTTCTATTCCAGTCGGAAGGTGAAGGTGATCGTGCCGGTCTGGTTTTCCTGGGGCGCCCCCGGCGGCAGTGCGTTGAAGCGCCACTGTTGCAGGGCGTCCATGACGGCGGCCTCCAGTTCGGGATTGCCCTTGAGGAGGGGCACGCGCCGCACGATGCGCCCGTCCGGGTTGACGGTAATCCGAACCCGGATGCGGGCGTTCACCTTCTCGGCGTACTGCGGAAGGGGCGCCCGCTCGGGATCCCGGTCCAGCCCCTCAATGTCGTAGGGCGCAGCGGCCTCTTCCTGGGAGCCCGACCCCGGATCGCCCGATTCTTCGCCGGGCTCCTCGCTTGGCTCCTGCTGGTCGGCCTGCTGTTCGGTCTCGGGCTGGGCCTCGGCCTCCGGCACGGTCGTCTCCTCCTCGGTCGGCGGCACGGACTCCTCGCTCTGCTCCTCCTCCGGAAGGTTGACCGGCTCCGACTCGGGCTCCTCCGCCGTCTCGTCGGACTCGGCCTCCGGCTCGGGCGCCTCCTCCTGCGGCTCCGGCGTCGTCGTTTTCTCCACCTGCTCGGTGGCCTCCACCGGCTGCCCGGGCGAGAACTCGCCAAACTCCACCTCCACGTAGCCGAGCTGGGCCGGGCGGGGGCGCGACGCCGTCAGGAAGGCGAAGAGAAGGGCGAGCCCCCCGTGAAGGATGACGGTGGTGGCGAACCCGATCCAATCGCTACGGGACATGGGACGCGCGCAGTTGTGGAAGCAGGCGGGCGATCAGTGTTGTCGGTCGTAGAAACGTTGGACGGCCTCGGCCCGACAAAAGTTCGTCGCGTCGGCCCCTTGCCCCCACCTCAGATCTCGTCAGCCGGCGTGGTCGAAGCGCGTCACGCCGTCGCGGACGAAGCGGCCCTCGTCGGGCACGTACCGCCGTTCCTCGACGGAGAAGGCCTCCGGCTCCACGGAGACGACGTTGTAGAAGTTGATTGGCCCCGTCGGTTCGCGCCAGCGATTGCTCGTCGCCGTGCCCGCGCTGGCAACGACGATGCGCGGGGTGCCCGGAATGATTTCGAGGGGCTGGATCGCGGAAATGTGGAGGTGCCCGCAGAGAATGAGGTCAATGCCCACCTCGCCCGCCACCGCGAGGGTCTGCTGGGCCTGCCGGGCCACGGGGTGCGGGCTGATGGGCCCGATGGCCGTGGGGTGGAGCTGGTGGTGCACCACGAGCACCTTGAAGCGGTCGTCCCCCGTCCCCGAGAAGAACGCGCGCATGGCGGCCCGGTCGGCCGGACCGATGCGCCCCCCCTTGATCGACGGCCCGTACGCGGACGTGAGGCCGAGCGCGGCCACGCCGCCGGCCTCGAAGGTCGGGGCGAGGTCCTCCGTAATGAACTGCTTGTAGCGCTCCAGGGGCGTCCGGAGTCGCTTTAGGGGGCGCCACCACGGATAAACGTCGTGGTTGCCCGCCACGACGAGGGTGGGCGGGCCCAGCGCGTCGAGCAGGTTTCGGGCCGCCCGGTACTCCGCCGGACGGGCCCGTTGTGTCAGGTCGCCGCTCACCGCGACGAGGTCGATGCCCGCCGCGTTGATCTCGTCCAGAAGCGCCTCCACCACTCCGGAGTCCGCAATGCGCCCGAAGTGAAGGTCGGAGATGTGAGCAATGGTCATAGCGCCGAACGCGGGCCTCGTAACCGTTCAACGCTACAGCAACAGGTTCATGGGTTCCTCCAGGTAGGACTTCACCGTGTCGAGGAAGTGGGCCCCCTTGGCCCCATCCACGACGCGGTGGTCGCAGGAGAGGGTCACCTTCATGCGCTTCCCCGGCACCACCTCGCCGTCCTCCACGACGGGCGTGTCGCGGATTTCGCCGATCGCCAGGATGGCCGAGTTGGGCGGGTTGATGATGGCCGTGAACTCCTCGATGCCGAACATGCCGAGGTTGCTCGTGGTGAAGGTCGCCCCTTCAAACTCCTCCGGCTCCAGGTCGCGGTCGCGGGCCCGCTCGGCCAGGGCCCGCGTCTCGCGGGCGAGCTCCGAGAGCCCCTTCCGGTCCGCGTCGCGAATGACGGGGGTGATCAGCCCCTCGTCGATGGCGACGGCAATGCCGATGTGCACGCGGTTGTGCTTGTGGATTTCGCCCTCGTCGGGGCGGTAGGCGGCGTTGACGTACGGGTGGTCGTGCAGCGAGAGGGCGCACGCCTTGGTGATGAAGTCGTTGAAGGAGATTTTCGCGCGGCCCTGCTCCTCCGCCAGCTCGTTGAGGTCCTCGCGCACCTCGATCGCGCGCTCCACGTCGATGTCGACCGTCAGGTAGTAGTGCGGGGCCGAGTACTTGCTCTCCGCGAGGCGCCGGGCGATGGTCTCCCGCATCTGCGTGATGCCTTCGGACTCGTACGCGGCCTCCTCGTCCGGCATCGCGTAGGACGGCGCCTCCGGGACGGACGGCTCGGGCTGGGGCGCCGGCTCCGGTTCGGTTGTCGGCTCCGGTTCGGGCGTCGGCTCGGGCGCGGCCTCCTGCTTCTCGACATGGGTTTCCACGTCCCGACGCACGATGCGCCCCTCGGGCCCGGATCCGTCGACCTGCGCCAGTTCCACGTCGTGCTCCTGCGCAATGCGGCGGGCCAGAGGAGACGCCTTGATGCGGCGCCCCTCCGCGTCGGTCCCGGCGGGCACCGGCTCCGGCGTCCGTTCGGACAACTGCCCGTCCCCGCTCGGCTCCGGCGCGGGCTCGGGCTCCACCTCCGGCTCGGCTGATGCGTCCTCGGCATCGGCGTCCGGATCGGCCTCGGCGTCCGGGTCGGCCTCGGGCTCCGCGGTTGCGGCCCCGTCCCCGCCGGCGTCATCCACGAGGTCGGAGATGTCCTCCCCGGCCTCCCCAATCACGGCGATCAGCTCCCCGATGGGCACGGCGTCCCCCTCTCCGATCACTTGTTTGAGCAGCACCCCCTCGTCGAAGGCCTCCAGGTCCATCGTGGCCTTGTCCGTTTCCACCTGGGCCAGCACGTCGCCCGCCGACACCTCCTCGCCCTCGTCCACGAGCCAGGCGGAAAGCACCCCCTCCTCCATGGTGTCGCTCAACTTGGGCATTTCAATTGGAATCGCCATGGGTCAATGTCGAGTGTCAAAGTGTAGTACAAATGTCGAATGTAAAGGGGCACGGGCCCCAAAGGCCCGCGCCGAGCGCCGGGGCTTGCGGGGCGTTACTCGGCGTAGAGGACCCGGAGGCACTTGTCGACCGTCTCGTCGGCGCCCGGCATGTACTCGTCCATGAGGTTCGGCGCGTACGGGGCCGGGGTGTCCGGGGCCGTCACGCGCAGGATGGGCGCGTCGAGGTAGTCGAACGCACGGTCCTGCACCTGATGGGTAATCTCCGAGGCCACGCTGGTGAAGGGGGTGCTCTCGTCGATGACGACCAGCCGATTGGTCTTCACGACCGACTCCACGATCGTCTCGATGTCGAGCGGCTTGATGGTGCGCGGGTCGATCACTTCCGCCTCGTAGCCCTGCTCTTCGAGGGTCTCCGCGGCGTCCATCGCGATGTGGTAGCTCTTGCTGTGCGCCACGATCGTCACGTCGTCGCCCTCCCGCGCCACGCGGGCCGAGCCGATCGGGATCGTGTAGTCGCTTTCCTCGCTCACCTCCCGCTGCATGCCGTACATGAGCTCACTCTCGAGGAAGACCACCGGGTCGTCGTCCCGGATGGCCGTCTTGAGCAGCCCCTTGCCGTCGTCGGGCACGGAGGGCGACACGACCTTGAGGCCGGGAATGTTCGAGTAGAGCGCCTCCGTGGAGTTGGAGTGGGTGGCCCCGAGCTGGCCGGCCGCCCCGTTGGGGCCGCGGAAGACAATCGGGACGTCGAACTGGCCGCCCGACATGTAGCGCATGTTGGGCGCGTTGTTGATGACCTGGTCGAAGGCCACGAACGAGAAGTTGAACGTCATGAACTCGACGATGGGCCGGAGCCCGTTCATCGCCGCCCCAATGCCGAGCCCCGCAAATCCGAGCTCACTAATCGGCGAGTCGATGACCCGGTCGGACCCGAAGTGATCGAGCATGCCCTTGCTTACCTTGTAGGCGCCGTCGTACTCGGCCACCTCCTCCCCAATGAGGAAGATGTCGTCGTCGCGCTCCATTTCCTCGGTCATTGCTTCCCGGAGCGCCGTGCGGAATTCCAGCGTAGCCATATTCAAGTGCGAGTTTCGAAGTGCAAATGTCGAATGGGGAAAGCGGAGAGTGGCGGGCCGTGGGACCGGCCCCAACACTCAGACGTTCACGGGACCTAGGCGATGAAGGGGTAGTCCTCCTGGGTGTAAATGTCGTCGTAGATGGCCTCTTCGTCCGGGAAGGACGCCTCGTTTGCCGCGTCGATGGCGTCTTTGACCCGCTCCTTCACCTCCTCGTCGATCGCCTCCATGTCGGCCTCGGTGGCCAGGCCGCGGTCGAGGATGTAGTCCTGGAGGCGGTTGATGGCATCTTGGCTCTGGCGCTGATCGAGCTCGCCTTCCCCCCGGTACTCGGCCGGGTCGGTGATGGAGTGGCCCTGGTAGCGATACGTGCGCACCTCCAGGAGCGACGGCTGATCGTTGCGGGCGTAGTTCTCCACGTGGTCCTGGACCGCCTTGTTGACGCTGAACACGTCCATGCCGCTGGCCAGGGACGCGGGGAAGTCGAAGTTGTAGCCGTGCTTGAAGAGGTCGGGCTTGCTGAAGGCACGGTCCACCGCCGTGCCCATCGCGTACTGGTTGTTCTCGCAGACAAAGACGATGGGCAGTTCGTAGATGCCGGCCAGGTTGCACGCCTCGCGGAACGCCCCCTGGTGCATCGCCCCGTCCCCGAAGAAGCAGAGGCACACGTTGTCCTCGCCCCGATACTTGTGGGCGAAGGCGAGGCCCGCGCCGAGCGGCAGGTGGGCGCCGACGATGGCGTGCCCGCCCATCATTTTCTTCTCGGCGTCGAAGAAGTGCATCGAGCCGCCCTTCCCCTTCGAGCAGCCCGTCTCTTTGCCAAACAGCTCCGCCATGCCCTCCTCGGGCGTGATGCCCATCGCCAGCCCCATGCCGTGGTCGCGGTAGGCGGTAATGACCGAGTCGTCCCCCAGCTCAATGGCGTTGACGCTGCCGGTCGAGACCGCCTCCTGCCCAATGTAGAGGTGCAGGAAGCCCGAGATTTTCTGGCGCTGGTACATCTGGCGGCACCGGTTCTCGAAGCGCCGCTGCAGCAGCATGTTGCGGAGCAGGTCGAGCACCTCATCGTCCGCAATGCCCAGCTCGTCGTGCCCGTACGTGTCGGCGGGGTAGGTCTCGTAGGTAACCGTTTCTTCGAGCGGCCCCTCGGGAATGTCGATGGTCTGCCGGGTGGCCGCCCCGCCCGCAGACGAGTCGGCGTCGCCCTCCGAGAGCGGACTCGGGCGCTTCTCGGTGGTTGCGGCGCCGGTGGAGGTGCCGTTGGCCCCTCCGGTGGTCGGGGCCCCCGTGCCCGCCCCCTCGAGGGCATTCTGGATGTCTTGGGCGTAGGCCGGGCCGATGCCGGACAGGTCTTCCAGCGACTCCACGTCTCGCAGGTCGGCGAGGCTCGTGACGCCGGCCTGCTTGAGTCGGGACGCGTGGGGGAACCCCTCCGGAAAGTCGGCTCCGCCGTTGAGGCTTCCATTCGAACCGGAACTGGAGTTTGGGGCCGAGGTGTCGTCAGCCATGACAAGCGGCGAGGTTGGGTGAGTAGAACCATGCGTCGGCGAGTGCCGGCCCCGTCAGTCAGGAGCAACACCGGACAGTCGCCGCGTAGGGCTGGACGGATCCACGATGCCAGCCGAAGAAGCAATTTTGTCAAACCCTTGTATCTCACTATTCCCCCCTCGGTTTCGACACATCCACGCCCGCTGAAACCCGTTTTTCATTAAAACCTGCCGGCGGACTCGGAAATGCCCCGGTGCATCATTTATGTAGGTTTCCCGTGTTGGCATACGGTCCGTCAACGGCCGCTCCGCGTCCGCGGCCGGTTCCGCACTTTCGTCCGTTCTCACGCTTTTCCCTCTCCTCCGGTGTCCGACCCGTCTCCGTCCTCCTCCGACGCGTCTCCCCCCGACGCCCTGGTCATCATCCCCACCTACAACGAGGCCGATAACATTGGCCCGGTAATCGACCAGGTGCTGGAGCAGTCGCCCCCTCTTTCTGTCCTCGTCGTGGACGACAACTCGACCGACGGGACCGCCGACCTCGTGCGGTCGAAGAAGACGGACGCGCCCGACCGGGTTCACCTGATCGAGCGAAGCGGCAAGCTGGGCCTGGGCACCGCCTACCTCCGCGGCTTCCGGTACGCCCTGGCGCAGGACTACACCTACATCTGCGAGATGGACGCCGACCGCTCCCACGACCCCAACGACCTGCCGCGCCTCATCGCGCCGGTGCGGGAGGGGGAGGTGGCCCTCGCCATCGGGTCGCGCTACGTGGAGGGGGTGCGCGTGATCAACTGGCCGCTTTCCCGCCTCGTCCTCTCCTACGGGGCCGGCGTCTACACCCGCGCCATCACCCGCCTGCCCCTCCTGGACGTGACCGCCGGCTTCAAGTGCTTCCACCGGCGCGTGCTGGAGACCCTGCCGCTCGACCGCGTCAACTCCGACGGCTACGCCTTTCAGGTCGAGATGCACTACCGCACCTGGCGGGCGGGCTTTCCGTTCACGGAGGTGCCGGTCGTCTTCACGGAGCGGACCGAAGGGGAGTCGAAGATGCGACGCGAAATCGTGGTGGAGGCGGCCCTGAAGGTGTGGGAGCTTCGGTTCCAAGACCTCCTCGGGCGGCTGTAGTCCGCGGCCGCCGGGGCCCACGCTTCTCGTCGTCTTTTCGGTTTTCTAATGAAGGGAGTCGCCGCCGCGTGTTACCTTGGCCGGTACCATTGCGCCTGCCACTCCTGCCTGTTCATCCTTTCTCTCCCAACAACTCGACCCAACCATGAGCCCCTCCGGCGAACGCATCACAGTCGACGACGGCACCCTCCACGTCCCCGATACCCCCATCATCCCCTACATCGAGGGCGACGGCGTGGGGGCCGACATCTGGGCCGCGGCCCGTCCGGTGTTCGATGCCGCCGTGGAGACGGCCTACGACGGCGAGCGCGCCATCGAATGGACGGAAGTGCTGGCCGGCGAGAAGGCCAAGGAGCACACCGGCGACCTCCTCCCCGAGAACACGGTGGAAACCATCCGCGAGCACCGCGTCGCCATCAAGGGCCCCCTCACGACCCCCGTCGGCGCCGGCTTCCGGTCGCTGAACGTCGCCCTGCGCCAGAAGCTGGACCTCTACGCCAACGTCCGCCCCACCTACTATATCGACGGCGTGCCCTCGCCGATGAAAAATCCGGAGCAGATGGACATGGTCACGTTTCGGGAAAACACCGAGGACGTGTACGCCGGCATCGAGTGGGAGGCCGGGACCGAGGGCGCGGAGCAGGTCCGGGCGTTCGTCGAGGAGCAGATGGGCTTCGACGACACCATCCACGACGGCCCGGTGGGCATCGGGATCAAGCCAATCACCGAGTTTGGGACCAAGCGGCTCGTCCGCGAGGCCATCGACTACGCCCTGGAGTCCGACGGCCACCAGTTTGTCACCCTCGTCCACAAGGGCAACATCATGAAGTTCACCGAGGGCGCCTTCCGCGACTGGGGCTACGAGGT
>ERZ1034569.172-NODE-172-length-24235-cov-23.651572_pt1 | contig 24235 bp, 31 predicted proteins | sample MGYA00520706_ERZ1034569 | MGnify/ENA primary metagenome ERZ1034569 (study PRJEB33760, sample SAMEA4777722) | hypersaline lake metagenome | biome: hypersaline environment; feature: brines | place: Spain | collected 2014-08 | depth 0 m ...
CCAGCCGGTCGGAATCCGTGGCCGCCGACACCACGGTGAGCCGGCAGTCAACACCGGTTCGCCGCGCTGTCAGTCGTCGCCGACGGCGGTCGGCTCATCGCCCGGTTCCGCATCGCCGTCAGGCTCGGCGTCGGTGGCTGATCGCTCCGTCAGGTCGCCGCCGCGCCAGCCGCCGCGTTCGAACCAGCTCGCAGCGACGGCCGCCGCAATAACCCCAGAGACAGCAAAGGCAAACCAGATGCCGGTGGGGTCAGGTTCGGCGAAAAACCACATATCGATCGGAACCAGCCCTTGGGAGGCGACGTAGGCGATCGGCAGCCGGATGAACCCAAACAACAACACCGCGATGGCAGCGGCGGTCAGCGTCTTGCCGGCCCCGCGGAAGCCACCGCTGTAGGCCCGCAGAATCCCAACAAAGCCGAATGTTGGCGCGATCCACCGGAGGAATGTCGCCCCTTCGGCGACGACCGCCGGCGAGTCATCGAAGATGCCGATGATCTCCGGCGCAAAGACGAACGTGACAACGCCAAGCGCTGAGAGGATCAGAAACGACGTTTTCGCCGCAAACCGGTTGGTGGCGACAACGCGATCCTGCCGGCCCGCGCCGATATTTTGGCCGGTCATCGCCTCAACACCGCGGTCGATGGCGATCGCGGGCATGAAGATCATCGAAAAGACGCGGATGCCGACGCCGAAGGCGGCGACGACCGGCGTCGAAAACAGCGTCACGATGACCAACACAGCGTTAACCGAGATCGCACGGCCGGTGTTTTCGACTGATGCGGGCACGCCGATCCGGAGGAGTTTCTTGCTGTAGGCAAGATCCGGGATCATCTGTCGGAGGTTGATCTGAACCCCATGGGCCCCGCGGAACATCAACAGCAGGCCAACAACCATGGCTGACCCCCGAGAGAACACGGTTGCGATCGCCGCCCCTTCAACCCCGAGTTCCGGCAGTGGGCCGACGCCAAAGATCAACAGCGGATCGAGCGCGACGTTGAGCACGACGGTTCCGAACATAACAAGCATCGGCGTGACGGTGTCGCCGGCCCCGCGCATCAACGCGATAAACACAGTGAAGCCAAACAGGAACGGCAGTCCGAGGCTGATGACCTCCATGTAGTCGATCGCCAGCGTCAACACAGCCGGCTCCGCGCCAAAGACGCTCAACAGCTCAGCGACAAACTGGAACCAAAGGGTACCGAGCACAACCCCCGTCAACAGCGTAAACACAACCGTCTGCGAGGCAGCGTACTCAGCCTGCTCGGGCTGATCGGCGCCGGTGTGTTGGGCGACGAGCACGCTGCCGGCGACGGTGAGACCGAGCCCCAACGAGATGAACAGATACACGAGCGGAAACCCAAGGCTGATCGCCGCCAACGCCTCCGTGCTGTAGCGACCCAGCCAGAAGGTGTCGGCGAGGTTGTAGCCGACCTGAAGGAGATTGGTGATAACGATCGGAAACGAGAGGAAAAACAACGATCGCGGGATCGAGCCGTCGGTGAGGTCAAGCTCCGACTGGCTCTTGAAGAGGCTCCCGAGGCGACGCCGGAGGCTCATCGGCGACCTCCAAGGCGGGCGGCTTCGTCGACACCGACACACCGAGCAACGACAGGAAACACAAGTGTGTGATAGTGGGTTGATGCAAATAAATCGTGTTGTTGCGGCGCACTACTCGTCGGTTTTGTCGGCCGCAAGCCGCTGGAGCGCGTCGGCGATAGCTTCGACGGCAACCACGAATCGCCAGACGAGATACGCGACAACAACTGCGACAGCCGGAACGATGACAAGCAGCAGCTGTTGGACGATAACCAGCGAGTAGGCAGCGACCGCGAGCAGTCCAACGACGATTCCAGCGAGTTGGCCTCGTGAGAGGGTGGGTGGCGACCAATCAGACATGTGGGATAGCGCAATCGAGACGCAAATGAGCCTTGTGGCTGCTCAGTAGACCTCGTCGACAACGCTAACGATCCCGTTGCCGACTTCGACGAACGCGAGTGCGGTCGGTGCGTCACCAAGCTCACAGGTCGCCGTGGCATCGGAGTCGGCGGTCGCTGCCGTCAGGCGATACTCGCCGGGTGCGACCGGAAGATCGATGCTTTCGATCGTCAGCGGCTCAAGTGTGACCGTCGTCTCGCAGACGGGCTGGCCGTCATCGCTGACGGTTACGTCGATCGTCACCGGGCTTGCGCCCTCGTAGTTGCGGAGGAGCAATGCATCTGTACAGACCGCCTCAGAGGGCGTCGTCGATCGCTGGGTCGGTGGTGCGAGTGGCATACAGTATGCATCGACCCCACGTCACCTAAACCGACACCACGAGTTTCTGTCGCTGAAACACGCCATGGGGCGTTTTTATGCCGGAATGTATGGCTTCGAGTGGGATCACCACCACACGCTGCGACCGCCACATCGTCCCCGGTGACAACACCCTCTCCGCTGGTGATTCCATCCCCGTTGACGCTTCCACCCTCCACGGTCGGGCACATCCCCCGCTGACAGGATGCCCACACGTACGCTCGCCACGATGCGGCCGTCGCGGCCTACTATCGGTTGTCCGGATGGTCGACGCGTTGTGGTTTTCGATCCGAATACTGAGCGTTTTGTAGCCACAGCTTGGTGGTTTCGTCGGGTAGTGCCCCACCACTGTCCGATTGCTGCGGCCAGTGTGAGGGGAACCCATACACTCATTACCGGGCCGTTGGAATGAGGAACAGACCACCCGATATATGACCGACGCAGACCCGATTGTGCTCTCCGGCGGCGGGATAACAGTACATAAATCATACCAGGACGCCGCCTACCCGGAGCCGGCGATCGTGATCATCATCGAACAGTTTGAACCCGACGCCACGGGGATCACTGTCACCGAGTCGATTCCGGCCGATGCTGATGGAGCCCTCATTGAGTTTGATAGCGACACAGCTGACCACTGGACAGCACATGACGACGAACTCGAACTGACGGTCTCGCTGGCCGACGGCGAAAGCATCGAAACCGCCTACGCGTACGCCGGCGGCATCGCCGATGCCCTGGAGGCGTGGCTCACACCGCCAACGGTCGCCATCGAGTTTGCGGACGGCGACGTGACCACGCTTGAGCCCGGCGACGCCGAACCACCGAAGACCGTTGTCCGCCGCCCGGAGGTGGTGACTGCAGCGGATACCGACAGCGCGGCTCCAGGGTACGGCGATGGGGTCGCCTACGAACCGCCGGAACCCGAAGCCGTCGAATCCGGCGATGTGTACGGCCAAGATGCGGCCACGCCCTTCGAGGATCACGCCGAAACAACGCCGGAGTCGCTGTACGGCGAGATCGAACCCCGATGGTCAGAGGAGGCCTCGGTTATCGCCGCCCGCTCATCCTACGGGGAGGCTGACGCCCACGAGCCCGAGGAGCCGGAAGCCGTCGACGACGGAGATCGCTACGGCGACGACGATGCGGTTGAAGACGACGAGAACTGAGGCGGATGCGACAGGCTAAATCGTGTTGAGGGTGCGATCGGCTCGTTTTGCTGCGCTCAACGACGACGAAGTGAGAGCGATCGATCACGGGCACAGACAGTGTATCCGTACGCGGCGAGGGCGGCATCGTAATATCGCTGGGCGATCAGCCACGAGGGAAGACCACGGAGGCCGAACCGCCGATCGCTCCGGACATCGATCTCGATGAGCGTCTCATCGCCCTGGTCGGTCAGTGTGACGCCGTAGGTGCCCCACGGTTTGTCGCCGGCAGTTACCCGAAGTTCAAAATCGGTTTTGGCAGCCGGTGTCTCCGCCACCGTTGTCGACATCGTGATCGACCGCAATCCGAGGAGATAGCCGAGCTCGAATGTGGCACCGTCCGTGGTGGCGGTACGCTCCTCAGCGATCGCCCACTGCAGGATAAGCACCGGCGGTTGGGAGCCACTGAACGCGTCTCGGACAGCGGTCGGCGTCGCCGTCGTCCGGAGGCGTGCGGTGCCGCCGGTGGTGAACAACGGCACCCGAAAGACGGCAAGGACGGCCACCGCGCCGAGAAGCCCCTGCCACAACGGCAAAAAGAGTATCAGTCCGGCAGCGACAAGGCCGGCGAAGAGGGCTGTCGCCCAACTCGCTGCGCGTTCGGCTCGTCGGTAGCGTGTGACAACGGTATCGAGTGTCTTGGTGGCATCACCACTGTCGTTCATGGAGGGCATGATCGTACGATCTGTCAGGGGTCACAAATCAATTCTGTTCGCAGTCGCGTAGCCACAGCGAGGCGTCAGGTCGAGTCTGACCGCACTGACAGCGTGATCGGTGATGCTGTGTCTGTGCTCGACGCAGCCGGTGTTGCTGCTGTGTCACCAAGACTGAGTTCAACCCCATCGATCACGACCGCAAACGCCTGTCGGTGGTGGCCGTCGGGATCGACCGTCATCGTTGGTTCGACCACCCCAGCGTCTTTCAGGCGATCAAGACGCCGGTAGACGGTCGGTCGGGAGATATCGGTGCGGGCGGCGATCTCGCGGGCTGGCAGCGATTCGGTACCGAGGGCGTCGATGATCGCGCGGGAATACTCATCGCCAAGCAACGTGAGCAACTGCTCGGTGTCGACCGAGCGGTCATCGGCTGCTGACTCCTGAGACGGCGGCAGCGTTGGGGGTGAGGTCACCATCGTGGTAGTATCATCGAACGCCCGGGACATCCGTCATGGGGCTTCTATCTACAACCCCACAGCAAATGTGACACTAGCTATACAGAGAGTTCAACTTCTATGCAGCAACGATGGTACCAACGAAGCCGGCGGCGATGACAGGCGACGACGCAGTCGATATTACCCGCTGGAGTTAGTCGACGAGGGTGATCTCGATGCCGTCGGCCCCGAACTGGAGTTGGAGGTCATCGACGATGAGATGATAGCGTTTGCGGTGGTGGCCGTCAGGATCGACGGCGACAGCAGGTGCAATGAGGCCGGCGGCTTCGAGGTCGTTGAGTCGGCGGTAGACCGTCGCCCGTGAGGCCGCCATCGACTCCACAAGCGCGGGTGCTGTAGCGGGTCGGTCACACAACGATTCGAGCACCTGACGGGCGTACTCGTCGCTCAACAGCTCAAGCACGGCATCCGTCTCAACAGCAGTAGCTGCTCGCCGCGTTTCCTCGGTGGTGGCCGCGGCCGACTGAACCACGCCACGGTGAGATTGCTGGGTCGTTGACATCGGTACCTACCTGTTGGAGTGACAGCCAGCTATAGCGGCTAGCTACCAGTCACAACCATTCTGTACACGTTGCTCTAGCTATCGTCACTCGACTGGTGACAACACCACAGTATACCGGTGTCACCGTCCACCGGGTATTAGTACGGTGCCGCCTCACTATCTATCAATGGGTGAGGGCCTCCACGTCGACGAACCACGGGTGCTCATGGTCGACGATGAAAAGCAGGTTGCCGACGCCTACGCGTTACGCCTGCAGGATGTCGCCGACGTGACCGTCGCCTACGGCGGCGAGGAGGCGCTGGCGATCGTTGCTGAGGGCCGCCCACCGGATGTCGTGCTCTTGGATCGCCACATGCCGGGGCTATCCGGCGATGCGGTGCTCGACGAGCTCCGTGAGCGCGACCTGACGACGCGGGTGATCATGGTGACCGCCATCGACCCCGACCTCGGCATCGTTGAGATGCCGTTCGACGACTATCTCTCGAAGCCGGTCGACCGTGCGGATCTGTATGCGGCTGTCGATCAACAGTGTCAGGTACTGGCCTACGAGCTCCTCGGTGAGTATTTCCGGCGTGAATCAACCCGGGCTGTCCTTGCCGCCGACGCCACCGCAGCCACCGACGCCGACGAGCGACTCGCCGCGATCGAAGCCGATCTCGAAACGGCAGAACAGCGTGTTCGTGACCTCCTTCCCGAGGCTGACACACTGCTGTCAACGTTTGACGGAATCGACAGGGAAGGCTACTGATCGGCGTCGCCGGCCGGGGTCGTCGGATCGGCTGCCAGAAACGCCGCCACCAGCTTTCGCTCGGCACGCCGAAGATGGTACAACAGCGTCGGCCCCGCGATATCGAGGCTGTCGGCGACTTCAGCGGCGGTACTGCCGCGCGGTGATTCAAAGTAGTCGGCCAGGTAGGCTGCCCGGAGGACGGCCTGTTGGCGGTCGGTTAGCCGCTCAGCCAACTCGTTTTGGAACGCTGCGACCGGCTCTTGGCTGGGTGTGGTTGCCTCCTTGGCGAGGAGGTCAGTCTCGGCGACCGTCTCGTCGACGGTTTCGATCAACTGTCTAACACTCTCTGCCGGCGGCGCGTCGGCGATGATCCGTGTCGACCCACCGCGATAGGTTGCCGACCGGATCGACGCCCCCCACGAGGTGAGCGCGGTCACCGGTGTCTTGCCGTCGATAGTGACCTGTACGAGCGGGTCGTCGCCGGTACGGATCCATGACACAGCCACGACCTGTTCGTGGTCGTGAAGCGTCCGTTCGATCAGCTCCGGTGTGAGTGGCTCATCGCCGGCGACGGGTTCGCCGTCGGTGGGAGCCGAATCGTCGGCGGTTGTGTCAGCATCGTCGCTGGCCGCAGCGTTGGCGACGGTGTCATCCGGCGTAACATAACACACAACCGGGCCGTCGCCGCGGGGGACAGCCCCCACCAGCGAGAACGTTGTGCCGGTCGCGGCAGCGGCCTGATTAAGCGGGATCGAGTCACCGGAGACCGAGAGCGTCACCTCGGTGACGGTGTCGGCGACGAGCAGATCCTCCTGTCGGATCGCACGGATCGCAAAGCCAGCGGCACGGCCGAGCGTTTCGAGGCCGGCGCGCTCCTGCTCGCTGAACCCATCGACCTGGCTGGCATACACCGAGACGACGCCGTAGACCGTCTCCTGATACTGCAGCGGCACCGCCAGACAGGACTGCAAGCCACTGGCGAACGCCGCCTGCCGAACCGCTCGCGGAACCGACGTGTCATCGGCGAAGGCGTCGATCACCTGCGTCTCGCCGGCGTCGACAGCGCGTTGCCCCGGCAGGCTGTCCGGCTCGCCGAGAGCGGTATCGATCCGGTCGCGGAGCTCCGGGGCGGTTCCCGCGGCGGCAACAACCCGAAGGCTATCTGTTTGGAACTCTCGGTCGCCAACCCAGACGAAATCGTAGCGGTCGGCCCCGCCAAGGTGGTCACAGACGGATGTGGCGATCTCCTCGCGGTCAGCCGCGCCAAGCACCTGCTGGAGCACACGGACGATCAGCGCGTCGATTCGCTGGACGCGATCGAGCCGGCGGTCGAGACGATCGACACGCTGTTTGAGCTCGTGGGTCTCGGTGGTCTCACGCAGAAACAGCCGGAGGCCATCGTCGACCTGTACGTCGACAGCGAGCCAGCGATCGATACGGGGGTAATACTCCTCGAAGGCGGTCGCCGTTGGCTCGTCGTCGACCACATCACCGAGATGGTCGGTGGCAGCGGTCGGAAATCCGGCCGACAGCGACTCGCCGACGACGGCATCAGGCTCGGTTTCGGTCAGCGTTGCTGCCCGCTCGTTGATCGCGGTAATCTCGCCGTCACGTGTCGCCTCGATCACGCCGACCGGGGCGGTCGCCAATGCCTCATTCATGCGGACGGGGGGCTGTCGGCTGTACAACGTGTGGGCTCATGTGGTTGACGACTCACATGGATGGAACTCAAAGCGTGCACCGCCGGCGTCGCTGTCGGTCAGAGAGATCTCCCACTCGTGGGCCTCAGCGATCTCCTCGACGATCGTCAACCCCAACCCCGTAGTGTGGCCGCTATCGTCGCGAACGTAGCCGGACTCAAAGACCTGCTCGCGGTCGGCGACCGGAATCCCGGCTCCATCGTCGGCAACGAAGAAGCCGTTGCCGTCGCGGCCGACGGTGACGGTAAGCGTCTCGTTGGTATCATCGGTAGACTGCGATCGAGTGCTCGTTGAACCGTGTTCGACACTGTTTCGAAACAGATTTTCAAACAGTCGTTGGAGGCGGTCGCGGTCGGCCGCAAGCGTCGGCAGATCGTCGGCGACCGACAGCGACGCGGTCTCGGTATCAACGGTTGCCCACGCGTCGGCAGCAACAGCCCCGAGATCGATCCCAGCGACCGAGGTAACTGCGTCCTCGCCGCGAGCGAGCGTGAGCACATCCTGAATGATACGTTCCATACGGTCGTGGGCCGCGGCCAGCTGCTCGAAGTGTTCGGGATCACCCGTCTCGCGGGCGGCCTGGAGGTGGGCGGCGGCGACATCCAGCGGGTTTCGGAGGTCGTGGCTGATGACGCTGGCCAGCCGATCAACCTCGACGGTACATGCTGAGTCAGCCGGGGTCAACAGCGTGTACACCGGCCGGTCGGCCGACACTGCAATCGGCTGGAGTCGGTAGCAGGTTGGCTCAGCTTCGGCAGACGATGTTAGCCTGAGGGTGGTATCGCTGGCGCGGTCGCCCCGGAGGACAGCTACAGCCGCTGTGGTGTCAGCCGCTGTCGGCGCGACGTGGCTGTCAACCCACGCGGTGGCTGGCGTGCCGACGGCATCGCCAAACGTCGCCTCAAAGGCGTCGTTTTCGCTCGTGATGATGGCCTCGGCGTCTTTGTGGTCGATGCCAACGACCGGAACCGGGAGGGCATCCGGGGGGATCGGTGTCGACTCAGGTACGTCAGTGGACTCGTCCATCCCCTTAGCGACGCTGCTCGCCAACTGGGGGTTGGTGTGGCTGCAATCCGGCATGCATGGTATTTGACGGTGGGGTGAACACGTGCATACCTCGTCGTGGTTATTCCCTGATATAAGCCTCACCCTCTAGTAATCGTCACTACAGGGGTAACGAATCAATGAAAAAACCACAATCGGGGGCAAAACCACAGGCATGTGATAGAGCACTCATTCCGTCGCTTCTCAGCGAGGATGAATCCGCGATTACGCCTCAGCGACGCTGGCGATGGTTGATACCGGTGTGTAAGATCGCTGGTCGTTAGTCGATGTGGCCTTCGCGGCGGAGCTGATCGGCGTCTTGACTGTCGTATCGCCACTCCACGTCGGCCTTCTCGTCTTGCCAATCCCACGGTTCGATGAGGACGATATCGTCCTCGTTGATCCACGTGCGGAACCGCATCCGGCCAGGGATGCGACCCATCCGCTCTTTCCCGTCGTTGCAGCGCAGCCGAACGCGGCCCCCACCGAGCATATCGGTGACAACCGCGAACATCTCGTTTTCGTCGGGCATCCGGAGGTCGTTCCGCCCTGATTCTTCTGACACACACTTCTAGGGGCTCCGAAGCCAGTTAAATCGTGGCATCTTCCCGCCGCAGGCATGCACGTTGGTGACAGTCTCACACCGTGTCGCTGTCCCGTCGCTGGAACAGCCATCGCAACACCAGATAGCCGATGAGCCCACCACCAAAGAGCACAACAGGGATCGCAAACGGCCCAACGAGATTGATCAGCGTTGTCAGTGGGCCAAGTGTCATACTATATCCTCAACGGCCGTGACCGTAAATCTCTCGTTGAGCGATGACAAACAAAGTGCCATATTTCACCTTCCCGTCGAATACCCGCTGTAGCAAACGTGTGTCATGTATCGTTACCGATGACGCCGGGATCGGTGCAGTACGGCGGATTCTGTGTGAGTGATCGATACCGCTGGCGACTGACCGTCGTGCAGTGGCTTTGATGCGTCGATAGGGGGAATGTACCGACAACTGGGGGTCACGCTCAGAGCCTGACGGCTCTATCGTTGGGATCAACCGGCGGAACCGTGTGCTGAACCTGCGTTGTGGCACCGCTTGCGGTTGTCAGCGTGACCGTGACCCCCTCCCCGCGCTGAAGCGGCTCCAACGCTGTTGTCTCGTCATCAAGCGGGATGACAAGCTTTGATCGATCGGTCGGATCGCTGAGGACGTTATCATCGGTATCACCCTGAAGTGGCTCGATGCTGAACGTTGGCCCGCTACCGTTGGCCCCATCGCTGACGAGCGTTGTCGCTCGGTCAGGGCTTTGATACTGTACCGTTGTGTTATCGAGATCGATCGCCGTCGCATCGGGGGCTGGCCCCACGATGAGCTCTAGCTGTTGGAGTTCAGTCTCGGCGCTGTCGCTGTCGACGACGCCGATCGAGTATGCGACCGCAAGCCGATCGCTGACCTCCGCTGTACTGCTCTCGCTCGTCTCCGTGGAGTCAAACTGTAGAAACCCCGCTGTGTTGGTGATAACTCCCGCGGCTGCCCCCGCGACGAGCACCACCGAGATGAAGACGATGAGTGTACCTGTTCCTACTTGTCCGCGCGAACCAGTGCTGAACATGGTAACCGCTAAGTCAATATTGTGATTGGAATAAAATAAGTGTACGTGTGCCACACCTGCAACCGTCGCTGTGGGGCCACTCGCTGATTCTACAGCCGGTGTGCGATCGGGTTTTTAAATAGCGTCATACCCGATAGATGGTATGATCGGTTCGACGCTTGGGCTGCTCGATATACTCGCTGTCGTCGCCGTCGGTGGTGGCGTGGTTCTCACCGGGATCGGCATCCGGCGATACCGGCGGTTGCGAGCGATCAGCCGGCGGGCCGTCGAGACAACCGGAACCGTACAACAGGTGGACATACAGATGGTCAAGGAGGCGGCTGGCACACAGGAGTATCTGCCCGTCGTCGACTACGAGTACCGGACGCCGACAGAACGACGCGACGGCAACACTGTCTATCCCGGGAAGCACCGGTTCGCCAAACTGTTCGGAACGGAAGCCGCCGCCGAAACAGCGATCAACGACTACGAGCCCGGCACCCAAACAACCGTCTACTACGATCCGGATGATCCGGCACACTCGTTTCTCATCGCCGATCCCCAGACAGCCACAGCGATCACCAAGGTTGTACTCGGGATCGCCATCCTGCTGGGTGGCGTGTTGCTCACCACACTGTAGCGTGTCACGCCAACGACGACACAACCTGAGACGCACTCAGATGAACCACCAGACGGCCTGCGAGATCATCAGCAACACCACGACATGTTTGACGCCAGCCCGCAACTTACCCTCACCGAGTCGACCAGCGACGAGGCCGGAGCAGATGGCTTGAATCATCGTGAGCTGTGCGAGGAGTGTCTCGTAGGCATCGATGTTAGGTGTGACACCGCCGGCACGAGCCATGCCGGTCTCTGTGACGCCGGTAGTCGACAGCCCGCCGGTCGGCCCGGTGACAGCGGTCTCGACTGCGGGGAAAAACGACGCCGAAAGAGCGGCGATAATCCCGATAAAGACCAGAAAGGCGGTGTAGATCACGACAAGATACGTTGCCATCGCCCGCCGGCGACGGGCGGCGAGTCGCTGGCTGGCCCGGAGTTCCGCAGCGGCGATGGCGGCGACCGGGCCGATCCGGTTGCTGGCACGCAAGGCGTTGGTAACCAATGCGACAGCACCGGTGACTGGCGGTGATCGAACCCGGGAGGCCAGCCGCCGGAACGCGTTTGTCACGTCGGCACCCCACCGAACATCACGCCGAACCCGAGCAAGTGGTTCCGAGAGCGCGCCGAGATCACCGTTGGCCACCCGGTCGAGGCCATCGACGACCGAAAGGCCAGCCTCGTTGACGTCGGCAAGCCGGTCAAGGAACACCGGCACGGCAGCCGCAAGTCGGCGACGGCGGGCGGCACCAGCCTCGTAGGCGACCGCGTAGCTGCTACAGATACCGATCAATGCGATCGAAAGCGGCCGGATGGCTGTTGAGAGCGTCGCCATCGAAAGCCGCGGTGGCTCGGTAGCGACATAAATCCACCCCACCCCGAGTGGCGCGGTTACCAGCAGCGTCAGCCACGGATTGCTCCCAAGCGTTGCGATTGGCCGCCGCAGCCAGCGACGCCACCGCGATAGCCGATCCGCGATCCGAAGTATCGATCGCTGGTGGCTCCAGTCCCGAGACGATCCCATCGGCCGGATCGTGGCGTGAGCACCAGGAGGGTCGACAGATCGATACGAAGACCGGCCGTTGTTGTGGGTCGCTACGGGGAGTCGATGGCTCGCAAGCAGCCGATCAAGCCCGAGGAGGAACCCAACCGTCCCGATCGGAACGAACCCGAAGACGACCACACGCAATACCGGTACTGTATCGGTGACAACGAGCCCAACGACAACCAGCGTTGTCACCACGAACAACGGCCCGACGACCAGCCCTGTCACATAGCCCTCAGCGGCGGTCGAAAGGTGGGTGAGAAAGCCTTGCTGGCTGTCGGCAGCAGCCTCACGGGATCGCTCGTGGTATCGCCGGAGGTAGTCGTCGACCGGGTGGCCGCTGTCGACGGCCGCGGCAAGATCCGAGGTGAACTCGGCGAACGAAGCCGACGGTGTACGGTCGCTTGTCGTCTCAAGGGCGGTGATCACGTCTACCCCAAAGTGATCGATCTCACGGACAGTCACACCGATGGCGACGGCGGTTTCACCGTAGACGTTTCGGTGGGCAGCCACGGTTCGCAACACCGCTGGCAACGGCATCCCACTTCGGGCGAGTGCGTACATGCACGCGACAGCCCGCGGCAGCGTCCGGTCGATCCGTCGCTTACGGGCGGCCACACGCCGATCGATCAGCACCCACTGAACTCGGTAAGCTACTGCCGTGACTGCGACAGCGACGAGAACGCTACAGCCGGCCGCGAGGGTGGCCGCCGATACCGGTGAAGGCGTGAGCGTATTGATCCCGATTCGGTCGGTGAGCGTTGTCACCATCGCGGGCTCGGCTCGAATCCGGAGGATCGTCACGAGCGTGAGCACTCCGGCAGCGATACCGGCAATGATAGCGTAGAGCATGATTCGAGCGGCGATGAGCCGAGGCGGGTCGTCGGCGTGGATCGCAGCCAACTGTGTGTTGCGCTCACGCCGGCCAGTCGCCGGGACAAGTGGGCGGCACCACGCGAGCGCGATGGCATCAACGCCGCAACGCAGTCGAGCCCCGATCGATCGGATCGTCGCAATACGGCGGAGCCAGCGGTGGTAGTCGATCAATCGGGTTGGAGCACTCATCGAGATGACCAGCTCCCTGTGATCGACGAGACAACGCCGGCGCGCTGGTCGATGGTGTCATCGTCCGATACCGACTCATCAACAGCAGTTCTGGTCGTTGACGCCGAGCCATCGCCAGCGGACGCACCCGGTGGCGACGCGGTTGCGGATTGGCTGTTCATCTTCGTCGCGGACGGTGGCTGGTCAGCCTGACGGTCGGCGTCAGCAGCGTCGGCGTCATAGGCCCGGAGTTGTGCGGTGAACTCGCGGTAGTCGGTCACGCCGCGCTCCAACAGCGTGTTGAGGAACTGTTTGCGAGCAGCAAGCTCCGCTCGCAGATCGTCGGGATCCCAGCCGCGTTCGGTCTGAATCGATTCCAACACCTCGCTGTGTGATCGGCTGAAGCTGTCGCTTTGTGGGTGCCATGAGATGGGTTCAGCGTAATCAAGATCGCCCGTGCGGTCGTCGATGCCACGAATCTCGGCGATCCCATCGATCCGTCGGACACGCCGGCCCCCAAGGCGTCGCTGGGTTTGGACGGCACACAGATCCAGCGACTCGACCATCGTCCGCGGAAGATCGATCGGCTCGTTTTCCAGCCGGGTGACAGCGGTCTCGATAGAGTCAGCGTGAATCGTCGACAGCGTCGTGTGGCCGGTGTTCATCGCCTGAAACAGCGTTTTGGCCTCCTCGCCGCGCACCTCGCCGACAAGCAGATACTCCGGGCGATGTCGGAGAGCCGATCGCAGGAGGTCGTACATACCGATGGCGGTTCCTTCAGTCAGTTGCTCTCGGGTGACCGCCGCTAACCAGTTGTCGTGGGCGAGCGTGAGTTCCCGGGTGTCTTCGATGGTGACGACCTTTGCGCCTGGTGGCACGAACATCGATAGCGCGTTCAGTGTGGTCGTTTTCCCAGCGGCGGTACCACCAGCCACCAGCAGACTCTTGTTGTGCTCGATACAGAGCCAGCAGTAGGCCAACCCAGCGGCGTCAAACGTCCCACGCTCAATGAGATCGATCGGTGTGAGCGGGTCGGCAGCGTACTGTCGGATGGTAAACGCCGATCCGTGTGGCGTGACCTCCTCGCCGAGACTGAGCTCCGCCCGCGAGCCGTCCGGCAGCGTCGCCTCGATGAGTGGGTCGCCAACGCTGATGTGGTGGCCGGCTTGTTGGGCCAGTCTCACGACGAAATCGTCGAGTGCGGCCGTCTCGAAGGTAACGTTGGTTTCGAGGTCGGTGTAGGTCTCGTGGTAGATGAACACCGGATTGTCAGGGCCATCACAGGAGATATCCTCGATGTGGTCATCCTGTAGCAACGGATCAAGTCGGCCATACCCACGGAAATCACGGTGCAAGTAGTACCACAGCGCGTGAAACGTCCGGCTGTCGACGGTGATCCCGTATCGCTCGATCAGCCCGGCAAGTTCGGTGCGCAGTCGCTCGGCAGCGTCGGTGTCAGCATCGTCGGCGTCGCCCTTGTCAGCAACACGACTAGCAACAGTCTCAGCGGCTGCATCGTCGAGATCGGCATCCGTTTCGGCAGCTTCGCCGATGCGGCCGGCATCGGGATCGATGTCGGCATCGATTCGATCGGCAGATGTGGCCGTTGCCCCGATGTCGTGCTCGACAGCCAACTTGTCGCTGGCGTCGGTCGCGACGTTGGCTTGTGGTTCGGCTGAAGCGTCGTCGCCGGCATCGTATATCAGCGGCGCGCGGATGTCGCGGCGGACACGATCAAGCAGGTCGACCTCGAAGGCATCGAGATCCGGTTCGACGGCGTAGTACGACCGGTCGCCGTCGGTGTCGTGCTCGGTGATGACAACGAATGCAAACGGTCGGTTCACCCAGTAGCGGTCGAGTTCCTGCTCGTCGTCAGGGACAGTAAACGTCGCCAGCGGGTCAGCGGCGGCGGGCTCGTCGGGGTGGCGGTCGAACGTTGAGCCACGAAGCGCGCGGGTAACCTGACGCAGGCGAGCGAGCAGACCAGCAGCGATCGACGTGTCGCGGGCTGCCGTGTCGGGATCGATCGGTTCGGGGCGGTCGGGGTTCGGCATGAGACACTACGCGTTGTGGCCGCCGCTTCCGATTTAAACTCTCGGCGGCTACAGTTCGATCCGCTCGACCAACCCGTCGTCGCCTTTCGTGTTGACCGCGATGATGCGAACCTGGTCTTCAAGTCGGGAGTCTACGAGCTTTGCTTTCAGGAGGGTATCGACCTGATAAACGCCAGCAGCGTTGTTCATCTCGATTTCGACTAAGACAGGGGTGTCGTCGCCAGCTTTGAGTCGCACGTCCTCGATAGCCTGACTGGAGAGGGTGTTGATCCCGCGACCACCGTGTTCGTAGGGGATCCGTGAGCGACCGCGCTCCATGTCGAGGCCGTCAGCGATCCGGATGATCCCCGCCTCGGTTGTCAGCGGCGTCTCCTCGGTGTGATGACAGAGAATCGCATGCAGCACCTCGCTTTTGAGCCGAACCGCGGTGTCGGTGTCGTAGCGGTCACCGAGCAGTCGATCAAGGAGGTCGGCCGCGAGCGGAATCGAGTAGTAGGAGTGCTCCTCGCGGTGGACAACGTGGCCGATGTCGTGAAGCGTGGCGGCCAAGACGAGGATCACTGGCTCGAATCGCTCATCGAGGCCTTGCTGGCTCGCACCGTTGAACGTCACACCGGCCTGTTTCAGCAGCGCATACAGCCCAAGGGCGCGGTTGCGGACGATCTCGATGTGTTTCGGGCCGTGGTCGCTGTACCCCATCCGATCGACGGCGGTGACGTTTTGAGCGTCGAGGTAGGCCGTGATCTCGGGATCGCTCGTAAGCACCGGGAGAATATCATTGAGTGCTGTGTCAGGAAACGGGTGGTCGGCGTCGGGATCGTACGCCGAGACGCCATCGGATGATCGCATACGGGGAGCGTAGCCGCCCGGCGATCAAAAACCCACACCACCCCTTTACTGTCGGGTGCTGTATGGCGATATATGCAGACTACGGATCTCACCGCCTTTGTCGACGGCATCGTCCACGAACCGACACAGGCCGAGGGCCCAGGCGTCGATCTCACCGTCACCGAGATCTACGAGATCACGACACCGGGGCGTGTCGATTTCGGCGGCGGCGAGTTAGAATCGGCCGATAGCGAGCCTCACCCCTCGGCCAAACGCAATCCCGGTGACGACTACGAGTGGTGGACACTCGACGCTGGCCGGTATCTCATCGAGTACAACGAGACGCTATCACCGCCCGAAGATGTGTTCCTCGTCGTCCAGACCCGCGACGAGCTTCTGACGCGTGGGGCGTTCCACCCAACGCGTCACACACAGGAACTTGGGCGTGTTCCCCTCAGCGTCGGCGGTGCCGGGCTCAAACTCAAGGAAAACGCTCGCGTGTCAACGATCTACCGCGCCGAGCGGCCGTGAGCGGTCGTCGCGCCGCGGTGGCTCCGGCTCAGGCCAGCGATTCGACCGCGTCGATAACTGCAGCATAGTCGGGTTCTTCACCGGGGTTGGCTGCGCGCCAGGCGTAGCGGACGGTTCCATCAGCACCGACGAGGAAAACGGCTCGTTGGGCGACCTCAGTGAGGTTGATGTGTTCCCACTCGTCGGCGACATCGTAGGCGTCGATGATCGCGCCGTCGTTGTCGCTGACCAGATCAAAACCAAGGTCGTGTTCAGCCCGGAATCGACTGAGGGCATATGGCAGGTCGGTGCTGATACCGAAGACGCGGGCGTTGAGGTCGTCAAACGCGCGCAACTCGTCGCGGAACGTACACAGCTCTTCGGTGCAGGTCGTCGAAAACGCCGCCGGGAAGAAGGCAAGGACGACCGGGCCGGTGCCGCGGCGGTTCGACAGCCGGAACGGTTCGGTCTCCGCGCCGACCAGTGGGGCGGCAAAATCGGGTGCATCGTCGCCAACGGTAAGCATACCGTCCCAACACGGGGATTTGCGTTGAAGATTACGGTTGGCGGCGCGGTAGACGGAGCAAAAGGCCTATATTCGCCACCGGAGTAGCCGGACTCATGAGTGGTCTGCTTCCGCTGTTTGGTCCGGTCGGCCCAGAGATGCTCATCATCCTGCTCGTGCTCGTGTTGCTGTTCGGCGCGAACAAGATCCCAAAGCTTGCCCGCTCGACGGGTGAAGCGATGGGCGAGTTCAAAAAGGGTCGTGAGGAGATCGAGGAGGAACTGAACGAGGCCGCCGATCCAAAAGCCGAGCCAGTTGAGGATGTCTCGGAGCTCGACGACGAGGAGCTTGAAACCGAACGCGAACCAACGAACTGAGCCGCTTCGGGTTGCCGACCGCGAACCTGATTTTTTGGGCATGTGGCCTAGTGGACAAGGCGAGTGGTTCCTAACCGCTCGATCGTGGGTTCGAATCCCACCGTGCCCGCTGTCTGCGAACGACAGTGAGCAGCAGCGGTTGCATGGATTCAAACCAGGGAGAACACGCGCAGCGGCAGCGAGCATGTTCGACCGTGGTTCGAATCCCATCATGTGCGTTCTCTCTTTCCAGTCGATCACACGCATGATTGCCCCCCACTCGCTCACTCCGTTCGCTCGCGGGAGTCCCATCATGCCCGTCATGTGTGAGCGCAAGCGAGCACTAGCAGAGTAGCAAAACGAACCACAACAGCGCGGTAGCAAGTCACCACAGATATAACGAACGTTGCTTACGAAAATCACACGTGAGGAGCTATCATGATGCTGAATCTAACCGATATATTTATAACCTTCGATCCCCTACATCTTATACGGATCTGACCCTGCCTTTACATGTTCTTTCTCCGGGCAGCGGTCGTCCCTACTCACCCAATCAATGAGCAACAGCACACCACGAACCACACCAACCGTCCGACAGCACGAGACCGAATCCGAAACCGAGTCGACCGACGAGACAACCCGCTGCCCCGAGTGCAGCGGCCAGCTCATCACCGACGAGGAACACGGCGAAACCGTTTGCCGTGAGTGTGGTCTTGTCGTCGAAAGCGACGAGATCGACCGCGGCCCGGAATGGCGCGCCTTCGACAGCGCGGAACGTGACTCAAAGTCCCGTGTTGGTGCACCAACGACGAATATGATGCACGATAAGGGGCTGTCGACCAACATCGGCTGGCAGGACAAAGACGCCTACGGGAAGTCGTTGTCCTCAAATCAACGCCAGAAGATGCAGCGGCTTCGCACCTGGAACGAGCGGTTCCGCACCCGGGATAGCAAGGAGCGCAACCTCAAACAGGCCCTCGGCGAGATCGATCGGATGGCCTCGGCGCTGGGTCTCCCGAAGGCCGTCCGCGAGACGGCCTCGGTGATCTATCGTCGCGCACTCGATGAGGATCTCCTGCCGGGGCGCTCGATCGAAGGCGTCGCCACCGCCGCGCTGTATGCGGCGGCCCGCCAGCTGAACAATCCACGCAGCCTCGATGAGTTTGCCGCGGTCTCCCGGGTCGAGAAGATGGAGATGACCCGCACCTACCGCTACATCGTCCGACAGCTCGGCCTCGAAGTCAAGCCGGCCGATCCCGAACAGTACGTTCCGCGGTTTGTCTCCCGGCTCGACCTCAACGAGGAGGTCGAACGTGAGGCCCGGGCGTTGCTGCGGGCCGCAAAGGACGCCGCCGTCACCAGCGGAAAATCGCCGGTCGGCCTCGCTGCCGCCGCGGTGTATGCGGCCGCGCTGCTGACAAACCAGAAGGTCACACAGAGCCAGGTCGGCGAGGTTGCCGACATCTCCGAGGTCACGATCCGAAACCGCTACAAAGAGCTGCTCGAACTCGATCACGGCGAATTAGTGCAGTAGTCGAAGCGACAAGCCGGACGGTGAGCAGCGTGAGATTCGGTGCTGATCGGTGTTTTTTGACCGTTTGACCCGGTAGTAACGACGAAATCGACGAGAGATATTGTGGGCGACCTATGGTAACCTATCTCAGGATACTACTATAACCCTCCAGTCGCTACGACTTGTTGCTCATGAAAAAGCAGGAGCTCATCCACCTACACGGCCTGCTTGCCGAGGTACGTACGCAGTGTGAGGCGTGGGAAGACAACGTTGATCTTACTGAGTACGAATCGCTTGGCATCAAGCCGACATCGATCCACAAATCGAAGACCGACCACAAAGCAGCTGTTTTCGAACTCGCGAAAGGAATCACCTCCTCGATGGAGGATGTCGACGCCGAGACCGCCGAGCCGCTGGCACCGAACGCGGACTAACACAGTTTCTCGCTGTGTGTTGTGCTACACCACCGAGCTGCAGCACACGGTAGCTACCGCAGTACAATGACCTTCAGGACAGCCCAAACGCTATCACTGATGGTCGACTCCGAGCAGCTATGACACAGGTGACCGTCTGGAACGAGTTTCGGCACGAACGCCACAACGACACCGTCGCCGAGGTCTACCCGGAGGGGATTCACACCGTCATCGCCGATGCCCTCAGCGAAGCCGGGTTCGAGACACAAACCGCCACACTTGACGAGCCCGACCACGGCCTGACCGAGGCGGTTCTTGACGACACCGACGTGCTCACGTGGTGGGGTCATGCCGCCCATGATGCGGTGGGCGACGAGATCGTCGACCGGGTCTGTGAGCGCGTCCGCGAGGGAATGGGCCTCATCGTCCTCCATTCAGGCCACTATTCAAAGCCGTTCACCCGACTGATGGGTAGCTCCTGTTCGCTGAAATGGCGTGAGGCCGCCGAGACCGAGCGGCTCTGGGTCATCGAGCCCGGGCATCCGATCGCCGACGGGGTGGACGAATACATCGAACTCGACGACGCCGAAATGTACGGCGAGCGGTTCGATATTCCGGCCCCCGATACGCTCGTCTTCACCTCGTGGTTTGAGGGCGGCGAGGTGTTCCGGTCGGGCTGTTGTTACCGACGCGGCAACGGGCGGATCTTCTACTTTCGGCCGGGTCATGAGACGTATCCGATCTATCACGACGAGTCGATCCAACAGGTGCTCGCCAATGCGGTTGCGTGGGCGGCTCCCGGCGATGGAACGACCCCTAACTTCGGGAACAACGAGTCGATCGAGGCCATCGACGAAAGCGACGAGCGAACGGTTCACTGACCGGCGGCCAACGTATCAGCTAAACGGCTGGCGGCCATACAGCCGGTAATGAGTGCCGACGAGGCTGCGGCCGAGACCGATGATGGACTGAGGTTGATGGTTGCGCTTGGTGGACTCGCACTGCTCGTGTTCATCCTCGGGATCGGCGTGATCTACTATCTCAGCTATCTTCGGTAGCCCGCCCCGACGGCGGAGAGGGTAATTTAACCCACCGGCGGTGGTTGCTGTGAGCACGATGACACGCGATCAGGACGGGGTTGTGGCGTGGCTCGCGGCGTATCCAAATCTCAAGAGCACCCGGATCGGCGGCTTCGGGCTTCTCTTTGTCCTCTTCGGGGGAATGTATCTGTGGGTTAGTGGCGGGCTCACTGGTCTGTATCTGGCGATACTCGGCTTCTCGGCTGTGATGTGTCTCTGGATCGCGTGGGCAGACCACTACACGAACTGACTCACCGGCTCGACGCCCGCTCACTCAGGCATGTACGTCTCGCCGTCCTGTTGGTCGGCACCCTGTCGCCGAATCGCCGCCGACGCTTGGGCGGCATCGTAGCCGAAAAACACGTTTGTTGCGTAGGTGCCGGCTACCTCGGCCGCCTGGATCAGGTTGTCGACATCGACATCGACCGCGTAGAGCTCGATCGAAAACGGGGGCTCAGGATCGGCGTCATCAGGATCGTAGTCACCACCCAACGCGGTTCGGAACCCGCGGGCGAGCGACTCCAGCCAGTAGGTGGTGCCGTAGTCCAGATCATACAGCGGGACGACAAACTCGTCGACAAACGGGGCGAGGGCATCGAGATCAAGCCCAGCCCGCGCAGAAAGATGGCCTGGATAGGGATCGGGATACAGTGTGAGATACAGTCGGCCCGGGACGCGCTCACGTGCGGCGGCGACAAACTCGGTGATCACAGACGCCCGCCACGCGCGCCAGTCGTCGAACTCACTGTCGGCAAACCGCCGCTCACAGCGCTCACAACGGCAGTAGTCATCGCGTGGGAAGCCAACATCGTCGAGTCGAACATCGTCGTGTTCGACCCCACAGTCGGCGATCATCTCGAGCAGTCCCTCGCGGTAGGCGTCGTGTGTTGGACAGATGTAGTCCCAATCAAAGTACTCGCGGTCACGGGTCGCCGGTCGGCCCTCGCTGTCGACAGCGACGAGATCCGGGTTCTCGGCTGCGGCAGCGTTATCGCCAAAACAGGAGACCATGTTGATCGCCCCCGCGATCGGTTCGTTGGGACGGCCGGTCACGTCTTTGACCTCGTAGAACGCCTGCTCGAACTCGTTCCACTCGGTCTCCGGTTCGTTCCGCGTGACAATGCCATCCATACGTCGGATTGGTCACAGCCGTGGGTAAGTGGTTCGCTCTCCGGCGCTGTGAGGCCTAAAAACGCCCGACGGAACGAGAGGGTTACTCGTCGACGTTGACTTCGACGGGTTCGGTATCGCCCGAGAAGAGGACGTATGCCAGTGCGATGACCACGAGAACGCCGAGCAGTTTTGCTTTCTTGGACATATCTGCTCTCAGTGTCGGGTGGGTAATAGGCTTTGCGTGGCCGGACGGCAGCGACCTACTCGGGGTCGATATGGGTGGCAAGCTCCTCGCGGATGATCGTCCCACAGTAGGCGCAGCGAACGCCCTCGTCGACGACATCGAACTTCGTTTCGACGGGCTCGTTGGCGTTGGTGATGCAGTTGCGGTTCGGACACGACAGGAGGCCGATGACAGTTTCCGGGCGGTCGACGCGGTTCTTTTCGACGACATCGAACTCGCGGATGATGTTGATCGTCGCCTCGGGGGCGATCAGCGAGATCACATCAACCTCGGATTGGCTGAGCTCGCGGTCTTCGACCTTGACCACATCTTTCAGCCCCAACCGATCGCTGGGGACGTTCATCACGACAGAGACGCCCAACCCCGCCGAGCCATCGATGCCGAGAATCGACAGGACGTTGAGGGCTTGGCCGCCGGAAACGTGGTCGATGACGGTGCCGTTGCGGATCTTTGAGACGCGGAGTTCACGGTCGCTCATAGCTCTTCCTCCGACAGCAAGGCATCAAGCAGTGCCATTCTGACCGGGACACCGTTGTGAGCCTGTTCGAAGTAGGTTGCTTGCGACAACGAATCGACGGCAGGATCGATCTCGTCGACGCGAGGCAGTGGGTGCATCACCGCGAGATCATCGTCGGCCAGCTCTAGGGTGTCGGCATCGATCTGGTATTCGCCGGCGATCTGTTCGTACTCGGTTTCGTCAGGGAATCGCTCGCGCTGGATGCGGGTCACGTAGAGCACATCAAGCTCAGGCAACACCTCCTCAAGAGCAGTGTGTTCCCGAAGCTGTGCGCCGGAGTTGTGGAGATCGAATCGAACGCCACGCGGGAGTTTGAGGCTTTCAGGGCTGATAAAGTGTTGGCGCACGTCAAAGTTGGTGAGTGCCTCAGCCAGAGAGTGTACCGTTCGCCCGTATTTTAGATCGCCCATGATGCCGATCGAGAGATCATCAAGCCCGACGTTTTCGCGGATGGTGTAGAGATCAAGCAGCGTTTGACTCGGGTGTTGGCCCGCGCCGTCGCCGGCGTTGATCACGGGCACATCGACGAACTCGGCGGCCATCTTCGCCGCGCCCTCGCTGGGATGGCGGAGCACAAGCGCGTCGGCGTAGCCCTCGACGACGCGGACGGTGTCGGCGAGACTCTCGCCCTTCTTGACCGAGGAGGATTCGACCGTGCCCATGTCGGTAGTCGCCCCGCCGAGGCGTTTGATCGCGGTCTCGAAGCTCATCTTCGTGCGCGTGCTCGGCTCGAAAAAGCAGAGGGCGAGGACGGCCTCCCGGTACCGGTCGGCGACCGCCCCGGGGTCGGCGTCGATCTCCGCCGCTCGGTCGAGCACCGCCTCGATGTCGGCCCGCGAGAGTTGGGTCGCGGTGATGAGGTGGTCCTGACGCATTGTTGCAGGTGGGTCGCCGGACGCTCTTGAATCCCGCGGGTTGGGGGCGACCCGCCGAACGACCACAGCCGGATGTTTTTGCTGTTCGACGCTAAAACACGTCCATGGCACACATCGATGTGGACACGCTGTTGCCGAACGGACACGTCAAGGAACTGGTTGCCGACGGCGAGATGACACAGCTAACCCGCGGGCAGGCCTACGCCGACGAGGGCGATACCTTCGAGATCGATGGTGATACCTACGCGGTCACGACCGTCGAGGAGCTCACGCTGGGGGAGTTGACCGACGAGGATGCCCAACGTGAGGGATCAGCAGATTTAGACGCGTACAAAAAGCGGCTTGTCAGAGCCCACGGTGGGGATTTTGAATGGGATGACGACGCGGATGTGGTGCGGCACCGATTCGAAGCGCAGTAGCGGCGTCGGCAGCGGCAGTTAGTCGTCGTCAGCGGGCGCGGCGTCTGCGGTTCCGCTTGTGGCGTCGGTTTCGATGCTTGGTGGATAAACGCCGCGCTCAATTTTGAGATCCGACTGCGGGCGCGCCATACAGGTGAGCGCGTAGTTTTCTTTCTCGTCTTCGGTGAAGCCGCGGGCGGCCGGTTGGGCGACATCGCCTTCGATGATCTCGGCTGAACAGGCCAGACACATCCCGACGCGACAGGAGTACTCCTGTGCGATACCCTCATCCAGACAGGCACTGAGGATGGTTTCCTTGTCGGAGACCGTGATCGTCTCGTCGGTTCCGACGAACTCGACGGTGTACTCAGTCATTTACCGAGGGTTCGGTGACTCCGCCCAAAACTCTTGTTATCGGTTTTGTCCTTGGCTCCCGGTCGGATTTGGCCGCGGTCGCTGATCCGGAACGCCTAACCCGCAACCGGCCGCCATACCGATCTATGAGCATGAAGGCGACCGCACGAGCCCACCCGATCCAAGGGCTCGTCAAATATCACGGGATGCGCGATCCGGAGCTTCGGCTGCCGTACCATGATTCGATCAGCGTCTGCACCGCGCCAACGAACACGACGACGACCGTCAGGTGGCTCACCGACGTTGACGCGGAGGGCGGCGCACAAGACACCTACCGCATCGACGGCGAGGCGGTTGAGGGCCGGGCAGCCGAGCGGATCAACATGGTCGTTGAGCACGTCCGCGAGCTGGCTGATTTCGACCACGCTGTCCGCTTTGAGAGTGAGAACTCCTTCCCCTCAAACATCGGCTTCGGCTCGTCGTCGTCGGGCTTCGCGGCGGCCGCAATGGCACTCGTTGAAGCCGCAGGCCTCGA
>ERZ1034569.173-NODE-173-length-24155-cov-10.869004_pt1 | contig 24155 bp, 26 predicted proteins | sample MGYA00520706_ERZ1034569 | MGnify/ENA primary metagenome ERZ1034569 (study PRJEB33760, sample SAMEA4777722) | hypersaline lake metagenome | biome: hypersaline environment; feature: brines | place: Spain | collected 2014-08 | depth 0 m ...
CCATGGGATTCGCGGCGAGATCGTGAGATGAGCGGATGGGGATGTCGATCATTGGGAACTGCGTCACTCCGATGGGTCGTCCCGAAGGCACGCGATCGCGTCGCTGGGCGTCTCGGTAGCACGGTAGCCGCGCTCGCCAGCGACCTCGGGCTCCGCGACCAGCCCCGCGGCCCGGAACTCCGCGAGCAGGCCGTGGAGGTCCGACTCGCAGAGGTCGGTGCGGTCGAGCAGCGTCCGGACGCCGGTGGGGCCGCGCGCGTCGAGCGCAACGAGCAGCCCCAGCGACCGGTCGTCCCGGACGGCGGTCAGCACGCGCCGGACGCCGTCGGGCACCGCCTCGGCCGCGAGTTCCAGGCCTGAGGTCTCGACCGGCGCCAGCCGGTCGTTCGGGCGGTACTCCTCGCGTCCGGTCGCGGGGTCCCGGACCAAGCTGGACTCGCCGGACCGCTTGACCAGCAGATAGCGTCGGCCGTCCGCGTCCTCCACGGGTTGCACGCCGTTCACTACTACCCGGGCAGGTGTGAGGATTGTGGTGTCCGAGCCCGCCGCCGTCGGGGTTCGGAACCGCCGCGACCGGCGGCCCGGGAGACTCAATCGTCCGCCGACGAGCGGCTCTCGGCCTCGATGTCGTCGCCGTCCTCGTCGAAATCGCTGTCCCTGACCTCGCGGTAGCGGTAGCCGGCGTAGGCGAGCGCGGCGACGCCGAGGAGGAAGACGGCGCCGCCCTCGCGGAGCTGGCCGCGGAAGACGACGAGCATCAGGCCGAGGCTGGCAGCGAACAGGCCGAGGTTGATGGTGGCGACGAGACCCCAGAACGCGCGGAACAGGCCCTCGGGCACGTCGGCGTCGTCGGGGATTTCGGGGACATCGGGCGCGAGGTCGGACTCGGGGTCCGGCTCGCCCCCGCTCTCGGGGTCGAACCGGTCGAGGTACTTCTGCCCGGGGTTCTCCGGCTCGTCGGGTTCCTCCGGCCACGGGTCGCCGTCGCTCACGCGTCGTCCGAGGGGCGGCGGGCGCAAAAGGGTTGCTCGCCCGACTCGCGCGCCGTCAGGCCATCTCCCGCAGGACCCGTGCGTTATCGGCCTGGATCCACGCGAGCGGGTTCTCGGCGTCGTAGAGCACCACACCCGAGTCCGTCTCGTACGCCTCCGTGGCGGCGACGGCCTCGGCCTCGTCCTCGGGGCTGTCCCACTCTACATCCGCGTCCGCGTCGGAATCAGGCATGGAGGTTCTTACCCGGATATGCGAACCGTTGGCATACATATATCGCTTGTGGGCGATTCCACGGCGCGAGATAGTCGCGGCCGCGTGCCCGAGAGCGAGCCCCGGCTCGGTGGTGGTCCCCGCCGCCATGGGCCCCAGAGCCGGCGGGCGATACGTGCATTTTTGCCCCCGTGCGACGGAACACCGATAATGGCCGAGGACTCCCAGCAATCGCTGACGGACTTCTCCGGGAGCGCCGACGCGGACGACGGCGGGGCCGAGGGCCGCGACACCGAGGCGGAGATCGCCGAGGCAGTCGCCGGTAACAACGGCGGCTCCGACGGCGGTGCCACCGCGGTCGTGGACATGTCCGAGCGGCGCTACCCTGATGCCGACGGGACGACCACCCTCGCCGTGACGCAGGTCGACTACACGGTCGAGGGGCGTGGCGACGACGAGCGTCCCGTCCTCCACGTGTTCGGGCGGGACGCGGACCGCCAGCCGGTCCACGTGCGCGTCCACGAGTTCGAGCCGTACTTCTACGCTCCGCTGGCGGACTTCGTGACCGACGAGGCGGCCGCCGAGAAGGCCCCCGCCGAGTGGACCACGGCGGATCTCGACCCGGGGAAGGACCCAGTCCAGCAGCACGACCGGCTGTCCGACCGGTATCTCACGGGCGCCGACGGTGAGCAGTTCGAGAGCATCCGGGGTGACCGGCTGCTGAAGATCACGGGACAGACCCCCCGCGACGTGGGGCAGCTGCGCGACCGGTTCGACCACTACGAGGCGGACATCCTCTTCCCGAACCGGCTGCTCATCGACCGCGATATCCGCTCCGGCGTGCGCGTCCCGACGCGGCGCGACGACGCGGACGGGCCCATCGACGTCCATCACGCCGAACTGGAGCCCGTGGAGATGGACGTGGCGCCGCGGGTCTGCACGTTCGACATCGAGGTCGACGACCGCCGGGGCTTCCCGGAGGACGGCGAGGAGCCCATCGTCTGTCTCACCTCGCACGACTCCTATGGGGACGAGTACATCGTCTGGCTCTACACCGCCCCCGACGGCATCGAGGGCCCGGCGGACCTCCCGGGGTACGACCCCATCTCCGGCGACCTCGACGTCGACGTCCGCACCTTCGAGCGCGAGGAGGCGCTGCTGTCCTCGTTCGTCGACTACATCCGGGCGACGGACCCGGACGTGCTGACCGGCTGGAACTTCACCGACTTCGACGCGCCGTACCTTCTGGACCGCATCGAGGCGGTCGCCACGCCGGAGAACGGGCTCGCCATCGACCCTCTCTCCCGCGTGAACGAGGTGTGGCGTTCTGACTGGCAGGGCCCCAACGTGAAGGGCCGGGTCGTCTTCGACCTGCTGTACGCCTACAAGCGGACCCAGTTCACCGAGCTGGACTCCTACCGACTGGACGCCGTCGGCGAGACGGAGCTCGACGTCGGGAAGGAGCGCTACCCCGGTGACATCGGCGACCTCTGGGAGGACGACCCCGAGCGACTGCTGGAGTACAACCTCCGGGACGTGGAGCTGTGCGTCGAACTGGACCGCAAGCAGGAGATCGTCCCGTTCTGGCAGGAGGTGGCCTCCTTCGTCGGCTGCAAGCTGGAGGACGCCACCACGCCCGGCGACGCCGTGGACATGTACATCCTCCACGAGGTCCACGGCGACCTCGTACTCCCGTCGAAGGGGACCGTCGACGCCGAGGACTACGAGGGCGGCGCCGTCTTCGACCCCATCACTGGGGTCAAGGAGAACGTCAGCGTGCTGGACCTGAAGTGTTTCAGCGGGGACACGGACGTGGCGACCCCCGAGGGTATCCGGAACATCCGCGAACTGGAGGAGGGGGACCCGGTGTACACGCTGAACCCGGAGACGTTCGAGTGCGAGGTAAAGCCCGTCGTCGACACGCAGTCCTACGACAACCGGTACGGCGAGCTCCACCACGCGTCGGGGAACACGTACGATTTCAAGGTGACCGAGAACCACCGATTCCTACTCTCGAAGGAACGTGGCTGGGACAGTCTCGGGCCGGAGGACTACGAGTTCGCCGAGTACCGCGACGTGCCCGACGCCGAGCGGTTCGCGTTCCCGAACCACGAGCCGATGGCCGGCGCGACCCGGGAGCGATTCGATCTGGTCGACGAGGTCGAGGAGGGTCATGTGGTCGTCTACGCCCACGACGGACTGACGGGTTTCCGCGCGGCGATGCCCGCGGGTGTCGAGTCATCGCTGGACTGGGCGAACGGAACCTCGCGGCTCGCCGTGACCGAGGGGAAGACCGGGAAGTACCTGCTCCCTGTCGAGACCTACCGGGAGCATCGAGAGGTCATCGACGAACAGGCCGACGAGGTGTTCCTGAAGTACGACCGTGGCCATGCAGAGATGCCGACCACGTTCGAGATGGACGACTGGCTGGAACTGGTCGGCTGGTTCGTCACGGAGGGGAGTTTCATCCGGGAATCGCCCGGTATTGTGCTCCACCAGCAGGATGAAGCCGGACGCGGAGCAATCAGTGACCTGCTCGACCGGATGAGGCTGAACTACAGTGCCGATACGGACCGGTTCAACCTCTCCAACCGGTTCCTCCATGACTGGTTCCTCGACAACTGCGGCGACGGCTACGCCGAGAAGCGACTGCCGGAGTGGGTGTTCGAACTGGACAGCAGCCACCTGCAGGTGCTGCTCGACACCCTCATCGCGGGCGACGGCAGCCGCGCGGACAGCGGCCTCGCGAAGTTCTGGACGAAGAGCGACCGGCTGAAGGAGGACATCACGCGGCTCGCGATCAACTGCGGTGAGAAGCCGACCGTCTCGAAACAGTCGGACGGCGCCTGGTACGTCTCCATCGGCAAGCGGGGATCGATGAAGAAGGCCCGGGCCAGCGTCGAGACGCACGATGGCGAGGTACACTGCATCACCGCGAAGGACAACCACGTCGTACTCGCCGGACGGAACGGGCACCTCCAGTGGGTCGGCCAGTCGCTGTACCCCATGTCGATGGTGACCATCAACGCATCACCGGAGACGAAGGTCGGGGACGACTACGACGGGCCGACCTACCACGCGCCCAACGGGACGGAGTTCCGGCAGGAGCCGGACGGCATCATCCGGACGATGGTCGACGACCTCCTCACCGAGCGGGAGGAGAAGAAGGGCCTGCGCAACGACCACGAGCCCGGCACGGACGCCTACGAGCAGTACGACCGGCAGCAGCAAGCTGTCAAGGTCATCATGAACTGCTTCACGCCGGATACGGATGTCATGACGCCCGAAGGCGTTCGGAACATCCGAGATCTCGACGTTGGCGACGAAGTGTACTCGCTGGACCCGGAGACGATGGAGATGGAGGTGAAGCCGGTCGTCGAAACGCAGGCGTATCCGGACTACCGGGGGGAACTGGTAGACATACAGACCAGCAAGGTCGACTTCAGCGTGACGCCGAACCACCGGATGCTGGTCCGGAAGGACGATGCGAGCGGCGCGTCCTGGGACGATTATCGGTTCGTTGAAGCGAGCGAACTGGACGACGCCTCGCACTACGAACTCCCGCACGACTGGGCAGGGCTCGAGGGGTCCCATCTGGAGCGTATCGACCTCACAGAGTGGCTCGAATGTGAGTTCGAAGTCCGGGCCGACAACAATATCCACGGCCACACGCTCGCCGCCGAGGTCGGGTGGTATCCCGACAAGATGGAGAAGCAGGGCGAGGGGGGAACCGGATACGTGTTCACCGCGGAGGAGTTCGAGGCGCACCGCGACTACCTCGACGAACACTGCTCCGGCTTCTACGTCCACGCGGAGCGCGGTCGGAAGTGGGTTCCGCGGTTCTACGATGGGGACGATTTCCTGGACCTGCTCGCCTGGTACATCACCGAGGGGAACGTCTACACGTCCGAGGACAAGCAGTTCGGGGAGAACTTCCGAGGGAGTGCGACGACGGTGAAGATCGCACAGGAGGCGGTTCCCGACGGTGGAACCGACAGGGATGACCACGCCGCCATCGGCGACCTGCTCGACCGGATGGGACTGGATTACCACGTGGACGACCGGAGCTACCAGTTCACGTCGAAGTTACTCGGCGAGTGGTTGGAGGAGGCTTGCGGCGGCGACAGCTTCCAGAAGCGGATCCCGGAGTTCGTCTTCGAAGCGAGCCACGAGCAGAAGGAACGATTCCTGAACACGCTCATCGCCGGCGATGGCGACCGACAGCCGAGCAGCTGGCGCTACACGACATCGAGCGAGCGGCTTCGGGACGATGTCATGCGACTGTGTGTCCACCTCGGCCTCACGCCGACGGTCAATCGTGACAGTGGGTCCTGGCGTATCTACTGCACCGAAGACGGAAAGAACGGTTTCCGGATGCACCGTTCCGGTGGTACGAGTACCGCCGAGGATGGCGCCTACTGTGTCACGGTCGAGGACAACCACACGCTGATGGCTGGTCGGAACGGTAAGTTCCAGTTCGTCGGGCAATCGTTGTACGGCGTACTCGGCTGGGACCGCTTCCGCCTCTACGACAAGGAGATGGGTGCGGCGGTAACGGCGACGGGTCGGGAAGTTATCGAGTATACGAGCGATACAGTCGAGGAAAACGACCAGGAGATAGTTTATGGGGACACAGACAGCGTTATGATCGAATTCGGCGGAGATATTGACAGAGAGACCGCCATCGAGAAATCGTTCGAGCTGGAGGAGCAGATCAACGACTCCTACGACGAGTTCGCGCTCGAACGCCTCGACGCTGCTCACCACCGCTTCCAGATCGAGTTCGAGAAGCTCTACCGGCGGTTCTTCCAGGCGGGGAAGAAGAAACGCTACGCCGGGAACATCGTCTGGAAGGAGGGCAAGACGGTCGACGACATCGACATCACGGGGTTCGAGTACAAGCGCAGCGACATCGCGCCGGTCACCAAGCGCGTCCAGCACCGCGTCATCGAGATGATCGTCACCGGCGCCGATATCGACGACGTACGGACCTACGTCCACGACGAGATCGAGTCGTTCAAACAGGGTGACGCGGACCTCGACGACATCGGTATCCCGGGCGGCATCGGGAAGCAACTCGACAGCTACGACACCGCGACCGCGCAGGTCCGCGGGGCGAAGTACGCCAACCTGCTGCTGGGGACGAACTTCGGGCGCGGGTCGAAGCCGAAGCGACTCTACCTGGAGAACGTCGACGCCGCCTTCTTCGAGCGGATGGAGGCCGAGGAGGGGCTCGACCCGCACACGGACCCGCTGTACGGCGAGTTCAAGCGCGACCCGGACGTCATCTGCTTCGAGTACGCCGACCAGGTGCCCGAGGAGTTCCACGTCGACTACGAGAAGATGCTGGAGAAGACGCTGAAGGGTCCCATCGCCCGCATCCTGGAGGCGATGGAGGTCTCCTGGCAGGAGGTCGAGAGCGGGCAGGAGCAGACTGGACTCGGGTCGTTTATGTAGCCGACAGCGGCCCCTTCGCATCCCCGGCACGCGGCCATCCCGCCGGCCGAGACGGGCGTCTCCGCCCGTTCTGGGCCCCTTCGTCCGCGAGACGCTCTTTCATAGACCAAAGATTTCGTTTCCGATTCGCCAACCGGGAGGGTGGAAACCCGAAACCATTATGCCCGTCACACCCCAACTTTGGGTTGACCGAAGGCACTCATCATGGCAACATTAGAACTCAAGAACCTACACGCGGAGGTCGCCGAGGAGGGTGGGGAGACCATCCTCCGCGGTGTCGACCTGGAGGTATCGTCCGGCGAGATTCACGCCCTCATGGGCCCGAACGGCTCGGGCAAGTCCACGACAGCGAAGATCATCGCCGGCCATCCGGCCTACGAGGTGACCGAGGGCGAGGTCCTCATCCATCTCGGTGCGGACGAGTTCGGGGAGGACTTCGATATCCCCGAGGAGAAGCGCACCTGGGACCTGCTGGATCTGGAGCCAAACGAGCGCGCGGCACTCGGTGTCTTCCTCGCCTTCCAGTATCCCGCGGAGATCGAGGGCGTTACCATGGTCAACTTCCTCCGGACCGCGCTCAACGCGAAGCTCGAGGAGCGGGAGGAACTGTTCGAGGACGAGGACGAAGAGGCGGAGGCCGAGGCCGAGGCCACCAACGAGGACGCCGCCGGCTACGAGAGCTCCCCGATGGAGGGGCCCGCTGACGAGGGCGAGGTCGGCGTCGCGGAGTTCCAGGAGCTGCTGGCCGAGAAGATGGAGCAGTTGGACATGGACGAGCGGTTCGCCCAGCGCTACCTGAACGCCGGGTTCTCCGGCGGCGAGAAGAAGCAGAACGAGGTGCTACAGGCCGCCATCCTGGAGCCGAGCGTCGCGGTGCTCGACGAGATCGACTCCGGACTGGACATCGACCGGCTGCAGGACGTCTCGAGGGGTATCAACGCCCTGCGCGACGAGACGGGCACCGGTATCCTCCAGATCACCCACTACCAGCGCATCCTCGACTACGTCGAGCCCGACCACGTCCACATCATGCTGGACGGGCAGGTCGTCAAGAGCGGCGGCCCGGAGCTGGCCGAGCAGCTCGAGGACGAGGGCTACGACTGGATCCGGGAGGAAGCGTTCGAGGCGGCCTGACGGTGAACAGCCTAAAGAGTACACGACTACAACAGTACAATACATGAGTTCCGATCAAGATCAGCTGAAGGAGACCGACACGGAAGCGCGCTTCGAGTTCAAGAAGGAGGAAAAGTCCGCCTTCGAGGCGGAGAAGGGCCTCACCGAGGAGACCATCCGGGTCATCAGCGAGGACAAGGACGAGCCCGAGTGGATGCTGGAGCGGCGCCTGCGCGCGCTGCGCCAGTTCCAGGAGATGCCGATGCCGACCGACTGGCCCGGCCAGCCGGACCTGAGCGAGGTCGAAATCGACGAGATCGTCCCGTACATCCGCCCCGACATCGACACCCGCGGCGGCGTCGACGACTGGGAGGACCTTCCCGACGAGATCCAAGACACGTTCGACAAGCTGGGCATCCCCGAGGCCGAGAAGAACGCCCTCTCGGGCGTCGGTGCCCAGTACGAGTCCGAGATCGTCTACCAGAACATGCAGGAGCGCTGGGAGGAGAAGGGCGTCATCTTCTGTGACATGGACCGCGCGGTCCAGGAGCACGAGGAGAAGGTCAAGGAGTACTTCATGACCAAGGCGGTGCCGCCGAGCGACAACAAGTTCGCCGCGCTCCACGGCGCCATCTGGTCCGGTGGCTCCTTCGTCTACATCCCGGAGGACACGACGGTGAACATGCCCGTCCAGGCGTACTTCCGGATGAACTCCGAGGGGATGGGCCAGTTCGAGCACACGCTCATCATCGCCGAGGAGAACTCCGAGGTCCACTACATCGAGGGCTGCTCGGCCCCGAAGTACTCCGAGTTCAACCTCCACTCCGGCGGCGTCGAGGTGTTCGTCGGCGAGGGGGCCCACGTCCAGTACTCGACGGTGCAGAACTGGTCGAAGAACACGTACAACCTGAACACGAAGCGCGCCATCGCCGAGAAGGGCGGGCGCATGGAGTGGATCTCCGGGTCGATGGGCTCGAAGGCGACGATGCTGTACCCCTCGACGATCCTGAAGGGCCGCGGCGCGTCCGACAACCACATCACCATCGCCTTCGCGGGCGAGGGCCAGGACATCGACACCGGCGCGAAGGTGTACCACAACGCCCCCGACACGAAGTCCACCATCGAGTCGAAGTCGATCTCGAAGGACGGTGGCCGGACGAACTACCGTGGGCTGGTCCACATCGCAGACGGCGCAGAGGGCTCCTCGACGGCCGTGGAGTGTGACGCGCTGATGTTCGACAACGAGTCGACCTCCGACACGATGCCGTACATGGAGATCGAGGAGTCGAAGGTCGACGTCGCTCACGAGGCGACCGTCGGCAAGATCGGCGACGAGGACGTGTTCTACCTCCAGTCCCGTGGGCTGGACGACGACGACGCAAAGCAGATGATCGTCGCCGGCTTCATCGAGCCCATCACGGAGGAGCTGCCCATCGAGTACGCGGTCGAGCTCAACCGACTCATCGAACTCGAGATGGAGGGGTCGCTGGGCTGATGTCGGTGCTGCAGGAGACGATCAGCGAGGAGACAGTCCGCGAGCTGAGCGAGGCCCGCGACGAACCGGACTGGCTGCTCGAGACCCGTCTCGACGCGCTGGAGGCGCTGGACGACGTCGACTTCCCCGACGTCATCCGGACGCCCGGCCGCATGTGGACGAACCTGGCCGACCTCGACTACGAGTCGATGGTCGACCCGTTCTCCCAGACGGAGACGAAGGAGTGGGAGGCCGACGAGGGCATCGACGTCCTCCCGTTCCACGAGGCCGTCGAGCACGAGGAGTCGCTGGTGCGTGACGCCTTCGGCTCGGTCGTCGACCCGGAGACCAACCATCTGACCGCGCTGTCGACGGCACTGTTCACAACCGGCACGGTCGTCTACGTCCCGGAGGGCGTCGACGCCGAGGACGTCACCATCCGGACGACGATGAACGGCCGGTCGCTGTTCAACTACACTCTGGTCGTCACGGAGCAGTCCGCCTCGGTCACCATCCTAGAGCGCCAGGACAGCGGCGAGGACCTCGACGGCGCCCGGTACTACTCCGGCCTGACTGAGATCGTCGGTGGCGAGAACGCCTACGTCCAGTACGGCAGCCTCCAGGATCTCGACCAGACGACGTACAACTACCAGCTGAAGGAGGCCGACATCGACACCTACGGGACAGTCGACTTCATCGACGTGAACATCGGCTCGCGCCTGACGAAGGCGTCCGTCGAGAGCCACCTGAACGGTGACTCGTCGGAGTCGAAGATGGTCGGGGCCTTCTACGGCCACGAGGACCAGCACTTCGACATCGACGCGCGGGTCTGGCACAACGCCGAGCACACGACCGCCGACCTCGTCACCCGGGGCGTCATCGACGACGAGGCGCGCTCGGTGTACGAGGGCGTCCAGAACGTCGGCGCCGGCGCTTGGGACACGAACAGCTACCAGCGCGAGAACACGTTGATGCTGTCCGACGAGTCCGAAGCCGACGCGTCCCCGAAGCTCATCATCAACAACCACGACACCGAGGCCAGCCACTCCGCGACGGTCGGACAGGTCGACCAGCAGGACCTGTTCTACATGACCAGCCGCGGCGTCGACGAGCGCCTCGCCAGGAACATGCTCGTGGAGGGGTTCTACGTTCCCGTCCTCGAGGAGATCGAGGTCGAGGAGCTCCGAGAGGATCTCACCGAGCGGGTCCGCGAGCGGCTCCAGTCCCGGGACTGACACCCGGGCTTGCGGTACGATCTCGCTGTCACGTTTTCGACACGTCGACCGATAGCCACGGGGCCCCCGACGCCGGGATCAATCGAAGTCCGGCAGGTCCTCGGGGGGCTCGTAGTCGGCCTCCCAGTCGATGTACTCCTGCTTCAGCGTCTCGCAGACGATCTGCCCGAGTTCGGTGAGCCCGGCGTTGATAGCCGACACCGTCGACCACGAGTCAAGGTCGGGATGGAGGTCGCGGGTCTTCCAGTCCTCGGGAATACCGGGGGCGTGATAGCCGACACGGTCGGCGAAATCGTCCCAGAAGAAGTCGAAGTGCGAGAGCATCTCCAGGTCGAGGACGACCTGCCAGTCGGCCTCGTCCATCTCGGCGCCGTCGCTCCACTCCCTGAAGGCGTCCGCCCAGGCACCGTCCGCCATCAGGTTCTCGAGCTCCTCGCGGCGGTAGTCGTCGCCCTGCACCTCAGCGTCCTCGTAGTCGTCCGGGTCCAGGTTCGGCTCCAGTTCCGGCGGCGCCGGCTGCTCTACGTCGAGTCCCATGGACTTCTGTTAGGTGCGACCGGCGATAAAGCCGTGGCCCGGGTGGGGTGCGAGCCGCCGACCCGGCGGTCGGCTGACGTGCGTCTGACGAACGTTGAAGTGCGATGGGACATCAAGTGACCATACGATGGGCAACAAGAACAAGACCATCTCGTTCAGGGTCAACGAGGAGTCGTTCGAGGCCCTGCAGAGCATCGCCGAGGAGCGCGACATCTCGCTCTCGGCGGTCTTCCGGGACTACGTCGAGATGCTCGTTGCCCACGACGGCCAGGTCGAGGTCGTCCCCGAGCATCAGCTCGACGACGCGACGTCCTCGCCGGCCGAATCGTTCCCCCCGAAGGTCGAGGTCCCCAAGTCCTTCGTCCGCGAGCACGAGCGGCTGGAGCTGGAGACCGAGCACCTCCGCGAGCAGCTCGACGAGTACAAGCGCTACGTGACCAAGCTCTCCCAGCGGCTCGAGGACGAGGAGGAGGAGGAGATCATCCACCTGGAGGATCTCGACGACGGCGAGGAGGAGGAACCCTCCTTCCGGCTCGGTTGAACCGACCCCGGCCAGTCCCGTGCCTTCGGTGGGCATCCGAGACCGCTTCCACCCCCGTCCGAGTCACTCCCTGTCTCACTCCCGACGCGAGGTCACTCGCCGACCGTGCCCGGGCCGTCGGTGGCCTCGTCGGTGCCGTCCGACCGCGCCCGGAGGAGTGTGACGAGATAGGCGACCACGACGATACATATCGCCGGAGCGGTGGCCGCGATGACAGGGTCGTTCAACGCGAGCCACGTGCCGGCGGCGAGATACGGGTAGCCCAGCAGGACGAGGATGTACCGCTGCCGACGGTCGAAACGGTCGAGACGTTGCTGGAGGGCGTCAACCATGCGCGGACTCCTGCGCTGTCGGCGTAATAAACCTTCCTACGGAGTCACCACTCGGGCGGGTAGTCCCGGTCCGGGAGCGGTGGCTCCGTGCCGACCCACTCCGCGCGGCCGGCGGACGATTCGAGCGTGACCGGCTCCTCGTTCGCCAGCGTGTAGGTGAGTGTCACGTCCGCCAGCGAGCAGTGGGCGTTGTAGCGCAGCGTCTCATCGGGGGCCATGTAGGAGACGGTCTGCCACTTCACCTCCTCCGGGGCCCGGACCGTGACCTGGATGTCGACGCCCTCGCCGCCGCCGGAGAAGCGCCAGAGCCCGGGCTCGTCATGGGCCGTCCGGTTGGATTTCGGGCCGACGACGTGCTTCAGCTGGTTCAGCGCGTGGACCTCGCCGTCCCGCCGGAGGCAGATCGAGAGCGTCCCGTCGATATCGAGCGCCTCGAGCACGACCGACCGGTCCGTGAACTCGTTGCACTGAATCCAGGTCCAGGAGTCCGGCGGCGAGGAGCCGAGCGTATGCCCCTGATGGCCCGGGGCGTCCTCGAAGTCGATGACCCGGTCGCCGACCGTCACCTCGCCGTCCATCCGGACGCCCTCGTTGGCGCTCCAGTGCTTGCCCGTGCCGGCGACCGTCGAGAGCAGGTCCGTCAGCAGTTCGCTCCGCAGCGGCGTGAACGAGTACGGGTCCGGGTCATACGAGAGGTCCCACGCCACCTCGCCCCCGTCGCCGGCGAGCGGAATCGAGCCCACCGCCGACGAGGAGGTGAGCTCCGCGTCGTCGATAGTCAGCGAGAACGGCGCGCCGCGGGCCCGGACCCCGTCGAACGGGACCGACCGCGTGATGAACGTCGAGCGGTCGGGGTTCTCCCGGTCGGTGAGCGCGGCCCAGAGCCGCCCCCCCTGCCGGCCCCCCTCCGTCGACAGCAGCGTGTACCGGTACCAGAACGCGACGGAGCCGTCCGTCGGGCTCACCAGCGAGTACCACACCTCGCGGCCCGGCTCGCCGACCGGGAGCGGCCAGTCAAGTACGGGGTCGTTGTCCTCGGGTGCCATGTGCCCTCCCACCGACCACCGGCGAATAAGGATGGTGGAACCCCGGGCCACCAGGCGACCGGCTCAATCCACCCGTGAGTCGTCGACCGACGCCTCGACCGCCTCGGTCACGTCCGCGATGGGCGCGTCCGGGGCGAGCGCGATGTAGAAGCCGCTGTCCTCGTAGAGCACTCGCAGCAGCGTCAGCTCCTCCATCTGCGTGACGATGGAGCGGACCCGGCCGGCGTTCGGGAGCAGCGTCTTCTCGTAGGCCTCGCGCTCTAAGAAGTCCATGTTCAGGTGGTCCAGCACCTGCTCGTAGTGCTCGTTCAGATGTGACTCGTCGCGGTACATCGAGAGGATCCTGTCGTCGACGTAGAGCGTCCGGAAGTCCTCGGCCGTGAACTCGACGAACGACCGTACCCCGTTGCCGCCGGCCTCGCGGGCGGCCTCCAGGGCGGCCCCGGCGTCGATGTCGGCGAGTTCCGCCTCCTGTGTGAACGGCATACGCGTTCCTGTGGGAGCCGAGTGGATAAACCCGAGCGTCACCTCGGCGGGACAACCTGCTACCACGGGCCGTGATACGGACCCATATGCGCCGCGAGACCGCGGGGCTGGGCCGGCTCCGGGACGTCCCGAACACGCTGCTCTCCGCGCTCCCGCTGGGCGAATCGGTCGACCGGGCCAGCAAGCGGCTCCTCCGGGGCGCGACGACGAGCCTATCTGGACGCGCGTCGTGGTCTCCGTGAACGGCCCCGGCCGGTGGGTCGAGGGTCGGCACCGGACGGCTGGTGGCCCCCAGGAACCGGGCATCGTCACGGCCACCGACGGCGTCGATGGCAGCAACCTCGGGGACCACACGGCGGACGGCGACGGGGGACTGTCGACGCCGAGCGCGTCCCCCGGTCGGGCACCCCGGCCGGTCCGGGGACGGTCGATACTGGATGAAACACCCGGATAGCTCAGTAGCCCCGCCCAGATTCGAACTGGGGTCCTAGGCTCGCTTCCGGATACGGCACGAACCGTACCTCGTCCAAAGGCCCATATGATTGGCCACTACACCACGGGGCTACACAGCAGTATTGCGGACGGGTCAGCAATAGCGTTATGATTGTCCCATATGGCCGGGGCGTTCGACGTTCCCTGCCTCGGCGCGACGATGGCGCGACCGACAGGGGCAGGTCACGCCGTCCATCCGGTGGGCATCCTGTGGACCGCCGCAGCTTCCAACTGGTCCGATGTGATGGACACCGGGTTCTCGTCCGATGTTCCCCTCGACTTCCCGCGGACACGGCACTGGTGACCGTCCCGCGCCCGTGCCTCCCGACGGATGGTCCACTGACGTCCCGTTCCTCGGGCGAGGGTGTTCCGAGGCACTCCCGGCCGGCCTCCATACTGTGGACAGTAGACACTAAACCGCGTCCGAGCGGAGTGAAACGGGACAGGGCCGGTCAGTCGGCCGCCTCGGACCCCATCTCGAGGTCGATATCCAGATCGTCGACGAGGTGGTCACAGACGTCGGCCTCGGCCTCGAAACAGTCCGGACAGGCCGGGTCACGGTCGATGATGGTATCCAGCCGGTCGCCGACGGTCTCGTCGATGACCGACTCCAGCTGGCGGGCTTCGGCGCGGAACTCCTCGACCTCCAGCACCTCGACGAGGAACCGTTCGATGATGCAGTATGTCTGGAGCGCGTCGCGGGCGCGGCGGATCCCCTCGTCCGTGAGGTCGACGCCCTTGTACTTCTCGTGGTCGGCGAGGCCGGCCGCTTCCAGCTTGCCGATCATCTCGTTCGCCGAGGCCGGCGAGACGTCGAGCGCCTCGGCGACCTTCCCCGTCGATGCGGGGCCGTCGGCCTGCTGCTGGACCAGGTAGATGGCCTTCAGATATTGGTTCTGGGTGTTCATGAACGGGCCTCCATCAGTCGTGTCACGTCCTCGACGCCCGCCGCCTCGTCGTCGCGGATCTCGCGGAGGGTGTCGAGTAGCCGGCCGCGGTCGATGCTGAATCGGACGTCCGAGCCCTCGATGGCCTCGATGAGGTCGTCGTAGAACTTGTACGCGGTCTCCTCGTTGGCGAGCTGGTCGTAGAGGACCCCGTCCGTGTCGGTGTCGGCCTCGTACCGGGCGGCGACGAGCTGCTCGATCTCCTCGTAGGCCACCGGGTCGCCCTCCAGCTCGTCGACGAGCGACTCCAGGCTGGCGCGGTGCCCGGCGGACTCCTCGGCCGCGTCTCGCAGCAGGGCCTCGATGTCGGTGTCCTGCTCGTCGTCTAGCGACTCGTTGTGCTTGTGGGCGCGGGCCTCGACGACCTCCTCCAGCACCATCCCGATCTGGAGGAGCCGGGCGAGTTGGTGGTCCGAGGCCACGGGATAGGAGAGGCTCACGGCCGCTCATCCCGCGGAAGTACCGGGGAACTCATACTCGGAGAAGGGGGAGCCGCGGACTTAAGCGGTTCCCTCGGCGGTGTCGGCCGGTGGACGTGGCGGTTGCTAGCGGTCGGAACCGGGAGGAACTCCGGGGCCGGACGGTTCGGACCCGGACGGGAGACGTTTTCCGCGGCCCATATGGCCTCCGACACGGCGGGCATCGATGCCGGGGCGTGTCCCGGCGTGCCGACCGTCGTCGGCTCTGGTCGGTCTCTCACCGACCGCCGTGCCCGTGGTGTCGGCTTCGCGAGCGCCGCTCACACGACGCCCGGTAGTTGGCCTTCGCGCCCGGCCGGCCGGCTGGCCGGATACCGGGCCGCTGCGGTTCTCCTTCGAGGCGTTCTCCTCGTGACCCTGTGACGGGCCCTTCGGTCGTTGCCCCCAACCCGACCTCGCTGTCGCTTCGGCCGGGTCGTCCGGTGTGTCCCTGTCGGCCCCCGGAGACGACAGTAGCTAACAAGTCACACGGTAATAAACCTTGTGAACAAGTAGCACGGTTCGCCGCCGACCCCGCGTCGAAGGGCGTTCATGCGGTCATCGACGCGCCCGGAGGACGAACGTCTCCCGACGTTCGTCGGCCCGTTCGACGGTGAATCCGGCTTCCGTGAACGCTTCGAAGGCGTCGGCCGCCGCGAACCGTTGGTCCCGCGGGGGCCCGGCCGCACCCTCGCCGTCCGCCGACCAGTCCGCGATACCGACCAGGCCGTCCGGGCGGACCACGCGGGCGAGTTCGGCCAGCGCCGCGTCCGAGGCGAACTCGTGGTAGGTCATCGTCGACACGGCGCCGTCGAGCGCGTCGTCGGCGAACGGCATGTCGGCCGCCTCGGCGGTGACGAACCGGACGTTGTCGGGGGCGCCCTTCTCGCGGTAGCGGTCGTGCATCGCGGCCTGGACGTCGACGGCGTGGACCGTCCCGGCGTACGGCGCCACGGCGTCCGTGTCGAAGCCCGTCCCGCTGCCGCGGTCCGCCACCCCCCCCGCCGGCTCGAACAGCGCCAGCAACCCGTCGACGGAGACGTACTCGTACCGGCCCGGGTCCTCCAGGTCGTCGGCGCGCTCGATGTCGTACGTGTGGAACCCCATAACTCCCGTTGCACTGGCCGGTAGATAAACCACCGCGGCCCTGACGATCACCACGTCCGCGGGACTCCGGGACGCAACTGAAGTAGCCGGGACTCTAATGGACGTTCATGATAGTACGGCGCGCGTCCGAGGCCGACGCCGCGGACGTCCAACGAGTCGCCCGCACGGCGTGGCGTGTGGACTACCCCGAGGTGCTGAACCGGGAGAACGCCGCCGAGGCGGCGACCGACTGGTACGACGACGCGACGATAACTCAGGCCATCGAGCGCCCCGACACCAGGCTCTACGTGGCGAGCCTCGGCAACGAGGTCGTCGGCTTCGCACACACCTACGTCGGCGAGGACCGCGGCGACGTCCTCCGGCTGTACGTGGCCCCGGGCTACCGCCAGCAGGGTGTCGGTACCGCGCTCCTGGACCGCGCCGTCACGGACCTGTTCGAGGCCGGTGCCGAGGCCGTACGTGCGATGGTGCTGACCGCGAACGACCACGGTCGGGCGTTCTACGAGGACGCGGGCTTCGAGCTCGGGACCGAGGACGCGGAGACCGCCATCGACGGCGAGACACACGCCGAATGCCGGTACCGTCTCGACGAGGCGCAGTGGGCAGCCATCGAGGCGTGACCGCCGCCGACCCGCGGGCGGTCACCGACCGCGTGCCGTCCCCGTCACCTCGTCCGGCCGGGCGTAGTAGCCCACGTACCTGATGCTTGCGAGCACGGCCCCCTCGAGTTCCTCCTCGAACTGCTCCTGATTCGCCCCGCCGGGCAGGTCGAGCGGACGCCGCAGCGCATAGACCCGGAACCGGTACTCCTCGGCGCCGAGCGTCGGCGGCGGACAGACCGGGAGCCAGCCGACCTGGCCGATGCCGTTACGCCCCTGTCGCGCGCCGCCGAGCTCCGAGAGCGACTCCGTCGTCGGGAGCCCCGCGGGTATCTCGGCACGGTCCGGTGGCACGTCCCAGAGCAGCCAGTGGTCGAAGTTGTTGGCGAGGCTGTTCGGATACCGGCAGGTGAGCGCGACCGCCTCGGTCGGCTCCGGGAGGCCCGAGAACCGGAACGGCGGCGAGCGCCCCGCCCCGTCGCAGGTGTACTCCATCGGGATGGTCCCGCCGTCGTCGAACGCGGGGGACCGGAAGCCGAACTCGTCGGGGGTCGGCGGGGTGCCGCCGATGCTGACACAACCGGCCGTCCCGGCCGCGGCTGCGGCCCCGAGTGTCGACAGCAGCGCTCGACGGTCCATACCCGACGTACGGGGGATGCCGGGAAAGCGGCTGCGTTCCGGGGCCGCTGCGGAGTCGGTGACCGCCCCGCGCCGCGGGATTGAAGCCCCATAGCGTCGTGCGTTCGCTATGGTCGAGATCGAGCCACCGACGCGACGCTCCTGTGAGCGCTGTGGGCGGGAGGACGTCTGGAACGAGGAGGCGAACAACTGGGTCATCCGGGTCGACGGCGGCGAGCGGCTGGTCGGGGACCGACACTGCATCCACGAGTGGGACATCAACGGCGGCTACAGCCCCATCGTCGAGGACGGCGAGGCCTGACCTCTCACCCGCGGGGCCGAACGGTTGCTCATGCCGACTGCCCAAGCCATCGCGCCGCCGGATGCTGACGGTCCACCGTCACCGGCCGTCCGCAGGGTTGCGGTTTCACTTCCACTCCGGGTGGCTGGCGTTCATACCTGTCCCGGCCGTCCGTTCAGGTATGTCGATAGATACCATCCGCGTGCGAAGCGACACCGACGGCACCCCTCGTCCCGACCGGCGCGTCCTTGATGTGAGCGAGCGGCCGCCGTCGGAGGTCGTCGAGTACGCCCGCGACACTGCCGACGACTGCTACCTCGAACGGAAGGGCGGCCGGACGTACCTGGTCGCGGACTGAGTCGGCCGGCGGGACACCCGGATACTGCAGGAACTCCCTCTCGACGTCGGAACTGCGGGCGCGGCCGGATGCCCACCCGGCTGGTCGATAGAGCACGCCCTGCGCGGGAGACGAGGCTGAGGACACCGAAACTGCCGTCGCTGGCCGGTCGCGTCGAAGGAAGGTGTGGGTGTCGTCGCCGGTTCAGCCGAACAGCTCGCCGAGGCCCTCGCCGTCGGCCTCGTCGTCGTCGTCGCCGCCCTCGTCGGCTTCGGCTTCCTCGGCCTCCTCCTCGTCACCGCCCTCGTCGGCCTCGGCCTCCTCGGCCTCGGCACCGCCGGCGTCGCCGCCGGCCGGGGCGCCGCCACCGGCACCGCCCGCGGGCACCGCGGCGGCCCCCTCGACGGCCTCCTCGATGTCGACGTCCTCCAGCGCGGCGACGAGGGCCTTGACGCGGGACTCCTCGACGTCGGCACCGCCGGCCTCCAGCACGCCGGTCAGGTTGTCTTCGTTGATCTCTTCGCCCGTCTCGCTCAGGATGAGTGCTGCGTAAACGTATTCCATTGTTGTCAGAACATCTCCCCGAGGGCCGCGCCACCGTCGTCACCGTCGTCGTCGGTGTCGTCGGGTTCGGCCTCGGCGTCGTCGGTCTGGTCGTCGGCCTGTGCCTCCTCGTCCTCGGTGGCGTCCGCCTCGGGTTCGGCGTCACCCGCGGGCTCGGGGGCCGTCCCTCGGAGTTCCTCGGGCAGCGCCTCCTCGTCGTCGATGGCGGCGGCGAGCGCGCGGAGCCGGCTGTCGGCCCGCGCGACGAGGTCCTCTGCCACGTCGGGCGACCCGATGGCTGCCTCGATGGCCAGCGTGCGCGCCTCGGCGGCGGCCGTGCTCAGCATGGTCCCCGCCGTCGCCGCGGTCGGGTACTCGGCGTTGATCGAGAGGTTGCGACCGCGTGCGGCCGCCGTCTCGATGTCGGCGCGGTACTCGTCCACGTCGATGGCCAGCTCCTCGGGCTCGAACAGGACGCCGTCGGAGACGACGCCACGCAGGTCCAGCCCGACCTCCTTGGGCTCGATGCCCAGCTCGGAGAGCACGTTCGCCAGGTCGGCGCTCACCTCCTCGCCCGCCTCGAGGACGGTCGAGTCGGACATCACCTGGATGGAGCCCTCCTGGATGCGCGCGTCCGCACCGACCTGCTGGAGCTCGCCCACGAACGGACCGGGGTCGACCCCCGTGTCACCCTCCGGGATGACGATGTCGTTGGGCGCGACTTCGCCGGCGTTGATCGGCGCGGGCGTCTTCGACGCCTCGAGCTGCTTGAACAGCCCGAACGGATTGTCGTCGGTGCCGATAAGGCCGACCTGGCCGGAGACGAACCCCGTCAGGTCCCCCATGCCCTCCTCGACCTCCTCGAGCGCGCGGGTCAGCAGGGTGTTGCGCGAGACGCGGAGCTCGGCGGTGCCGTACAGCTCCCGGCGCATGTCCTGGAGCTGTCGCGACGGGATTCCCGCGATGGCGACGACGCCGATACTCTCGTAGGACTCGATGGTCCCGACGAGCTCGTCGACCTCCTCCTGCTTCCACTGGGGGATCTGCTTCGTCTTCCGCTCGGCGGCCGCCTCCGCGTCGGAGTCGGCGCTCATCAGACGGGCACCTCCATGGCGGGACCCATCGTGGTCTTGACGAAGATCCGGTCGATGTTCTGCGGGCCCTTCTCCAGGTCCGCGGTCATCCGCCGGACGATCACGTCGATGTTGTCGGCGATCTCGTCGGCGGTCATGTCCTCGGCGCCGACGCGGGTGTGGAAGGTGCGCCGGTCGCCGGAGCGGACCTGGACCGTGTTCTTCATGCGGTCGATGGTCTCGACCACGTCCTCGTCCGGTCCGAGGGGGGTCGGCATCTTCCCACGCGGGCCCAGCACCGTCCCGAGGAAGCGACCGATGTCCTGCATCATCACCTGCTCGGCGATGAAGAAGTCGGTCTCCTCGGCGAGGTCCTTCGCCTCGTCGGTGTCGTCCCCGAGGTCCTCGAGGTCGTCCCCGTCGAGCACCTCGTCGGCAACGTCCTCGGCTCGGAGGGCGGTCTCCCCCTCGGCGAAGACGACGATACGTGTCTCCTGACCCGTGCCGGCCGGCAGGACGATCGACTCGTCGATCCGGTTGCTGGGGTCGTCCAGATTGATGTCGCGCAGGTTGACGGCGAGGTCCACGGTCTCGCGGAAGTTCCGCTCCGGGGCCTCGTCAATCGCTTGCGCGACGGCGTTCTCTATGTCCTGATCTGCCATCGTTCACCTCCGTAGTGCGCCGTCTGGCTGCTACGGTGTGAAACAGGGTCCGACGGACGCCTGTCTCGTCGGAAGTTCGACGATGCCACAGTTAAGCCCGTCGAAGCGTGAAGACGCTCCGGCCGACGCGTTCCCGCGGTCAGACGGGGAGGAACCCGTGACCCAGCAGATACACCGCGGCGGTGTCGGCGGCGAACAGCAGGAACAGCGCTGCTGACCCCAGGTAGATGTACTTCCGACGGGTGGCCGTCAGCCGGTGTGCGCTCCTGTGGAACACCAGCGCGTTGACCAGACTGACCGGGATGATGGCCAGCATCTCCCCGGCCCAGATGGCGGGATGTGCGCCGTACTGGACGGCGAGCCCGATGGTCACCAGCTGTGTCTTGTCGCCGAACTCGCCGAACGCGCTCACCGAGAAGGCCGATATGAACCCGTGGTACCGGTCGGGTACGCGCTCGCTGATGGACGCCAGCCCGGCCGTGGGTCGAACCTCGCCGCCGTCCGTAGCGACCCGCTCGCCGCCCCCGTCCGCGTCGACGTGCAGCGCCGTTCGGACGAGCAGTAGACCGAACAGCAGGAACAGCCCGCCGGTGATGGCGTCGAGATAGACCCCCGGGAGCGCGGCCTGCAATGCCTCGCCGAACGCGACCTCCAGCGCCGTCCAGCCGGCGAACGCCGTCCCCGCGCCCGCGACGACGACGTACGGGTTGTACTTCGTCGACAGGCCCGCGATTATCATCTGGACCTTCTCCCCCGGTAACACGAGCAGCTGCAGCGTCGCTGCCGCGACCAGGATCTCGAGCCAGCCCGCCATCTACGACCACCTCCCCCGAGGAGTTATGACGGCCTCATCCATGGATTAGTCGTGTCTAACGTTTCCTATCGCAAGGGACAAAAACCCTCGTATATGGGTGACCGCGTTCGGCGGTCCTGCCAACTGCGGGGCGTCTCGAAGGCGGTCCCGCGACGCCCGGCCGCTCCGTTCGACCGGAGAACGGGACGTCCACTGACCGTCATCGCGTTTCGCCCGCCGGGCTACCGACGGGACCGTTAGTGCCGAGAAGAGCTCGTCCCCAAGCCGTCGCCCCGTTGGCTACCTACGCGGCAGCCCCTTCGGCGAACAGGTCGTCGTACTCCCCCTCGTCGATGCGCTCCTTGAACTCGCGGGGGTCGTGGCCCTCGATGGTGACGCCCAGGGAGGTGCAGGTGCCGGCGACCTCCTTGGCGGCGCCCTTCACGTTGTAGGCGAGCAGGTCGGGGAGCTTCTGCTCGGCGACCGTCTGCAGCTGCTCGACGGACATGTCGGCGACGAACTCCTCCTGTGGCATGCCGCTGCCCGTCTCGAAGCCGAGTTCGTCCTTGATGAGCGCCGCCGTCGGCGGAACACCGACGTCGATGCCGAAGGAGCCGTCGTCCTCGTAGTCGACGGTGACGGGGACCTCGGTCCCGTCGAACGCCGCGGTCTGGTCGTTGATCTCGCTGACGACCGCCTGCACGTCCACCGGGGTCGGGCCGAGCTCCGGCCCGAGCGGCGGGCCAGGGGTGGCCTGCCCGCCGGGGACGAGCCCTTCGATGGTTCCAGCCATGGCTAACGGAACCGCCGCGCCGGGTTTAAGCGTTGTTTCTTCGGGCGGTCGCGGCGGCCGGCAGAGCCCCGCCGCTGGGCCGGTCACGGCCGGAGATTGACCAGTGCGATGCCGACGAGACAGGTCCCGGCCACGAGCAGGCCGACCTGCTCCAGCCCGGTATCGAAGACGAACGCGAGAACGGTGTGGAGGAGACCGACGAGTGCGATACCGCCGAGCAGAAGACTGACCGCGAGCGCCCGCTTGTCCATGGCATTCGTTGCCGCTGGGGTGATATAACGCCCCCGAAAGCGGGCGCCGCGGGCGGACTGGGGGCAGCGACCCGGCGTCCCGCGCCGGGGTGTGAAATCGGGAACGGGAACGCATTTGAGTCCGGGTGGCCGACTGCAACGCAATGGGCCTGGAAGAGGAGATCGAGGCGATCGAAGAGGAGATCGCCGAGACGCCGTACAACAAGTCCACGGAGGCCCACATCGGCCGGCTGAAGGCCAAGCTGGCGGAGAAGAAGGAGAAGCTGGAGCAGCAGTCCGGCTCCGGCGGCGGGGGCGGCTACGCCGTCGAGAAGACCGGCGACGCCACGGTCGCGCTGGTGGGCTTCCCGTCGGTCGGCAAGTCGACGCTACTGAACGCGCTCACGAACGCCGACAGCGAGGTCGGCTCCTACGAGTTCACGACGCTCGACGTCAACCCGGGGATGCTGAAGTACCGTGGCGCGAACATCCAGCTGATGGACGTCCCCGGACTCATCGAGGGCGCCGCCAGCGGCCGGGGCGGCGGCCGCGAGGTGCTCTCGGTCGTCCGGACCGCCGACCTCGTCCTGTTCGTGCTGTCGGTGTTCGAGATCGACCAGTACGACCGCCTCTCGGAGGAGCTCTACAGGAACAAGGTCCGGCTGGACACCGACCCCGCTTCCGTCTCCATCACCAAGACCGGTCGCGGCGGCATCAAGCTCACCACATCGGACCAGGTCTCGCTGGACGACGACACGATCAAGGGCGTCCTCCGGGAGTACGACTACATCAACGCCGACTGTACGATCCGCGAGGACATCACCATCGACGAGTTGGTCGACACGCTGCAGGACAACCGCGTCTACCTCCCCTCACGGGTCTGTGTCAACAAGACCGACCTCATCGAGCCCGACTACAAGGACCAGGTGGACGCCCAGCTCCGGGAACACGGCCTCGACCCCGACGACTGCATCTTCATCAGCGCGGAGGCGGAGAAGGGGCTCGACGCCCTGAAGGAGGCCATCTGGGAGTCGCTCGGTCTCGTCCGCATCTACATGAACAAGCCCGGGCGCGGCACCGACTACGAGGAGCCGCTCATCCTGACCGAGGACGCGAACACCGTCGAGGACGCGCTCCACCGGCTCGGCGGTTCGTTCGACGAGCGGTTCAAGTTCGCCCGTGTCACGGGCGAGTCGGCCAAACACGACGAGCAGCAGGTCGGTCGCGACCACGAGCTCGTCGACGAGGACGTGCTCCGCATCGTCGCCCGGAAGTGACGACGCCCGTGGTGCACGGCTGCCGGAACGCGAGGGCTTGAAGCCCCTTGCCCCCGTATCGGAACACGATGAGCACCCTCGCGGGCCGTCTCGATGCCCTCCGTCCCGGCCGCCAGACGGCGGTCTGGTGGGCGGTCGTGCTGAACACGGAGCTCCTGATCATGCTCGCGTACGTCGCCGTCGTCGGCCCCGACGTGACGCGGCCGCTGTTCTACGTGGTCCCGTTCGTCTGGGTCAATGCTGCCCTCTGGGCGGTGTTCCGGGTGTCGCCGCGCCCGGTCACCGGCCGCCAGCGCGCCGTCGCGGTCGTCGTCGCCGTCGGCTACTTCCTCGTGCTCGGCTACGCCGGCGGCCTCTACGGCGGGAGTAACGGCGTCTCGACCGGGTTGCGCGTCGTCGTGACCGCGCTCCCGCCGGGCTGGGGACCGGCGGTCATCTACGGCGGCACCGCCGTCCAGTTCGCGCTGCTCCCGTTCAAACTCGTGGGCTACGCCACGCTCG
>ERZ1034569.174-NODE-174-length-23910-cov-18.667365_pt1 | contig 23910 bp, 19 predicted proteins | sample MGYA00520706_ERZ1034569 | MGnify/ENA primary metagenome ERZ1034569 (study PRJEB33760, sample SAMEA4777722) | hypersaline lake metagenome | biome: hypersaline environment; feature: brines | place: Spain | collected 2014-08 | depth 0 m ...
TCATGACGACGATCCCCATCGCCTTCCTGGTGGCGTTTATCGGCATGAAACTCGCAGGCCTTTCGGCCAACCTCATGACGCTGGGGGCGCTGGCGATCTCCATCGGGATGATCGGGGACGGGACGACCGTGGTGGTCGAGAACGTGTATCGGATGCTCCAGGAGCGGGACGACCTGGAGAACGTGTCGATGACGCGCTTGGTGGGGGAAGCGACCCGGGAGGTGAGCCGCCCGGTGGTCTTCTCCACGAGCATAATCATTATCGTTTTCCTGCCGCTCTTCACGCTCCAAGGGGTGGAAGGGAAACTCTTCTCCCCAATGGCCTACACGATTACGTTTGCCCTCATCGGGGCCGTTGTGCTGGCGGTTACGTTTGCGCCCGTCATCACGTCACTTCTCCTCTCGACCGACAGCGCGCCGGAGGAGCCGAAGCTCGTCCAGTGGCTCAAGGCACGGTACCGCCCCATCGTGCAGTGGGCGTACGACCGGCCGAAGGCCATCCTGGGCGGGGTCCTTGCGCTCTTGGTCGGGGCGCTTGCGCTCTTTCCATTCCTGGGGGCGGAGTTTCAGCCGACGCTGCGGGAGGGCACCTACGCCGTGCGGGCGGTGATGCCGCCGGGCGCCAATCTGAAGACCACCAACGAATACACCGAGCGGATGCAAGAGAGCTTCAACCAGTTTCCGGAGGTGACCGGCGTCTACTCGCGGGTCGGGCGGGCAGAGGTCGGCGGCGACCCGGAGCCGGTGAACGTGGTGTTCAACGTGATTGACCTGAAGCCCCTTCCTGAGTGGAACTCCGGTCGCGACTACGAGGAGCTGCAGTCGGCGATGTCCGACAGCCTGAGTGAAGCGGTCCCCGGCGTGGCGGCGAACTTCACCCAGCCGATTCAGCTTCGGACCGACGAGCTCTTGAGTGGGGTCCGCGCGCAGGTGGTGGCCAGCCTCTACGGCGAGAACCTGGACACGCTCGCGACCAAAGCCCAGGAAATGGCCGAGGTCATCCGCACCGTGGACGGCGCCGTCGACGTGCGGGCCCAGCAGCAGGGCGGCAAGCCGCAGGTGCTCGTCAGCCCGAATAGGGACGAACTCGCGAGGCTCGGAATCTCGATCGACGACTTTCTGGCGACCGTCGAGACCGGCATCGGAGGGGCCACGGCCGGACAGGTCTTCGAGGGCATCCGGCGCTACGACACCTTCGTGCGCCTGAAGGAAGAGGAGCGGAGCAAGATCGAGCAGATTCGCCAGCTACCGATCCGCACCGAGAAAGGGGCTGTTGTGCCTTTGGAGCAGGTGGCGACGGTCGACGTCTTTACCGGACCGAAGCAGATCTCGCGCAACCGGGCCAGCCGCCGGTCCTACGTGCAGCTCAACGTGCGGGGGCGGGACATGGGCTCGGTCGTGGAGGAGATTCAGCAGAAGATTAAGGCGCAGGTGGACCTTCCGCCCGGCTACTTCACCGAGTATGGCGGCCAGTTCGAAAACCAGCGCCGAGCGATGAACCGGCTCTACGTCGTGGTGCCCATCACGCTGGCGCTCATCTTCTTGATGCTGTTTATCACGTTCGGGAGCGTGCGCTACGCCTCGCTGATCTTTCTGAACGTGCCGTTTGCCGTGATCGGCGGCATCTTGGCACTCTGGCTCGGCGGGCTCTACGTCTCGGTCCCGGCGGCGGTCGGGTTCATCGCCGTCTTCGGGGTGGCGGTGCTCAACGGCGTGGTGCTGGTGAGCTACGTCAACGACCTGCGGGAGCGGGGGCTGTCCATTAAGGAAGCCGCCGTGCAGGGCGCCGAGCTCCGCCTGCGCCCGGTCCTGATGACGGCGCTCACCACGTCTTTGGGCCTGCTGCCGCTGCTTCTGGCCAGTGACGTGGGATCGAACGTCCAGCGGCCCCTCGCGGCCGTCGTCATCGGCGGGCTCGTCACCTCGACGCTCCTCACCCTGCTGGTGCTGCCCACGATCTACCGCTGGTTCGCCGAAGAGACCGACACGGCGGCGATGTAATCCAGCGGCGATGCAGATGTCCGGTCCCGCCCCGCGTGGGCGAAGGGCTCCTACGCGGGGCTTCTCATTATATCTGAGCAACGCTTTCCAGACGCCATGAAACAGATCAAAGCCTACGTTCGCCCGGCCCTCGTTGACCACGTCATCGACATGATTGAAGACCAATCGGCCGACTCGCCGGGCGTTGCCGCTTCCGAAGTGCGGGTGTACGGCCACCCGGAAGACACCAATCCAATGGAGCGCTCTCACCTCGCGAAGCTGGAGATCGTCGTGCGCGACGAGGAGGTCCAAGGCGTGGTCGACATCATCCTCGAGCACGCCCAGACGGGCCACTCCGGCGACGGCGCGATTTACGTGACCGAGGTCGTCGAAGCCATCCGCATCCGGAATGGGAAGCGGGACCGGGAGGCCGTCCATTCGGTCTTCGAGGAGCTGGGGTCCGACTGACGGTTTTTCGTAGAACGGGCTCGCCGCAATTCAACGGAGACAATGCCTACTGTCATGCAGATCGACCTCCCAGACGTACTTCCGGACGTTCCCGATAGCGAAGATCCCTGCGTTCGCCGTCTCCTGGCGAGCGTCGGGGAGCGGGAGGGGGTCTTGCGGGCACACCTGATTCCGGCGGCCTCGGGGGAGCCGGCAATCCTCTGCGTCCATTTCGATCCAGAAGAGATTGACCGGTCCCATCTTCGCGAGGTAATTCTAACGACCGGGACTCGACTATGCGAGCAGTTCGGGCACGCAACGTGGACGACGCCTCCGCTTGCGAATCCCCGCAAAGCTGAGACAGCCTCCGAAAAGCTCCGTGGGGTTAGAGGCGTCATTGCGGCGGAGGTGGACCCGGACCGCCGGGTCCGGGTCGAGTACGACCGGGAGCGAATCCAGAAGGCCGAGCTTCGGGGCGTGCTCGCCCTCATGGGCGTTCACCTTGACGACTGAATCTGAACACAGGGCGCTCTCGACGCGCGCCCGACCACCTTGAGTCGAATCTCGAATACCAACGATTTCAAGCTATGCAGGATGAGCCCAATGTTTCTCGTCGCGACTTTTTGCAGCGTCTCAGCCTGTTTGGGGCCGCAAGTATAGGAGCCGGATCCCTTCTCGTCGGATGTGGCGGGGGATCCGGCGAGCAAGGGGGCGGCTCTACTTCCTCCTCCCAAACGTCGGCTGCGGCCAGAACCCAATCATCCGGTGGAGGCGGCAGTGTGGCCAAGACGGTGACGCTCCACCCAAAGGGCAATCAGATGAAGTACAAGGAGACGGAGTTTACCGTCCCCGCCGGAAAAAAGGTGAAGGTCGTGTTTGAAAACACGGCGACGAGCCCGTCGATGCAGCACAACGTCGTCGTGCTCACTCGGCCTCCGGAGCAGAAGGTCTTCCGGAAGGTGGGGGAGGCCGGCATGAGCGCCGGTGCGTCCAACGACTACGTCCCGCAAGACATGGGCGATTTGATCCTTGCGCACACCCCAATGTCAAAGCCCGGCGAAACCGTCTCGGTCACGTTCACGACGCCGGGAGAAACGGGCGACTACGGGTACATCTGCACGTATCCGGGCCACTGGGCCACCATGCAGGGAACGATGCATGTCAGATAGGACCCCTCGTATCGGGACCACGAGGAGAGAGATCGAAGCCGGTCAGATTCGCGGTTTTGTTACATCCGACCGCTGATTCCTTATGCACAGGGATCGCTGGTTGAAGGATAAGAGGTTTGATATCGAGACACTGGTTCCTCCACTGGTGCCGCTGCGGAGAGTGAAGCCATCGCTTGATCTTGCTGGGCCAACAGGTTCTCGATCCCTGATGGTTGTTACCATTGCGTACGTCGCTTCACGCCGGGCCCTGCGCAGTACGGGAGAGGGCGGTGCGAGCAGACAGAAACAAAAGAAGCACGAACAACACCGGCGGATGCATCCGCTGAAGCTCAGCTGGTGCTTCGCGGTCGTGTTGGCGCTGCTGTATCTCGGTATTCCTATTCTTCTTTCCATAGTCCCACTACTGGCTTCCTAGCGCGGGCTGTAGTCTGTCGACGACTGGATCTTGCTCGGCTCAGATTTTTGTCTCGTCTCACTGTCTTGGGCCTCACGGGCTCGCTTTTCCCAGCAGGGTCTTCCGGAGATCATCCTGAGTCCACGTCGAAACCTCAATGGCCTACCCTCATATCATCAATCGATTATATGATGATATAAAAGAAGCCACATGACAATTTTCGACACGAAGCAAGAATCTACCGACCTGAAAGCAAAGCTCTTCCGCGGGTTCGCCGATCCCTCGCGGCTCTCAATTATAGAGACGCTGCGAGACGGCCCGCTCACGGTCGGGGAGATTGTAGAAGAAACGGGCCTGAGCCAGCCCAACACCTCCAATCACCTCAACTGCCTAGCTGATTGTGGATTGGTGCGGCGCGAACGCGACGGCCGTTATGTGCGCTATGAGCTAAGCGACGAGCGTGTGGCGGGCCTTGTTGTCCTGGCGGAGGGACTGCTCGCCGATATCGCCAACGGCGTCTACGCCTGCACCCGGTACGACTCGGGTAGGGTTGACGAAACCGACGCTTCGCAAACCAAAACGCAGAAGGAAACAGCATGAGCGACTCGGAAGACACCAAGCATGCGCTTGACCGTCGCAGATTTCTTCTCACGGGGACGGCCGCGCTAGCTGGGCTGGGCCTCGGCACGGCGGGACCCTCGCTCGTAGGCTTTAAAAGCATCCAGACGGAGGCCGCTGGCAGCGTCGCGGCTCCCGCCCGAGGCATGCCCGACGGCGGCCCCGTGCAGGCGGTGCGCCTCGTTGCCGAGCCGGTTGAGGTGGAAGTCGGCCCCGGACGTAAGTGGAGCACCTGGGGTTACAATGGACAGTACCCTGGCCCGGAGATCCGCGTTAAGGAGGGTGAGCGCCTTCGCGTCACCGTCGAGAACCGCTTGCCCAGCGGAGTCGGCACCACGGTCCACTGGCACGGCGTCCCTGTGCCCAACGCGATGGACGGCGTGCCGGGCCTGACGCAGGAGCCGATCCCGCCCGGAGAGACGTTTGTCTACGAGTACGAGGCCGCGCCGGCGGGCACGTACATGTACCACTCGCATGTCGGGTTGCAACTCGATCGTGGCCTTATCGGCCCATTGATCATTGAAGAGCGGACGCCCCACGTCTCGTACGATCGCGAGTACACCGTTATGCTCGACGATTTTCTGCCGGGTGCGCCTCAGCCGCTGGAGGTGCTAGCCGCAAGCGGGCAGCGAGGCGGCATGATGGACAGGGGCCGTGGTGGTCGCTGTTGCCGGCGCGGCGATAGAGGAGACAGAGGGGAAAGTGTTCGAGGAGAGGACAGGTGGCGAGGTGGACGGCAACGTCGCGGCGGCATGATGGGCGGTGGAAAAAGGGGGATCGTGCCGCCCTACGAAGGGCTGATGATCAACGGCCGCCTCCCGGAAGACCCAGCCGTCTTCGACGTGAAAAAGGGCGAACGCGTGCGGCTTCGCCTCGTCAATCCCAGCAGCGCCACCACCTACCACCTCGCCTTGGCCGGCCACCGCCTCACGGTGACGCATGCCGACGGGCAGCCCGTCGAACCCGTCGAGGTGGACTCTCTCCTGATCGGCATGGGCGAGCGCTACGACGTGGTTGTCGAGGCGACCCAGCCCGGCGCGCACACGCTGCTGGCCCGCACTGTCGAGGGCGACGCCCCGCCCGCCCGCGCCATTTTGCGCTACCAGGGCAGCCGCCAAAACCGGCCGCCGGGAGGCCAGGTGCCGGAGGGCCTGCGCGGCGGGCGCCGCTTACGGTACGCTGACCTGCAATCGGCCCGGTCGTTGCCGCAACCCCTCGCAGAGGCGGGCGCCCCGGACCGGACGTTCGACCTGCGGCTCTCCGGTGGCATGATGATGTCGCGGGGCGAGTGGTTTATCGATGGGCAGCGCTACCCCGACGCCGACCCGCTCGAGATCCGCGAAGGCGAGCGCGTGCGGGTGAACATGCGCAACATGAGCATGATGCTCCACCCAATGCACCTGCACGGACACTTCTTCCGCACGGGCGGCATCCTCAAGGATACCGTGCTCTTGGAGCCGCACATGGGCCGCGCTTCGTTTGACTTCATTGCCGACAACCCGGGTCGGTGGTTCTTCCACTGCCACAATCTCTACCACCTGCACGCCGGGATGGCCCGCGAAGTGCGCTACGTTTGAATTGCCGAACACTATGAATGCAATGCATGCTGTAAAAGAAGCCACTGCTCTGCTCGCTACGTTCATCGGGACCGTCGCGGCGGACCTCGGTACGAAAGCCCTCGCCGAACAGTCGCTGATGCAATATGGGACCCGTGAGGTGGTGGGCGAGTGGTTCCGCTTCTCGCTCGGCTACAATCAGGGCGTTGCCTTTGGCCTTTTCGCCACCGACGGGCCGAGCGTGATCATCGTAAGCGGGCTAGCGACGTTGCTTCTGGCAACGTGGATGGTCCATGCCCTGCGCACGGACCGCGATCGACTCCCGCCCTCCTGGGTGCTCGGCCTCCTCCTGGGCGGCGCCGTCGCCAACCTCCTCGACCGCCTCGGTGACGGGCGCGTGACCGACTTTATCGATTTGGGTCTCGGCGCGTACCGCTGGGCCACCTTCAACCTCGCCGATGTCTTCATCGTGTTCGGCGTCGGCATGATCCTTCTGACCTCGTACCGCCATTCTGCCGAGGAGGCTCCCGAGGACGTCCCTGCGATCTCCACACCTGACTGAATCTCTATATTCTGAGTAACTGGACGACAATGGGAACGACAAGAACCACTGAAACGCCCCGTCGCGAGATGCCGAGTCCGCCCAGCCCCTGGCGCAACCCGAAGGTGCTGACTTCGCTCGCCGCGGGGTTCCTCCTGCTCGTAGGCTGGCTGCTCTCCTTTACCGGCACCCCCTACGCCACGGGTGCCGGGCTCTACGTCGCCTCGCTCCTTCTGGGCGGTTACTACTTCGGCCGGGAGGCGCTGGAAGAACTCGTTTTCGAACGTGAGATCGGCATTGAACTGCTCATGACGGTGGCGGCTGTTGTGGCAGCCCTCATGGGCCAGCTCGCTGAGGGCGCCATGCTTGCGTTTCTCTACTCAATCTCGGAGGCGGCCGAGGGCTACACCGAGCAGAAGACGCGCTCGGCCATAAAGGCGCTGATGGACCTAGCGCCGAAGACCGCGCTCGTCCGGCGTGACGGGCGCGAGGTTGAGATCCCGGCCGAGGAGGTCGCTGTCGGCGATGTCTTCATTGTCAAGCCGGGCGGGTCGATGCCCACCGATGGGCGCGTCGTAGCAGGCCGATCGAGCGTCAACGAGGCGCCGGTTACCGGCGAGAGCGTACCGGTGGAAAAAGAAGAAGGCGCGCAGGTCTACGCCGGCTCCATCAACGAAACCGGAGCGCTCGAAGTGGAGGCGACGAAGGCGTTTGCCGATAACACGATCTCGCGCATCATCCAGATGGTCGAGGAGGCGCAGGAGCGAAAGGGAAAGAGCCACCGGTTCATTGAGCGGTTCGGGCGCTGGTACAGTCCTTCCGTACTCGCCCTCGGCGTTGCCATTGCTCTCCTTCCTCCGCTTTTCTTCGGGGTCGCCTGGTCTGACTGGGTCTTGCGCGCGACGGTCTTCATCGTAGCGGCAGCGCCGTGTGCCCTCGTCATCTCGATTCCTATCACACTGGTAGCCACGCTTGGGCGGGCGGCCCGGCAAGGTGTGCTCATCAAGGGGGGCGTATACGTGGAGGAGCTGGCAAAAGTAAAGACGGTGGCCCTCGACAAGACCGGAACGCTCACGCGGGGTGAACCGGAAGTGACGGACGTGATCGTCGCTCGGGCCGGTGAGGACGGGCCGGGTGCCAAAGCCGAAAAGATCTCGCTTGAGGCTACGGAGCAGGCGCTCGTGGCCCAGGCGGCCGGCATCGAGCGGTGGAGCGAGCATCCGCTGGCGCGGGCCATCGTTCGCCACGCCGAGGGCCGCGGCATCACCCCCTCGGAGGCGGAGGCGTTCGAGTCGCTCACCGGCGCCGGGGCCTCGGCGCAGGTAGACGGAAGGGCCGTCTACGTAGGGAGCCCTTCGCTCTTTACCGATCGGCTGGACGTTCGACTCGATTCGGTCGAGGCCGACGTGGCTCGCCTGCAGAATGACGGCAAGACAGTTGTGGTCGTCGGCACGGAAAAGGAGGTCCACGGCCTCATTGCCATCCGTGACAACGTGCGAGCGAGCGCGCCCAAGGTGATCGAGGCGCTGCACGCGCGCGGCGTTCGCGTGGCCATGCTTACGGGCGACAACCGCCGCACGGCCGAGGCCATCGCCCGCGAGCTTGACATCGATGAGGTGTACGCCGAGCTGAAGCCGGACGAGAAGGTCGCGCAGGTGCGGCGTCTCGACGAGCGCTACGGCCACGTGGCCATGGTGGGCGACGGGGTCAACGACGCGCCGGCGTTGGCCGAGGCAACGGTCGGCATCGCGATGGGCGCAGCGGGCACGGATGTGGCGATGGAGACGGCCGACGTGGTGCTCATGGCCGACGATCTCGATAAGTTCGTCTACGCGCTGGAACTGGGGCAGAAGAATCGCCGTGTGGTCCGGCAAAACCTGGCGCTCTCGGCGCTTGTGATCGGCGTGCTTGTCGTTGGGGCCGTGACGGGCTCGTTCACGCTGCCGATCGCGGTGATCGGCCATGAGATCAGCGAATTCGTCGTAGTCGGGAGCGGCCTGCGCATGCTTCGCGCCTAAACTAAAAAGGTGCCCGGAGAGAGCGAGCAGCAATCGCGCCCTCGTGAAGTAAATGCCGACCGGACAATCGACCGGATCCAGAAAACCGAACGTCGGGGCGTTCGTCCCCTCATGGAGATTCGAGCGGATCAGTAGACAGGGCCTTCACCGTCGTACGCGCGCGGAGAGGAGGATCTGGACACCGGAAGTTCTGAGCTCTCCCAAAGAATGAAGATTTTGAGCCGGGTATATGGAAATATGTGCCCGGCGGGCGCTCCCCCCGAAGGAATCGAGGCAAACACCTTACGGTGCATCTAAAATCTGTCTGGTTCTCCTCCAGTCCACCCGATTCGCGGAACGGTCCCCTGTGTCTCCATTCTTGTGTTGCGTATGTTCGAACGGTAGACGTTGAATTATTAGCCTAAGAAAACAATTTTTTGAGTCCTGGGTACACTTGCGCAGTACGTCCCCTTTTCGCCAGGTGAAACGGTGTTATGCGCAAGCTTCTCGATCGCTGGTTCTTCTCCTCCGTCTCCCGCCGCGACTGGCTTCGCGCGAGCATAGCAAGCGTTGCTGGTCTCGCCGGAGCCGGCTCCCTCTCCGCCTCCGTTTCGGAATCGCCGCCTCAGGAGGAGAACGAGGCGTATGACTCGGCACCTGCAGGTCCGAGCCGAATGCACGGTCAGATGCGCACGGTCGGCTCCGTGGACCCGGCGCGCAACGGCTTCGACCCGATGGCGATGCTCACCGACTTCGACTACGGCGAGACGAGCACGATGGACGACGGGCAGACGCTCCGCGAGTACCGGGTCGTCGCCACGGACAAGGAGATCGAGATCGCGCCGGGCATGACGTTTCCGGCCTGGACGTACGACAATCGCGTGCCGGGGCCCACGTTTCGATGTGTGGAGGGCGACCGCATCCGGATCGAGTTCGTCAACGCTGGCAGCCATCCCCACACCATCCACTTCCATGGCATCCACTCGGCAAAGATGGACGGGGTGCCAAACATCGGGGACGGCATGATCGACCCAGGGGACCGCACCGTCTACGAGTTCGACGCCGAGCCCTTTGGCTGCCACCTCTACCACTGCCACTCCACGCCCCTCAAGCGCCACATCCACAAGGGCCTCTACGGCGCGTTCATTATCGACCCGGACCCGGCCAACTACGAGGGCGAAAAACGGGAGGCGGCGAAGGCCCGCAACCATCAGTATCCCGAGTGCGGCGAGGTGAGCGAGATGGTGATGGTGATGAACGGATTCGACACCAACTTCGACGGCGACAACGAGATTTACGCCGCCAACACGGTGGCCTTCGAGTTTGCCAACCGCCCCATTCCCGTCAAGCCCGACCAGTTGCAGCGCGTGTATCTGGTAAACGCGACCGAGTTCGACCCCATCAACTCGTTCCACCTCCACGCCAACTTCTTCGACTACTACGACCACGGCACGTCGCTGGTACCGGACCGCGAGACCATCGACACGGTGATGCAATGCCAGGCCCAGCGGGGCATTCTGGAGTTTTCGTTCGAGGACTTCGAGCCCGGGCAGTACATGTTCCACGCCCACCAGAGCGAGTTTGCCGAGCTGGGCTGGATGGGATTCTTCGACGTTCGCGAGGACGCCCCGCCGCTGGAGGAAATGGGCGCCGACCTCCCGGCGTAACCCTCCGTTTCACTGTCTCGTTTTTTGCATCAAGTTCCTGCTCTCCGATGCGCGTTCTGAAAAACGCTTCGACGTCGACGCTGTGGCTCTGGGGATCTCTGCCCCTCGTGCTGGCCGCCATCGCGCTCGCTGCCTTCCTTTACCTTGACCCAATGGAGGCACTCACCGGCAACCAGCCGCCCGTCCAGAACCTCTCAATCGAGCGCGTGGAACTCACGGACGACGGCTTTACCGTTGACGTGGTGAACGCTGCGCCGGAGCCGGTAACGATCTCGCAGGTGCAGGTCGACGAGGCATACTGGACGTTCGACGTAGAACCGGACTCGACGCTTCCTCGCCTCGGTGAAGCAACCGTCCACATTCCCTACCCCTGGGTGCACGGCGAACTGCACGAGATTCGGCTCCTGACCGACGTGGGCATGACGTTCTCGCACACGGTGGAGGTGGCCACGAAAACGCCCCAGCCCACGCCGACGCGGTGGGGCCTCTTCGCCCTCCTTGGGGCGTTCATCGGCGTGATTCCTGTCGGACTGGGCCTCATGTGGTTTCCCGTGCTCCAAAACCTGAGCGAGCAGGTGATGAACTTCGTCCTCGCCCTCACGATGGGCCTCCTCCTCTTCCTCTTCGTGGACACGCTGTTGGAGGGCATCGAGATTGCCGAGCACGTGCCGGACGTCTTCCAGGCCCTGCCGCTTGTTTTCCTCGTCGGCCTCATGAGCTATCTGATCCTGACCGCTGCGGGCCGCTGGGGCGGCGCGGCCGACCGGTCGACCCTAGACGGACGCCGGTGGATTGCCACAGCCATTGCGCTTGGCATTGGATTGCACAACCTCGGGGAAGGCATGGCGGTGGGGGCAGCCATCGCGGCAGGTGAAGCGGCCCTTGGCAGCTTTCTCGTTGTGGGCTTTGTGCTGCACAACCTCACGGAAGGCATCGGTATTGGGGCGCCGATGGCAGAGGACGATCCCGGCTGGGGCCGACTGGCATGGCTAACCGTGCTTGGGGGCGGACCTGCGATCCTCGGGACGTGGATGGGTGGCTTTCACTACTCGCCCTTCTGGGCTGTGCTGTTCTTTGCCGTGGGTGCGGGCGCCATCCTGCAGGTGATTGTGGAGGTGGGCCGCCTGCTGGTTGAGCGTGCGGGCGATGATACTACGATAGCAACCTCCTGGGTCAACCTCGGCGGCGTCACGACTGGCCTCGTCATCATGTACGCTACGGCGCTGTTTGTGTAACGAATCCGGGTCTCTCACCAGACCTAGGGAGCGCCTTCGATCTCTGACGGCCAAACGGCTGAGACGACTTTGGAGAAACTCCGATGCGTAGAAGACGCCATTGCGGTGCACGTCGGTCCTGACTGCCACATTCAGGTCGAATCCGACCGGGAGCGCGTCTAGGAGGCGGAACTAAAAGGCGTCCTTGTCCTCATGTCCATTCGGACAGAGCAGTAGGCGAAACCTACACCCGCTGGGCTCGGCCCAGAATACCGGACTTGAAACACACATAGCTTCGCGAAGTCTAATAAATGAACACATGCTCATACGTTCAGAAGTAAGACAATGACACCCGTCGAGTTCGTGTTCTGGGGCACGATGACTACAGTGGTCCTGCTGGATCTGAGTCTCCTCGCGACGCTGCTGAGGCCGCGGCTGGGTTTCTGGCCCCCGCCGGGTCGGGACACGTGGCAGTACCGGCTCACCTGGGCGCTTTTCAGCGGGACCTGCGCCGGCTTCCTCGTCGTGGGAGGGCTTGATGCCGGGAGCCTCGGGGTGAACCACTGGCTGGGCGAGGCGGGCACGCTCATCATCGGCAGCACGCTGTTTATGGGGGGCACGACGATCGCGAGCTACGCGATGGGCTACCTCGGGCTGCGGGGCTGCTTGGGACTGGAGGCAGAATTGGTTACGGAGGGCCCGTTCGCCGTGAGCCGCAATCCCGGCTACGTCGGCGACCTCATTCTCATGGCCGGGTACGTGATCCTCTCCGATTCGCGCCTCGCAGGCATTGTGGCCGCGGGAGCAGCACTCTGGTTTCTGGTGGCGCCGCTCGCTGAGGAGCCGTGGCTCGAAAAGCAGTACGGGAAGGACTACCGCCGGTACAAGAAACAGCATCCCCGCTTCCTCGGCTGGTCGTCGTTCGGGGTGCCTGCACACGAGGGGGCTTGAGATTTTACATGTTATGATCGTCCATCCTGAACGCTCATTGATTCGATATGGCCGACCGCATTCAACTTGACCTTCCGATTCTGCTCCCCAATGTGCCGAGCGCCAAGGACGCCTGCGTCGATCGCCTCACGAGCAGCCTGCAGGAGCGCGACGGCGTGGGTCGGGCGCACGTGAGGGCGTCGACGAACGGCGAGCCGGACGCGCTCTGTATCCACTACGATCCCGACGTGGTGTCCCTGCCCCGCATCCGGCAGATGGCCAAAAGCCTCGGCACCGAACTCACGGACCACTACGGGCATCTCTCCTGGAGCGTCCAGGGCATCAAGCATCCTCGCCGCGCCCGCACGATTGCCAAGCGTCTGCGCCAGCTTGATGGAGTCGTGGAGGCGGAAGCGAGCGCATCCGAGCGGATTCGGGTCGAGTACGACCGCTCGGCAACCGACGAGGACGCGATCCGGGACGTTCTGCGCTCGATGGGCGTCCGCGTTCAGGAGGGGGTTCTTGAGGCACACGAACTGGACGAAGAACCGGGCGAAGATGTCCACGAAGGGCAGGGCCACGAGGAGGGGCAGAACCACAAGGTGGTTCACGACCACGGCGGCATTTTCGGGGAGAAGACGGAGCTCATCTTTGCGATCATAGCGGGGGTGTGCGTGACCGCTGGGTTCGGGCTCTCGTTCGTTGGAGGTGTGTCCGCGTGGGTGCCGTGGGGCCTCTACGTTGGAGGGTACGTCTTCGGCGGGTACTACACGGTGCGAGAGGCCATCGACACGCTCCGCGTCGGCGACTTCGAGGTCGATTTCCTGATGCTGGTGGCCGCGGCGGGAGCGGCGGCGCTCGGGAAGTGGCTGGAGGGGGCGTTTCTGCTTTTCCTCTTTTCTCTGGGTCATGCACTGGAGCACTACGCGATGGGCCGGGCCCGCCGGGCCATCGAATCGCTGGCCGAACTGGCGCCCGACACCGCGCTCGTTCGGCGCGACGGCACCGAAAAAGAGATCTCTGTGGACGACCTGCGGGTCGGCGATACCGTGATCGTGAAGCCCAACGAGCGCATTCCCGCCGACGGATTCGTGATCGACGGTGAGAGTGCCGTCAACCAGGCGCCCGTGACCGGCGAGAGCGTGCCCGTTGACAAGACGCCGGTCGGCGAGCCGGACGCCGTGGGCGACCCGACCGACCTGGGGGCCGCACACCGCGTGTATGCCGGCACCATCAACGGCAGCGGGGCGCTGACGGTGCGCGTGACGAAGCGGGCCGATGAAACGACAATCTCCCGCGTGGTGCAAATGGTGACGGAGGCGGAAGCCGAGAAGTCGCCGACCGAACGCTTCACCGATCGATTCGAGCGGATCTTCGTGCCGTCCGTCCTCGCCCTTGTTGTGCTCCTGCTTTTTGCCTGGGTCCCCCTGGGCGAACCGTTTGCCGACAGCTTCTACCGCGCGATGGCCGTGCTCGTGGCGGCCAGCCCGTGCGCCCTCGCCATCGCCACGCCGAGCGCCGTCCTCAGCGGGGTGGCGCGGGCCGGGCAGGGCGGCGTGCTCGTGAAGGGCGGTGGGCCGCTCGAACGGCTGGGCCGCCTCGGCGCCCTGGCCTTCGACAAAACGGGCACGCTCACGGAAGGAAAGCCACGGGTCACAGACGTGCGTCCCTACAACGGTACCTTAGAGGAAGAACTCCTCCGCGTCGCCGTTGCTACCGAACAGCTCAGCGATCATCCGCTGGCGGAGGCGGTCGTTCGATACGGCCAAGAGCATCTCGACGGCCGTCCGCTTCGGGCCGCCACGGATTTGGAGAGCATCACGGGCCGAGGCATTCGAGCGTCTTTCGGGGGAGTCCCTGTACACGTCGGTAAGGACACGCTTTTCGAGGAGATCGCCGGGCCTCCTCTTCCCGAGGCCCTCCGGGAAACGGTCGAATCCCTGGAGTCAGAGGGACGGACGACCATGATCGTTCGAAAAGGAGAGACCTATCTCGGCGTGATTGGTCTGGCCGACACGCCCCGCCAGGGCGCTGCGGCCGTGATCGACCGGCTGCGCCGCGTTGGGATCCGGCGAATGGTCATGATCTCCGGAGACAACCAGCGGGTTGTCGACGCGGTGGCGAAAGAATTGGGCATCGACGAGGCGCGCGGGGACCTCCTCCCCGACGACAAGGTTGAGACGATCCAGCGCCTCAACAGGGAGCACGACGTAGCGATGGTGGGCGACGGCGTGAACGACGCCCCGGCGATGGCCAACGCGACCGTGGGGATCGCGATGGGGGCTGCCGGCTCGGACGTGGCGCTGGAGACGGCCGACGTGGCTCTCATGGCCGACGATCTCGGGCACCTCCCCTTTGCCGTTGGCCTCTCTCGGCAGACGAGCCGCATCATTCGGCAGAACCTGTGGCTAGCGCTCGGCATGGTCGCCTTTCTCGTGCCGGCCACGATTTTTGGGCTCCAGATCGGGCCCGCCGTCGTCCTGCACGAGGGCTCGACGCTCCTGGTTGTGGGCAATGCTCTGCGTCTGCTCAAGTACTCAACCTGACACGTTCCACGAAATGGCAAAGGGAACTGGAAGAATGTCCTGCGATAGGGGAGAGGCAGCGTCATCCGCCGCCTTTTTACAGTCTCTTCCGTGCTATGTCCAGCGACGCTGCAGCCAAGGAAACCACCGAAGAATCTGAGCCCGACTGCGGATCCGGTTCTTCTCTGGAGGAGGCACTCCCCAGTGAGGAGGTCACGTCCAGCAGCGTTCGTTTACTTAAAGGATTTGCGGATGGCACCCGCCTGCGGATTCTTTGTCTTCTTCGTGGACGAGAGCTCTGCGTTCACGATGTGGTGGAGGCACTGGGAATGAGTCAGTCAGCCGTGAGTCACCAACTCAGGGTGCTTCGTGACTCCCGTCTCGTTATCCACAGACGCGAGGGGCGGCACGTCTACTACCGCCTTGCCGATAGCCATGTCCGCGAGATGCTGGAGAACGCTCTAACCCATAGTGCGGAATCTGAGGTCGGGTAAGCCTCTTTGAGGTACGGTTGTGATTGACCCCGCTCAGGTAGGAGGCACTTTCTCAGTGGTGGCTTATTCTTTGTATCAAAATCTGTCCTACTGAAACGATTCGCTAGGTCGCTTCGAAAGCGGGAATATCCCCGCGACTGTCGTTTCAGAACTTGTCTCTGAACCGTCTGTCTCTGAACCCGATCGGCCGTCCAGGTTCTGAGACCCCACCGAATTCAAGGAACTAGGTGTCGCTCCACGACTAAACCTCTATGTTGAATAAGTACTCGTAAACACAAAGGTTGACCTTGTGGCCTTCCCGCTTCCGGACTTCACCGACGAGGGTCTCCTTCCACCTGGCGACTACGAGGTCACGTTCGAGGAGTTGAGGGCATCGACTCTGGTCGAGGGACCCGGCTCGGGTTCCGTCTGGGGAGAGAATTGGGACGCCGAGTGGCGCGAATACCTCACCCGCCGGGCGGAAACGATGTGCAATCAGCTCTGGTCGGTCGGCATCGAGGAGGTCTATCTCGACGGGTCGTTTACCGAAGCGAAGGCCCATCCGAACGACATCGATGGATACTTCGAGTCCGATGCCGAGCGGGTCGCGACCGGCCAGCTCCAGAGGGAGCTCAACAAGATCGACCCGAAAAAGTGCTGGACCTGGGACCCTGAGGAACGACGTGCCTACCGTGGGTACGCTAAGAAACAACTTCCGATGTGGCATGCCTACCGGGTCGAACTCTACCCGCACTACAACCAGTTCACCGGCATTACCGACGATCAGGGACACCCTCTCACGTTCCCGGCCGCTTTTCGCAAGCGGCGCCGGGACGACGAGCCGAAAGGCATCGTCAAAGTAGTGCCCGAATAGGAGGGAGACCTGAAAAACTGACCGCTCACAGACCACTGGCCACGACGCCATGATCCGGACTGAGACCGAGTACAAAAACGCCCAGGAGCGCCTTGAGCAAGAGAAGGAAACCCTTCAGCGCCAGCGGGAGCAGCTCGAAGAGATGGACCTTTCGGAGGAAGAAGTCGAACGGGCGCTCGGGCCGCTGATTTCGTTTCGGGATCAGCTGAGGGAAGAAATTGAAACCTACGAGCGGATGCGTCGAGGAGACCTTTCGGCGCTGCATGACCTTCGAAGCATCGGCCGGTGGCTCATCGGCGCCCGGATTGCAAAAGGCTGGTCTCTAAGCGACCTAGCCGACGCTCTCGATGTGTCAGTTCAGCAGGTCTCTCGGGACGAAAACAACGAGTACCAAGGGATCTCCACTGAGCGGGCTCAACGCATTCTCGATGCGCTGGGCGTCCGGTTCCGGTTGGAGGTCGAGGAGCCGATCACGGAGGATGAAAACGATTCAGAAACGGTTCCTGCGTAGCGAAAGGGAAAGGCTGAGAGAAGAAAATTGAAGAGGCCTGCCGGGGTGTAATAAAAGGGCGCACGAAATTCCTCGCCTCAGCGCCAGCAGAGGCCAGTTTTGCACCTCATCACAAACCGGTCGGTTTTTAGAACTGCTCTTCAGCGTGCAAAGGCATAATCACTTTGTACCGTAAATCACAGAGTGAAGAATCTCCCCCTCCTGGGCGGATCATCAATCGCGCCCTAGTGAGTCAAGTGTCACTGATCTGAGTATCGAAATGGTCGAGACTTAGACATCCGTTCGTTACCCCTTTCTTCTCAGGGAAGGACGCTTAGTCACGATTGTATATGTTGAAAATATGTGTGGTGATTTGTAACATGAAAGATGCGAGTTCCAGAAACTAGTCGAACTTTTTCATTAGGAGCTGAGATGCATAACCATGGGTATCGAAATAGAGGGTCTCGACGACGCTATGGAGCAATTGAACGAAATGAAAGAACGAGCGGAGGAGCTGGAAGGAGAACATGAGGTTCCCTTCAATGAGCTCTACAGCCGCTCATTCATGGAGGACTACAGCCGATACTCCAGCTTCGACGCTATGCTGGAGGATGGTGGATTCGAGGTTGATACCCAAGAGGACTTCGAGCAAATACCGGAGGAAGAGTTGGACAGTCACATCCGGAATAATACCTCTTTCGAGAGCTGGGAGGAGATGCAGGAAACGGCCGTTCAGGAGTGGACGGCTAAGAAGATGGGCTGGGACTGAATAGATACCGCTACGCGAACTGATTCCTTCATTCATTACGGAGTGAAGGAACTAATCGCCCGAAGCAGCAAGCCTGCCTGAATATAGGAGTTATGCTACTCGATCTGCCAGGTCAGCGGTGAACGCCTACCTGGCTCTTCCTCTATTTCACTACTTTCCACTGGACATGCCGCTCCGTGCGACCTTCGTTGGAATCAACGTCTATTCAGACGCCAAGATTGCTGATCTGACAGGTGCTGGTCCTGATGCAACAGCGATGGCGACGCTGTTTCAGGATTCTGTTCCTCAAGCTAGTGTCACCCAACTTAGGGACGAACAAGCGACAGCCGAATCTATCAGAGATGCACTGAATCATACGATTGGGCAAGCCGGCCCTGAGGACACCGCGCTTTTTTTCTTCGCTGGACACGGTTCGCCTTCCCACCATCTCGTCCCCAGCGATGCAGAAAAGCATCGACTTTCTGATACGGCAATCCCGATGAGTGAGCTCTCAGAGCGCCTCAATGCCTCTGAGGCAAAGGCAGCTGTCATCATTCTCGACTGCTGCTTCAGCGGCGCTGCTCCAGCACGCGTTCTTGAAGATGCTCCGGTAGCCCGGGATACTCCTGAGACTATCCAAGACCTCAAAGGTGCAGGCCGCGTGATTATTGCTGCCTCTCGCGACAGCGAACCTGCATATGAGGTTGAGAGGAACGGCCTTCTGACCAAAGGCCTGATGCGGAAACTCCGGTCCAGTGAGGAAACTGTCGAGGTCGGAGACCTCATGGAAGAGGTTTCAGGTTTTGTCCAAGCGGAAGCCGAACGTATCGGCCGATCGCAAACACCCGTCTGGTTCTCATTTATCGAGGGCCACCTTTCACTTCCCGCTCTCCAGCCAGGGCCGAACTACGCGGACGCTTTCCCAGAAACCTCTGGGATTCAAGTCAGTCCGGCCATCGGGGAACTAAGCGCGTTCGGGATACCGGAGGAAGTGGTATCCGAATGGGCTGATCGGTTCCCCAATGGTTTGAATGACCTACAACTGAAGGCCGTCAACGACCACCGGGTTCTCGACGGCAAATCGCTTCTCACCGTCGCACCAACTAGTGCTGGAAAGACCTTTATTGGCGAAATGGCCGGAGCCAGCTGTCGCCGAAGGTCGCAAAGTGGTGTTTCTTCTTCCTTACCGAGCGCTCACCAACGAAAAGTATGAGGACTTCCAAGCCTTCTATGGCGATCGCCTGAACATGCGGGTCATCAGATGTACGGGTGACTACACTGACGACACCTCCCGGTTCGTACGTGGGAAGTACGACTTCGCCTTCTTGACATATGAGATGTTTTTGGGACTCAGTGTCAACGCTTCGGCCAGTCTCCATAGGATCGGTCTAGTCGTCGTCGATGAGGCCCAGTTCATCACTGATGCGTCTCGTGGCATTTCCGTCGAGCTGATGTTGACGAATCTCCTAGCCGCTCGCGAGAAAGGAGTCAATCCGCAAATTCTTGCTCTCTCGGCAGTTATTGGGGATGAAAACCATTTTGATGACTGGCTCGGCTGTGACACTCTGATGACTCGCGAGCGCCCAGTTCCCCTCCTTGAGGGAGTCCTTGACCGGTCGGGTACGTTTCAATTTATTGACGGCGACGGCAATGAGCAGACGACCCAGCTTCTTCCTCCTCATGCCATTCGGCAGCGCAAGAAGAAGAAAAGCTCTCAGGATGTCATTGTCCCGCTGGCCCGGAAGTTGGTAAGCGACGCGGAGAAACTTCTGATATTTCGCAATGCTAAGGGCAAAGCAGCCGGATGTGCCAACTATCTGGCCAATGAACTAGGTCTGCCTGCCGCTACTGACGTGATCGAGCAGCTTCCCGGTCGTGATCCATCTTCTACGAGTGAACGCTTAAGGGAAGCACTTCAAGGTGGTACGGCTGTTCACAACGCGAATCTTTCGCGCGAGGAGCGCTCAACAATCGAGCAAGCTTTTCGCCAGCTAGACGGTAATGTCCACGTTCTAGCAGCGACGACGACTGTCGCTGCTGGTGTGAATACACCCGCCTCCACCGTCATCCTCGCTGAGCATGCCTTCTATACCGACAATGGAACTCAGGACTTCTCGGTCGCCGAATACAAAAACATGGCTGGTCGCGCTGGTCGGCTCGGCATTGAGGAACAGGGGCGAAGTATTCTCCTAGCCTCTGGCGGGGTCGAGCGAAAGCGCCTCTTTGAGCAATACGTTCGGGCAGACCCCGAGCCAATTCAGTCGTCCTTCGACGCAGAAGATCTCCCAACATGGATTCTTCGACTACTTGCTCAGGTGGAACGCGTACCAGAGGATGAAGTCGTTCGTCTCCTAGCCAGCACGTACGGCGGATACTTGAGGCGCCGGACGGATCCGGAGTGGCATGAGACGATGAAGAAGCGACTGCAGGAACTCCTGGAGCGGATGCGGGACCTTGATCTTTTGGAGGAGCAGGCTGGGAAGATCAAACTTACGCTTCTCGGCCAAGCCTGCGGAGAGTCGACTCTGCCCTTCGGCGAAGCAATGAAACTGGTTGAGGTTCTCAGAGAAGTATCTGGAGGCCGTTCTATAGATGAGATTACTGCCAAACGTCTGATGGCACTCCTGCAGATGCTTTCTGAATCGGAGGCGGGATATACCCCCTTATTCAAAAGAGGGGGGAGCCGTAAGGAATCGGCCTGGCAGCGGGACGTGACTAACTATTACGGTCAGGACGTAACCAGGGCCCTCCAGAAGAGAGCTAAAGACAAGTACGAGTATTGGGCCCGATGTAAACGAGCTGCTATCCTCTGGGAATGGATCGAGGGCGTACCAACCCGCAAGATTGAGGACAAGTATACAATTAATCCATATAGTGGAGATATCGGGGCCGGTGAAATTCGACGATTTGCTGATAGTACGCGCTTCAACCTGCAATCCGCGTTCGACATTGCGAACCTTCTTCTACTCGGGAAAGGACCCAACGAGGAACAGGTTGATCAACTCGTGAAGCGCCTCGAAGTAGGACTACCTGAAAGCGCACTTGGACTTCTCAATCTTCCGGTACGATTGACTCGTGGGGAGTATCTAGAGCTACACTCAGCTGGCTACACAGAGGCGGAAGAAGTGTTGAACACGTCGCCAGAAGAGTTGAGGAACCACATTAATTTTGCAAACTGGCCGGTCTTACAGCAAACCATCTTCAGCGAGGAATGAATGCTCGTCTCATCCTTTAAAGAGACCACTGCTACAGCTTTGTCACAACCCAATCCCCTCGGCGGGATTATCCTGAAAAGTCCCCGCTTCCTCGACGTACTCGTTGAACGTCTCCCAGCTCTCGTGACCGGAGTGCTCCTTGACGCGCCGTTCGGCTTTGCCCGCGCGAATCGCCTGCGTGATAAAGCCCGCGCGTAGGGAGTGGGCGGAGTAGGCCTCCGGATCCAGACCCGCGCTCTCGGCGTGGCGTTTTAGAACCGTCGAGACGTACTGGGCCGTCATTGCCGACTCGCCGATCGACTCCCCGCGGTAGAAGCGGCGGAAGATATCTCCCTTGAAGGAGCCCTCTACGTTTTGCTCTCCGGCTTGTAGCCACTGCCGGAGGGCGGTTACCGGACAGGTCTCCTTGTTGGACCCGTAGGGCAGACCCTTGACGAGGCCCTCTGCTTCCTGATCCGACTTCGAGCGGCGGACGTAGACGTTCACGCCCTCCCCCTCAATGAACTGAATGTCCTCCGTGGTAAGCGCCACCAGCTCGCTCCGGCGCAGGGCGCCGGTCCAGCCGACCAGGAGGAGCGCCCTATCACGAAGCGCCGTAAGTGTAAGGTGCCCAGTGGGCCCGCCATCCGAGCTAGAGTAGCGGGGGAGGTGCTCGATAATGGACCTCAGGTCCTCGACCATAAGGGGAGGGGCCCCATCCTTCTGGCGGGTTTTCTCCCGGACAATGCCCTTCCAAATGGTCCTCAATGGACCTTCCGCTACCGAGGCCGGCGACTCGTAGCCTTCTTCTTTGTGGAGGGAGGCGATCGCCGCTAGGCGGCGCTCTAGAGTCGACAGCCTCAAATCATCGGCGCGGGCCCCAAGGTAAAGGCCGACCGTTTTCGGGGTAGCCGGCAGCCATTCCCGATCGTATTTTTTGCACCAGTGCCGGAAGTTTTCCAGGTCGGCGGCGTAGGCCCGGATCGTGTTCTCCGCCTGGGCCTGGGCGGCAAAATCCTCCAGGCGGCCGAGGCTCTCCTGCAACTCGCGCAGGCGGGTCGGATCCTCAAGGGCTTTCGACTCGGAGGCCTCCTCAGAGCCATCATCCGGGCTCTCCCCCGCGCTGGAGCGATCTTTTCCGATTTCAGAGAGGGGAGGAGGGGCGAGCTCGCCGCCGGTCTCGGGACCACCTGGGCGTTCCGAACGGCCTGTGCTTTCCGAGCGCTTTGCAATTGGCTCTTCGTCTCCGTTCTGAGGGCCTCCAGGTGGATCCCCGGTTGGATCCCCATTTGGGGATTCAGTCTGATCGGTCATTGAGGCGTTGGGCGCTTTGATGCTTTCGTCGGGAGGCGGGACGCGGCGGTTTATCAGCCCGGGGAGTCCTCTTCGGGAGAATCCCTCTCAGGAGAGTTCTCTACAGGAGAGTCCGGATCGGGAGAGCCCTCTGTTGAGGCATCCTCGCCCGAGAAATTGGCGCGGCCGGGCAGGCGGGCCATCTCCAGGTTGGACCTGGGCCAGGGAAGGTTGCTCGACCACCGGCACCGGAGGTCCTCATCGAAGTACTCCATGCGGCCACCAGTCTGGACGGCAAGCACCGGAGCGTTGAAATGCACAAACTGCGCGCTACTCATCGCGGCACTGGTCCAGGACTCCTCTTCAATTGGCCAAACCAGCCACGCGGCCTCGTTGAGGACAACTGCAGGCCGGGCCGCCGTCTGGAGAGCGTCCAAAATTGGCTCAGGGAGATCCGATGGAGGCATTGGCAAATCGAGGCGTCATTATAATGTATAGACCGCGCCATAAGGCGTGTGGCTGCGCGCGAAGGCACGCAGGGCCCGCGTCGTGAGGCGGCCGCTTGGGATGTGCTCATCGGCCTTTCAACCACAGTCAGAGTAGGCATTATTTTGCCCGATAACAACCGATAAGTTCGACTTATCGGTCCTTATATTTTGGAGCGCAAAACGTCCAAAAATTTGGCTCATTGGTCGTCAGACCATGGACGAATAAGGCGGCATCCTGAACCTGGACGTTGGACATGGTGCGGCTGCTCTTCGGAGGCCTCAAGACTTAAACCTGCCAGCGTACGCCTCCTCTCGGTTGATGTCCCAGTTGACGCCCGCTTCCTCACACATGTTGATGAGATAGTCAATGGTGAACTTGCTAATTCGACCATTCACTAAGAGACTCACGCGGGGTTGATCTATGCCGAAGGCCTCTGCCGCTTGCGTCTGAGTGTATCCCTGCTCCTCAGTGTGGTCCATGAGGCGGTTCGCAAGGACCGACTTGACCATTAAGCTAGCGGCGCGGTGCTCGTCATCGAGGGCGTCAAAGGCGCGCTCGTATGGACCTGAAATCTCGGTTTCGTCAGGCATATCGGTTCCTCGTATATGGTCAGTGCGTAGAGTGACTGAGTTAGTCCCCCTTCAGCTGCTCGTTGAACTCCTTTGCTACGTTGTAGCGCTGTTTGATGCGGTCCTCCACATTTTGCGGCAACTCGCTGCCGCGTGGAGACTTCTTCTTGAACGCGTCCAGTACGAACACAGCCTCAGAGAGCTTCGCAACGTAGACGATCCGAAAAGTGTCGGTATCCTCGTCTATTCGGAGCTCTCGGGTGCCACTACCAAGCCCGTGCGGTTGTGTCCCGATAATTGTGTAACCGACCAGGCTAGATAGAGTAAGCCATCACGTTCTGCCAGGTTGTAAGTGAACCAGACCAACAACCAAAGCAGAAGCGCGATGGCCACCATTGAGATTACCGTAGATGACGAGAAGATCCAACAGCTGCTCCGGGACGACCGAGGCATGGCCGCCTTGCTGGAGCCGATCTTGAACCAGATTCTGCAAGCGGAGATGACTGAACACCTCAGGGCTGAACCTGGCGAGCAGACCGACGATCGGCGCGGGTACCGGAACGGAGGTTACGAGCGTCGACTGACCACGCGAGTCGGCACAATCGAACTGGAGGTCCCGCGGGACCGAGAAGGCACCTTCCAGACGGCCCTGTTTCAGCGCTATCAGCGGAGCGAGAAGGCGCTCGTCCTGACGCTGATGCAGATGGTGGTTCAGGGAGTCAGCACCGGTCGAGTCAAGGAGA
>ERZ1034569.175-NODE-175-length-23891-cov-29.819643_pt1 | contig 23891 bp, 26 predicted proteins | sample MGYA00520706_ERZ1034569 | MGnify/ENA primary metagenome ERZ1034569 (study PRJEB33760, sample SAMEA4777722) | hypersaline lake metagenome | biome: hypersaline environment; feature: brines | place: Spain | collected 2014-08 | depth 0 m ...
AGCCGGGCGGCAGAAAATATTCACGGCCCAACGGTTGAGACTAGCACATATGGAGCCACAACCAACAACGCGCAGAGAGATCCTTCGTGCGGGTGGAGCCACCGCACTCGCCGGGCTTGCCGGCTGTAGCTCGCCGCTCTCAACGTCGCCGCCAGCCGAAAACGAGGCGGCGGCCGGTGGGGCCGATAGCAACGCTGAGCCCGAAGATTACACCGAAATCTACGAGCAGACAGTTGATTCGGTCGTCCTTGTCGAAACCGACGGCCAAGGAACCGGGTTCATGTATGACGCAAGCCACGTCGTCACGAACGCCCACGTCGTCGGGGTGGCTGACCGCGCGGGCGTGCGATTCAACAACGGCGGCTGGGCTCGTGCTGATGTGGTCGGCGTCGATCAACACAGCGACCTTGCGGTGCTCTCGGTCAACGACGCACCCGACACCGCGACACCGCTACCGTTCACCGACGACCAACCCGAGATCGGCCAGAGGGTGTTAGCTATCGGCAACCCATACAACCTCGATGGGACGATGACAAGCGGCATCGTCAGCGGCGTCAATCGCTCGATACCGTCGCCGGCGGGCTTTGAGATCCCGGATGCGATCCAGACCGACGCGCCGGTCAACCCCGGCAACAGCGGTGGCCCGCTGGTCGATCTCAACGGTAACGTCGTCGCCGTTATCAACTCCGGCGGCGGCGACAACATCGGCTTCGGGATCTCGGCCGCGCTCACAGAACGTGTCGTCTCGGAGCTCATCGCAACCGGCAGCTACGAGCACTCGTATCTCGGCGTCTCCTTCGATCTGGTCTCGCCGGCCGTCGCGGCGGCAAACGATCTTGAGACCTCCCGCGGACTGCTCGTGGTTCGGACTGTCGACGGCGGCCCCGCCGACAGCGCGCTGCGGTCGAGTTCAGATGTCGAGATCGTCGACGGCCAACGGATCGCTGTCGGCGGTGATGTCATCCGGGCTATCGATGGCCAATCGCTTGCAACCGGGGAGGATCTCGGGAGCTATCTTGCACTCAACACCCGGCCGGGCGACACCGTCGAGCTCCGCATTCTGCGGGATGGCAACGAGCAAACGGTCGGCGTCGAACTCGGGGCACGCCCCACATCACGCTGACAGGACGGCTCGTCGCCGACGACAGTGGCGTTTCCACGCCATCATCGCCCCACGGCTTGCGATCAAAGCTGTATCGACCCCCAACAGGACACGGGAATCCACAGATTCATTTCCATCCCGAGAGCCATCCAAAACAATGCTTGGTGGCTTGGTGCCCGCGTCACTCCCCCTCGCTGTCGGGATGATCGTTGTGACAACCGCGATCATCTGGGTCGGCAGCGGCTGGCTGGAATCCTCCGCCGAACAGCTGTCGGCCCACTACGGGTTGCCACCGGTCGTGCAGGGATCGATTATTGTCGCTGTCGGCTCAAGCTTTCCGGAGCTTGCCAGCGTCGTCTTTACCGCCCTTGCCGGCGTTTTCGGTATGGGGGTCGGCGGGATCGTCGGCTCGGCGATCTTCAACATCCTCGTGATCCCGGCGTTGGCGGGGCTGGCGGCGACCGGCAGCCTCGAAACAAACCGCGAGATCGTTTACAAGGAGGCCCAGTTTTACATGATCGCGGTTTCGGCGTTGGTAATCACCTTCGCGCTTGGCGTGATCTACATTCCAGCCCCCGAAACGCCGCCGCTTTTCGGTGAGATCACCCGACCGCTGGCGATGCTGCCGCTGTTGCTCTACGGGCTGTATCTCTTCATTCAGTGGCAGGATGTCAGTGAGTACACCGGTGAGATCGAGCGTAGCGATGCGGTCGGCCGGCAGTGGGCGACCCTTGCGGGAGGGCTCCTGTTGATTCTGGTTGGGGTCGAGCAGCTGGTGAGTGCGGTCGAATATCTCACCCACAGCTTCGGGATTCCGGAGTTTCTCGCCGGCGTGACGATCATCGCCGCGGTAACGAGCCTGCCCGATACGCTTGTCAGCGTGCGGGCCGCCCGCGAGGGACGAGGGCTGACCAGCCTCGGCAACGTCTTGGGCTCGAATACCTTCGATCTCCTGGTGGCGATCCCGATCGGCGTGTTGCTTATCGGTACCGTCTCGATCAACTTCGCGGTCGCGGTGCCGATGTTCGGCGTGCTCACGCTGGCGACGGTGTTGTTGTTTACCTTCCTCCGTACCGATCTCTCATTGACGACACCGGAGTCCTACGCGCTGCTTGTCGCCTACGGCCTTTTTGTCGCGTGGGTGATCGCCGAAACCGTCGGCGTGACAAACCTTGTTGCGGCGACCTGAGAGAGCTGAGAGCACCGAGCTGTCACGGGCGGCCAGCGTGCTGACGGCGATTGTGTCCACCGGCTCGGCGCATCGAAAGTCATAATCAGGCGACACTCCTATCGGTGTTGATGAGTCACCAGTTGCCGGATGTGCAGGCCAGCCAGCCGGATGTCGCTGTCGGCCTCAGTCAGGTCGGCGTCACCGGCGTCGAAAAACTCGTGAAGCTCGCACGAAAGGAGAAACGACCGATCGTGTTGATGGCGGAGTTCGAGGTTTTCGTCGATCTCCCGGGCGGCCGGAAAGGGATCGATATGAGCCGTAATATGGAGGTTATCGACGAGATCTTAGAGGAGACAACCGAGGCCGAAGCCTACCGCGTTGAGGATGTTTGCGGGGAGGCTGCCGAACGACTGCTATCGAAACACGACTACACCTCCACGGCAAGCGTCGAGATGACCGCCGACCTTGTGACAAAAGAGGAGACGCCGGCCAGCGGGAAGCCGACCCAAAACACCGCGACGATCATCGCCAGTGCGACCGCAACCGAGGAGGGTACCCACGAGGAGATCGGCGCGGAGGTAACAGGGATGACAGTCTGTCCCTGCTCGCAGGGTATGTCCGAATCGCGAGCCCGCGAGAAGCTCCAGGAGCTCGATGTCGAACGCGAGGTCGTCGACGAGTTCCTCGATCAGGTGCCACAGCCGGGCCACTCCCAGCGCGGCCACGCCACGCTGACGATCACCAGCGACGGCGACCCCGAGATTGATCTCGGCGACATTATCGATATCGCCCGCGATGCGATGAGCGCGCGGATCTACAACATGGCGAAACGGCCCGACGAGGATCATATGACCTTCGATGCCCACTCCGACGCCAAGTTCGTCGAGGACTGTGTGCGCTCGCTTGCGGAGGGCACAGTCGAGCAGTTCGACCACCTCAGCGACGAGGCGGTCGTCTACATCCGCCAGTCAAACGACGAGTCGATCCACCAACACAACGCCCACGCCGAACGTGAGGTCACGATGGGCCAGCTGCGATCGGAACTCAACGGCGACGCGGCCTAAGGGCGGCCACATTACTGCCGAGGCGGGATTTCGAGCGGTTCAGCGTTTTCCCAGCGCGGCTCAAAAACGCCCCGTACGTCGGTCGCAAACGCTTGATCTTTGAGGTCGATCATCGCAAACATCTCAGCGGGATCAAGCGGGTTCGGAACCTCCAGACAAACCTCTGTGTTGTCGATCAGATTGAACGTCCCCTCGACGGTGTCGCGGGTTCGAACCGCGTAGTTGTCGTACTCTGTCAACCGATCGTCGTAGGCCTCGATAACCGCGGCTGGAAGCTCAGCGACAACGGTTGGTGTGATAAGTAAGTAAACATCAACACCGCGTTGTAAGGCGGTTTCAAGCGCGTCAACAACACGACTGCTCGCACTTTGGAGGTCAAGGCCGGCCGCCGGCGAGCCGGCGACCATGATCAACTCGTTGTCGGCCGCATTGAGCCGTTCGACAAGAAGTTCTAGCGTGTCCTCGGAGCCGACGGCGGCTGTCCAAAACTGGCCGTTGACCGGCGCGGCCGCATCGAGATCATCCATCAGCGTCGCGACGGTCTCGGCGTACTGGTCGGCCTGTTCGTCAAGTTCCCGCTGTTTGGCCTCCAACAGCCGATCTAAGCCGACATCGGGCTCAACAGCGACATACTTTTTCGGTCGACTAGCGGTCTGACTCCGGACGAGTCGATGGTGTTCGAGCCCGTTGAGCACGTCATAGATGCGGCCCATCGGCACCTCACTTTTTCGTGACAACTCCTTTGCGGTTGTCGGCCCGCTACGGAGGAGCGCGCGGTAGGCACGGGCCTCGTACTCAGATAAGCCAAGATCGCGGAGACTGGCCATACCATGGGTTGTTGACGGGATGATAAAAACACACCGACAGTTTATTCAAACCTGACGGTCGGCGGCTCACCCACCGAGGTAGAGCCGGCCGACCTCCTCATCGTCAAGGAGTTCATCACCGGTACCGGTAAACTTGATCTCGCCGCTGGCAAGAACGAAGCCCCGGTCGGCGACCGACAACCCCTTTTGTGCGTTCTGCTCAACGAGGAGGATCGTCGTTCCGAGGTCGTTGAGCTGTTCGATCCGTTCGAAAACGTCGTCGATAAACTTCGGTTCTAGCCCGATCGAGGGCTCATCAAGCAACATGACGTCCGGATCGATCATTAGCGCGCGGGCGAGCTCAAGCAGACGCCGCTGGCCACCCGACAGCGTTCCCGCCGTCTGTTCGCGGATATCGCCGAGGATCGGGAACTCGTCGTAGAGCTCCTCGGCGCGGGCGGCCGCCTGCTCGTCGTCATCAAAGACGTAGCCGCCCATCAGCATGTTCTCGTGGACGCTCATCCCGGGGAAGACGCTGGCGTCCTGCAGGACGTAGCTCACCCCGTCGGCAAGGTTGTCCTGTGGCGATCGGCCGGTGATCTCTTGATCGCGGAATCTGACGACCCCATCCATCACGTCAGCAAAGCCGTAGATGCTTTTCATCAGTGTCGACTTCCCCGAGCCGTTGGGGCCGATCAGACAGGCGACCTGACCGTTTTCGATGGCGATATCCACATCGTGGAGCACGGTCGTGTTGCCGTAGCCCGCGACGATGTTTTGCATCTCTAAGATCGGTTCAGCCATGGTTATTCCCTCCCAAGATACGCATCGAGAACTCGTTGATCGTTTTGAATCTCCGCGGGCGTTCCGCTGGCGATCCGTTCGCCGTGAGCCAGTACGTAGATCCGATCGGCGATCTCCATGACAAACTCCATGTTGTGCTCGATGAGGAAGATCGTCGCTTCCTCCTCGCTGTTGGCGGTTTGGATGTAGTCGATGAGGTTCTCCAACATTGACGGGTTGATACCGCCGGCCGGCTCGTCCATCAACAGCAGATCGGGTTCGGCCATCAGCTCCATAGCGAACTCAAGCAGCTTCTGTTGGCCGAAGCTGAGCCGGCCGGCCTGTGTGGTGGCCAGCCCGCCGAGGTCGACGTATTCGAGCAGTTCGGTTGTTCGCGCACGCAGCGAATCGTCGGGGCGGCGGAGAAGCCCGCTCACGTTGGCACCACCCTCCTGGGCGGCCAACAACAGATTTTTTCGAACGGTCATCCCGCCAAAGACGCGAGTCTCCTGAAACATCCGCCCGAGGCCGGCGCGGGCGATCCGATACTCCGGCCAGCGCGTCACGTCTTCACCCTGCAGGAAGACCGCTCCCTCGTCGGCGGTGAGACGCCCCGTAACGCAGTTGAACAGCGTCGACTTTCCGGCTCCGTTCGGGCCGATCAGGCCGACGATCTCGCCTTCGTTGACCGCAACGCTCACGTCGTCGACGGCGGTCAGCCCGCCGAACCGTTTTGTGATGCCATCGGTTCTGAGCACGGTCTCGGCTTCGGCCCGGGGGGTGGCTGTGGAATCACTCATCGGCTGGTACCTCCGGCTCGTCGTCGGCCTCGGCGGCAGCCATACCGCCGTACTCGTAGTACTCCATCTCGCTTGCATACTCCCGAAGCGTGCCAACGACGCCATCCGGGTAGCCGATGACGGTCACGATGACAGCGATCCCCAACAGGACAAGCTGCCAGCCGACAAAGGCCGTTTCGACGACCTCGATGACCGTATGCAGCCCGAACGCCCCGATGACCGGGCCGGCGACCGTACCGGTGCCACCCATCAACGCCATGGCGATGAGTTCGACGTTCCACGCGCCGTTGTAGGCGGTTTGGGGATTGATGAACGTGTTGAACAGTCCGTAGGCACCGCCAGCAAGCCCGGTAAACAGCGCGGCCAACACCCACGCAGCCGTCTTGTAGTAGGTCGTGTTGAACCCCATCGCCGTTGCCTTTTCTTCGTCGTCGCGGATCGCGTTCAACACGAAGCCGAAGCGGGTCTGTGAGAGGTAGTAGACAACGGCGATCTCGGCGACAAGCACGCCGAGGAAAAAGTAGTAGAACACGATCCCCGGCGGTACGTCCAGCAGGATCTTGCCGCTCGCGCCGCCCGTGATGGCAAGATTTCGGGAGACCTGTTGGGTCGCCAACAGGATGCCAAGCGTGGCGATCGCGAAGTAGTGGCCGCGGAGTCGTAACACGATGAGCCCGTTGATCAGCGCGAAGACAACGACCACGACGGCCGCACCGACGATCGCCAGCGGAAAGGCGAGAGCGGCATCCGTGACGAGAATCGCCGTCACATACGCGCCGATCCCAAAGAACGCCATGTTCCCGAAGCTCGGATAGCCGGTCTGACCGCCGACGATATCCCACGACAACGCGAGAACACCGAAGAGGAACATCTCCGAGAGAACGGTCATGTAGTATCCCTCTCGGAGCCCGAACACCGGCGGCAGCGCGCCGGCGACCGCGGCAACAGCGATGAGTGTCCATGCGTGTCGTCCGCAGAAGTCGAAGGTTCGGTCGACCTGCTCGGAGGAAAGGGCCGACCGGAGGAGTCCCCCGTCGTTTTCAGTGCTCATTGGTCAGCCTCCGTGCCAAACAGTCCCTGTGGTTTGACGACCAGTAGGACGACAAGCAGCGTGAAGCTCACCGCAAGCGTCCACTGTGAGGAGATGAGCCCTGCGGTCAGCTCCTCGACGGTGCCGAGCAACAGCCCCCCGGTGAGCGCGCCCGGGATCGAGCCGACACCACCAAACACGACGATAACGAAGCTCTTGAGCGTGTAGATCAACCCCATCTGCGGCTGGATGTTGAGGATCGTGGCGATAAACGCACCCGCGCCGCCGGCGATCGCCGAGGAGATCCCGAACGTCACCGCACGGGTGTGTGCAACATCGATTCCGACAAGCGCGGCGGCCTCGGGGTTCTGTGAAACCGCTCGGATCGCCCGGCCGGTGCGGGTGCGCTGCAAAAACACGAAGAGCAGCACTGTCAGAAGGATCGCACCGCCAAAGGCGACAAACTTCATCTTCGGGACGACAAGCCCGCCAAGTGTCATCGAGGGATCGGCAAAGGCGACCTGAATCGACCGCGGGTTGGCCGTCCACGCCTGGATCGCCAGCTGCTGGATGGCGATGCTGATCCCGAAGGTGACCAACAGCGTCAGGAAGATGTCGGTCTCGATAACCTGTGAGACAAGCGTTCGCTGAAGGACGTAACCGACAACAAACAGCACGGTGATCACGACCGGCAGCGTCGCCAGAAACAGCAGCACCGACCCTTCGGCGGTGCCGGTCGCAACGCTCAACAGCCAGTAGGCGGTGTAGCCGCCGAGCATCACCATCTCGCCGTGAGCGAGGTTGATGATGTCGACAACGCCCCAGATGAGCGCGAAGCCGACGGCGACCGCCGCAAACAACGCCCCGACCAACAGCCCGTTGACCACGAACTGTGCGATAGCCATCGCTTATCGGTCGCTCCAGTCCGGCATTGGGTAGACGGGATCGGACTGTGCGACCGCCGACGGGTAGACCGTCTGGAGCCCCGGCTCGGGCTGCCACTGTCGGATGAGCATGTTCTTGTCGATGACACCCTTCTCACCGAAGCTCACCTCGCCGTAGACCGTCGAGAACGGATCAGCATCACGGATCTCGTTGCGGACGGCGGTCGGCGTGAGTTCCTCAACCGACTGGAAGGCGTTGACGAACGTCAGGATGACCGCTTCACCGGCCGCGCTGTGGTAGTCCGGCGGGTAACCGTAATTGTCATTGATGGCCGCCACGAAGTCCTGTGTGCCGCCGTAGACCGGATCCTCGAAATCGGCGTTGATGTCCCAGGAGGTCGGCCCGTAGATGTAATCGCCGTTCCCGCCGACCTCGCCCTTGAACGACTCGTTGAGGCTGCCGACCGTCCCCATCGCGGCGTCAACGTTGACGCCTTGTGACTCCATCTGGTTGGCAAGGATGATGTTGTGCTTTTGATGGGCACACAGCAGCAACACATCGGCACCCTGATCGCGGACGCGACCGAGGTTCGTCGAGAGATCCGAGGTTCCTGAGGGGAACGTCTGGTCGACGACGAGTTCAAGATCGGTCTCCTCGATCTTGTTGCGCGCGCCCTCCGCGGTCGACTGGCTGAACGTGCCGTCTTCGGCGAGGATAGCGACCGACTCCGGGGGGGAGTCCTGTTCGAGTGCCATATCGAAGTAGCTCTTGGCGTACTTGTTTGCCGTCGGCAACAGCCCAAAGATCCACTCGTTGCCCTGATTGAAGATCTCGGGGCTCGCGCCACCGCCCTCAACCATCGGCTTCTCGTTGTCGGCGGCGACCGCACTGGCGGGCAGCGTCACCGAACTCGCATACGGGCCCAGTAGGTAGTCGATCCCCTCACGGTCGATCAACTCCTGATAGATGCTCCGCGATGTGGAGGCGTCGGTGCCGTCGTCACGAAGCACCATCTCCAGCTCATAGGTGTTGCCGTCGCCGGCCTCAACGCCGCCGTTCTCGTTGATCCGGTCGATGGTCTCCCGGTAGGCATCCTGATACAGCGTTCCAAGATCCGCGTTGTCGCCGGTCAGACTCATCGAACCGCCAAGAGTGATCGTGTCGCCGCCATCACCGCCATCGCCGCCATCACCGCCATCGCCACCGTCGCCGCTACCGCCGCCACCGGAACAGCCGGCAAGTCCGGTAATCCCGAGCGTACTTGCGCCACCCGCTACCTTCAGGAACGTCCGTCTGTTGTGATTGCTCGTCATAGATTAATTCACGAGGTGTGGCTGTCCCACACTCCAGTTGCTTGGTAGCATATATATACATATAAAGATAATGTAGAATTTGCGGCGATAGCTATCAACTCGTGTGATTTTTATTCTCAATGGAAGGACGACACAGAGCGTGAGCCTGCTGATCACACCCGTAGCGTGTGTCTTGGATTTGTGTCGTTTGACTATCAGTTAGTTGTCCGGTGCGACAACCGCGCTGACCTGCTCGGTAAGTGCTGCCGGCGTTGTTGCGGGTGAGTCCTCACTCCCACGAACGCGTGCGGCGCCTGCTGCAACGTCATCGGCGTCAGGGATCACGACGGCCTCGTGGTCGGCGATCCGGAGGGCGGCGCGGTGGAGATCCGAGCCGGCTGGATCACCAACATCAACAATCAGATCGCCGTCGGTGAGGCGGGCGGCAACGCTGCCGTAGCCCGCGACCTGGACGCCGATCCGATCCCACGCGCCGGCAAAGCCAGCAACGGCGTCGGCAGCGGCCGCGCGGTAACGATCCGTACCGGTGATCGTCGCCAGATCCAACAGGGCATCAGCAAACTCGGTGCCGGTGTCGATCGGGCGGAGCGGGCGGTCACAGAGTCCCACGCCGCTGGCCGGGCCGTCACGGAACGCACCGCCGTCGGCAAGCGAATCAAGGGCGTGGTCGGCGACCCGCGTTGCGACCGCCGTGTAGTCGTCGTCGCCAAGCACCTGTCGGGCGGTTGTCCACGCCGCGACAATGCGGGCGACATCCGCAAGCAGACCCGTCTCGCCGGCGGACTCGCCATCAGTGTAGTGGGTGACAACGCCGCTATCGGTGTCGATAAGATCGGCTTCGAGCGCTGTGAGGATTCGGTCGGCGTGCTCGCGGGCGTGGTTGTCGTCGGTGTAGGCGTAGTAGGTGAGCAGGGCATCGGCTGCGAGTGCGTTGCCGCCGGCAAAAACCGTCAGATCGGTTCGGGGGGTTGGCTGGTCGGCGCGTTCCTCGGCGTCGCTGCCGTAGTAGCTCGCACCCTGTCCGGGCCCTTGGCTGCCGCCGACGGCGACCCCCGTCCACAGCGTCTCGGTGAGATAGTCGATGGTGTTGGCGGCGGGCTCGCGGTAAGCGTCCTCGCCGGTGTACAGATAGCCGTTGGCAAACGCGCGGACGAGCGCGGCGTTGGTCTCAAGGACTTTTTCGTGGCGGACGCCCGACCAATCGCGCTCGGTGGCGAACCGAAAGAAGCCGCCGTCGACGGGGTCATAGAGGTGTTGGGCGATAGCATCGAGGGTCTGGCGGGCCTGCTGCGGTTCGCGTTTGAGGGCAAACTCGATGGTTCGGGGCAGCGGGAATTTGGCGTCCGTTCCCCAGCCGCCGTGGGCGGGGTCAAACTGCTCGGTTAGTTGGCCGGCGATATGTTCCTCGATCCGGCCGTCAAGATCGCCTGCCGGCGTCGGCTCGTCGGCCAGCGCGCGGGGGACGCGGCCGGCGTCGGCCCCTTTTTGATCCCACACCTGCCGAATGCGGTCGACGATATCCCGCATCCCGTCGGGGCCGAGATAGCCCGCACCCGTCAGGAGCTCGCCCGTTGGCGTGAGAAACGCCGTCGTCGGAAAGCCGCCCATCGCGTAGCGTTCCCGCACGCGTGGGTTGCGATCGACATCAACCCGGATCGGCACGAAGCTGTCGTTGACGTTGGCGGCAACACGAGGCTCGCTGTAGGTGCGGGCGTCCATCTCGTGGCAGGCCCCACACCACGTCGCCGACAGCGAGAGCAGGATCGGCGTCTCGGTGTTTGCTGCCTCGGTGAAGGCGTCGGGGCCCCACGACCGCCACTCGATCCGTGTCGACGCCGTCGCCGCCGCGGCTGCCGTCGAGTCATCCATACCACTGTTGGGGTGGGCCGCCGCCTAAGGGCTTCGTCCACGACGAAAGACGTTATCACCGATGGCCAGTAAAGATGGGATATGCGCACGCGCACCCTGCTCGCGTTGCTGCTGTTGATCCCGCTTGTCGACGCCTTTGTCCTCGTCGCCATCGTCGGCTCGGGGGTGTTGACGCCGCTCCAGACGGTCGCGTTGGTCGTCCTGACGGGGTTGCTCGGGATGATCCTCGTCCGCGCGGAGGGGCGCAACACCTTAGTGCGATTTCAACGGAAGGCCGCCTCCGGGTCGGCGCCGACCGACGAGCTGCTCGACGGCGGGCTGTTGATCGCGGCGGGGGCGTTTCTGCTCACGCCGGGGCTGGTGACCGACCTGATCGGATTTGTGCTGGTGTTGCCGCCGACACGGTACCCGATCCGGCTCGCGCTCAAGCGGTGGGTGATCGTCCCCTATCTCGACAGCCGAACCGACGGCTTCGCCACCGGTAACGTCTGGACGTTTGGCTTTCCGGACGGTGACGGTGCGGGCGACAGCAACCCCTTTGGCCCCGGTGGCTTTGACGGCGGTTCCGCGTCTGACCCCCGTGCTGCAAGCGGTGACGACCCAGCGGGCGGGGGCGCGTCGGTCGACGGGCAGGTCAGCGGGGACGAGGAGTATGTCGATGTCGACTTCGAGCGCGTGAGCGACGACGACAGCACCCGTGAATCCTGACGCGTGTTTGCCGCCGAAACCGACTGACGGAGCCGCGGTGTCGAAAGGAAACTGTTAAACAGAGTCCCCCGTTACGAGCAGTTGCGTTGGGGCCGATAGCTCAGTCAGGTTGAGCGCTCGGCTGATAACCGGGAGGCCCACGGTTCAAATCCGTGTCGGCCCATCCGTTTTTCGGTTGAATTGTAGCCGACAGCAGCTATGCCTTTCTGCGATTCCAGCGTCACCTGAGCGAAACGTCAAGATCGCTCCGTTCGCCGAAGGCAAAGAGCGCGCCTGCTCGGGGGTTTCATCATCGGAGAGCCGTGATGGGGGTGCTGGATCTCCCGCTGTAGATAAGGATCGAATCCGGTAGTCCACGATCCGACCTGCCGATACTGCTGTTCACCGGCATCAAACCAGCGGGGGTTTTCATCAACGCCGACAACGAGGGATCGTCGTCGCGAGACGGCGACTGTCAGGTATAAGTTTCTCAGTCGACTACGCGTAAACGATGGACGGAACAGACCGATTTATGTTTTATGCAGTGTTGTTGCTATCGACACTGATTCTACTTGGAGCCGTTATCGCAGTTGTCTTGGATTGAACCTGTTCGGTGGTGAGATTGCTCGTGTGTTCACGCGCGCGCTTCGTCGAGAGCGTGTCGGCAACCGGACTGTTCGGTTGACCCGACAGCAGCTATTTTACTCGCAGGCGTGATAGAAAGGCAATGAGCGTCTGCTCCAACTGCGGCGCAAACGACTGGGCATGCACCAGACCCGCCTGTGACGGCGGCGAGTTTGACGACAGCGGCCACTGCAAAGCCTGTAGCTACGTCCACACGCGGACAGCGTGCAACCAGTGTGGCCACGAGGAAAACGTGAAGAGCTAACAACAGCCGGCGGCGGGCAACTGCCGTTCGCCACAGTTAGCACATGTGAGCCAGTAGCTATCGGGAGCCGGTGTAATCTGCTCGTCGCAGTCCATACAGCGAATTGCATCCATACAACACAGATGGATTGCCAGCAGTATTACTCTTTGTCCATATGTCAACGATAGCGTACTGTTCGCTGCGAGAAATCCGGAGACACCGACCAGCTTGGCGCATATCGGTATACGGCGGGCAAGGGCTGTCGGCTGCGACCGCCTCGCCATCGTTGTCGTCCACAACGACTGTGAGGTACGCTACTCCGGCGATCAGGATCCCAACGGTATCGACGGCGTCGACAGGATCAAAACGGTCGTGCTGTGATCGTGGTCAGTTCGCTTGAATCGCGTCGATCACCATCGCCGCCGCGAGGATCGGCTCTTTCGGCACGCGGCTGGCGTCATCGATTGTTACCTCGTATGTGTCTTTCAGCAGCGTAAGCTGGCCGTCGATGGTGCCGACGTGACCGCCCTGTGAGTCGGTGATCTCGTATTTGTGTGGGATCAGCTCGCCGAACGGGAGCAGGTTCCGGGCCAGCGTCACCCCTGCCCCGCGGGAGTCGATCTCGGCCAACGCCTCCCGCGTGTCGGGGTCGCGGATCGTCCACGTATCCTGCAGCATCGAGAAGTCGTTGTCGAGGATCACAACCGGCTCATCGGTTGCGGCATCAGAGAGGACGTAGTCGCCGGCAATGTCGATGATGCTACTGGCGGTGACGCTGAACACCTCCTCGCCGTCGGCGTCGACAAACGGGAACTGCTCTTTGAGCTTGAACAGCTCCTGTTTGCCCCGCAACACCGTCGTACCCGCGCTGTCGAGGGCTTTGTACTTGTTCCGGACGACACCTTGGATGACGGTGTAGCTGTCGTCGTCCAACGCAATACGGCTGATGTCGTACTGCTCGCGGAGGGCCATCAGTCGCCCATCTTGGTGTGTGAACTTCAAACCCCGGTTAGCAACGATGCCGACAGTGCGAAACACACACCGAGCAAGCACCTAAGTACAGAGCCACAACGTCGAACGAACACCACCAATTTCACTTTCACTCCGCATGGCTATCGCTTATGATGTGACACCTCGTACAAACAGATGATGAACGCTATTCGCTATCGACAGCCGGGTGATGACCCCGAGCCAGATCGTGAACCGACCACCGACCAACAGTGCGCACCCATCGGCTTTGATGCCCGCGATCGCCTGCGTGGCATGCTCGACGACACGACCGTCCGGCAGGCCGTGGTAGGTGTGCCACAGTCCGCCGACCCCCACCCACAGCGGTCACGCCCCGAATCCGAGTGTTGATCCTGTCGGTCGAGTCAACGGCGCGCTTGAGCTGAGATGTCTCGACAGTTCTTGGTTGACGTGATGGGAGGAAACTTGCCACGTATCTGCGGATGTGCGGTTACGATACCCGCTACGCCGGGGCGGAAGGTCTCGAAGCCGACGCGGCGATCCGCGAGCGCGCCCACGCCAGCGGCCGCACGCTGGTCACCCGCGACCGTGATCTTGCCGCCAGTACCGACGGCGCGATCCTGTTGACCGACCACGAGATCACGGGTCAACTCGCTGAGCTTCGCGATCAGAGGGTTGACACCACTCTCCCGAGCGAGCCCGCGCGGTGTCGTGTCTGTAACAGCCGTGTCGACGCGATCGAGTCGGGTGAGCGACCGGAACACGCGCCCGATGCGGTTCGGGTCTGGCAGTGTCGAGGCTGCGGGCAGTATTTCTGGAAGGGGAGTCACTGGGAGCGGGTCGAAGAGACGATCGCTGACATTGCTGAGTAGTTGGTTCGTTCGATCCGCCCGACGGGGCTCACCCCGTCGTCGCCGCGTCGCTCCCCTCAGAGATCTCCGCCTGCTCGTGAGTATGATGATAGAAGTACACGCATGGATCGCCGTCCTGTGATTCAGGCTCGAAACACACCCGCCGGTATCGCTCGTTGTCGAGCAGATTCACCATCAGGCTGCCACTGTGGACACTCACGGACGTATACGCACGACCGCAGGCCGGGCACCGCGCGGGCGCGTCCCCCGGAATGTCATTCATGATTCTGCATACCCGTGAACGTTCTAAACGGTTTCGCCGCACGCGGTGGGGTTCAGATGGGTTGAAGAACCGCTATCGGTGTAGACAGCCCTCGACACGCCCGGCTCCCGCGGCTTGCCCGTTCAGTCCGCCAGGGGGTCGGTTGCGTCGCTGTGTGACCCACGGGGTGTGCTCAGGTCGTCGCTAAAACCCATCTAGCAGATACGATTACATATCCCGCGACCGTCTGTCTGAGATATGAACCCACCACGACGACGCTATCTTCAGTATGCTGCCGGGGCCACCCTCACAGCCGCACTCGCCGGCTGTACCGACACCGTCCCCGACGACAGCACCAACACGACCGACGGCGGCACCGAACCCCGCCCCACTGACACGGGCGGCCCCGGCGTCACCATCGCCGCGACCGACGACGACCCCGGTATTCCGATCCAACCGACCGTCGAGGTGGTTCGGGAGGCTGCGACAAACGAACACCCCCCGCAACTTCGGACAACGCTTACCAACACGAGCGAGGAGACCGTCACCGTCGGCGACGGCCGCGCCATCCACTTCGAGTATGTCACCGCCGACAGCGGGCGTTTGACCCTCTTGCCGCCGGGCGGCGACTACCCCGCCGAAGACGGCTGCTGGCGACTGTCCGAGGGTATCATAACCACCGCGGAGTACCGTACCGTCAAGATCGCGGCCGGCGAATCACACAGCCGACCCGTCGACCTGTACGCGACGACCGATGCCGAGGGCTGTCTCCCGGTCGGCGAGTACCGCTTCGAGACGACGATCTCGCTCACCGGCGACGACGCCGAATCCTCTGTCTCGTGGGGGTTTTCGATCGTTTTGGCGTAGCCTGACGGCGACCCACATGTCGTCGCCGGCTGACAAAGAGGCTATTCATCCGGCCTGCGTACAGCCGGTATGAGCGCGGAGCCGAACGACGAGAGAGGAGATACCGACACCGACAACGCGGGCAACCGTAGCGACGATACCACCACAGCCACCGACGGCGAGGTCAGCCGTGTGTTCATCGTCGGACTGGTTCTCGTCGGCGTGCTGTTGTTCAGTCTGTTCGCATGGGCAGCACTCACCGGCAGGGGGTCGCCGCTGTAACCGGGTTCGGCGGTCATCTCAGACGCTCGCCAACACCCCCTCCAGTGCCTCCCGGTGGAACGCGACTGCGGCATCCCTCCCGACCGGCGGATACCGCGGGTTCGTCACCCGGCCGGCGGCATCGACCGCGCTGGCGGCGATGGCGGCGACGCGATGAGCCGGTTCAACCGATGGCATCGCTCGCACCGACCGGTAACCCTCACGGAACGCCGCCCGCAACGGCGCGGGATCGGCAACATACCAGTCGGCAACGAGATACTCGGTTTTCGCGACCGACAGCGCGGGTGCGGCCGAGAGCGGGGCCTCCCAGTCGAGGACGGCAGTGACCGAGCCGTCGGCGACAAGCGCGTTGCCGGGGCGGAAATCCCACGGGAACAGCCGCGGCGTGTGGTCGGCAGCATCCGCGTTGGCCGACAGCGAGCCAACCACGGCCAGAAGGTCGGCGGCGAGATCGTCGAACGCCGGCGGCAGGCGGTCGACAGCACGCGTACCGTATGATTCGAACCATGCGGGCCACTCCGTCTGTGTGGCAGCAAATCCCCCGCCGTCGACGGTGAGCCGGCCGTAGGCCTCAAAGGTGAAGGCGTCGTGGAGCCGCGCAAGGGCGGCCCCGAACCACCGGACGAGTTCGCGCCGAGTCGACGGCCCGACGGCGTGAAACCGCTCGTGGAGATCACCCCCAGCGACGTACGCGGTGAGCGTGTAGCCGACGCCCGCATGCGTCCCCGCCGCCAACACGGGCGGTACCGGGACGAACGTGCGTTCGCGGATCGTCCGAAGCAGGGCACCCTCGGTACGGATCCATGCCGGCTCGGCGGCGACCTGAACGACGACCGGCCCGCGGTTCGGAAACCGGGCGATCGCCGTCTCCTTGCGGTTGCCGCGGGTGATCGGCTCGATGTCGGTCGGCTCCTCGGCGACCGCTTCAAGCGCGACCGCAGCCGCCGCCCGCGCCGACTCATCGTCGAACACCCACGCCGCCAGCGCGTCGCTCACGTCTCACCCCGCAGGATCGCCGGCAGCTCCGCAAGCGAGTCGATCACGTACTCCGGGTCGTAGTCACCGGGGTCGGCATCATCGCGGAGCCACGCGACCGGTAGACCGGCGTTCTGCGCGCCAGCAACGTCGTAGTCAAGCGAGTTCCCGACGTACAGCACTCGCTTGCGGTCGACAGCAAGAGCCCCAACGGCACGCTCAAAGGGCTCGGCGTGGGGCTTCGATCGGGCGAGCCCCGCCGCGTAGACGATCGGCTCAAAGCGGTCGGCGATCCCCAAGGCGTCGAGCTTTGCCCGCTGGCGGGCGTCCGGGCCGTTTGTGACGATCCCGATCGGCCCGCAGTCGGCCGCCTGCTCGATGGCGGCTTCCGCACCAGGAGTGAATCCGACCGCCCGGTCGTCGATCGCCGAGCGGAGCGCGCGCGCCAGCGCAAGGGGATCGACATCCGAGCGACCGTGTTGGGCGGCAAGGCGGGCAAACGCCGCACCGAAGTAGCCGACCGGATCGTCGTGATCCGGCGGCCCGCGCAACGCCGCCCAGAAGGCTGCTGGCTCGCCGAACGGGGTCTCGCCGACCGCCTCGAAGGCCTGCTCGTACATCGCGCGGGTGTCCTGTGTGTTCCGGCAGAGTGTCCCGTCGAGATCGAAGAGAACCGCGTTAAACGATGCCACACCACACAAAGGGGCGACCGGCACAAAAACGTCGCGTCGAAAACGCGGGCCGTGCCACACAGTCGCTCAGGCCACGCGGTCAGACCGGGTCGGCACCGAGCAGCCGCGGCAGGGCCGTATCGGCAAACGTAAGCCCGATCACCAACACCATCGGTGCGAAAAACAGCCCGTAAAACCCCAAGACGACGGGGCCGAAGATATACGCCAACATGAGCAACCCGACGTGGGTTTGATCGCCGCTGAGATACGGCCGGAGAACGATATCCGGGATCGTATCGACGACGACGATCGCAAGCAGGAGAAAGCCACCGAGATACGCCAACAGCGCGGGCTGGCCCTCCAAGACGACCGGCACCGCCGCCGCGATCGCCAAGGGGATGTAGACGATCTTCATCCCGATCACGGGGATCAGACTGGCGATGCCGGTCAGCGCGCCCGACAACACCGGGTACGGCACCTCAACGGCCGTGGGGGCCACGACGTTGTACCCCATGAACACGATGGCACCGACAAGAGAGATAATGATCACGTTCAACAGATTGCCGAACAGCACAGCCTCTAACTCCGCGTCGGCGGCCTCAAAGAACTCCCGGACGATATCGTCGTCGTCAAACCGGAGCAGCCACGCCCGGAACGTCGGCCCCTCGATCAGCAGATAGTAGGTGACGACGGCGATGATGAAGACGTTCAACGCCAGCCCGCTGACGAGGCTCGTGGCGAAGGCGGCGTTGTCGACGACAAAGCCGATGATCCCGTCAAGTTGCCCGGCCTGATAGGCGGCGATGATCCCGTCAAGCGTCAGCGAGGGGAGTTCGTCGAGGCCCTCAAACCACGCCACGCTGTCGGGTACCGACTCCAAGACGGGGTAGGTGTCGACGAACGCCCGGGTCTCAACGGCGAGCAGGACGACCGTGTAGCTGAGCAACAAGACGAACGGCACGACAAGCAGCGAGATCGTCGTCATCGCGCGAAGCTGTGGCGGCAGCCCGATCCGATCACCGATCTGTACCCGGCTGAGCCGGTTGTAGAACCCACGAGAGGAGTAGTACAGAAAGACGGCGATCGTGAAGGCGGCGATAAACCGGGCAACGAGATACCCGATGATCGCGGCGACACCGATCCCGAAGGCGGCGACCACAGCGCGTTTCTCGTTCATGTGGGTCACCTATCTGTGATCCTACATAAGCCATGTCATCGCGGTCGTCGGCGCATGCAGCCGGGCGACAGCGAGCACATATCGCGCTGTCGCCGATGCAGCAAGAATTATCCGCCGACCGCCCGTTTGCTTGCGGTATCCAATGATCCAAGCACCGCGACGCTCGGCTCGCCGAGCCGGGTTGACAGCGGGTAGGAGCGAGACGCGATGACCAACTCGGAGACGGACACGCTCACCGACAGACAAACGCGAACTGTCGAGTTGGTACAGCGGTCGCTCAGCCCGGAGACGGCCGCGACGTTCCGCGACCGACTCGAAACACAGGCCGACTGGCTCCGAGCCGCAATCGAGGCGGGCCGGTTCGACAACGACGACCTCGCGGTTGGGCTTGAACTAGAGGCGTATGCTGTTGTTAATGGTGAACCAAAGCCGCAACTCGCCCGCCTCCCGGAGGCCGTCTTCGAGGAGCCGGCGGCAAACAAGGAGTTGGGCCGCCACAACATCGAGATCAACACCGAGCCGACGCTGCTTAGCGAGACCGGTCTCACCGCCCAAGCCGACGAGATCCGGGAGCGAACCACGACAGCGCGGGCGGCCGCCGCCGCCCACGACCGCGAGATCGTCCTCGATGCGATGTGGACGCTCCCACCCGCGGCGGGTGCGGCCGACTATCTTTCGGCGACAACCGACCACGACGGCGTTGTTGTCGCCGACAATATGCGGGGGTATCCCCGCTACGTTGCCATCGATAACGATGTCCTCGCTCACGCCGACGGCGAGGTTCCGTTTTCGGTGCCCGGCGTTGCGGCGACGTTCCCGTCGATTCTGTTTGAATCGTTGGCGACCTCGATCCAGCCGCATCTCCAGATCCCCACCGCCGCGGAGCTTCCCGCCTACTACAACGCGGCGATCAGAACGCTCGGGCCGGTGCTCGCGCTGACGACAAACTCGCCGTTCCTGCCGACTGCATTCTACGATGCAGCCGACGACCCGGGGACGGTGATCGACGAAACACCACACGAACTCCGGATCGACGTCTTCGAGCAGTCGGTCAACCAAACCGAACACGCCAAAGTTCGGGTGCCGAGCGACATCGAGACGACAACCGATGTTGTCGACCGCGTTGTTGCCGACGACCCCTACGCGCCGTTTCTCCGGGAGTGGCTGGCCGATGACGATCGGGAGACGCTGGCGGATCGAATCTGGGAGTTCGACCACAAACGCGGCACCTACTGGCGGTGGCTCCGCTGTGTGGTCGGCGGTGCCCACATCGACAACGCCAACGACACCCACTCGCTACGGATCGAGTACCGCCCGATCCCGACCCAGCCGACCGTGACCGACATCGTCGGACTGCAAGCCCTCGTCGCCGGTGCGATCTACGGTCTCGCCGACGCCGACCACCCGATCCGGTCGCTGCCATGGGCTGACGCCGAGGCGAGTTTCTACAACGCCGCGGCCGACGGGATCGACGCCGATCTCCGGTGGGTGACAGCCGACGGCGAGCGAACGACCGACAGCGACGCGATCTTCGCGGAGCTGTTTGAGTACGCCCGCCGCGGGCTGGCAACGGCGGGCATCGGAAGCGACGCGATCGACAGCTACCTCGCCCCAATCGAAGCCCGCGTCACGGCCGGCATGACGCCAAGCGTGTGGAAAAAACAGCAGGTGCGAGAGCGGTTTGCCGACGGCGACGACCTCCGGACGGCCATCGAGGGGATGCAGCAGGCGTACATCAAGCGGAGCCGCGAGACGGATTCGTTTGCCGACTGGGTATGAAACCGAGTTACAGCTCGGCCTCTTGTGGCGGTTCGACATCACCCTCGCGGTCGAGTGTCACCAGCGTCAGAAAGCCGACGACCAGCCCCGGCCAGTAGGTCGTCAGCCGGAACAGCACCGCCGCGGTCAGCGCGGTCGCCAGATCGACCGAATAAAACAGCGTCATCAGCCACGAAAAAGCGGCCTCGTAGGTGCCGCTCCCCCCGGGGGTTGGTGACAGCGTAGCGATCGTCGAGAGGTTGACGATGAAGTACAGTGGGACGATTGTCGGCTCAAGCCCCATCGCAAGAAAGACAACGTACAGCGAGACAATCTGGGCGAGGATCGCCAGATGCGAACCGGCGATCGTCGTCAACAGAAACGCCCGATCCCGGCCGGCCCGCTCGAAAAGAGCCTCGGTTCGCCGGATCCGATCCCGAAGAGACTGAAAGATGCCGTCGCCCCAACCAACCCGGCGATCGATCGCCGTAAGCAGTCCGACTGCCGCCCGCCCGAGCGTTCCGTCGGGTGACCACAGGAGGTAGGCAACCGCGCCGCCGAACAGCAGGATCAGAAAGGCGATCCAGCCGATATCGAACAAAAACCCCTGGAGTGAGCCGAACAGATAGAGGTAGCCGACCCCGCCGATCGTGAAGGTGAAAAACGGCACCGCGTTGACCAGATCCGAGGAGACGACCGCCGCCAGCGCGCCCTCGTACTCGCTGTCGGTCGTATCGGCGATGATGTAGGCCATCACCGGCTCGCCGCCAAACTGCCCGAGCGGCGTCACCGAGTTCAGAAAGTGGCCGCTGAAAAACAGCCGCACCGTCTTTGTCGGCGTGGCTGTAATCGACAGCTGGCCGAAAAACCGGTACCAGACCCACGCCCAGACAAACAGCGACAGGAGACCAACACCGATCGCAACGGCAAAGACCGATCTATCGACACGAGCAAGCGCGTTGAGAAACATCTGGGTGTCGGCAACGTAGAGAAGCCCGGCAAACAACAGCACGGCGACGCCATACCAGCTGAGTTCACGCCACGACCACTCGGCGCGTCCGAGCAGCGACATACTCAGCCGATCACCCAACTACGAACGCTTGGTTCGACGAGTCGGTGGAGGGCGATAACGAACATTCGATAGCTGGGCAAACACGGGGAAGCCACTTAGGTTAGACGGACGCTCACCGATACCCCAGTGCTTCAAGCCGATCCGCAAGCTCCTCGTCGACCGCCGTCTCGGGTGGCTCGCCCGCAGAGTGGCTGTCAGCCACAACCCCCTCACCGGCATCGATCTCGTCGATCGCCGCGCGGAGTTCCGTGGGCACGGCCACGTCCTCACCCGTCTCGCGGTCGGTCGCCCGGTATCGGGCGTCGCCGTCCTCGGTGACCGATTTTCGCACGGCGATCCCATCGCGGATGAGATACCGGTGTTTCCGGTAGTATTCGTCCCACGCGTTGCTCGGGATGTAGCCGGTGAAGTTTTCGGGGAACTGACAGCCGCCCCGAACCGTCTCGGCGGCGATATCGTCGGGTTCGGCGGTGAGACCGGCGTAGTACGGCACCAGCTCGGCGAGCTGACGAAGCTCAACGGGTTCGGCTCGGCGTTCGCCGTCGAGATCAGGGTGGTCGACGAACAACGCCGTCTCGATGACGGGATCGATCGTCGTGAACTGGTGGCCGAACAGTCCCTTGCCCTCGCCGAGGGCCTGGCCGTGATCAGAGAGGACGACGATGACAGTGTCGTCGGCAAGCCCGTTGGCCGCGAGGCTGTCGGTGAGCCGGCCGACAAGATCGTCGGTGTAGTCGACGGAGGCGTCGTAGCTCCGCCGGAGAGTGTCGAAATCGGGGTCGTCGATCGTGAACATGTCCTTCTGTCGCTGTGGGATGTCCGTTGTCTCGGTCACCCCATGTTGATCAAGATAGTCGGCCGGCGGATGGTACGGCTCGTGGGGCTCCATCAGATTGACGTAGAGAAAAAAACGATCACCGGCGGGCTGGTCGGCGAGAAAGGATTCAACGGTCTCGATCGTTTCCTCGGATTTACAGGAGTCGTCAACGCCGAACAGCCGGAAGGCCCGGTCAAGCTGACGGCCGATCACACGCTTCGGCAGCGTGCCCAGAGCGTCGTAGAGCCGCGTCGAAAGCTTGCCGACCCGCTGGCTGAGGCTGTTGTCAGCAGTTCCAAGAAAGTTTTCGACGAGATCGAAGTCGTCGGTCATCCCCTTGTGTGGGGTGATCCAGATGTTCGAGGTGACGGCGGCGGTGTCGTAGCCCGCGTCGGTAAACGCCGAGAGAAACGTTTCGTGGGTTCCATCGAAGTAGCTCCGGGCGTGGGTCGTTCCGTGTTCCCACGGGTAGCACCCCGTAAACATCGAGGCGTGGGAGGGCAGCGTCCACGGAGCCTGCGTGATAGCATCGTCGAAGACGATCGCGTCGTCGGCGAGAGCCCGGAGATTGTCGGTGAAGGTGATCTCATCGTTGTAAACGGAGAGGCGATCCTTCCGCAGGGAGTCCAACACGAGGAAGACGACGTTGTTCGGCCCCGTGATCTTTGTCATATGGGCGGCTACGGCCAGTGGGTAATTAGTAACTCTGATCTTTGGGTCGCACACATTGAGGCGTGGCTCTCGGTTCAGTGGCTCTCGCTCTCACGGTCGGCTTATATACTCGGACGCGGTGAGACCAACCACGTCACGATGATCGAACACGTCGCTATCGTTTACTGGTGTGACGGGGCGGGTCACGCCGCCCGGGCGATCCCAGTTGCAAAGGAGCTCCGTTCCCGTGGGATCGAGGTGTCGATCGGCGGCGGCGGCCCCGGCGAGCGGTTTGTCGATCTCAACGGCTTCGAGCAGCCGGATCTCACAACCGTCACCGTTGAAGGAGCCACACCGCGGGCGTTTCTCGAACACACACTCGTTGATCTCGTTCCCTCCTCGGTACGCCGCTGGCGGGAGGTTACCGCATGGCTGCGCAGAAAGGAGCCGGATGTGTTGATCACCGACGACGTGTTTGCCGGCCTTGCCGCCGCAGGCCTCGGGATCGACTTCTACCGGATCGACCATCTGACGACCGATCTCTTCGGGGCGGTCTGGGGGCCGCCGCTGGCGGTGTACAATCAGGTCTCCCTTCAGTTTGCGGAGGGGATCATCGTCACCTCGCTGTGGCCGGATGATCCCGCACCCGACGGCACGACCCGTGTCGGCCCGCTGGCCCAAGAGGGTGAGACCAGCGACAGTATCGAACCGTACGATGTGCTCCTCAATCCCGGAAGCCACGGCGACCATTTCGGGGAGATACGGACACGACTGGAGACAAGCGGGTACGATGTTCGCACCGTCGGCGACGACGACTGGGAGACAAAGCCGACGATGACACCGTACACTGCCGCCGCAGATGTCGTCGTCTGCACCGGGTTTTCATCGATCGCGGATACGGTTGTCGCCGGCACGCCGTGTGTGATCTATCCGTTTTTGCCGTTCCAGCGCGCGCTGGCCGAACGCGCCGCAGCCAAACAGCTCACCGGGATCTCGATGGCGACGACCGTCGATCGCGTGATCGATCGCGTCGAAGAGCACGTCAACAGCGATGTCACACCCGACTACGACAACGGCGCGCCCGCGTTTGTCGATACGGTGTTGGCCGGGATCGACGACACCGAATGAACGCGGCGTTGGCCGGGATCGACAACACCGCATGAACGCGGCGTTGGCCAAGAT
>ERZ1034569.176-NODE-176-length-23846-cov-6.723047_pt1 | contig 23846 bp, 23 predicted proteins | sample MGYA00520706_ERZ1034569 | MGnify/ENA primary metagenome ERZ1034569 (study PRJEB33760, sample SAMEA4777722) | hypersaline lake metagenome | biome: hypersaline environment; feature: brines | place: Spain | collected 2014-08 | depth 0 m ...
CCTGGCACATGGTCGAGTGGGCCGCCGGCGACGCCCGCCACCCGAAAGGCGACGTGGTACCCAGCGAGATTCCCGCGAAGGACGCCTACATGCGGCGCAACCCACGGGGTGTGACCGCCTGTATCACACCGTGGAACTTCCCCGTGGCCATCCCGTTCTGGCACATGGCAGTGGCGCTCGTCGAGGGCAACACCGTCGTCTGGAAGCCAGCCGAGCAGACCCCACTCTGCGGGCAGATCATCGCCGAGATGTTCGACGACGTCGGGGTTCCGGACGGTGTGTTCAATCTTCTCCAGGGACACGGTGACGCCGGGGCGGCGATGGTTGAGGACGACCGTGTCGACACAGTGCTTTTCACTGGGTCGGTGGAGGTCGGCCACCAGATCGCCGAGACGGTTGCCGCCGACTCGAGCAAACGGGCCGCCTGCGAGATGGGCGGCAAAAACGCCGTCGTCGTCACCGACGAGGCGGACCTGGACATCGCGGTGCACGCCGCGGTGATGAGTTCGTTCAAGACAACCGGCCAGCGGTGTGTCTCCAGCGAGCGACTGGTCGTCCACACCGACGTCTACGACGAGTTCAAACAGCGGTTCGTCGAGGTGGCAGAGCGGGTCGCGGTCGGTGACCCGCTCGACGAGTCGACGTTCATGGGGCCGCTCGTCGAGGACGCCCACGTCGAGAAGGTCACAAGCTACAACGACCTCGCACGCACGGAAGCGGTGGACGTGCTGGTCGACCGGACGGAGCTACCCGACGAGGAGATACCCGACGGCCACGAGAACGGCCACTGGGTCGGACCGTTCGTCTACGAGGCCGACCCCGACGAGCCGTTGCGATGCACCCACGAGGAGGTGTTCGGTCCCCACGTCGCCCTGCTCGAGTACGAGGGTGACATCGAGCGCGCCGTCGAGATTCAGAACGACACCGACTACGGTCTGGCCGGCGCTATCGTCTCGGAGGACTACCGCCAGATAAACTACTACCGCGACCACGCCGAGGTGGGGCTGGCCTACGCGAACCTGCCCTGCATCGGTGCCGAGGTGCAACTGCCCTTCGGCGGTGTCAAGAAGTCCGGCAACGGCTACCCCTCCGCCCGCGAGGTCATCGAGGCCGTCACCGACCGCACCGCCTGGACGGTCAACAACGGCGAGGGTATCGAGATGGCACAAGGGCTCTCGGCGGATATAAATACGCGGGACGACTGACCGGCCGGGACGACCCACGAGAGTCCTGCCTTCGACTATCCGTGGCGCTGTCGTACCGAGGTACCAGGCCTGCGCCGGTGTCTCCGGCCCGGAGACCGGGCGACAGGGTTTTGTTCACGACCGGGAGAGTTGAGAGCGGATATGACCGCCAGCACTGGCAGTGACGGCATCGAGTCGCTCACGGACCCGGAGACACTGCGGGAGCGAGCGGGCGTGCCGGACACCGAGGTGCGCCAGCGGCTGGACGACCGGGCGTTCGAGGGAATGGGGACCCACTACGGCAGTATCGACGGGGTCGTGCAGGTGGGGGTCACCACCGACGACGGGCGACTGCTCCTGCAGGGGTCCGCGGAGTCCGGAGAGTGGGCACCGCCGGGCGGGTCCGTGCCGCCGGGCGAGGACTGGGTCGCGGCCGCGCGCTTGACAATGGAGACCCAGACCGGTGTCGACATCACAATCGACACGGTGGAACTGTACGAGCACCTGGTCTTCGAGCACGCGGACGACCCCGAGCGACGGTTCAGCGCACCCGGGGTCTCGTTCGCCGCCTCGGTGGTCGACGCCCCGCCGGCGTTTCTCGACGACCCCGACATCGTCGAGCACCCGCAGTTGCCCGAGGACCACGACCAGACGTTCGCGTGGTTCGAGACGGTGCCGGCGGACGCAAACGAGAACCACCGCGAACACATCGAGATGTTCCTCGACTGAACATCCGGGTACGGCCCAGAACAATGGAACAGCGAACACCCCGGGTCGCCGCCGCGGCAACCCTCGGCGCACTCGGCGCGGGTATCGTCGCCCTGGCGCTGGGGACACGGTACGTCGACGACCTGTCGGTCATCGTCGGGTTCGGCATAGGGACCGCCGTCGTCGGTATCGTCCTCTCGGTCGGGTTGCTCGCGTGGACCTACCTGTCAGACGCCGAGGGCGACGCGCTGTACCTGTACCCTGCGACGATGGCCTCGACGTCGGCGTTGCTGTTCGTCTCGATACGCAGTATCGACAGCGCCGCGACGGGCGCGGAGGGAACGGCACTGCCGCTCGCACTGGTCGGCGCGGCCGTGCTCGTCGTCGTCGGGATGGCGCTCGTCTTTGTCGAACAGGTGCGTGCAACGGGCGGGTGAGTCGACGAAAGCAACCTACATCGAGTCGGGGGCGGCGATACCGAGAACGTCCAGCGCGTTCGCGATTGTCGTCCGGGCAGCGGCGACGAGCGCGAGCCGCGCCCGACGGGTCTCCTCGGGTGCGTCGAGCACGGGACACTCCCGGTAGAACCCGTTGAACGCCTCGGCGAACTCGCGGGTGTATGTCGCGATCAGGTGTGGCTCCAGCCCGTCGGCTGCCTCCTCGATGACCGCCGGGAAGCGGGCGATCTCGCGCAGGAGGGTCCGCTCGGCATCGGTCGTGAGTGTCGTCGTGTCGACGGCTCCCGGGGCGGGCGTCGCTCCGGCCTCGGCGAGGATACCCGACGCACGGGCGTGGATGTACTGGACGTACGGGGCACTCTGTGCCTCGAAGTCCAGGGCGCGCTCCCACTCGAAGGTGATCACCTTCCGGGGCTGTCTGGCGACGATGTCGTACCGAACGGCACCGATACCGACCTGTCGAGCGATACGGTCGATATCGGCCTCGCTCAGGTCGTCGTCGCGCATACGGCCGTCGAGACGCTGTTCGACCTCCGCCCGGGCGCGTCTGACCGCCTCGTCCAGCAGGTCGTCCAGGTCGACCCCAGTTCCCTCGCGTGTGCTCATCCCCCCCTCGGGGAGGTTGACCCACGAGAAGTGGATGGTGTCCAGCCGGTCGGTGTCGTGCCCGAGCAGATCGAGCGTGGCCCGGAGCTGTCTGGCCTGTAGCTCGTGGTCCTCACCGAGCACCGTCACCGCGCGGTCGAACCTGTCGAGTTTCCACTCGTGGTGGGCCAGGTCGCGGGTCGTGTACAGCGAGGTGCCGTCCGACCGGAGAAACACCAGGTTCTTTTCGATACCCGGGAGATCGAGCTGCCAGGCATCCTCCTCGTACACCGCGTGGTCGGTCGTCTTGAGCCGCGCGACAACGTCGTCGGTCGACCCGTCCCGCATGAACCGGGTCTCCCTGACGAACTCGTCGAAGGGGGCGGGCAGGCGGTCGAGCGTCTCCCGCATCCCCGACAGGGTCGCTTCCACGGCCACCGAGACCCTGTCGTAGGCGGTCTCGTCGCCCTGTTCTAGCCCCCTCATGATAGACTGTATCTCCGCCTCCGCCTCGGTAACGGCAGCCTCTGGACCCTCCTCGAGGAATGTCGTTCCCTTGCGGTAGTACCGCACCAGGTCGTAGTCTGGTTTGTCCCGCTCCGGGTCGGGGAGGGCCGTCTCGTCGAACTGCTCGTAGGCCCAGGCGAGCGTCGCGACCTGACGGCCGGCGTTGTTGACGTAGTAGTGTCGCTCCACGTCGTAGCCGGCGTACTCGAGCACCGAGGCGATGGCGTCCCCGATGATCGGGTTACGTGCCCGTCCGACGTGGACAGGTCCCGTCGGGTTGGCGCTCGTGTGCTCGACGACGACACTCGTCTCTCTACGGTCGAGATGGCCGTACCCGTCCTGTACGGCACCGGCGAGTGTCGCCTCGGCGTAGCGCTCGCTCGGGATAACGTTGAGATACGGTCCTCGAGCCCGGACGCGCTCGATGTACTCACAGCCGTCGGTGTCGAACGCGTCGGCGAGGTCGGCTGCGACCGCCGGCGGCGGTGTGCCAGCAGCCTCTGCGAGCCGGAACGCGACGCTCGATGCCAGAACGGCGTCGACGTCGTCCGGCGGGCGCTCGATACCGAGGTCGTCGGCGGGGTGGCCGAGCACGTCGAGTGCCTCGGTGAGCCCCGTCTCCGCCTCGGCGCGCAGTTCGAGGAGCATGTCTCTCCTATCACGGGCCCGTAGTATAGTCGTGACGCTCGCGGGCGGGGACTGCCCACGACACGGGAAACTGGCAGTCTCTACCGGCACCTGACAACAGGACAGTCAGGAGAACCGTCAAGAAGAGACGACCCCCGATCCGGCCGTCCGGGCCGAGAGAGGCCGCAGACTGCTCCTGGGTCGGCGGTGTCGTTCGTGACAGAGACCTCGTCACGGGTCAGGCCTGGCCCGACCACCCCGAGTGACTCGCCGAGTGTATCAACCTGGCGACGACAGCTCTCACGGCGACCCGGCGCCGGCAAGCGGCGACCGACCGACACCCCCGCCGTGCGAACGTTATTTGTGCCGGCAGGGAGAGGCTCTGATATGCCGTACAGCTACGAACCACACCACTTCGAGGACTTCGAGGAGGAAAAGGAGTTTATCAGCGTCGGGCGAACCGTCACCGAGTCGGACTTCGTGATGCACTCGGCACTGGCCGGTGACTGGACAGAGCTACACACGAACAAGGAGTACGCCGCGGAGATGGAGTTCGGTCAGCGCATCGCCCACGGCCCGATGACGTTCGTCCAGGCGACCGGGTTCGTCTACCGGATGGGTATCGTCGAACGGACCGCGATTGCCTTTCTCGGGATGAACTACATGGACCTGCCCAACCCCGTGTTCATCGGGGACACACTCTCACTGGAGGCGGTGGTCAGTGACCGGATAGACGTCGACAGCCGTGACGACGCCGGAATCGTGATACTCGACTGTACGATGACCAACCAGGAGGACACTGTTGTCTTCGAGGGTGATATGAAGTTCTTGATAAAGGCACGGGGCGGGTAGTGGCTCTCGTGTGGCGCAGCCGTCTCGCGGGCGGTGTGTCACCGCTTCGCTCGACCACGCCCGGACGGCCCCGGGTCGAGAGACCGGTCGAGCGAGGTGTTAGAGGGTAACCGCTCAGGCGTCCTCGACGCGTTTCCCCTCCGCCTGCGGGACGACGACCCGCTCGGCGTCGGTGAACTCGCGGCCGAGCTCCCGCCCCTCGAACAGGTGGTCGAGAAAGACCGCGAGCGAGGCCACCTCCGAGTGTGGCTGGTTCGTCACCGCGACGTTCCAGTCGGCGACCCGGTACACCTCGAAGGCGACCTTCTCCGCACCGACGACCGCCAAGAGCGGTGTTCCGGTGTCGCTGTCCGGGGCCTCCTCGGCCAGCCACCGCGAGCGTATCTCGGCCTCGACGTCCTGGAGGGGGAGCCCGTACATCGTGAGGTGGACGACCGTGCCGGGCCACGCGGCGAGAAACGCCTCTGGGTCGTCTGTCGTCGTCACGTCGAACGGGCCGCCGAACCGCTCTGTCACCGCCGCGACACTCTCTCGCCGGTCCGTTGCGGCCCCGGCGAGCACGACGCGGTCGGCACCGAGTGCGCGAGCGGTCAGGCCGACGTGAGTCGTCATGCGCTCGTCGCGGCCGGGGCGGTGGCCGAGTCGCAACACCGCAACCTCGGGTGTGTCCTGCATCACTCTGAGAGGGCTCGGTCGAGTTCCTGTGCGAGGTCGGACGCCAGGGTTCCGAGATTGGGGCTGAGCAGGTCGCCGTCGAGCACGAACGACGGTGTCCCACGGACTCCGAGCGCCTGGCCCCGCTCCATGTCTGCGTCGATGGCGTCGTCGTACTCGAGGTTCGACGCCGCCGCCTCGACCGCGCCGCCGTCGAACCCGAGGTCGTCTGCGAGCCCACCCAGAAAGGCCGGTGCTCCGGGGCCGAGGCTACCCTGGTTGTCGAACACCGAGGCGGTGAACTCCCAGAACGCCCCGTTGCCGTGACGGTCGTACACCTCGCGGGCTGCGTTTGCCGCCCGGCGAGCGGGGCCAGTCTGGTCTGGTGGGTCTGTCACGACGAAATCTCGGTGTTCGTAGCGGATGCGCCCCTCCGTCAGGTAGTTTGTCTGGACGGCCGGAAACACGGTCTGGGCGTACTGCCGGCAGGTCGGACAGTTCAGGTCCTCGTACACCTCCAGTGTCACGTCGGCGTCACCGTCACCGCGCACGGGGACTCTGTCGGCCCCGCTCGGGTTCCCGCTCGTACAGCCCGCCACCGCCACCGCCACACCGGTCCCGACCCCGAGCAGCAGCCGTCTCCGGCTCGTGTCACCGAGTACACTGTCGTCTGTCATGTCCCGGGATTGTGTGTCGAGTGATTTAACTGGTCCGTCTCGGTACGGGGCCCACACGGCGGTTCAGACCCGCTCAGTCCACGAGCCGCCACCGGCGCTCCTCCTGCCGGACGACCCCCTCTGTGGCGAGCACGTCGAGCAGTTCACCGACAACCTGGGGTGGGATACCGAGCTGTCGGGCGAGCGCCGGTGTCTCCTGTGGCTCCTCTGCTAATGTCACCAGGAGCTCGGTGACGAGCCGCGGGTCGGCCGCGTCGACCTGGTCTGCGAGCCGCTCGCGCAGGTCGGTGATACGGCCCTCGGCCCAGCGGTGGAGCAGTGACAGCTCCCGCTCTAACTGCTCGAAGTCGTGGAGCTCCCGGGCCAACTCGGCCGGGTCGACCCCCCGCTCGGCTGTCGAGTCACGGTCTGTCTCAGGGAGCCCCGTCTCGCCGCCGGTGTCGCTGCTTTTCACCTCGGGGCTCTCGTCGACAGCCGACTCCAGGTCGAGGCTCACCTGCCGGACTGACGCGATATCGACCCGACTACTCGGCGGGTAGGCGCTTCGCGTGCCGAACTTGTACGGTGAGACCGTCACCTCCAGACTGATGTGTCGGGTGATGGAGAAGTACTTTCGCCGTCTGTCGTCGATCCGACTCTCGACCAGCCCGGCGTCCTCGAGTTTCTCCAGGTGGTCGATAACCGCCTTCGGGCTGACACCGAGCTGCTCGCTGATCTCCGTGACGTAGCAGGGCTTGCGCGCCAGCAGACGCAGGATGCGCCGCCGGTTTGCGTTACCCAGCAGGTCGAGAAACTCGGCGGAATCCATTTACCAGACGTAATCGATGCCTCCACAAGTATCTGTTCCGCGGCGTCGGCTCACTCGGACTCGAACTCGAGCGCGGCCGAGTTGATGCAGTAGCGCTTGCCGGTCGGTTCGGGTCCGTCATCGAAGACGTGACCGAGGTGTCCCTCACAGCGGGCACAGACTGCCTCCGTCCGGCGCATCCCGTGGCTGGTGTCGACCCGTGTCTCGATGTTACCCTCCTGGTAGGCATCAAAGAAACTCGGCCACCCGGAGCCGGAGTCGAACTTCTGCTCCGAGTGGAACAGCTCCGCGCCACAGCCCGCACAGGTGAACGTCCCCGCCTCGTCGATGTCGAGCAGGTCACCGGTGAACCGGGGCTCTGTGTCTGCCTCCCGCAGGATGCGGTACTCCTCGTCGGTCAGTATCTCGCGCCACTCCTGGTCGTTCTCCGGAACTGACTCCTGTTCTGACATACACAGAAGTAGACGCTCGACACGTAATATCCCTACGGACTCCCGGAACCGACAGCCTCCCGGCCAGACTGGTGTCGCTCCTCCGACTGCACGCCCCCCGTCGTGGCCGGTCCCGTCGGTGTGGCCCGAAAGATACTAATACCGGTCAGTCTACAGTGAGAATGTGACTGGAACCCACGCAGTTTGGCTGGACGGCCTGTCCACCGATGGGTTCGACACGCGGCGGCCACGGCCGGGCCGTTAGGCCCGACAGTACTCCCTCCTTTTCGACTCGTTCGATATCGTTCGACCGACACCACACCAGCGGTGTCGACCAGATGCCACGCGACCCACGACACACCAGATGACAGCATCCACCACGGAGACAGACCGCGTCGCACTCGCCTTCTCCGGCGGGCTCGACACGACAGTCTGTGTGCCACTACTCGAGGAGGAGTACGGCTACGACGAGGTTATCGGCGTTACAGTCGACGTAGGACAGCCGGACGTGGAGTTTGCCGAGGCCCGCGAGACGGCCGACGCGCTCGACGTCCAGCACCACGTTGTCGACGCCCGCGAGGAGTTCGCGGCACTGTGCCTGCGCTCGGTGCAGGCAAACGCCACCTACCAGGGGTACCCGCTCGGAACAGCACTCGCCCGACCGGTCATCGCCGCGGCGATCCGGGATGTCGCGGCGGCGGAGGACTGTGTTGCACTCGCCCACGGCTGCACCGGCAAGGGCAACGACCAGCTACGTTTCGAGGCGGTCTGGCGCGACACCGAGTTCGGGGTGGTCGCGCCGGTCCGGGAGCGGGGGCTCACCCGCGAGTGGGAAAACGAGTTCGCCGCCGAGCGCGGGCTCCCCGTCGAGGGTGGTGTCGAGGGCCGGTACAGCGTCGACGCGAACCTCTGGAGCCGCTCCATCGAGGGGTCAGAGCTCGAGGACCCGGGGACGGTCCCGGCGGACGACATCTACGAGTGGACCGCGAACCCGGGGTGTGAGCCGGAACTGATCGAACTGCGGTTCGTGGAGGGTCGACCGGTCGCGCTCGACGGCGAACAGCACGACCCGGTGACACTCGTCGAAATCCTCAACGAGCGGGCCGGCGCACACGGGGTCGGTCGAACCGACATGATGGAAGACCGGATGCTCGGGCTCAAGGTCCGGGAGAACTACGAACACCCCGGCGCGACGGTGCTACTGACCGCCCACGAGGCACTCGAACAGCTCGTGTTGACCCACGAGGAGCGGGCGTTCAAGTCCCAGGTCGACCAGCAGTGGGCACACAAAGCCTACCAGGGGCTCATCGACGCGCCCTTTGTCGACGCCCTGGAGGCGTTTCTGGCCACAACCCAGGAGCGTGTCACCGGGACGGTGACGGTCAAACTGGAGGGCGGTGGCTGTCGGCCGGTCGCACGCGAGAGCGCGTACGCGGTGTACAGCGAGCGGGCGGCGTCGTTCGACGAGGCAGACGTGGGCAGCGATATCACACAGGCCGACGCGACCGGTGTGGCAAAGTACCACGGGTTCCAGTCACGGCTCGCCAACCGGGCCATCGAACGCGGCGACGCCGGGGGCGACCCCGGGTGAGCCGAGTGGGTGACAGATGACCACAGACGACACCGGAACGGACGACCAGGCGGACGCCGAGGGCGGGAGCGACGGTGCCGGCGTCGTCAGAGGGGAGCGGTTCACCGGCGGTCCGGCACGGTCGTTTCTGTCGTCGCTGGCCGCCGACGAGCGCCTCTTTGCCGCCGACATCGCGGTCGACCGGGCACACGTCGTGATGCTGGCCGAGCAGGCGGTCGTCGGTCGCTCCGACGCGGCAGCTATTCTCGGGGCGCTGGCCGAGGTTGCGGCGGCGGGACACGGCTCGCTCCCGGCCGGCGAGGACGTCCACGAGGCGATCGAGACGGCGGTGATCGACCGCGTCGGCCCGGTCGGTGGCCGGATGCACACCGCCCGTTCGCGCAACGACGAGGTGGCGACCTGTATCCGTCACCGTCTGCGCGAGGACGTGCTCGCCGCCCTGGCCGCGGTGCTGGGCGGGCGCGAGCGGTTACTCGACGGCGCGGCCGAGCACACCGAGACGGTGATGCCCGGCTACACCCACCTCCAGCCGGCACAGCCCACGACGGTCGCACACTGGCTGGGCTCCTACGAGAGGGCACTCGCCCGGGACACTGCACGACTGGTCGATGCCTACGACCGTGTCAACCAGTCGCCGCTCGGTGCGGCCGCCTTTGCCGGGACGACCTTCGATATCGACCGGGGGCGAACCGCCGACCTGCTCGGGTTCGACGGCGTCGTCGAGAACGCGATGGACGCCGTCTCGGCCCGGGACTTCCTCCTCGAGTCGACCGCCGCGGTGACGGGGCTCGCGGTGACACTCGCCGGTCTCGCCGAGGACGGTGTGTTGTTCGCCCACCGCGGGTTCCTGCGCCTCGACGACGAGTACGCCTCGACGTCGAGCATCATGCCCCAGAAGAAGAACCCGGATACACTAGAGCTAGTCCGGGGCCGGACCGGTGACGCGGCGGCGGCACTGTCGGGGCTGGTGACGACACTGTCGGGGTTGCCCCGAGCGTACAACCGTGACCTACAGCGGGCGGGCCGACACGCCTGGGACGCCATCGACTCGGTGACCGCCGCGACCGAGGTGGCGGTCGGTGCCGTGACGACCGCCGGTTGGAACGAGACCGCACTCGCGGCGGCCGCCGAGATCGGGTTCGGCACCGCCACCGGGGTGGCCGACCTGCTCGCACGCGCGGGAGTCCCCTTCCGGACAGCACACGAGGTGGTGGCACGCGCCGGCGAGGCCCGCCCGGAGGCCCTCGACGAGGCGGCCCAGGCGGTGCTCGGCGAGTCACTGTGGAGCCACGTCGACCGTGCGGCCGTCGAGCGCGTGCTCGACCCGGCCGAGAGTGTCACGACCCGTGACTCCCGTGGCGGTCCTGCCCCCGACGCGATGGCGGCGTCGCTCGGTCGCGCCCGTGACGAACTCGCCGCCGACCGCGAACTGCTGGCCGACAGACGGGCACAGCTCGACGCCGCAGAGCGGCGTCTCGACCGGGAGGTGTCACGCCGTGTCTGAGCACTCCCACGGCAGACCCCTGGTCCCGTCACGGACGCCACGGCCCACCTGTCCGGTGTCCCCGACCCCACCACGACCACCACGGCCCACTCGGGCCACCAGAGACACTGATACACAGACTGACCCGGTTTCCTGCTCGCCTGCCCGCACCGAGAGTCACTCCTACGTTAATGTAACCAATATGGTAAGTTCGATAGGTTTATGTGTACCCGAGAACAACCCCGAGCTACGATGTCAGAAAACACGGCCACCGCAGAGGACCCCGTGACAGGGGAGGAGATCACACTGCCCGCCGACCTCGAGGTCGGCGAGATACTCGACAGCCCCGTCAGCGGGGCCGAGCTGGAGGTCGTCTCGACGGAGCCCGTGACCCTCGAGGAGGCCCCCGAACTGGAGGAGGACTGGGGAGAGTGACGACAGACGGTGCGACAGCCCCGGGTCACCCCCCGGCCGTGGCAGTGTCTGTTAGCCGGCTCCCGGTCGCCGGGGTGTCGACGACACGCCGTCCTACGGCCGTCGGCAGTCCGGCGGGGTCGTCGAGGCGGCCCGGAGAGAACAGATGAACGTCGGTGTCCTCTACTCGCGGATCCGGCGAGACGAGAAACTCCTGCTCGCGGAGCTACGCGACCGGGGCCACGGGGTGACGAAACTCGACGTGCGCGACCAACAGTTCGGGCTGACCGACCCGCCGGCGGGGCTCGGCGACGTAGACGTACTCCTCGACCGCTGTCTCGCGACGAGTCGGAGTGTCCACGCCACCCAGTTCGCCGAGGCGTACGGCGTGCCGGTGGTGAACAGTGCCGCGACCGCGACCCGCTGTGCGAACAAGGTCCGGACGAGTTTAGCACTCGCGGCGGCGGGCGTCCCGACACCGACGACGCAGGTGGCGTTCACCAGAGAAACCGCACTCGAAACCGTGGAGTCACTCGGCTACCCCTGTGTGCTCAAGCCGATTGTGGGCTCGTGGGGCCGGCTGGTGGCGAAACTCGAGTCCCGGGCGGCCGCCGAGGCCGTGCTCGAACACAAGGAGACACTGGGACACTACGAGCACAAGATATTCTACCTCCAGGAGTTCCTCGACAAAGCCGGCCGGGACATCCGTGTGCTCGCGGTCGACGGCGACCCGGTGGCCGCGATGACCCGCCGGTCGGACCACTGGCTGACGAACGCCGCGAGAGGCGCCGAAACCGCCCGTCTCACCGTCGACGACGAGATGAGAGCGCTCGTGGCGCGGGCGAGTGAGGCCGTCGGCGGCGGTCTCCTCGGTGTCGACCTGATGGAGACCGACGACGGCTACACCGTCCACGAGGTGAACCACACCGTCGAGTTCAAGTCTCTCGACGATACGGTGGCCGTGGACGTGCCCGGCCGGGTCGTGGACTGGCTGGAGCGTCGTCACGGCCCCCAGGGGGTGAGCGCGTGAGCTACACGGCCGGTGTCGTCGGTGCGAGCGGGTTCACCGGCGGCGAACTGCTGCGCCTGCTCGCGGGTCACCCGGAGTTCGAGGTCGTCCAGGCGACGAGTCGGTCGAAGACCAACAGAACCGTGGGTTACGTCCACCCGAACCTCCGTGACCTGGAGCTTCGTTACTCGAGCCCCGAGGAGTTGGTCGCGGTGGACGTACTGTTCTCGGCGACCCCACACGGTGTGGCGATGGAGGAGATAGACCGCTACCGCGATGCCGCGGAGACGGTCGTCGACCTCTCGGCCGACTTCCGACTCTCTACCGCCGACCAGTACGAGGAGTGGTACGACGGCCACACGCGCCCGGAACTGCTGGACGAGGCGGTGTACGCGCTTCCGGAACTCGGCCGGGACCGGCTCCGCGGTGCGAGCCTCGTCGCGACCGGTGGCTGTAACGCGACAGTCACCATCCTCGGGCTGTTGCCGTTGTTCGAGGCCGGGTTACTGACCGGGTCGGAGCAGGTCGTCGCCGACCTGAAGGTCGGCTCCAGCGAGGGCGGAACGGGTGGTGGTGAGGCAGCCTCCCACGCGGAGCGGTCGGGTGTCGTCCGCCCGTACGCCCCCACCGGTCACCGCCACGAGGCGGAGATCAGGGAGCTGCTCGGGCTGGAGCTCTCCTTTAGCGCCCACGCGGTCGACATGGTGCGGGGTGCGGCCGCTACCTGTCACGTCTTTCCCGACAGCCCGGTCACGCGGTCGACACTCTGGGAGGCCTACCGGAGCTGTTACGCCGACGAGCCGTTTGTCGAGACAGTCGGCGGGGGGAGCATCTACCGGTACCCCGAGCCAAAGGCTCTCGCGGGAACGAACCGTGCGGCGGTCGGTTTCGAGGTCGACCCCGACAACGGCCGGCTCGTGCTCCTCTCTGCGATCGACAACGTGATGAAAGGCTCGGCCGGACAGGCCGTCCACGCCGCGAACGTCGCACTCGGTATCGAGGAGACAGCCGGTCTCGGGTTCTCGGGGCTCCACCCCGTGGGGGCACCGTGACCGTCGTGGTCAAACTCGGCGGGGCCCGCGCCGTCGACCCTGCCGGGGCACTCGGTGATATCGCCCGTCTGGTCGATGCCGAGGGCGGTTCGGTGTCCGAGGCTGTTCTCGTTCACGGTGGGTCGACCGCCGTCGACGAGACGCTCGAACGGCTCGGCATCGACCCCGAGTACGTCGAGACACCCTCGGGTGTGGTCGGTCGGTTCACCGACGCCGAGACGATGAGTGTGTTCGAGATGGTGTTGCCCGGCCGGCTGAACACGGAGCTCGTGGCCGACCTCCGGAGTGACGGTGTCGACGCGGTCGGGCTCTCCGGTGTCGACGGTGGGCTGTTGTCCGGGCCGCGTCGGTCTGCCGTTCGTGTCTCGGAGAACGGGAAACGGAAGATCCGTCGGGGCGACCACTCCGGTAGCCCCCGGACGGTCGACGACACCCTGCTGGAGACGCTGCTCGCGGCCGGCTACACCCCGGTCGTCAGCCCGCCGATGGCCGGTATCGAGGACCGCGACGGCGGGCAGGTGGTCACACCGGTCAACACCGACGCCGACCGGGCCGCGGCGGCACTCGCGGCAGCACTCGGCGCGACGCTTGTGATTCTGACCGACGTACCGGGTGTCCTCGCCGACCCCGACGACGAGACGAGCCTCATCCAGCGCGTCGAGACGCCGACCGGCCGGCGCCCGCTCGAGCTGGCCTGCGCCGGGCTCGCGCGCCGCGAGGCTACCGCCCTCCGGAGTCGCCCGGACCGCCGCGCCCCCCAGCGCTGCGTCGCACACGGGGGCACCGACCACCCGGTCCAGAGTGCGCTCGACGGCGGTGGCACCCAGGTTCTCGCGGAGGCACGTCCCGACGACGGGGAGTCCGGAGGTGCGGGCAGATGAGCGGGTTCGTCTTCTCGGAGAAACCGATCGAACTCATAGAGGGCGACGGGGCGTACCTCTACGACACGAACGGCCGGGAGTACCTGGACATGGGTGCGAGCTACGCCTGCGTGCCGCTCGGGCACAGCCACGACGCCGTTCGGTCGGCGGTCACCGACCAACTCGACCGGCTGACGTACGTCCAGGCGTCGTACCCGGTCGAGATACGGACCCGGCTGTACGAGCGACTCGCGGCCGTCGCCCCCGGTGATATCGGGAAGGTGTGGCTGTGCAACTCCGGAACCGAGGCAAACGAGGCGGCGCTCAAGTTCGCCCGCTCCGCGACGGGCAACTCGAAGATCGTCGCCACGAGACGCGGCTTCCACGGCCGCACGATGGGCTCACTCGCCACCACCTGGAAGAACAAGTACAAGAAACCCTACGAGCCGCTGATGGGCGACGTGGAGTTTGTCGCCTACGACGACCCCGACGCGATCGCCGCGGCGGTCGACGAGGAGACGGCCGCAGTCATCGTCGAGCCGATTCAGGGCGAGGGTGGTATCAACCCGGCGTCGACGGCGTTTCTGGAGCGGACCCGGGAGGCAACCGCGGCGGCCGGGGCCGCGCTCGTCTTCGACGAGGTGCAGACCGGGATGGGCCGTACGGGGACCGTCTGGGCCTGCGAGCGGGCGGGCGTGGTGCCGGACATGGTGACGAGTGCGAAGGGCCTCGGCAACGGGTTCCCCGTCGGGGCGACCCTGTGTCGGGACTGGATTGCTGAGGAGTACGGCACCCACGCCTCGACGTTCAGCGGGGGCCCCGTTATCTCGGCCGCCGCGGAGGCGACCGTCTCGACACTGGTCGAGGCGGACGTCCCGGGAAACGCCGCGACCGTCGGCTCGTACCTGCAGACCGAACTCGCCACACGGCTCGGTGAGTCGGTGCGTGAGGTCCGGGGCGAGGGGCTGATGGTGGGTGTCGAGGTTCGGCGCGGCGCGAACCGGGTCCTGCGGGAGCTAGCCATGGAACACGGCGTGCTGGCACTGCCGGCCGGCCGGACGGTCGTTCGACTCCTCCCGCCGCTGACCATCGACCACGAACAGGCAGACGAGGTAGTCGACGCGCTGGCGGAGGTGCTCGGATGAGCGACTCCCTCGGGGCGCGTGACCTGCTCGTGCGTCTCGTTCGCACCCCCTCGGTGTCGGGGGATGAGGCGGCCTGTGCACAGGAACTCGCCGGGTTTCTCAGACGTCACGACCGTGAGGTCTGGCTCGACGACGCCGGAAACGTCCGTGCACCCGGTGACGACGGCGTCCTGCTGACCTCTCACGTGGACACTGTTCCCGGGGAGATACCCGTGCGCGTCGAAACCGACGACCGGGGGCGTGACGTGCTCTGGGGTCGGGGCAGTGTCGACGCGAAAGGTGCACTCGCCGCGATGGCTACGGCGGCCGTCGAGACGGGCGCGAGTTTCGCCGGTGTGGTCGGCGAGGAGGTGGACTCACAGGGGAGTCGCCATCTCGTGGCCACCCGCGAGCGGGTTCCGGAAGCGGTGATAAACGGCGAGCCGTCCGGTTGGAACGGGTTCACCCTCGGCTACCGCGGCCTCCTCAGAGGAACCTACGTCTGCACGTCGGCGTCCGGCCACTCCTCGCGGCCCGACAACAACCCCATCCAGGACGCGATGAACTGGTGGCACCGGGTCGAGGCGGTGTTCGACCACGACGACCGCCCGGTGTTCGAGCGGGTCACCCCCACGCCGGTCAGTATCGAGGGTGGGCGAAGCACCGACGGCCTCAGCGTCGAGGCGAGGATAGAGCTACAGCTGCGCGTCCCGCCGGGTCGCACCATCGAGACCGTCCGGGACCGCGTGGACGACTGTCTCGACACGGGAACAGTCAACTGGCACGACAGGGTCGAACCGGTGATGGAGAGCCCCCGGACGGCGATCGCTCGAGCGTTTCGCGCCGCCATCCGCGCCAGCGGCGGGGAGCCACGGATGCTCCGCAAGACCGGGACGAGCGACATGAACGTGTTCGCCAGCGGCTGGGACGTTCCGGTGGTCAGCTACGGTCCCGGTGACTCCACACACGACCACGCTCCCGACGAGCGGGTCCCACTCCCCGAATACGATAAGTCGGTCGGGGTGCTTGTCGACGTCACGGAGCGACTACTCTGATGGACCTCGTAGATATCGACGACCTGGCGCCAGGGGAACTGCACGCCGTGCTCGACGAGGCCGACCGGTTGCGGACCGCCAGCGAGACCAGCAGTCCGACCAAGCCGCTCAGGGACCAGACACTCGCGATGATATTCGAGAAACCCTCGACACGGACCCGGGTGTCGTTCGAGACGGGGATGACACAGCTCGGCGGTCACGCGGTCTTTCTCGGGCCCGACGACATCCACCTCGGCCACGGCGAGCCGCTCAGAGACACCGCGCGCGTGCTCTCTCGGTACGTCGATTTCATCACGGCGCGGGTGTTCGACCACGCCGACGTGGTGGAACTCGCCGAGTACGCGACCGTTCCTGTCATAAACGGGTTGAGTGACCAGGCCCACCCGTGTCAGACACTCGGCGACCTGCTCACGATTCGAGACCGGTTCGGCACGCTCGACGTCGACGTGGCCTGGGTCGGGGACGGCAACAACGTCAGCCAGTCACTCGCACTGGGGGCGGCGATGACCGACCTCGAGTTGACCGTCGCCACACCGTCGGGGTACGAGATCGACGACAGTGTCCGGGAGCGAGCCGTCGAGATGGGTGCCCCGCCGACGGAGACGACCGATCCCGGGTCGGCGCTCACCGGCGCCGACGTGGTGTACACCGACGTCTGGGTCAGCATGGGCGAAGAAGACCGTCGTGCCGAGAAGTTACAGGCTTTCGAGGGGTTCCAGGTCACACGGGCGGTGCTCGGTGACCGCCCGTTGATGCACTGTCTGCCGGCCCACCGCGGCGAGGAGGTCACCGACGCGGTCATGGAGGGGGATCACCTCGCCTGGGACCAGGCCGAGAACCGGATGCACGCACAGAAGGGGCTGCTCGTGTGGCTGGCCGGGGCCGCTGGGGCGTAGCCCGGCCCCCCGGCCGTCGCCGGTGACCGACCGGCGGTTCCCGCGTCGTGGCCACGACCCCGAGCGCGCCCGCCGCGAAAGACCCCAAGATATTAATAAGAACCGCAAACAAACATCGACTGGAACGAGGGGTTCAGTATGGCACTGCCACAACGCCCGCCCCGTTCCTGGATACAGGACGTTGAGTTCCCGAGCCGGCTGTTCGGTCGCGGTGACGACGACTACGAGCTGTACGAGGAAGACGACGAGTTCGTTCTCACCGTCGAACTCCCGGGGTACGACACCGACGACATCTCGGTCACGTGGGAGGACGGTGTCCTCAACATCGGGGCCGAGCGGACAGACGAGAGCCGGGGTCGGCGAAAGAGCTACCACCGGCGGTTCCGATTCCCGAAACACGTCGACGACGAGGCGATCACCGCCGAGTACACGAACGGCGTGCTGGAGCTGTCACTCCCGGTCGAGGAGGGGGCGACCGCGTCCGGTCAGGAGATAGCGATTCGGGCCTGACCAGAGAACAACGGGTTCCCGTTCGTCTGAACCGGGAAATGTAATACCGAGCCACACACAATATCTTCTGATGGGTGACGTGCCCGAACAGTTGTCCCGGTTCGTGCCGTCCGAGCAGTCTGCGCTGGGGTACCTGTTCTGGCTGTCGCGACCGCGTTTCTGGCTGTATCTCGCCGGGCCGGTGGTGGTCGCCGACGTGTACGCCGCGGAGACGGCAGTCGGGTTCTTCCAGCCGCTCACAGTCGCACTGTTTCTGTACTTTCTGGTGCCGGCGAACATCTTTCTGTACGGGGTCAACGACATCTTCGACGCCGACCTCGACGAGTTGAACCCGAAGAAGGCGGCCGAGGGGCGAGAGGTCCGCTACGGCGACCACCGGGGCTGGCACGTTATCGCGCCGGTGGCGGGTGCCGCGGCGCTCGCGCTTGTGTTCGTCCCGTTGCTGTCCAACAGGGCACTGGTCCCGCTCGCCGGCTTTCTCATCCTCGGTGCTGCCTACAGTGTGCCGCCCTTTCGGCTGAAGACGACACCGCTGCTCGACTCCCTCTCGAACGGGCTGTACATCCTGCCGGGTGCCGTCACGTACACCGCTATCGCGGGGGGGTACCCACCGCTGGCCGCAGTTGCCGGTGGCTGGGTCTGGGCGATGGGGATGCACACTTTCTCCGCCATCCCCGACATCGACCCCGACCGCCAGGCCGGTGTCCAGACGACCGCGACGCTGCTCGGTGAGTCACGGACACTGGCGTACTGTGCCGGTTGCTGGCTGCTCGCGGCGGGTCTGATGGGGCTCGTCCATCCGGCACTGGCAGCGGTTTTTGCCGTCTACCCCGTGTTCGTCGGTGTCGTGGTGCTCGCCGACATCGATATCGACCGCGCGTACTGGTGGTTCCCGGTGCTCAACACCGTCGCGGGTGCGGTGTTGACGATGCTCGGTATCTGGGAGGTCCAGTATGGCTGACGGCGACCTCCACGAGCGCACGGCAGACCGGGTCGGCAGCCTCGACCGGGCCGGGGTCGAGTCCCACCTCGACGCGCTGGTCTCGAACAACCGGTTCACCATCGCGGTGGTGTTTCCGGTTGTCGGGGCGGTCATGCTGCTCGCGAGTGCCGAGGGTCTACTACCGGACCCACTCGCGTTCAACCCGTTGCTCGTGCTGATCGGCGTGGCGGTCATGCGGTTACCACTCCTGTCGGGGGTGATGCCACTGGTCGACCGGCGAGGTGGGCTAGCACTCGCCGCACTCGTCGTCTACACCTACGCTATCGAGTACGTCGGTACCACGACCGGCCTCCCGTACGGCGAGTTCAGCTACGGTGTCTCGCTCGGACCGATGCTCGGCCCGGTTCCATACGCGCTGCCGCTTTTCTTTATTCCGCTCGTGCTCAACAGCTACCTGCTCTGTCTGCTGGTGCTCGGTGAGCGGGCCCGGTCACTCCCGGTGCGACTCCTCGCCGTCTCCACGACGGTGGTGGCAATCGACCTGGTGCTCGACCCGGGCGCGGTCGCACTCGGGTTCTGGTCGTTCGACGGAGGAGGCTACTACGGCGTTCCGCTGCTGAACTACGCCGGGTGGGTGCTCAGCGCGGTCGTCGCCACGGCACTCATCGACATCGCGTTCGCCCGAGGGAGCCTGCTCGACCGGGTGCGAGACTGCCCGTACATGCTCGACGACATGGTGAGCTTCGTGCTCCTGTGGGGTGGGATAAACGCGTTCTACGCGGCCTGGGGCCCGGTCGTCGTCGCGTCCGGGTTTGCCCTCTCGCTCGTCTACATCGACCGGTTCGATTTCGACGTCCGGCCGTCGGTGTTGTCGGACTAACGGAGCAACTGCCGTCGCGGTCCGGTCAGGGTGCGTAGTAGTACTCGCCTTCTGCCTTCTGCTCGCGGTCGAGTTGGCTGCCGGGTTTGTTGATACGCGGACGCGAGGTGCGCTCGTCACGCCGGAAGGTTACGTCGAGGTCAGACAGAAAGGCGTTCATCCCCTCGCGCATCCCCTGTGGCGGAGCGGCGTGACCCCGCTCGGCCGGCTCCCCGTCGAACACGAGCAGTCGGTCGGCGAGCAGGTCGATCATGTAGATGTCGTGGTCGATGACCATCGCCGTCGCGTCGTGGGTCTCGGTGTACCGGCGGATGGCGGTTGTGGCACGCACCCGCTGGTCGACATCGAGGTGAGCCGAGGGCTCGTCGAGCAGGTACAGGTCCGCGTCCTCGGAGAGACACGCCGCGATGGCCACCCGCTGGCGCTCACCCCCCGAGAGGTCGGTGAGACTCTGTTCCATCACCGACTCTAGCCCCAGTGGCTGTGCGATCTCTGTGTTCCAGTAGGAGCTGTCAAACCGGTCGGTGATAGAGGACAGAAACGTGTCGACACGCATCGGCTGGTCGATCTCGATGTACTGTGGCTTGTACGCGATATCGAGGGTGGCATCGAGCGCCCCGGTGTCGGGCTGGAGTCGACCCGCGAGCAACTTCGCGAACGTCGACTTGCCGATACCGTTCGGGCCGACAACGCCGAGCACCTCGCTCTCGCGTATCGCACCGGGTTCGACCGACAGCGCGAACTCGCCGTCGCCGTAGCGCTTCTCCAGTGCAGGGTACGAGACGACGGTGTTGCCGACCGACCCCGGTCGGGGCGCGTGCTCCTCGAACTCGATCGCCGACTCCCGAACACGCATGTTCTCGTTCTCCAGGTAGCCCGAGAGGTACTCGTTGATACCGGCCTTGACCGACTTCGGCGGTGTGACGACACCGAACGCGCTGGGCTCGCCGTAGCCGATGTGAATCGCGTCCGCGAGCAGGTCCAGGATAGCGAGGTCGTGCTCGACGACGAGCATCGACCGGTTCTCCTCCTCGGCGAGTTCACGCACGAGCCGTGCGGCGGTCATCCGCTGGCCGATATCCAGGTACGGGGTGATCTCGTCGAGGAAGTAGAAGTCGGCGTCACGGGCAAGTGCGGCCGCGAGCGCCACTCGCTGGAGCTCCCCACCCGAGAGCGTGTCGATGGGCTGGTCGACCACCGGCCCGATACCCAGGCGCTCGACCAGCGAGTCGAGCACCCCTCGCTCGTCGGTGCGGGCCAGAAGCTCGCGGGTCGGGCCGTCGAACTGGTCGGGGATGCGGTCGACGTACTGGGGTTTCCGTGCGACCGTCACGTCGCCGTCCCGCATCGCTTCGAGATACTCCTGGAGCGCCGTTCCCCGGTAGCTGTCGAGTACCTCGTCCCAGTCTGGCTCCGACCCCGCCTCACCGAGATTGGGAGCCAGTTCGCCCGCGAGGATGTGGACGGCGGTTGTCTTGCCGATACCGTTTGGACCGAGGATACCGGTGACACGCCCCTCCTCCGGGGCCGGCAGCCCGTACAGCGCGAAGGCGTTCTCCCCGAACCGGTGGATCGGGTCGTCGTCGAGCTCCTGTGGGAGGTTGATGATCTGAATCGCGTCGAAGGGGCACTTCTCGACACAGATGCCACAGGACTCACCGAGACAGATCTCCTCCGAGATCCAGATCTGGTCTGCGCCACCCTGGTACGGTTCACCCTCGTCGTAGCGTTCCTCGCGGGTGGTGATACACTCCTTTCCCGTGCGGTTGGGCGGGCAGAAGTTCGCACACTCGTAGTTGCACCTGTCGGGCTGGCACGTCTCCAGGTCGACGACCGCGATGCTGTCATCGGCCATTGTTACACGAGCCCGTTTGTCGTCAGCAGCACGGTCCAAGTTATAAACCACATAAAGAACGTCATCGCGAACACGTACAGCTGTGTCTTGAGACCGAACTCGTCGGTGTCGATGCCGATACTGCTGTAGAGTGGAAACTGTACGAACACGGTCGCGGCAACGATAGCAACCCCGATGAGGTTGTCCGGTTCGGGCGATGCGTTGCCGGTGGTCGTCGTCGCGAACAGCATAGACGCGACACCTGCCACGATACCGAGCAGTGTCGCGACGGTGGTGACGGTCACCGAGCGGGTGAACTGGTCGACCTGCTCGGTGATTTCGTCGGACTCGCCGGTCCCCGAACCACCGGTCAGAGCGTCGTCGGTTGGTTCCGACGCCTCGGTGTCCCCGGCAGACCCGTCACCCGTCTCGGTTGCCATACCCCGATATCGTTCACCCGAGGTAAAAAGCCGTTCGAAAGCGCGGGCAGGCCGAGCGTGTCCGGCCCCGGTCGACCGATTTATCCCCGTCGCTCGCACAGACCCAGGGGATGGCAGCCGAGACAGACACCGGGTTCAGTGGGTCGCCGTGGCTGTTCCTGCTCGGGGCGACGCTGTTTCTCGGCTCTGGCGCACTGGTCGGCTACGACCTCCTGAATCAAAACACGGTCGTCCGGGGGCTCGTCGTCAACGCGGCAAGCGCCGCCGTGGTCGTCGCCCTGGTCGGCCGCGCGACACTCGCCAACCCGGCCTCCCGCATCGAAACCCGCCGCCAGGTCCTCCCGGCGGTCGTGCTGTTCTACGGGCTGTACCTGCTCGTGACCGGAGCCGTCGTCGCCGCCGTAGGGGTCCTGTTCGGCCCGGACCCGCGGCTGGCCGTTCCCTACGCCGGAGCCGGGCTACTCGCCGTCCTCGTGACGTTTCTCGGCGGCGGGTCGGGCCCGCTCGACCGACTGACGACACTGGTTGGACTGACCGGCGCCGTGCTGGTTGTCTCCTCGATCGGCCTGTTCGTCTACGACCTCGCGACCGGAGGTGACGTGTTGCGCGGAATCGCCGCAAACGGTGTCGGGGCGGCGCTTTACATCGTGTGGAGCGCGTACGACTCCCCGGGTGACCCCGGGTCGGGGGTCGAGACCGCCGGCGACGCGCTCGGCATCGCGCTGTTGCTCTACGGGCTGTACCTGCTCGTCGCGGGTGTCGCGGTCGTGCTGACCGGTGTTGTACACGACCGGGGGGTCGTTGGCCTCCTGTATCTCGCCCTCGGGGTTGTTCCGCTGGTGCTCGGGTTCGTTCTCTCCCCGGTCGATAGCCTGGTCGCCGCCGGAGACCGACCTCCGGTCGACGGTGAGGAGGGGGCCGACGACCCGGTCCTCGACGAGGGTTCGGAGACCGACGGGACAGACGACGTGTGACCGTCGGCGGTAACTGTGGGTGTCCGACCCGGAGCGGGTTTTCGACCTTGCCGTCACAACAGCGAGTGTGGACAGCCCGCACCCGTTCTCTCGACGCCACTGCTCGGGCGCTGCGGAGCCGCGGTCACACTCGGGACACTGGCTGGCTGTGTCGGTGGTGACGACTTGGGTGACGCCGGTAGTGACGACATAGAAGGCGATGGGAACGACCGGGCGAGTGACTCGACGGCAGCCGTCTGGGCCGGCGTGACCTCCGCCACGCAGACTCACAGCAGCCGTTCACCCGGTCCGGAACCGTCGACGTTCCCGAGACCGTCGGCTGTGTCGTGTTCGCGGTCACGACCAGACGCGCCGGGGGGCAGGTGATACTGCTGAATCTCGCGGCGAGCACCGCACGGCCGACCAGCCCCCCGAGGTGCGGTTGTTCGACGCGGGTGACTGTCCGGGCCGCCCGGCACCGTCTCAGCCCCCGTCGTAGGACCCGCCGACCACCTCGCGGATGCGGTCGGCGGTCACCTCGCCGACACCTTCGACCTCCGTGAGTCGCTCGTGGTCGGCGGTCATCACCGCCTCGACACTGCCGAGCGCTCCGAGCAACGACCGCGCGGTGACCGGCCCCACCTCGGCGATGGCGGCGACGACGTACTCCTGTTGCTCGGAGAGGGTCCGGGACTGCTTCTCACCGTGGACACTCACCGAACGGTTCTCCGTCTCCTGTTCACGGGTCGCGAGCACCGCGAGCAGGTCCGCAGTCGCCTCCTCGTCGTCGGTCTGGAGGATACTCGCGCCGAAATCGACCGCGAGCGACGCCAGCGCACCGTGGATCGCCTTCGGGTGGACGTTGCGGCGGTCGTACAACCCCTCGCCCTCGAGAATCACTACCGGTCGACCGTAGCTTCGGGCGGCATCGCCGATCTGCTCGAACAGCGACCGGTCCCCGCCGGTCAGGGTCTCCAGAAAGTCCTCGACGGTCTTTCGCTCGACGACCACCCGGTCCGAGAGCACGTAGTCACCGACCGCAAGCGTCTCCAGCCGCGTCTCCATCCCGTCCCGGAGAGAGAGGTCCCGGGCGATTGTTGCGTCGAGTTCCCGCTGGTCGACCACCACGTGGACCGTCTCCGACGCCGCCTCACCCGCGACCGCGGTCACACCGTCGTCGGTTTCGGGCGTCACACTGTCGGTGGCCGACCCCGTCTCCTCGGTAGCGCCGTCCGATGTAGTCCCGTTGTCGGTGTCGTCGGAGCCTGTCGTCGTGCGCTCGGATGCACCGGTGTTCGGCCCCTCTCCCGG
>ERZ1034569.177-NODE-177-length-23795-cov-12.679023_pt1 | contig 23795 bp, 22 predicted proteins | sample MGYA00520706_ERZ1034569 | MGnify/ENA primary metagenome ERZ1034569 (study PRJEB33760, sample SAMEA4777722) | hypersaline lake metagenome | biome: hypersaline environment; feature: brines | place: Spain | collected 2014-08 | depth 0 m ...
GGACGGACACCGACTGTCGGCGGTCACCCGCACACAGGGCAGTTCGGCGACCTCTCCCGGGACGGGGGAGCTCACGTCTCCGGGGTGGGTGCCCGTCGCTGTTCGCCCCCGAAAGGCACTCGACGGTCGGACCCCGAGAGAGAGTGTGACCGGCGAGCGGAGCCTGCCCACCGCCCTGTGGGACTACGAGGTGAACCGGACAGTCGACGGGCTCCTGCCCGACCCCGTCACCAACGGGTTCGCGCTCGCGACACATCTCGGGGATACCGCGGTCGTGGCGGGACTGGTAATGGGATTTTACTGGCTCGGGGGCGCCGACGACTGGCGACGACGCGGGCTGGTAGTGGCCGTCGCGGTGGCGGCGCTGACACTGAACACCGGTCTAAAGGGGGTGCTCGACGTCCAGCGGCCGCTGTACGCCGCCCGGGCGGCGGGTGACCCGCTCACCTTCGCCCCGGCGAGCTACGACGGGTTCAGCACGCCAAGCGGACACGCGATGGGGGCGGCCGCCGTCTACGGCGGACTCGCGGCACTCGCCGACATCGGGACACGGCGTCGGCGCTCTCTCGTGGCGGCTGTCGTCATCGTCGCTGTCGCGTTCTCGCGGGTGGTCATCGGTGTCCACTACGTCGGTGACGCGGTGCTCGGTGTCGCCCTCGGTCTGGGTCTGGTGTGGGTCGGTCGTCGACTCCTGACCCGTGGCCGGCGCCCCGTCTCGCTCGTCTTCCTGCTCGCACTCGCCGGGGCAGTCCTGGCTGCGCCGCTCGGCTCCGGGACTCACACCGCCGCGTCTGTCGGCACGGCAACCGGCGGACTGGCCGTCTGGGAGCTCCTCCGGGACCACCGGCCCGACCCCTCCGGTGGTGCGGTGTTGCTCTGTGTGCTCGCCGTGGTCACCGTGCTACTCGCCGTCGTTCTTGCCGGTACACTCCTCGCAGTCGAGCTCGCCGCGGTCGGGGGAGACTCGCCGATATCAAGCGTAATCAGAGCCGCTCTCTCCGCGGCAGCCGTCGGGTTCGTGCTGGCGCTGCCGGTCCTCGCCGAACAGCTCGACGACGACCCCCGTGCCCGGTGGCTCCAGCGGACGCTCCCCTTTGCTGTCGACAGCTCCGACAAACAGGTCGGGAGCGGGTCCGACTGACCGGGTGTGGCCGCGACAGCGTGCTGTCTCCTGTTGTTGCGAACTCGCGGGCCGACACCCAAACCGTTCGCCCTGTTGTTCGACGACGAGACGCTCGTCGGACCCTCGGAGGGTACGACGCCGACGCCAGCGAGTGTCCTCACCATCGGGAGTACCTTGACGACGACACCACCGGTGAGTTTCCGTGGTTCCGCGAACCGCCCGGCGCACAGATCGGTGGTCAGATACCGGGAGCCGACTGTCGGGGGCTCATCTGAGCCTGTCGAGCACCTGCCGGGTCGCGGCCGAGTCCGGGCCGGGGTCGCGCTCGGGGTCACCCTGCCACTCGACCGCTCGCTCGATCGCCGCCGCCGGTGACAGCGGCTCCCAGCCCAGCGCCGCGAGTTTCTCAGTCGAGAGGATGTGCGGTGTCGGGTTGTACAGGGGAAACGCCGTCGGCGACAGCGCCCCGTCGGAGAGCCGGCGCAGTTCGCGCCCGCCAACGGTCACAGACTCCACGTCGCGGTCGAGCGCGTCCGCGATTGTCTCGACGACACCACCGAGCGTGAGCACCTCGTGGTCGCCGACGTTGTACGCCTCGCCCGCGACCCCTTCCTCGGCGACGAGTCGGATGGCACGGGCGACGTTCTCGACGGCGACCAGGTGGTGGATGTTGGTGCCATCACCGGGCACGAGCACGCGGTCGCGCTCGCGGACGCGGTCGACCCAGTAGTCGAACCGGCCGGTGTAGTCGTACTGTCCGTAGACGATGGTCGGGCGAACACTCATCGCCCGGACACCCGCCTCGGCGGCCTCGAACACCGCGCGGTCGCCCTCGGCCTTTCGCGCGCCGTAGGTCGCGTGACTGTCGTCGACGGCCTGTTCGTCGGTGCACGGCTCCAGCGGCGTCTCGTCCTCCCGCTTCGGGATGCGGTCCGGATCGTACGCGGACCCGCTGGAGATGTAGACGTAGGCGTCGACATCGCTGAACGCACGGGTAGACATCCGAACCTCGCCCGGGTAGTAGGCCACACAGTCGACGACCACCGACGGCTCGACGGTCTCGGCTGCCTGGTCGAGCGTGGCACCGCTAGTCCGGTCGCCCCGGAACTGCTCGACATCGGGGTGTTCATCAAAGGGGTTCTCGTGGTTGCCGCGGTTGAGCAGCGTCACCTCGTAGCCCGAGTCCAGCAGTTCGGTCACGAGGTGGCGACCGATGAAGCGGGTCCCACCGATGACGAGTGCCCGTGTCATGCTACCGCGTGACGATTTCGATCTCGCGGCCTTCGGTGTCCTTCGTGAACGCGTACCGGTTCCCGCAGCTCTCGGGGTCCCGGTAGTCCTCGGCGTGACGGTCCATCAACTGCCCCCAAAACGCCTGCAGGTCGTCGGCCCGCACCGCGAGGTGGCCCCACGCGTCGCCGACCTCGTAGGAGCGGCCGTCGTAGTTGTAGGTCAACTCGACGGTCATCGCCTCGGGGGCTGTGTCGCCGGGTTGCATGAAATACAGCGCGAACGTGTCGAGTTCGGACCGGGCCACCAGGTCGTAGCCGAGTGTCCGGGCGTACCAGCCGATCGCCGCCTCGGCGTCCTCGACGCGGACCATCGTGTGGTCGAGACTGTACCGCGTGCCGTAGTCGCGCTCGACGATCTCCACCTCGTGGCCATCGGGGTCTTTCACGAACGCGTAGGAACCGCCGCAGGAGTCCGGATCCCGGTAGTCCTCGACACCCTGTGCCATCAGCTCCTCGTAGGCGTCGTAGACATCCTCGACACGGACGGCGATGTGGCCCCAGGCATCACCCATCGTGTACGAGCGGCCGTCGTGGTTGTACGTGAGTTCGAGTGCCGCGGCCTCCTCGTGGGCACCGGGCGCCTGCAGGAAGACGTTCGTGAACGTGTCCGCCTCCCAGCGACTGACCTCCTCGTAGCCGAGGTGGTCGGTGTACCAGTCCAGTGACGCCTCCAGCTCCTCGACACGCATCATCGTGTGGTCGAGTGTTGCGCTCATACCGGAGAGAAGCGGTGCCGGGCGCAAAAGCGTGCGGTTCTGGTCCGCGTGCCACCAACCGGGCGTGTGAGATGTCGCGACTCGATTCCGGGATATTCAAGCCCATCGGTACCGCCTCTCTATCTGTGACCGACATTATCGACGGGGACGCGGTCGCGGCAGCGACCAGAGACGACCTCGCGGGTGCGGTCGAGACCCTCGCCGACGCGGGTCACCGCCCGACGCTCGCGACGGTGCTCATGAGCCCTGACCCCGCGAGCGAGACCTACATCGCGATGAAACAGGACGACTGCGAGGAACTCGGCATCGGAGCCCGGGACATCCGACTCGACACCGACGCTTCCGCCGGAGAACTGTTCGAGACGATCGACGACCTGAACGGGGACGACTCGGTCGACGGGGTGCTCGTCCAGTCGCCGGTGCCCGACCGTGTCGACTACCGTGATGTAATCGAGCGGATCGACCCGCGAAAGGACGTCGACGGGTTCCACCCGGAGAACGTCGGTCGCCTGGTCGCGGGCTACCCCCGGTACAAACCCTGTACACCCCACGGTATCCAGCGTATGCTCGCGGTGACCGGTGTCGACACCGCCGGCAAGCACGCGGTCGTGATCGGCCGCTCGCGCATCGTCGGCAAACCGATGGCGAATCTGCTGTTTGGGCGCGGCCCCGGCGGCAACGCCACCACGACGGTCTGTCACTCCCACACCGACGACCTCGCCGCGAAGACCCGACAGGCCGACATCCTCGTCGCCGCCGCGGGTGTGCCGGAACTGGTCGACGGGTCGATGATACAGGAGGGTGCTGTCGTTGTTGATGTCGGTATCAACCGCGTCGAGCGCGACGGTGAGAGCCAACTCGTCGGCGATGTCGAGTTCGAGAGCGCACGCGAGGTGGCCGGTGCGATCACACCCGTTCCGGGCGGTGTCGGCCCGATGACCCGCGCCATGCTGCTGTACAACACGACCAAAGCTGCCAGCTACCACTCCGGTGTCGATGCCGACCTGCCCACACTCGACGTGTGACAGCGAGGAGTCCGGGGACGGCGGCGAGATGTCGCACGTGGAATGCCGATAAAAGAACCTTCTTGTGTCTGACGACAGAACCTCACCTATGGGTCTGCTCGACCGGATTCGAGGTGACGGAGGGCCACGAGTCGCGTTCATCGGTATCGACGGTGTGCCGTACAGTCTGCTCGCGGACAACCCCGGGGAGTTCGAGCATATCGCGGCGCTGGAAGCGGAGGGTGCAGGGGGTCCAATGGACAGCATCGTGCCGCCGGAGTCGAGTGCCTGCTGGCCTGCGCTCACGACGGGTGTCAACCCTGGCGAGACGGGTGTCTACGGCTTCCAGGACCGCGAAACCGGCTCCTACGACACGTACGTCCCAATGGGTCGGGATGTCCAGGCCGAGCGCATCTGGAACCGTGTCCAGGAGAGTGGACGCGAGGCAACAGTAATGAACGTCCCCGTCACGTTCCCGCCCGAGCGCGGTATCCAGCGGATGGTCTCCAGTTTTCTCTCCCCGGGTGTCAGTGAGGCGGCATACCCCGAGGAGATACGCGAGTATCTCGAGGGGATAAACTACCGACTCGACGTGAACGCGAAACTCGGTCACAGCGACGACAGGTCCGAGTTCGTCGCCGACGCACACGCTACAGTCGAGAAACGTCATGAGGCGTTCACTCACTACATCGAACAGGACGACTGGGACATGTTTTTCGGGGTTTACATGACGACCGACCGGGTGAACCACTTTCTGTTCGAGGACTACGAGCGCGACGGCCCCTACCGCGAGGAGTTTCTGGAGTTCTACCGGACAGTCGACGGGTACATCGGCGAGATCCGGCGGATGCTCCCGGACGACGTGACGCTCGTGGTCGCCTCCGACCATGGGTTCACCACACTCGATTACGATGTGGACTGCAACGCCTGGCTCCGGAAGCGGGGTTGGCTCTCCCTGCAGGAGGACCCCTCCGAACTCGGTGACCTCGCGGAGGAGACACGGGCGTACTCGCTGGGTCCCGGCCGGTTCTACATCAATCTCGAGGGTCGAGAGCCACGCGGGAGTGTCCCCGAGGCGGAGTACGAGTCGGTGCGGACCGAACTCGCCGGGGAGATAGAGGCGATGGAGGGGCCGGACGGCGAACCCGTAATCAAGCGGGTCGTCACCCGCGAGGACGCGTTCCGCGGCGGCCACACCGAGATCGCGCCGGATCTCGTTGCCATCCCGGAGAACGGGTTCGACCTGAAGGCCGGATTCGAGGCAACATCGGAGATATTCTCCGACAGTCCGCGCAACGGCATGCACACGTTTGACAACTCCTCTCTGTACGTCGACGACGAGAGCGCCCGCCTCGAGGGCGCCGACCTCTACGATGTCGCCCCGACACTGCTCTCGCTGATGGACGTGAACTACGACCGCGGGAACTTCGACGGTACGACGCTCGTGAAGTGACCTGGCGACGGAGAGAGGCGAGCCCACGATTCTGCGGGTCGACTGCTACCTCACCAGTCGCCGGTGTGTCGTTTTCATACACATCTCCTGCACGACCTGTCGGCCGGCTGTTTCGGCACGCTCGACAGCATCGTCGTCGTGGATACCCAGCTGGAGCCAGATTGCCGCCGCCTCGCCGCTGTCGAGTGCCTCCTCAACGATGCCCGCGACCTCCTCGCTCGGCCGGAACACGTCGACGATATCGACCGCGCCAGGGACCGCCGACAGCGAGTCGTGGCTCTCCCGACCGAGTATCTCGTCGGCGTATGGGTTGACCGGCACCACCTCGTACCCCTGGCGGTCGAGATACCGGGGCACGTCGTGGGCAGCCTTTCCGGGTGTACCCGAACAGCCGACGACGGCGATGCGGTCGTGGGCGAGTATCTCGCGGAGTTCGGCGTCGTCTGTGACTGGCATACGCACAGTAGGGTGCGGAGCGTGAAAAGGCTCTCCGGCGTGTGTAGGGCGGGGATATGACCACCGCTCCCCGACTCCATGACCGGAATACGCTCGTTCAGCCACTCCCCGACGGAGCGAACTGGTCGAGAAAGCAACGGGGTGTCACGACCGTCTCGCAGTCGTCGTGAGGGAAATCCTGCGTGTTGCTCGTGACCAGCATGTCGACCTCGTCACAGGTAGGCCGCCACGATGTGAGGGTCCTTCAGGTCGCCAAGCAAAATCTAGACCGCCTTGCGACGCGATCAAAAATTTGCCGCGGCAGTGGGTCGAGAGGATATAGAGCGGGATCTTTGATCCCATTCCAATAGTTCAACCAACAGATTGCACGGCAGGCCTGATCTTTTGTGCTCTATTGAAAATGCGGTACAGCAGTACAATTTCCCACGTTGCAGTACGGTGGCGCGCGGGGAAATGCGCGCGGGGTGCGAGGAGCGCAGGCAACGCCGAGCACCGCAGACGGCTGGGGAGGTGTGAGGCCCGTCTGGGTGGATGAAAGGGGTCAGTTGCTCGGCGACGGCGGCTGACGAAAGGACCGCAGCGAAGCCCCCGAGCCAAGCAACTGGGGGCTTTCTCGCCCCCATTACCTCGCCGTCTTCCACTTTCAATAGAGCAATTTTTGATTAATCATGGAAACATTTATACCAACCCGCTTCCGTATCAGCTCGTATGAAGGACGTGGATGTCAGTCGGCGTACTTTGCTGTAATTAACGTCTGTCGGGGCGGTAATCTCTCTTGCGGGTTGCTCTCGTGTTAATGAATATTTGGAAGACGGGCCTCAGTATAGAGAAGGAGACGATGAGCAGGCTATGATCACTCTTGACTATCTTCATAATGAGTGGGAGGAATTTGAGCCTGATGATACTGATGATGATGAATTTGGAGAGGACGACGGACCGGAACCGGTGTCATCCACTCTAAAATACTTCCAGAGTGAGGACGGAAATGAAGCTGTTTTGGCAGGTATTGGAATTTTTGAGGATAGTAGGGTTGCAGAGGAAAGCGTAGAGGACTATACAAACTCGAATTTTGTCGGTGAGGAATCTGTTAATCTTGGAGACGGTGGCGAACGGGGAGTGTTTAATGAGACGTGGGCTTTGGTTGCTTTTTCTCACTCGAATGTCGTTATCATTTCAGGAGCTGTCAGCCAATCTGGCTTGGAGCTTCAACCAAACTACGGCAGGTCATATACTCTAGGAGAGAACCTACTCGGAAACCTGAAGGAATTGTAAATTATGTTTACGTGATAATACGTCGGAATATAACGGTCATCCGACATCGGTAGAAAACCCAGCCCTTCAATCTTCGGCAAAGAGTTCGTCATCGTGTGCTTTCACATCTTGGACGCTCCTCGCGATAGTACGCACGACCGTATGAATTGAACGTCCACTCCGCAGATACGGAGGGCCGCGAGGAACGGGACGAATGTCCCGTTACGAGCGGCCCGGACGACGCGGAAACCCTGTTTTACCGGCGAGCGAACAGCCTCATAGTGATTACTTCGAGTCGTTCCGGTATCGACCGCACGACTGCGTGCGGTCGCACCGGTAAACAGTCGCACTAATCACTATCAGATGTTCGCCGCCAGTACGAGAGCGACACGGTTTTGCGGACACCCGTCGAAGCGTGAGTATGCTCAGCCGGCAGTTCGTTCGCGAGCACCCGGACGAGGTGAGAGCGGGGCTCGCGTTGCGCGGTACCGAGAGCGTCGATGTCGATGGGATACTCGAGACAGACGCCGAGTGGCGCGAGCTGAAATCCCGTGGTGACGACCTGCGCCACGAGCGCAACGAGATAAGCAGCCGCATCGGCGAGTTGAAACAGGCCGGCGACGACGAGGCCGCCGAGGCGGCGATCGAGCAGTCACAGGCGCTCAAAGCCGAGATCGAGGAGATAGAGGCACGCGCCGACGAGCTCGAAGAAAGGCTTGAACAGCTGCTGCTCGCGGTGCCGAACGTGCCACAGGAGGCGGTCCCGCCCGGCGAGGACGAATCGGACAACGAGGAGGTCCGGCGGGTCGGGTTCGACTCGCTGCGCGAACTGCCGGAGGAGGTGGTTCCACACTACGACCTGGGCGAACGTCTGGAGATTCTGGATTTCGAGCGCGGTGTGACCGTCTCCGGTGGTGGGTTCTATTTCCTGAAAGGCGACGGGGCGCGCATGGAGCATGCGCTCGTCCAGTTCATGCGGGATATCCATCGTGAACAGGGGTACCGCGAGCTGTTCCCGCCGATCCCGGTGACAAGTGAGTCGATGACCGGCACCGGGCAACTACCCAAATTCGCGGACGACGCCTACCGTGTCGGCGGCCACAACGACGAGCCGTACGAGGACGACGACCTGTGGCTCTGCCCGACCGCCGAGGTGCCGGTGACGAACATGTACGCCGACGACATCCTACTGCGCGACGAGTTGCCGCTGAAACACCAGGCCTACACCCCCAACTTCCGCCGAGAGGCGGGCGAACACGGCACCGAGACGCGCGGGATGGTCCGGGTCCACCAGTTCAACAAGGTCGAACTCGTGAACTTCGTCGAACCGGCGGAGAGCGACGAGCGCCTGACAGGGCTGGTCGACGAGGCGGCGGCGGTGCTCGACCGGCTCGAACTCCCGTACCGGGTGTCGCTGCTGTGTGGCGGTGACCTCACGTTCGCGTCGGCGAGGACCTACGACCTGGAGGTCTGGGCGCCGGCGAACAACATGTCCGACGGTCCCGAACAGGGAGGTCGCTGGCTCGAGGTGTCAAGCGCCTCTAACTTCGAGGCGTTCCAGGCACGGCGCATCGGTCTGCGCTACCGTCCCGAGCGCCACGAGTCCGCCGAGTACCTCCACACTCTGAACGCCTCTGGTCTGGCACTCCCCCGCGTGATGGTCGCCATCCTCGAGTACTACCAGAACCCCGACGGAACGGTCACCGTGCCGGAGGCACTGCGCCCGTACATGGGCGGTCAGGAGCGCATCGAGGGTCACGAACCGGTTGGTGAGGCCGCTGTCGGGGCCGGCCGGAAGGGGTGACCCCCGGCAGTCGAGTCTGACCCGCCGGAGTCCGGTCACCCGCTGTCGCCGTTCGAGAGCTCCTGTGTCTCTATCTCCGCGGTGAGCGCCTCGAGCTCTTCCTCGTCGATATCGCCGTTCTCGGACTGTGACTGGTTGTCGACCGCGGCCCCGGGGTCTGTCGCGGCGACCGGAACGTCGGCTTCGGAGCGACCGGACGCGGCATCGAGTATGGATAGCCCTTCACCGGTGGTGGCCGTGTCGCCGAGGTCGGCTGGGAGGTCGTCAGGGTCCGGCGGCGGGCCGAGTTCGCGCAGCCTCTCGACGACATCCTCGGCCTCCCCGCGGAGTGTCCTCCCACGCTGGCCGTCGCCGCTCGCGTGTGCGCCGGCGGCGTCCCCGAGCAGATCGACCGCACGGTCGAGCTCCTCGGCGACACGCAACCCCCGCTCGAAGGACGGTGTCACCGCCTCGTCCTCGCTGAACCGGGCCGACCGTCTGAACCCGTCGCGGGCCACCTCCAGTGTCTCGGCGGCTGTCTCGAACTCGCCGCTGGCGAGCACCCAGTCCCGGTTCCGGTACGCGCGCATCCCCTCGACAAACGCGTCACGACCCTCGCTGTATCGTGTACACGCCTCCCTGTACTGTGTCTCCGCGAACTCGGCGTCGCCGACGGCGGCAAACGCCTGCTGGACCGCGTCGATATCCGGCCGCTCCTCGATGTTGTCCGCCACCCAGGTGTAGGTGACCCGCCCCTCGAGGTCGATGACGACCACCGCTCGCTGGGTCGGGTACCGGGTGTCCCCGGATTCGACGCCGTAGGCCGCCGCCACCTCTCCACGGATATCCGCGAGCAGGGGGAGATGGAGGTCATGGCTCTTGGCGAACGCACGGTGGCTGTAGATGCTGTCCCCGGAGACCGCCAGGATGGCGGCGTCGGACTGCATCCGGAACACGTCGAACTCGTCGAGATCCGTCGACCTGTCCGTACAGGAGGGATTGAAATCGGCCGGATAGAACGCGAGCACGACAATCGACTCCCCGAGCACGTCATCGAGCGAGACCCGCGCCGGTCGTCCGCCGACGACTGCGGGGAGTTCGAACGATGGCGCCTGTTCACCCTTGTCGATCATCATCTATCTTTCGCAGAGGGTGAACTTAACCCTGTGGCTGCTCGACCCTGACCGGTTGGTCGCCGTCGGGAAACGGGACCTCGGCGGTTGCACCGTCCCGTGGGACGACTGTCTCCGGGAACACCTCACGGGCTTCGTCGGCGAGCAGACCGCCGCGACCGGCGTAGCGCGTGGAGATATGCACGAGCGCGAGTTTGCGCACCCCGGCCTCGCGGGCGACAGCCGCCGCCCCGCGGGCCGTCGAGTGGCCGGTCTTCCGCGCACGCTTGCCGTGGTCCTCGGCGAAGGTCCCGTCGTGGACCAACAGGTCGGCGCCCTCGGCGGCCGCGACTGTCGCGTCTGTCGGTCGCGTGTCACCGGTGTAGACGAACCGCCGGCCGGGCCGGGGTGGACCGACAACCGACTCGGGGTCGACGATTCGCCCCTCGTGTTCGACCGGTTCGCCCGCGTGAAGCCGTGAGTACTTCGGCCCCGGCGGGATACCGAACTCCTCCTCGGCGCGCTCGCGGTCGAACCGGCCCTTTCGCTTGTCCTCGACGAGCGCGTAGCCGACCGCCCGGGTGTCGTGGTCCGTCGCGAACGCGCGCACCTCGTACTCCGGACGGTCGAGCACCACCTCACCCGGTTCGACCTGCGTGATACGCACCGGGTAGGAAGGGCTGTCACCGGTCGCGGACAGCAACCGCTCGACCTGGCCCCGTGTCCCTGCCGGTGCGTGAACCGCGAGCGGCCGTTCGCGGTCGTTGAACGACAGTGTCTGTGTCAATCCCGGCAGTCCGAGCGTGTGGTCGCCGTGCATATGCGAGAGAAAAACGTGCCCGATGTCGAACCCCGTACCGTACCGCATCATCTGGCGCTGGGTCCCCTCGCCGCAGTCGAACAGCAGACGATCACCCGCACGCTCGACCACCAGTCCGCTCGTCGAGCGCTCCGTCGTCGGCACCGACCCGCCGGTCCCGAGGAACGTTACCTTCATACCCGAAAGATGGGACAGAACGGCTAAACCCGTGTCGACTCGCCGCCGTGAACCTGTTTCGACTCAGGCGGCCCCGGCAGTTTCGGCGGCCTTTGCGGCCTCGGCGAACAGTTTGGCCCCGAGTTCGACCTCCCGTTCGGTTATGTCGAGCGGTGGCAACAGTCGGATTGTTTGTTTGCCACAGCCGAGCACCAGCAGACCACGCGAGAAGGCCGCCTCCTGGATGGCGTCGCGCTGGGCCTCGGTCTCGAACTCGACTGCCAGCATCAGCCCCTTTCCGCGCACGTCGGTCATTCCCGGCAGGTCGGCATCACGGAGATGCTGTTTGAACGCCCGCCCGCGGGTCGTCGCGTTCTCCATGAGACTGTACTCCTCGATTGCGTCGATTGTGGCCACACCCATCGCCGAGGAAAGCAGGTCGCCGGCCCCCCACGTCGAGGAGAGCCGACTCCGCTCGTCGGGAAACACCGCCTCGCGACCGATCGTCGCGCCCACGCGCAACCCCTTCGCGCTCGAGATCACGTCGGGTTCGAACGGGTAGTGGTCCGACCCCCACCACTCGCCGGTGCGACCCATTCCGGCCTGCACCTCGTCGGCAACGAGTGTGAGGTCGAACTCCGCACAGCAGTCGGCGATCTCGCCGGCGAAAGCGTCGCTCGGGAACCGGTATCCACCCTCGCCCTGTATCGGCTCGATCACCAGCGCCGCCACCTCGTCGGCGTCGACGTAGCCCGTCTCCGGGTGGAGCATCCGCCGCAACGCCGACGTACTATCGAAAAAAAACCCACAGTCACAGCTCTCGGTCGTGCAGGTCCGGTCGGTGCAGTACGGCATGTCGTGGACACTCGCGATCTCCGGGAAATCGCGTCGGTAGATACCCTTCGAGCGGTTCAGCGAAAGCGTCCCCAGCGTCCGGCCGTGGAACGCCCCCTCGCAGGTGATGGCGTACTTTCCCTGTGTGTGGTCGTAACTCACCTTCAGCGCGTTCTCGACGGCCTCCGCACCGCTGTTCGAGAGAAAGACCGTGTCCATCCCGTAGCCTGTGATGTCGGTCAACCGGTCCATCAGGTCCGCCGGTCCGGGGAGCTCCCCGTCCGCCCCGGCGGCCGGCAGGTAGAAGTCCTGACCCGCGATCTTCAGCGGGTCCACAAGGTCAAACTCCGCGAGCGGGTCCAGTATCTTCGGGTTGTTGTACCCCAGCGGCATCGCCCCCACCTGCCCTGTCAGGTCCATCAGCACGTTCCCGTCGACGTCCGTACAGAACGGTCCTGCCGCCGGTTCGGTGTAGTCCCAGACGAACTCGTAGACGTACGTACTCGGCGCGGCGGTCGTGTGGTGGTACTCTACCGTCCGTCGTGCCGCCGGCCCGGGCAACTCATCGACCTGTGGCTGTGCGCTGTCACGGTCCATACACCCACGTAGACCAGCATCTATATAAGTGCTTGAATCAATCGCTCCCGCTCTCGACGGTTGTCCGCGGAGAGCACACAACAGCGTGGTCACTGGTGGCGGTGAGCGCGGTCAAGCACCGAACAGTGTCCGGGTGACAGAGACGAACGGAGCACTCTCACCGGTGGGGAGAGCGGTCTACACACGGTCAACAGCGGGTAGGGACTCTCGCGTCGTCGGGGTGCAGAGCAGAGACTAAAACTCGACGTACTCGCCTTCCCAGTCGCGGCGCGCCTCGATCTCGCGCCTGCCACGCCGTGTCAGACTGTAGTAGTTCGTCCGGCGGTCGAGCTCGCCTTTCTCGACGAGACCTTTCTCGACGAGTGTGTCGAGATTCGGATACAGTCGGCCGTGGTGAATCTCCGTCTCGTAGTAGTCTTCGAGTTCGTCCTTTATGGCGAGCCCGTGTGGTCTGTCCTTTCCCGCAATCACGTACAGCAGGTCACGCTGAAATCCTGTCAGGTCGTACATCTGGTTTCCTCCCAACAACAGTTCGTGTCTAAAAGGCTTAAATATTTTGCCCGATATACATACAGATACTCTCATATATTTCGGAACACAAGAGCGGAGCGCAACCTATCGAGTCACGGTTGGACGAGGCTGTCGTCGTTCGGAACCGTCGGAAAACGGGCGCAGTGGGTCCCGAGTGGGGTTTGTTTCCCGCCGATACGCGGCAGACCGGCACGACTGCCGCCGCTGTTCCCGGAGCGCAACCGGTGACCGACACTGACCGACGAGCACACCGGTACCCCGCCCTCCCCGTCTCACCGGTCCCAATAGTATCAGCCACGCGTCCGGGACTCCCGACTGTTCGGCTGTGGTATGTGTCTCCGGGGGACCGACCGCTTCCTGTTGTTCGCGTTATATCAGACTCTCGACGTACTTGCCGACGTGGTTGTCGATGCGGCGCTTGTAGCCGGCCTGCCGGGCGAGACGGTCGAGTTCGCGGGACACGAGGCTACCGTACTGGAGCGCCTTCTTGCGGCGGTCGGCGAGTTCACCCAGCAAAGGCCGGACGGCCTGGCGGAGCGCCCACTTGCGGGTTCCATCCCGGACGAGGTGGTCGCCGTCGAGCGCGAGCGCCGTCCGGACAATCCGGTCGCGGGCGAGCGGGGTCACCGGGTCAACACCGGCCGTTCGGAGTGCGAGACCGTCGCGCTCGAACTGGTCGGGAATGCTCTCGACGAGTTCGTCGCGCGCACCGCGGACGGTGTCGGCCGCGACACGGTCGTCGTCGGGTGCGTTCTCGACCTTCGCGTACCCTCCGAACAGTTCGTCTGCGGCCTGGCCGAGCGCGAGGCGGCCGAACCCGTCGGCGCTTACCCGCTCCGCGAGCACGAACAACGGGAGCGCGATCTGGATGTCCATCGGGTTCGTTCGACCGATAGCCGCCACCACCCGCGGGATTGCCGTCTCGAGTGTCCCGTGGTCGAGTTCGACCACCCGCACCGACCGGTCAAGATGGTCTGCACCCGAGCGGGCCGCCGCCAGGTCGTGGCTGTCCGGAAACCCGACGACGTACAGCGGGGCGTCGAACCGGGTCGCGAGCACCCCAGAGTCAACCCCACCCGAGAACGCCACCGCGAGATTTTCATCGTCGATCGCTGACAGCGCCGCGTCGACGGCCTCCCCGACGGCCGTGACCGCCGCCTCGTCGGTCTCGAACGGATCGGGCCGGGGCAGTGTCCAGACCGAGGTGGTGCCGGACCCACCGGACCCGTCGGTGCTCCGGACGTGTCCCGCCGGCAGGCGCCGTGGCTCCGCGAGTTCACCGGGGTCGTGACTCCAGACCCCGGGGTCGCACGACTCGAAGAACAGCGGCTGTCGACCGAGCACGTCACGCACGAGCTGCCCGTCAACCTCACCCGCGAACCCGGCGGTCCCTGGAAGTGGGTCCCCACTGTCGAGTGCTGTCCGCACCGTCGCCCGACTCGCACCCGCTATCATCGTCTCACCCGACTCTCCCCGGGCGTGCCGACACTATCACGTTCACATTGTTCGGCGACGAGCATACGAACAGTTGACGCGTCCCGGAAAAAACTGCCCGGTTCCGCGACCGACGGTGTCGAGGCCGACCTCTGCCGGACTGTTTCACCCGATATACCAGATAAAGAGGAGACGATGGTTCGTGACGTGTGCGGATGACAGCCCGAAAGCCAACGCCGATGCGGTCTTCCAGGCGCTCGGGAACGAGGACTGTCGGGCGATAGTCCGCGCACTCTCCAAGCCGACGACCGCAGGCGAGATATCAGACACCACGGCTGTCCCGAGGTCGACGACCTACCGGAAACTCGAGACGCTGACCGAGGCGGGACTGCCCGTCGAGAGTGCGCTCATCACGGCCGGGATGTTCGTTATTGTCGACTTGCTGTACAGGTGACGAACCGGACACCCCGCTGGCTCCCCGTGGGACCCCGAACCGTGGTCACCCGGTGGTGGACCCCGGTGAACCGTCGGAGGCGTCCGCCGACCCTCACCGCGGCCTGCGCCGTTGTTGCTGCTGGCTGGACCCGACCTGTGTGCTGACCGCGCCGCCGGCCGCACCCAGCAGACCGGGAAAGACTATGCCGGCCAGCAACACACCCTCCACCAGAACTGGACTGAACGTCACCCCGCTCACGCTGAAACTGAACACGAACGTCCCGAGCAACGCGACCACCACCGCGCCGAGCGCCACAGTCGCACCCGCGATTGCCCCCTCCTGGAGCTCCCTCGCGTCCGCAGACCGCGCAATCGCGTACCCGCCGACGAACAGAACGAGGACCGGAATCAGGTGATACAGGATCACTGGTGCGTCGAACGTCTGGCTTGCGCCGCCGTCGGTGAGGTAGTTAACCTCTGACATTTGTGCGCCGAACCCGACGCCGCCCCCATCGACACTGCTCTCGACGGCGACGAACTGTGCGTTGTAGTACAGCCAGCCGGCAAACTCGACCAGATTCTCGCTGGAGTCCTCTGTCTCTATCACCGCGACGACGACGAGTGTCAGAAGATATCCAGCCACGAACGACACTGCTCCGCCGATCGCACCGGTCGCGAACGGGGGACTGCCTCCACTAGACCGCTGGGTACGTGCTGCCATTTGACACACTATTTTAGCTCTCGGAATATAAAGATGGGCACCCTCTGTGGGGGTCTAAACGGGGGACTCCGGAGAACCGGTCGGGGAGATATCGGGAGCGACACGGCTTTTGATCGGTCGGCAAAACAGGATGTATCGAGCAGCAACAACGACCCCGGCGTCTGCGGGTCGACGGTATGGGAGGCTGGTCTCCGAGACGACCCTCTCGGCAACAACGAGAACCTCGACCTGCTCTCGAGGGTGGCCGTCCCCACGCCGCGGCCGGTTCCGACCTCATTATCAGCTACCTTCCCGAGGATGTCGCCGGGCAACTGTGACCCGGTCCCCGCGCCGGACCGAGGATATAAATATCGAGGCGAGCCAGAACGTACAAATGGACTGGGAGTCGCGCGACCGGGGTGTCTCGAGTCCGCTGGGGTACGTGCTGAACCTCAGCATCGCGGCGATCGTGTTGGTGAGTCTCGGCGGGGTCGGGGTGGTCTTTTTCGACGCCAACACCGACGCGGCGGTCGAGGAGGACCTCGAGACGTACGGGAACGACCTCGCAGGCACTATTCAGTCCGTCGACCGCCTGGCGGCGGCGACACCCGGACAGAGTGTCGACGAGCGCGCCGCCCTGGCCGGGTCGGTCCGGGGAACGGGGTACACCGTCGAGGTGATAAACGCCTCCGATGCCGGTGACCCGGCTGCCGGGGCTGTCGAGCACGCCGGGCGCTGCGAGCGCCAGTGTCTCGTCCTGCTCACCGGTGACGGTGACCTCCACGCGAGGGTGAACTTCGTGTCGGCGACCCCGGTCGAGAGCATCCGATTCGACGGCGGACCGGTTGCGGTCCGGCGGCCGGCCGGGAGCAACCAGATCCAGTTCCAGCGACTCGACAGATAATGTCCGGTGACCCAGCCACGGAACAAAACAACTGCGGCGCGAGCGGGTCCAGCACCTGCGTGTGTGACCCCGCTCGGCGCGCCGGTGGAATCGCACGCGTCTGTGACCGCGACGCCGGTCCCGGCACGCGGGGTGTCAGCTACGCGCTAGGGTTCGTGGTCGTGTTCTCGCTGGTGGTCGCGGGAACGCTCGCGCTCTTCGTCGCGGGTGTCGACCTGCTCTCGGATGTCGACCGTGACGGTGCAGTTGCGGCCGGCGAGGAGAACACCGCGGTCGTCCACGCGGAGGTGGGCGACATGGCGACACAGGGTGACGAGCGCCGCAGGATGCCGCTGGAACTGGTCGACGCACAGATACGGCTCACCGACACCGAGACTGTCGAACTGCGTGTCGAGACCGGCGGCGTGTTCAGCGTCACGTACCGGACACGAGCGTTGCGCTACGAGCTCCCGGACCACGATGTGACGTTCGTCTACGCGCTGGGGCATCTCTACCGGGTCGACGAGCGCGGTGACGGGAGAGCGCTCAGCGAGCGCCCGCCGCCGTTCGAGGTGTCGGACCGGCAGACCCGTCTGGTCGTGCCGGTGTTGACCGGACCGACCCCCGGCAGTCCGACCGGAATCGGGGTGAGCGGCACCGGCGAGCGGGAACTGGTCGCGCTCCGGTCGGGGTCGCCGGCGTCGCTCACCCGGACCGATAGAACGGGTGTCGACAGCATCCTGGGACAGCTCACCATCAACAACACCGACCACCCCTCGGTCTGGGTGACTGCGCTCGAGGCAACCGGATTCGGGAACGTCACGCGTACCGAGACGGGGGTCCGCGGCCGGTTCGAGAGCGACCGGCTGACCGTACACCAGGCCGATATCGCGTTCGCGCTCGGGGGGGAGGAGTCGTGACGGGTGCGAGCAGCCCCGCGGAGACGCCGGCACGCTCGTACCGTTGCCCGTACTGCCGGGCGGAGTACCCCACCGAGATGCTCGCCCGGGTGCACGTCAGTTACGTAACCGACAGCGTCCATGAGGGCCACGACGGAATGACACCGGAGGTGGAGCCGGTCGAGTGTGATGTGGATGGCGACCCGGTCGGGACCGCGTTCACACTCGCGGGACAGCTCAACCTGCACGGGCTCTCGCTGTCGGATATCCCGGTGACCCACGACGGGCGGGCGTTCGACGAGCGCGAGCGGCGGGCGCTCCTCGTCGCGGCGTTCAACGCCAACCGGAGCCTGTCGAAGACCGAACTCCGGGACCGCGTGGCCGCACACCTCGCCGGGCGCGACCTCGACCCGCTCCCGGCACGGGAGATCGGTGCGCTCTGTGAGCACGTGTTCGGCTCCGGCGGGGACGGCGAGACCACCGACGACACCGGGCAGCCGGAGATCACACCGGTCGAGACGCGACTCCGTGACCTCACCCCACTCCAGCAGGCGGTCATCGTGGCACACCTCACACACCCCGACCGCGACCCGACGACGCTCGCCACCCGGGTCGGGACCGCACGCTCCTACCCGGCGCAGGTCATCGAGGGCCGGCCCGACCTCGTCGCGCGGCTCCGGAGCCGCCTCGAACGGACGACTGTCGAACGGCTCGTTGCCGAGCGTATCCCCGAGGAGGACTTCGGCGAGATACGTGACGAGGGGCTGCTCGAGACGTTCGACATCGACCTGTCGGCGGTCCGGGAGCAGAAACGCCGCCACAGCGGGAGCGGTGCAACAGCCCGCCGGACGACCGGTGCGAGCGGCCCCTTCGAGGGAGAGACTGGTGCAGGCAACGGTCCTGACCGGCCGAGCGATGGTGGCGCCGACCCGGTGTCCACGTCCAGGGGTGCCGACCGGGGAGGCGATACCGATGAGGAGCCGACGGAAGAGCGTGCAACGACCAAGACACCGGCCACAGACGATATCGAGACGGTGCCGCGTGCGGAGGTGGAGACGGTGCGCGAACAGGTCGCGTTCGACCTCGCGGTCGTCGAACAGGAGATGGAGCTGGCGGACCCAACACCGCAGCAGGTCCGGACAAAAGCGTACCTCGAGCAGATTCTGGAGCGACTCGACGAACTGCTCTCCTGAGCGCCGGGTCTGGGGGACTATCGCACCGCCCGGAACAGCGCCCCGACGGGACTCTGTAGTATGCGTGACGGACCCGCGCCTCGCGGTCGGTCGTGCGGAGCAACGCGACACCGCGAGCGATCCCTCCGGAACGGTCGCGTCGGCCAGCGGCGTCGGTTTCTCGATTGTGAGCGCTGTGGACCCGAGTTCAGTCTCCAGTTGATCCGCGAGCGCGGTCGGCCTCGCTCATCGCTCGTGCAACCGGACCATTAGCTCCCCCCCGTCGACGGTTGCGGTCATCATCGTCGCGCAGTCGGCCGGACTCGCACCGGTGACGCTACCGGGGTTGAGCAGGCGGACCCCGTCGTGGCGGGTGTCGAGTGGCTCGTGTGTGTGACCGGCGACTCCGACCGGGCTGTCCGTCTCGGCGTGTGTCCGAACGGTGTCTGCGAGTCGCTCACGATAGCTGTGTGCCGGCCCGGTGCCGTGGCTGACGACGAACTCGACGCCGCCGAGTTCGACGGTCCGCACGTCCGGGGGTCCCAGTCCCCGGTCCATGTTGCCCGAGACGGCGGTGAACGCTTCAGCCCCAGCCATCGCCCGGACGTTCGCGAACGCACCCGTCGAGTCGAAATCACCCGCGTGGATGGTATGCTCCGCCGCCCGGACCCGCTCGGCGAACGCCGACGGTACCTCGCTCGCACGCGACGGAATGTGCGTGTCGGATATCAGTGCAACCTCCATATCTTTCCTGCGCCTGCTCATCTGATAATGAATGTGGTCGGAGCAATCTCTATGATTCACCGACCAGCTACACGCCCGATGTATTCAACCCCCAGACTGTCTGCACCCCCGACCCGTTGGTTGTTTCGCTCATCCGCACCTTCGGTTCGTCTCGCGTCTCAGCGCCGAGCGCGACAGACGAACGTCTCGGTCCGGCTGACGGCGTGCTCGACGGTGAACCCGGCCACACCGAGCGCCGACACCGCGTGCCCGAGGTCGTGGCGCTCCCCGACGGGCGGGCCGCTCTGCCCGCTCCCGTTTCCAGACCAGTCGACGGTCACGAGTCGACCGCCCGGTCGGAGCACACGCGCGAGTTCGGCCATCGTCTCGGGACCCGAGAACTCGTGATAGGTCATCGTCGAGAACGCCGCGTCGAGTTCGCCGTCCTCGAACGGCAGTTCCTCGGCCGTGGCCTCGACCTGCTCGACGTTCGCCGGGAGCCCCTTCTCCCGGTAGCGCTCGTGCATCTCCGGCTGTACGTCGACGGCGTATACCGTCCCGGCGTGTGGCGCGACGATATCGGTGTAGAACCCGGTCCCGCTTCCGAGGTCCGCTATCGTCGCGTCCTCGTGTGGTGCGACCTGTGTCAGCAGTTCCTCGCCCGAACACCAGCGGTACCGCTGTGTCCGCTCCAATCCATCGGCCATCTCGGGGTCGAACGTGTGAAAGCCCATACGAACAGTTGTCGGGACGAGACATAACGGTGCCGGGCCGGCACCGTGAACAGATACGAGCGCTGGAGTCCCCACACCCGCCAACACGGTTGGGGCTCCGGTCTCGTGGGCCCGGAACAGCACTGCCCGAAGCGGCCCAAACCCCAATGTAGCTCCCCCCCGAACCCCGACTGTGACCGCACCTGACCATCTCGACGACGAACCCGACCGGGCGTCGTTCGGCGTGCTGACCGTCTCGACGAGCAGGACACTCGCCGACGACGAGTCCGGCGACGCAATCGTACAGGCGATAGAGAACAACGGCCACCGCGTCGTCGCGCGCGAACTGGTCGGCGACGACCGCGAGGCGATCCGGGCGGCGGTGCTCGCGCTCGTCGAGACCGACGCCGAGGCGGTCGTCGTCACCGGCGGGACCGGGCTGGCGCCGGACGACGTGACCGTCGAGGCCGTCGCGCCGCTGTGTGACCGGGCGATTCCGGGGTTCGGTGAACTGTTTCGGAGCCTCTCGTACGACGATATCGGGCCGAACGCCCTGCTCTCGCGGGCCGACGCCGGTGTTATCGACACGGTGCCGGTGTTCTGTCTCCCGGGGAGCACGCAGGGCGCGACGCTCGGCATCGAGGAACTCATCCTTTCGACCGTCACGCACGTGCTCGCGCACACACAGCGGGACTGAGCGACAATGACCGACACAAACAGCTCTGAGACAACGGACGAGACCGGTGATCCCGACAGCCTCACACACGTCGACGGCGGCGACGCGCAGATGGTCGACGTTGGCGGGAAGAGCGACTCCCAGCGTCGTGCGGTGGCGCGCGGGCGACTCGGACTCCAGCCGTCGACGGTCGAGGCGATCCGGGCCGACGGCATCAAAAAGGGTGACGTGCTGGCGACTGCCCGGGTCGGCGCAATACGGGCGGTCAAACACACCTGGGAGTCGATTCCGATGTGCCATCAGATACCGGTGACGAACGTCGAGACCGAGTTTGACCTCGAGGAGACGACCCTCACGCTCGCGGTGACTGTCGAGACGGTCGGCAAGACCGGGTGCGAGATGGAGGCCCTGGAGGGGGTCACTACCGGACTGAACACCGTCTGGGACATGGTGAAAGCCGCAGAGAAGGTCGACGGCATCTATCCCGATACCCGTATCGAGGACGTGCGTGTCGTCGAGCGGACCGTCGAGCGGTGACTCCCCGTTGTGGTCGAACTGCCAGGCGCGTCCGAATCGTCTCTGTGGCTTCCTCACCCATAGCTTGATAATCGTTCCAGACTGTCATAAATGTGGGGAGTAGGGATGGAGGAGTACCGAAGCCATGCACATTCGGTTAGAACAGCGCATTGGCCTCGCCGTCGTGCGCCCGAACCTGCTTGATGGGTGCGGGCAAATCCCCGTGATGGTGTGATACGGTGGTGCGTGACTCGTTACCGCTGGGCTGTCACAGACTCTCCGTTCACGGGCTGTTCCTCCCGGATTTCGGAACGGTGCTGACAACACTCACGCACGACCGTATGAGACGCGCAAGTGCTGAGGAAAGGCAAAAGAGGGGGAGAGGTGGGATGAGATGGGGTCGGGGTGGTGCTGCCACCGGACGGAGCAGCGTGCCGCGCTGGGACGGTTGTGTGCCGGCTGTGACGTGAAAAGCGCCTCGCCGGCAGAAACAGATTACTTTCGACCTGTATTAAATCCCGGGGTGTAGTTTCCAACGGACGCGCCTGACGGGGTCACGTCTGTTGGCGAGTGCCGCGAACCCCTCGCGTCGTTGTATGACTGGCCCTGCCGGGAACACCAGGTTGAGTCGACGCGCGGTCCGTCACACCACGGCCTGGCGACCCGGCCCGGAACGTTGGTGAGATTACTGCAGACTTTTTACGCCGCCGGCCCTCGACCCGGATATGTTCACCGTTGTCGGCTCCGGTCCCGGAGCCGCAGCCGCGGAGGAGACGCTCGCCGACCGGGTGCCGGAGCTGCACACCGATATCGAGACAGTCGACAACGCGACCGTCGCGGTGGTCGTCGGTCCGACCGGCCACGACCGCTTCGAGCGCGCGAACAGACTGGCGCTCGCCGGCGGCACGACCTGGCTCGCGGTTGAACTCGGCGGTGTCGGGGGATACCCGGCCGCCGTCGCCGCCGTCACGGCGTTCACACCCGACGGTGGCTGTTATGACTGTCTCCGTACGCGAGTGCGTGCGAACCGCGAGACAAACCAGACAGACCACGAGAGCGGACCGACCGAGGGGGGTGACGTCGACCCGGCAACGGCACGGCTCGCCGGGACAGTCGCCGGCCGCGAGGCTGTCGGTCACCTCGACGGCATGGACATCTCCGGTCGGGTCATCGTCACGCCGCACACTGAGCACTCGTTTCTCCCGGTGCCTGGCTGTGACTGTGGCTCTCCCACGACAGGGCTGGTGCCGCGAACCCACACCGACCGGAGTGTCGAGGCCAGCCTGGAGCGCGCGGAGCGAGCGCTCGACGAACTCGTCGGGCCGGTCCACGAACTCGGAGAGGCCGAATCGTTTCCTGTTCCCTACTACCTCGCACAGCTCCCCGACACGGCCGGGTTCAGCGACGTGACCGCCGCCCAGAACGCCGCCGGTGTCGACCCCGACTGGAACCGGGCGTTTATGAAGGCGCTCGGTGAGGCGCTGGAACGCTACTGCGCCGGCGTCTACCGGACCGCACAGTTCGAGCACGGCACACCTGACACCGTCAGCGGCGCTGTCGACCCTGCCGCGTTTGTCTGCCGGACCCAGCCCAACGGTGAGACGATCCGCTGGGTCCCTGGAACGGATCTCGCAGGCGATGAGTCGGTCAGTCTCCCCGCGACCTTCGTGCTACACCCCCCGCCGGAGCGGCGCTACCGGCCGGCCGTGACGACCGGACTGGGGTTCGGCAACTCCGGGGTCGGCGCGCTGCTCTCGGGGCTGTACGAGGTTATCGAGCGCGACGCCGCCATGCTCGCGTGGTACTCGTCGTTCGAACCGCTTGGCCTGACCGCCGGGACCGAACGCGTCGAGACGATGCGCTCGCGGGCGGCCTCCGAGGAACTCGACGTGACACTCCTCCTGCTGACGATGGACGTGGACGTTCCCGTGGTGGCAGCGGCCGTCCACCGCGAGGAGTGGCCGCGCTTCGCTGCCGGAACCGCGGCGAACCTCGACGCTGGGGCTGCCGCGGAGTCAGCTCTCGCCGAGGCGCTCCAGAACTGGATGGAACTCCGCGGCATGGGGCCGGAACGAGCCGCGAACGCCTCCGGCGCAATCGGCACGTACGCCGACCTGCCTGACCGCGCCCGGACCTTTCTCGATACCACAGTAACAATCGCTGCCGAGGACGTCTCGACGCCTGTCTCCGGGGGACAAGAGGAGCTTGACACCCTCCTCGACCGACTGACGACAGTTGGTCTCGATGCCTACGCCGTACGGATTACAACCCGCGATGTCGACCTGCTCGGCTTCGAAGCTGTTCGTGTGCTCGTTCCCGCGGCACAGCCGCTCGCATTTGATGACCTGTTTTTTGGCGAGCGCGCCAAATCTGTCCCCTCCTTGCTCGGGTTCGAACCGCGACTCGACCGCGAACATCACCCGTCCCCGTGACTCGATCCCGGTTGCTCGGGTGGTAGTGTTAAAAACTAACCCGCCGCAGATGCCAAAACGGCAACGCGACGGGATAGCGTAAAT
>ERZ1034569.178-NODE-178-length-23695-cov-7.556261_pt1 | contig 23695 bp, 25 predicted proteins | sample MGYA00520706_ERZ1034569 | MGnify/ENA primary metagenome ERZ1034569 (study PRJEB33760, sample SAMEA4777722) | hypersaline lake metagenome | biome: hypersaline environment; feature: brines | place: Spain | collected 2014-08 | depth 0 m ...
GAAGCGGGGATCGATCTCGACCGCCCGCTCGGCGTGTTCGAGCGCCTCCTCGGTGCGGCCAAACTCCCAGAGCGCGTAGGCCAGGTTCGTCTCGGCGGTGGCGGCGTGTTCGGAGTCGTCGTCGATACGGAGCGCCTCGCGGTAGGCCCCGATAGCGGCGTCGTACTCCTCGCGCTCGGCGTGTGCGACACCCTTGTTCACCCGGGCCTCCTGTTCGATGCGGTCGTCCTCGGCGAGTCGAGCGGCCCGTTCGAGTGTCTCGGTGGCCTGCTCGTGGCGGTTGATGCGGATGTACTCCAGGCCGATGTCGAGGATACGCTCGGCGTCGGCGTTCTCGGGTGTGTGCTTCCCGTCGAGCAGGTCGGTGATGACCCGCGAGTCGACCGGGTCGACCTCGTCCGGGTCGATGTCGAACTCCGGCCCGAGGTCGAACCCATCGTAGGGGTCGTCGAACCCCTGTCCCTCCGAGAACTCGTGGTCCTCCGGTCTATCTGTCATAGAGCCGGATACGGTGGGGACAGCATTAAGACCTGTGTCCCCAGCCTCGTGTGTGGGACTGTTCGTCCTCGTCGACATCGACGCGGTGGATCCCGGCGGGCTATCACGTCTACCCAGCCGGTTCCCGAGGCCGAGTGCGACACGAAGCTCCCGAACGTCGTGGCGGTTGCCCGCGTCCACGACTGGACCGTCAGACTCGATACCGACTACCGCGACCACACGTGTCCTCGGTGGAGTTAGTGTCGACCCGGGGGGGAGTCCACCGAAAGGAACAGGAATTTAAGCACCGGCGGGATAAGTCTGAACAGTATGAGCAAGAAGTCGAAAGCAAAAAAGAAGCGGCTCGCGAAGCTCGAGCGACAGAACCAGCGAGTTCCTGCGTGGGTAATGATGAAGACCGACCGCGAGGTCGTCCGGAACCCGAAACAGCGCGACTGGCGACGTAGCGACACCGACGAATGAGCGCGGGTGACTTCGAGGAGCGGGTCGTCACAATCCCGCTTCGCGACGTACAGGCCGGTTCGAGAACCGGCCGCGCCGACAGGGCGATGAGTATCATCCGCGAGCACCTGGCTCGTCACTTTTCTGTTCCCGAGGCAGCGGTCCGGCTCGACCCGTCGGTAAACGAGGCCATCTGGGCGAACGGTCGGCAGAACCCGCCGAGTAAGCTCCGGGTTCGCGCCGCCCGGTTCGACGAGGACGGTGAGAGTATCGTCGAAGCAGAGCCCGCTGAGTAACTGTGCTCCGCGCCGCCTTCTCCGGGTCGTCGTACGTCGGTGTCTTTGCTCGGGCGACCGATAGCTGTCTGCTCGTTCGCACTGATGTCGACGACACACGGCAGGAGGCGGTCGGTGAGGAGCTCGGGGTGCCGGTGGTGTCGACAACAGTGGGTGGGTCGGGCACCGTCGGTGCGCTCGCGGTCGGAAACGAGAACGGTCTACTAGTAAGCAGTCGCACGACCGAGCGCGAACGCGAGCGTATCGCCGACGCAGTCGACCTGCCCGTTGTCGAGTTGCCTGGCCGGATAAACGCCGCCGGTAACGTTGTGCTGGCCAACGATGCCGGGGCGTACGTCCACCCGGACCTCGGTCGAGACGCCGTCCAGGCGGTGAGGTCTGCCCTCGATGTCCCCGTCAGACGAGGCGATATCGCCGGTGTTCACACCGTCGGAACCGCGGCGGTCGCCACCAACCGTGGGGTGCTCTGTCACCCGAAGACCCGCGACGAGACACTCGACGAACTGGAGGAACTGCTCGGTGTTCCCGCCGATATCGGGACGATAAACTACGGCGGCCCGCTCGTCGGGTCCGGGCTGCTCGCCAACGATAGCGGTTACGTCGTCGGCGAGTCGACCACCGGTCCAGAGCTCGGGCGTATCGACGCCGCGCTCGGCTACGCCGCCGACTAATTACCGACACGGTCGTGTGCCCGGTTCGGGTGGCCGTCTCACTCGACGGGGAACCCTACTGAGCTGAGCTGTGTAACAGAGAAACCCGAACGGGGTTGCCCCGGAGAGAGGTGGATTCTGCGTCGTGTTCAGTGGTGCGGTGTCACGCGCCTCCCGGGGGTTCGCCACAACGGGATAGAGCAAAACGCGACAGGTGGGAGTTGGGGTGGGGTGGGTAGCACCCATCACGGGTGCAGTTGAACATTTTGCGGAGAGGTATATGAGGCTGATGCTGCAGTTATCAGAACTGAAACCCCTGTCACGGAGATTGGTCTCTCTGATTTCGACGGGAGCACCGCTGGGAGTGTGAAAGCCTATTTCGCCGGAGCGGTCAAAACGACCGCCCCGACGGAATAGAGTAGATTGGGGTGGGGGTTGGGGGGTTGGGTGGCACCCATAACGGGTGCACGTGGGCGTATGCTACACCGGTATATGAAGCTTTTGATTACCCCGGTGAGTGACTGATCGGAACTCAGAACAGTCGGGCAGACGCCACGGGTGGTGACAGAACCGGTCCGACCCGAGCCTCGGTGCGATATCGCCCGTCTCGGAGACGCCGTCGCTCAGGCGCTTCTGCTCTCGCGGGCCTTTGGCCGCAGATTGCTGTACCCACACTTGCGACACCGACTTGCTCGTCCCGGGTTGCGCGAGTTACACCGCATACAGATCTGGGTGTCGAACAGACGTTCCTCGGCCTTGTCGAACGTAGCCATACAATATCTTGTCGGGCGTCCGATTAAGCCCTTCCGGTGTGTCACGCACGCTCCGTGTCCACGTGGTGTCGACCCCCGCGACGGCGTGACCGGCACGAGAGAACCCAGACGGTCGGCCGACCCGAACTGTTTTTCCACGGCCAGACAGAACAGTGAGCAGATGCACGACCTGCTGATTGTCGGGGCTGGGCCCGCAGGATCCCGACTCGCCCGCCGGTTCGCCGACCGCGGGCTGGACGTACTCGCCTTCGAGAAAGGAACGGTCGGAACGCCGCTGGCCTGTTCGGGTCACGTGAGCACCGACATCTGGGGGTTCGTTCCCGACGGGGCCCGCGACAGACTCCGGCAGAACACCATCCGGGGGGCGCGTTTTCACCCTGACGGGGACGCCGGGGACAGCTACTGCTTTCACAGAGACGAACCGATCTCTGCGGTTATCGACCGGGTCGGGCTCGACCGGGAACTGGCAGAGACCGCCCGGGAGGCCGGCGCGGAGATACGCGAGAACCACACGGTCGTCGGGTTGACAGAACGCCGCGAGTGTGTCGAACTCGCGGTCAGTGGCCCGGACGGTCTCGAACACCACCGCGGACGACTGGTCGCCGGCTGTGACGGGCCGCGGTCACGCGTGCGGACGGAGACCGGTCTCCCGGAGCCTGACGAACTGCTCCACGGGGTGCTCGGGTTCAGCGCGGAGCCGGACCACGAGGCGTTCGTCGACGTCCACCTGACGGTGCCGCGGTTCTTTGCCTGGCGTATCCCGCGGGGCGAAGCCGGTGTCGAGTACGGGCTGGCGACCACGCCCGGAGAGGACGTGAGCGCGCGCTTCGAGGCGTTTACCGATGCCTGTGGCGTCGAAACCGACCGGCGTTGCTCGGGGCTCATCCCGGTCGGACCGCCGGCGACGGTCAGCTCCGGGCGGGTGTTTCTCGTCGGCGACGCGGCCGGTCACAACAAGCCGTTCACTGGGGGTGGTATCCTCTACGGGATGACCGCTGCAGACTGTGCCGCAGAGACGATCGAGCCCACAGAGCCCGAGACGCTCGCGGAGTACGAGCGTGCGTGGCGGGCAGAGCTGGCCGCCGACATCCGTCTCGGACAGCTCCTCCGGGCGGGGTACAGCGCACCACGACCGCTTCAGGGGGCACTCATGTCTGCCTTCGAAGGCGAGATCGGCGTCCACATGGACCGTCCGACGACACTGTTCTCCCGCGAGCAACTTCGTGCGATGTTTCCCGTGTAGCGTAGCTCACCCGAGGAGCCGTATCGTGTCGTCGCCGGCCGGCACCGCGCAGAGAAACGCCGCCTCGCGGTCGCCCTCGTTGCGGTACCAGTGGACTGTGCCGGCAGGGATGTGAACCGTATCACCCGGGGCCACGCTGTGTTCGGTGTCGTCGATACCAACGACGTACTCCCCGTCGAGAACGTACTGCTCGTGTTCGACGGCGTTCGTGTGCTCGGGAACCGACCCGCCAGCGAGGAGTGTGAACCGTCTGAGGGCAACGTCTGCGCCGCTGTCTGCGTCGACGAGAACTCCCTTTTCGAGACCGTCGGCCGCCCCGACGGGGCTGTACTCGATATCCTGCTGTTGTCTGACGAACCCGCTCATCGGTCACAGATAGCGGTGCTGACGGGCATAACTCTCCCGGTCCTGTGAGTCGAGCGGAGCCCTGGTGTGGCGCATATCCCAGAACATCGCCCCGATGCCGACCACTGTGATGAGCAGTCCGAACAGGGCGAACGGAACCGGGAACGCACCGATAGGAACCCCGAGAAGTCCGACCACGATGAGCCCCCCGCCCTGCCAGTCGGTGGCCCACCGGCCGATGCCGGCGACCCCGACACCGGTTCCGACGAGCGTGACCGCGAACAGGGGTGCGCCGAGCACCGACAGTAACACCAGTGGAAGTACGGCAGACGGTCCCAGCGACGTGACCAGCCACACGAGTGCGCCGTACGGAGCCCACATCGCCGTGGTCACGACCGCACCGGTCACCAGTGTCTTGCGCGGCCGTGCGATCATAAATCGGCTCGTGTGGGTCGTGTACCGCTCTAGCAACGACTGCATGGCGAGAAAGAGCCCGGTCAGCACGAAGAGTCCGATCACGCCCTGGAGCACCGGGGAGAACCCGAACACTGTTCGACCTCGCGTCACCGCAACCACCGCGAGCACGACGAGCGCAACGAGGCCAGTTCCACCCCGGAGCGTGTACCACCGTCTACCCCTACCCTTTGACATACTGACTGTCTGTTCGCACAGACATATAAATTCGTCGGAAGCTAATCGCGGAGAGACGGGCGGCGCACGGCCCGCGGTCGGTGACACGTTTTTGTTCGGGTCGGTGCTACGCCTCCCATGCACACGGCGTTCGTGCTCGCCGCGAGCATCACCGACCTCGGGGCGGCCCGGGCGGCACGTCCTCACGCCGACATCGTCGAGTACCGTCTCGACCGCTCGGCGGACGGTGTCGACGCGCTCCGGAGCTACGAGGGGGTGTTGCCGGTGCTGGCCACCAACCGCGTCGAACGGGAGGGTGGGAAGGCAGCAGCCACACCGGCCCGGCTCGACACACTCGAAACTGCCGTCGAACTGCCGGCTGTCGCGGCGGTCGACGTGGAGCTGTCGGCCATCCGGAACGGTCGGGCCGGCCGCGTCGTCGACAGGGCCCGGGCACACGATGTCGCGGTGGTGGTCTCGGTTCACGACTTCGAGGCGACGCCGGACAGGAAACGGCTCCGCAGGTTGCTCAGGGCGGCAGACGAGCACGGTGACATCGCGAAACTGGCTGTCACGGCCGAGCGGCCGGGTGACGTGCTCGACCTGCTCGCGGTGACACACGAGCTGAGCACGGCCGGAGTCCCCCTCGCCACGGTGGCGATGGGCGAGGTTGGTCGCCACTCGCGGGCGGTCACACCGCTCTACGGCTCCCGCCTCGGCTACGCCCCGGTCGACCCCGCCGACGCCACTGCCCCCGGCCAGTACGACCTCGAGACACTCCGAACACTGCTCGACCAGTTGCGCGGGACACCACCGGACCGACCACTCCGGAGCACAAAGTAAAAGATAGCTCCCAACTGAACGGTGGTGTATGAGCGATGTCGCGGAGCACAGACAGGGGCGACCGCTGGTGGCTGCCGGGCTCGCGACCGTTCTGCCGGGGCTCGGCCACGCCTATCTTCGGGCCCGGGTCCGGGCGCTCCTGTGGGTGAGTCTCCTGGCTGTCTCGCTGTGGATACTCGGTCCCGACCCGACTCTCTCTGCCGAGATGGTCGCGGAGTTGTACGGCGACGCGCCCGATCTGGTGCTCTTTGTCGCGGCCATCTGGGTGATGAACGTCCTCGACGCGTACCTGACCGCGAACCGGCAGCGCCAGCGCTCCCGGGCGGCGACGGACTGCCCACACTGTGGAAAGGAGCTCGACAGCGAACTCGAGTTCTGTCACTGGTGTACGGCACGCCTCGACGACCGCTGAGGCTGTCGCGGGTCGGGAGTGGGTGGTCAGTACGTCTCGAACCCGTCGGTGTCGAGCCAGTTGTGTGCGACGGCGATAGCGTGGTCGGCGTGGAGCACTGTCGGTCCCAGCGAGAGCCGCCGGGCGTCGGCGTCCTCGAGTGTGGCGGCGTCCTCTGCCCGGAACGACCGGTGGTCGGAGAGCACGAGCGTCGGGTTCGCCGGCGGCGCACAGTCGGCAGCCGGCTGTCCGTCCTCGTGGAGCCGGTAGACCTGCCCCCCGGCGGCCGCCAGTGTCTCGGCAAGCCCCATCCGCACGAGCGAGACACCCGGAGATGTCTCGACCGGAATGTGGCCGATAGCCGCCTCCCGTTCGTCGAGTGTCGCCCGCACGAGCGCTGCCGTCGAGCGCTCGTCGGGGTGGAGCCCCTGGAGTGTCGCCCCGTCGAACCGCACGGTGAAACTGTCCGAGAGCACGAGTCTGACCTGGACACTCTCGCGGATGCCGTGTGAGCGGAGCAGCGCGGCGGTCACACAGCGGGCGAGCAGGTCCATCCGGCCTGCCCCTGGGAGGTCGTCCAGCGGGAAGTCGGCAGACGTGGGGGCGTCACGACCGACGACCACGACCGTTCTCACCACGTCAACCCCTCGTAGGTGAGCCCCTCCCGTCGGGTAACCACGTTACGACCATCGACCACCACGGGGCGGGCCATCGCGTCGAACGCCCCGTCGAGGGCGGCAAACTCGTCCCAGTCGGTGACCACAACCGCGCCGTGTGCGCTCTCGAGTGCAGCCGCGGCGCTCTCGGCGTAGCTGATCCCGGGGAACCGCTCGCGCATGTTCGCCGACGCGACGGGGTCGTAGGCGACCACCTCCGCGCCCCGCTCGCGCAGTCCCTCCACGACCGGAATTGCCCGCGAGTTCCGGATGTCGTCGGTTCCGGGCTTGAACGACAAGCCGAGCACCGCGACCCGCCGCCCGGAGACGTCGACGTGTTCGTCGAGCAACGAGAGGAGTCGTCGGGGCTGTTGGTCGTTGAGGCTGACGGCGGCGTCGAGTACCGGGGGCTCGTACCCCACCTCGCGCGCGGCGGCGATGAGCGCTCTCGTGTCTTTCGGGAAACAGCTCCCACCCCAACCCACACCGCTGCGGAGAAACCGGGCACCGATGCGGTCGTCGGCACCGAGCGCGTCGGCCACCGCGTAGGCGTCGACACCGAACTCCTTGCAGATGTTCCCGAGGTCGTTTATTAGGCTCACCTTCGCCGCGAGAAAGGCGTTGTTGGCGTACTTTATCATCTCGGCCTCGCGCCGGCCGGTCTCGACGAGTGTCGTGTCCCCGGTGAGCAGTGGGTCGTACAGGTCACGGAGCAGTGCGTTCGCGTCGTCTGCCTCGGTGCCGAAGACGACCTTGTCCGGGTGCAGAAAGTCCTCGACAGCAGAGCCCTCCCGCAGGAACTCGGGGTTGACCGCGACACCGAGGTCCTCGCCGACGGTCCGTCCCGAGGTCGACTCGAGCAGCGAAACGAGGCGCTCGTCTGTTGTTCCCGGAACGACAGTGCTCTTTATCACGACGAGGTGGTAGCCCTCTGTCGGGGCCAGAGCCGTGCCGAGAGCCCGGACACCGGCTTCGACCGCGCTCAGGTCGATACTCCCGTCCGGGTTACTCGGTGTCGGCAGCGCGACGAACGTCACGTCCGTCTCGGGGACGATATCGTAGGCTGTCGTGGCACGAAACCGGCTGCCGGCGTGCTCGGCGAGGAGCGCGTCGAGTCCGGGTTCGTGGATCGGCGCGGTGCCGTCGTCGAGTGCCGTCACCACCGACTCGTCGATGTCGATGGTCCAGACGTCGTTGCCCACGTCGGCCAGACAGGCACCGACCGTCGTCCCGACGTAGCCGCCCCCGACGATACTGAGTCTCATACTCGCTGGTTACCCTGGCAAGCGTCTTGAGGATTTGGTGTCGGCGTGCCGGAGTCGGTGTCGGGGAGACCCGACGGCGGGAGACGGCACACGGAGGAAACTGTGGCCGGTGTGCTGTCGAGTAGGTTTTCTGTCTGCCGGACAGACGCCCGGGAGATGACTATCCTCGACGAACTCTCGGGGTTCGAGTTCGAGGACGTTATGCAGGACGTGTTCCGGAATCTGGGGTACGAGAACGTCAGACAGGCGCCGCGGGTGGCCGACGAGGGCCGGGACATCATCATGGAAGAACGGGTCGAGGGTCAAAGGCGGATGGTCGTCGTCGAGTGCAAGCACACCGACACGGTCGGTCGGCCGGTCGTCCAGAAGCTCCACTCGGCCGCGATGACGGTCGACCACGACGGGCCCACGAGGGGGATGGTCGCCACGACGGGCCGGTTCACGGGACCGGCCGAGGCGTACGCACAGGAACTGGGAGCCGCCGACTCGCACCCGGTCGAACTGCTCGACGGCGAGGACCTGCGCCGTATCGCCGACGAGGTAGGACTCGACCTGTACAACGGTCGCGTCGAAATCCTCTGTGACCGAACAGTACGCCCGTACGACCCCGCACGCGGGACCGCCGCCCCGCTCCGGGACGCGTTCCGGGACGTCGAGAACATCCAGCCCGGGGACGTGCCGTCACCGCACGTCCACGCCAGATTCCGGCCCGTGGTGCAGGTCCGGGCACACGTCGACGCCACCTTCGAGACGAGTGTGGGCGTCGTCCACCGGGTCGACGAGCGCGAGACGCTAGTTCTCAGAGCCGACCGGGAGGGGCCGGCGGTGGTCGAGCGCGAGACGCTTGTGAACGGACAGACCGTCACGCTCGACGAGGAGCGCTTCGCCGAGACGTTCGACGGTCTCGACGTCGAACGCTTCGGCGAGACGGAGACGGAGTACAAAGAGTGGGCTATCGAGCGCCTGCGGACGACCCACACCACCACAGTCCGGTACACCGGTGACAACAACGTCACGTACACGAAGACCTGTGAACCGACCCGCTCGGACGTCTCCGTGCGGGCAGTCGACCCGGTGTATCTTCCCCGGGTTCGTGCAACGACACAACTGCTCGAGTACGAGTACGAGTTTACCTGGGACGCGGCGGGGCCGTCCCACCGGACCGTCACAGACGGGATCCGCCGGTGTGTACACTGCGGCGACACGGCAGACAACACCTACACCTTCTGTGCGAACTGCGGGAGTATCAGCTGCACCGACCACATCGAAACCGAGCGTCTCGTCGGAGAGCCGGTCTGCACCGGGTGTGCCGTCACCGGCCGGTTCTTTCTCAGCACGAAGTACTTCTACGACGAGAGAAACCGGGCGAAGTTCCACGAGCAGTACGAGGCGATGCCGTTCTACCGGAAGGCGATGGAGAACCCGCGCTTGGTCGCCGGGGTCGTGCTCGCGGCCCTGTTCGTCACCTCACTCGTGCTCTCGGCGGCGGGTGTCGTCTGAGCTGTCACAGTGGCGGTGCCCGCCGTCGGCACCAGCGCCGGCATCTGGCTGTCGCCGTCCCGGTTGCCCACGCAACTGTTAATTACCTGGGGTAGAAACGAGAGAGCAGCCACGGGCGGGCCTGGCGGGTTCTCACCCGCGACCGCCCGGGACCTGACTCATGATAGAGAACCGCGCACTGCTGGGTGGACTCGGACTCATCGTCGGCTCCGTGCCGCTCGTTTTCACCTACGGACTTCAGTCGTTCGGGCTTGTCGGGGTGTTGCTCGCCGCCTTCGGGGCCGTTGTCAGCTACGGCGCGTACCAGTACGACTCGGTCTGACAGCCACCGGCAACCCCCCGGCCATCGAAACATCTCTCCGTCTAGAGCCCGTTGTGCTGTCAATCAGCGGTATGATAGACCAGCCCGACGACGACATCGCGAAGACACTCATCGAGGGGGACACCTACGAGCAGGCGGCGCTGAACGTAGACCGGTTCATACCACTGTCGCTGGCGGCAAAGCTGTACCTCGCTGTGGGGACACTCGCACTCTCGGTGACTGTCGCACCGGCCGTGATGTTCCGGCGGGAACTGGTGCGGTCACTGGAGGGGACCAACTCGCTGTCGCTCACACTCGGAGTGCTCGTGCTCAACGGTATCCTGACGACGGTGCTGGGCGGAGTGTTGCTGGTTCGCCAGCAGTACATCGTCGACAACAGCTCACTGACGGTCAAGCAGGCCCGGAAACTGGTCAGACTCGAGGACCTCTATGTGTTAGCTGTGATACTCGGGGGAATGTTCATCGCCGCATCGGCGGCACTCGTCTGGGTAGGGGTCGTCGCACCGGGTGTCGTCGAGACGCTGTACAGCTACGACGCGAGGGTGTACCAGCCCGACGAGACACTCGGTGTCGACCTGCGGCTCATCTCTGCGCTCGGCGGATTCGCCGCCGTACTCCTGTTTTTGCTCTGGAAGGTCGTGTGTCGGCGTTGAGTGTGTCTGTTCAGAAGACAGTCTGTCGAACTGTAACCGAGAGCCGAAACCGGCTGTCGATGCTGACTAGTATGGCGGTATTTTCTTGATACACTGTGTACAACGTAGTTTTGTATGGTCGGACTAACCAGCGTCATCAGTTCAGTGGCACTGCAAGCATCACAAGAAGACCTGTACGAGCACGTCCTCAACGACGGCCTGCTCGGCACGTCGATCTGGCTCAACATCGGGTTGGCCGGATTGACGTTGTTGCTGTTCGGCTTTATGGCACGTAACGTTGGTGACCCCCGGTCACAGCTCATCATCGTCGCGGCGATGTCTGTGTCCGCGGTGTCTCTCGCTAGCTACACCGGACTCGCGTCCGGGCTGACAATCGGTGTCCTCGAAATGCCCGAGGGACACGCACTCGAAGGTGCGACGACGACACTCAACCTCGACGGTGCAGACAGAACCGTCGACGGGACAGTGAGTCTGTGGGGTCGATACCTGACGTGGGCACTCTCGACACCGTTCATCCTGCTCTCGCTGGGTCTGATCGCCGGGTCGAACGTCACCAAGATCTTCACCGCCATCGTCTTCGACGTTGGCATCATGATCACGGGCCTGGCGGCAGCTCTGACGACCTCCAGTCACCTCATGCGGTGGTTCTGGTACGCCATTAGCTGTACCTTCCTGGCGGTCGTGTTCTACGTCCTCATCGTCGAGTGGCCCGAGGACGCAAAGGCCGCGGGCACCTACGAGATCTTCAACCTCGTACGGTGGTTGACGGTCGTTCTGTGGTTCGGGTACACGGTCTGGTGGGCACTCGGCAACGAGGGTGCGGGCGTCATCGAGGACGTCGGCATCACGTCGTGGGGTTACAGCGCCTTCGACATCGTCGCCAAGTACGGGTTCTCGTTCCTGGTGATCAACTGGACGATCAAGAACCAGGACATCCTCAGCAAGGGCGACATGTTCGGTGCGACCGGCGACGCGATCCCTGCTGACGACTGAGCGGTCCAACAACAAACCGCGACAATTTTTTTATCGACTAAACGGGTAGCGACAGTCAGGCGACCGTCGTGATGCTGATCGACACAACGGCCACGTCGCGGTAGAGTTATATCGATCGGAGGAGAAACGCCGACAGGCAACTATGTTCGAGATACACACCACCGATACCGCCCGCCTCAAGCGGATCGCGGCTGCCGGCGGTGCCGGCATCGTCCTCGGGTTGGTGATAATGGTGCTGAACTTCGTCGTGCCGGTGTTCACAGAACAGGGACACGGTGCCGGTAACGCCGTGTTCGGAATGTTCGGGCTGCTGGTGGTGTTGATCGCGGCGCACCCGACCCAGCAGGCTGCCGAACGGCTCGACGAGGGGTCATAAGCGGGCAGAGAGCTGAAGGTATAAATGGGGTGCTCGACAATATAGGGATTGTGTCCCGAGTACGAACCCTGGTTGTCGACGGAAGCGATACCGCGACGGAGACAGCGTCGATACTCGAGGCGGACGGTAACGAGGTGGTAATCGCGGACTCACTCTCAGGGGCACGGGCGAGGATGCGGGATTACGCCCCGGGTGTGGTTGTCACCGAGTACCAGCTCCCGGACGGGAACGGGTTGGAGCTGTTGCGCGAGATCCGGGCAGACGACAGTCTGTTGCCGGTCGTCGTCTACACCGGACACGGAAGCGAACACGTCGCAAGCAACTGCATCGAGGCCGGGGTCTCCGCGTACATCCCCAAAAACGGGGCAGCAACCCGGGAGCGACTGCGCGAGGCAGTCGACAATCTCGCGGCGACCGACCTGCCGGGAGCCCGTGGGGACGCCCTGCCGACGCCGGACGCGCGACACGTTGTCCAGGCAATCGACGGGGCTCCGGTCGGGATTACGCTCTCTGACCCGTCGTTGCCAGATAACCCGATTGTCTACGCCAACGAGGGGTACGCCGAGCTGACAGGCTACGATATCGAGACAGTACTCGGACGAAACTGTCGGTTCCTCCAAGGCCCCGAGACAAAGGAGCAGCCGGTAGCGAAGATGCGTGCCGCAATCGACAACGAGGAGCCGGTGACCGTGGAGCTACGCAACTACCGGGAGGACGGCACACCGTTCTGGAACCGGGTGAGTATTACCCCGTTGTTCGACAACGGCGAGCTTCTGTACTTTATGGGATTTCAGGAGGACGTCACCGAACGCAAAGAGGCAGAGGCACTCGCCAGACAGCGCGCCGACGCGTTGCGCGAGGAGCGCCAGACACTCGAACGGGTGCTCGGTCGGGTGAGCGGTCTCGTCAACAACGTCAGTCACGCGCTCGTCGAGGCCGACGACCGCGAGAGCGTCGAACAACGGGTGTGTGCGGAGATCGCGGCGACCGACGGCTACAACCACGCCATGATGGGTGAACCGACAGTCGCGGGTTCGGGGATGACAGTCCGGGTCAGCGAGGGTCCGGCACAGTCTATCGAAACCGGGAGCAGCGCGGAGCTGTCGGGAACGGTGTTCGAGCGCGCGCTGGAGACGGGAAAAGCGGTGGTGCCGACGGCCGAGGACGCGGTACCGGCGTCGGTCGCACCGGAGCAGTTCGGGGCGGCGGCGATGGCGGTGGTCCCGCTGAGCTACCGGCGCACGACCTACGGGGTGCTGTCGGTCTACGCCGAGCGTGCGGAGGTGCTCGACAGGCGCGAGTGTACAGTGTTCGATGCCGTCGGGCAGATGATCGCGAGCGGTATCAACGCCATCGAGACAAAACAGATCCTCACCGCAGACCGGGTGACCGAACTCGGGTTCGAGATCACCGACGACCGCTTCCCGCTGATCGACCTGGCGACACGAGCCGGCGGGTCGATCAGCTACAACGGGTCGACCCTCGAGAAGAACGGCTCGTTTCGGCTGTTTATCACCGTCTCCGGTATCGGTACAGACGAGCCGTTCGAGGAGCTGCTGGCCGCGTGCGACGAGGTCGTCGACGGGTACGTCATCGCCAAACAGGACGAGACCGTCGCGGCATCGGTCGTGCTCACGGAGCGTCACCCGTTCGGTGAGTTCGCCGAGTACGGCGCGACGGTACAGGACCTCTCGGTCTCCGGGTCGTCCGGAACGGCACAGCTCCACGTCGACCTGCCGGTCGAGGGTGACCCGCGGTCGGTGCTCTCTGTGCTCGAGGACGCTTACGACGGGGTCAACCTGATTCGGCAGCGCGAGCGTGAACGGAAACCACAGCCGACAGCCGACTTCACCACCGCGGTTACCAACCGACTGACAGACCGTCAGTACACCGCACTCGAAACGGCGTATCTGAGTGACTACTTCGCGTTTCCGCGGCCGGTTTCGGGCGAGGAACTCGCGGAGTCGATGGATATCTCGCGGCAGACCTACCACCAGCATCTCCGCGCCGCACAGCGGAAACTGCTCGAAGAGTTCTTCGGCTCACAGTGACCGTCGTGTTTTTATCTCCTGCCGTGTGAACTGCCGATATGTTCGACAGAATTGATAGCTACCAGGTGTTCGTCGTGTTCCTCGGGATTGTGGGTGTCGGTGCTGTCGCGTTTTCGGCGTTCGGACTCGTAACTATCCTCTCTGGCGGTGCCGACAGCGGTGATGCGGTCACGTTCCCCGACGGGTTCGGCTGTCAGGAGTTCAACGGCGACCCGGATGTCGGCCACGAGACGGGCTACGGTATCGTCTCGAACACGACCCTGGGGGCACTCGAGTCGTTCACGGCGAACACGACCGACAGCGGGTTCGAACTACGGGTGAACGTCTCAGAACCACGGGTGTTGAACGTCTCCGCACGGCATCCGGACGGCAGGGCCGTTCCGGTCGAGACCCGGGATGGCGTCGTTCGGATCACGGCAAACGACACGACACCGTTTCGACTCTGGATAGACAGCGCCGAGGAGGGTATCATAACCAGATCGACGATCGATATCTGCCCGCCAACCGACGCCTGACCCCGACAGCCGGGGGATACAAACTGGTCAGGTACGGTCTATAATAACGAGGGGGGCAAACACCAGCGTGTTATGCAGCGAATCCAAGACGGCCGCCGGGACATAATGGTACACGGCAGCGCATCGGTCGATGAATTGCCGATAGACGGGCTCTCGGCAGAACAACTCACTGTCGCGGGAACCGAACCGTTCGTGCCCGCGAACATGGACGACCCGAAGATATACCCGGGTGACGTTATCCTCGGAGTCACCGACGGCGAGATAACCTTCGGTGAACTCATCTACAACGACATCGACGAGGGTGTGTTGGTCGTCGACTTGGACACGGGCGTGGTGGAACTCATCCCGCACGCGAGGTTCACCAAACGGTTCTTCCAGGAAGACGAGATCCACATCTACGACGACATCACCCGGGAGGCACCGAGCTGGGACATCGAGTTCGACGAGTCGGTTATCGAGCGACCCGAGATCAGCCGCGCCCGGTGAGCGTTCACGGACGTTCGGATTCTTGCGGACGAACTCGGCTGCGTAGCCCGGTCCTGCCGGGTTGTTCACCGCTGTTGTCTGTTTCAGCGAGCCGTCTGTCCACAGATCTTCAGCCAAAGAGCGAGTTCAGGAACGAGCTCTCGCGGACCTGAACACCCTCGAAGGACTCGAGCACGTTGTTCAGGTCGGTAAACAGCCGGGTGAAGCTACGCCGTGTCTCCTTGTCGAGTTCGTCGGCCAGCTCTGCACGGTTTCGCTGCAGGTACAGCGCGGGCGCCTCGCGGTCGAACGTGCCGTTGTTTATATCGTGTGTCCGGAAGTAGCTCTCGAGCTGTCGGACGACCGGGCCACCGCCGTCGAGCTGTTCGGCGGTGACGCGGTCGGGTGTCCCCTCGGCCTCGCGGATACCGGTCGCGTAGGTCTGGTTGACCAGTTCGAGGTAGAACGACGACGAGAGTATGTCCTCGACGGTGGCGTCGCTACTGTCGCTGTACTCACTTGCGAGTGTCACCGGGATGTCCGCGAGCACCGCCGACCGTTCCTCGCGACCGCGAGTCGGCTGTGACCAGGTTGGCTCGTTGTTCAGCATGGCGGCGACGTCGAGTTTGTCCTCGCCGAACAGCGAGATGAACGTCTGGATGTTCTGTTCGTCTTTCACCGGGATGACCGTCCACCGGCCGTCGAGTCCCTCCTTGCCGACGTCACGGAGCATCTGTGAGAGCACGTACAGGAACGCGTGGTCTGCCTTTCGCTCGACGAGCAGCGTCTGTGGGTGGACGAGCAGCGTGTCCATCAGGTCGAACTCGAAGACGTTGCGCAGTGGGAACGTGGTGTACTCGTCGGCCGCGGAGACATCGTCGACGATGTTGTGCTCGCCGGTGGGGTCGGCGAGCACCATCCGGACACGGTGGACCCGTTCCTCGTCGATCATGAACGGGGAGTGGGCCGTGTAGAGAGTCTGGTGTTTCGTCGCAAGTTCTGTCTTGAGAAACTCGAGAAACTCCTGTTTGGCCCGGGCGTGGAGGTTCAGACCCGGCTCGTCGAGCAACACGACCAGGTTGTTGTCGGTGTTTTTCAACTCGGAGAGCTGCGAGAACGTCGAGAAGAACCGGCGGAACCCGTGGGAGCGTTGTTCGAACTCCACGGTGACGTTGTTGTTACGGTTCTCCACGCGAACCTCGAGTACCGGTTCGTCGTCGGTGCCGCCGCGCTCGATGCGGATCGCGATATCACCGCTCTGGCTCCAGTAGCCGATTGCCTCGTTGCTGACAGCGGCCGAGGCCGCCTCGAGTTCGGTCAGCGTCTCGCGCCAGTCGTCGACCGCCCGGAGGCTGTCCAGGTCGAGTCCGGCAACCGAGAGCAGGGAGAGAAACACCTGGTCGCCCGGCGAGAGCGTGCCGTTGTCGCGGCGGTCCAGCAGGTCGTTTACCCGGATAGTCCCGTTCATCACCGAGTACTCGCCGATGAACCGGAACGCGGGAAGTTGGTCCGTGAGCACCGCCGAGCCGATTCTGTCGGAGAGCGCCGTCTCGACGTCACCGCCGAGTTCGTTTTCCACTGGCACCCGGACGTCGCCGGAGAGCGCCGCGAACGACGTCGCCTCCCGGAGCGCCGACCGGAGCTCCGTGTCGAACCCGTGGGTGTCCGCGATGTAGTCGAGGCCGACAGCCTCGTCGAGGTCGAGTTCCCAGTGGAGCTCGTTCTGGTAGTCGCGGTGGACGGTCACCTCGCGGTCTGCGAGAATTCCGTCGGCGAAGACCGTCTCGAGCTCGTCGAGTTCGACGTCTGTCAGCTCGAACCGGCCACTCGCGACCACCGCCGGGTCGCTCTCGTGACGGTTGTTGTAGGCGGGCCACTCGTCGCGGGGGTACTCCGCGTACGCGCTGTACTCGGTGTCGCCGTACGCGGGGTTCAGTTTCTCCACCGCCCGCATGAACGCCGTTTTTCCCGACTCGTTCTTGCCAACAAGACAGGTCAGATCGTCGATCTCGACCCACCCTGTGTCGCTGAGACTCCTGTAGTTCTGCACACGGAGCTCGGTTACGTCCATGAATTGAGTTTCCGACGCGTATCATATAAAAGCTTGTAGCTGACTGTGTCGGGTGGCGGTCGAAGACAGCCGCCAGGGCAGACTCACCGGAGCGCTCTCTCCCCTTTCCGGTGCAGACAGGCTGTATCCTGCCGCCGCTCGGGGCCGACCGAGTGCGTGGTGTTTTACCGGCTCGGGCACGGAGCCGCACCTGGGACTGGCTCAGATGACGGCACCGGATTCGACTGTTCGACGGAGGCTCGTCCGGCTAACGGTGGTACCTGGCTGGCTGGTACTCGGGACCGCCGCCGTGCTCGGTGCCGCCGGGTTGGTGGTCGCGCCGGAGCAGTCGCTCCCGCGGCGCTACCAGTTTCTGCCGCTGGTCGCGAGTGCGCTTTTGCTGGGGCTGCCACACGGGGCTGTCGACCACCTCACCCCGTCACGGGCGCGGGGCCGAGCGGTCAGTGTACGGGATATGGCGGCGGTTGGGCTGCTGTACGCGGTACTCGGTGGGCTGTACGCCGCGCTCTGGTTTCTCCGCCCGGCGGCCGCGTTCGTGGTGTTTATTCTGCTGACATGGGTTCACTGGGGGCAGGGTGAGGTACACGCCCTGGGTGCGGTGCTCGCGGTGGAGCACCTCGACACGCCCGGAAGCCGGGCGCTGACAGCGCTGGCCCGTGGGACACTCCCGATGTTGGTTCCACTGGTGGCGTTCCCCGGCGAGTACCGCTTTGTCGCGTCGGAGCTCGTCGGTCTGTTCGGCGGGTCGCTGGGTCCACTCACCGCCGTGTTCGACCCGACGGGTCGGGCTGTCGTGGCCGTGCTGGTCGCCGGTCTGTTGGTCGGGGCAGTAGCTAGTGGCTACCGGCGGGCCGACAGCCGGCGGTCCTGGGCAGTCGACGCCGGCGAGGTGGGTCTGCTCGTCGGGTTTTTCAGCCTGGTCCCGCCGATTCTGGCCGTCGGTCTCTACTTTACCTGCTGGCACGCGCTCCGCCACGTCGGCCGCCTGATCGCGCTCGACCCGGTCGCCAGGGAGGCGCTGGCAAACGGCCACACCGGCCGGGCACTCGGGCGGTTTACCCGTGACGCCACACCCCTTACCCTCGTGTCACTGGCGCTGCTCGGGCTGCTCGCCGCGCTCGTCCCGACCAGCACCGCAGGGGTGACAGACCTGGTCGGGCTCTATCTCGTGTTGATCGCCGCGCTGACGCTCCCGCACGTGGTCGTCGTCGCTCACCTCGACCGGGAACAGGCTGTCTGGACACCGGGGAAGATGGGGCTCACCGGCGGTCGTCCGGGACAGCGGTAGGCTCAGTCGCCCTCGAACCGGGAGAGCAGCCAGACCGCACCCGGACCGACGACCAGCCAGCCAACCCCGAGCAGGAAAAACACCGGGTTCTCCGTTCCCATGCCCGTTACCAGCGCGAACATCGCCAGAAACACCGAGCCGATCAGCATGATCTTGTAGAACGGCTCGAGTTCGACGTACCACCGGACGTACTGCTGCATACGCGAGAGGAGTGTGGCCACTGGTGTAACCGTTTCGGCGACGGTCACACAAACGGCGTGGCTGAGACGGGTCGGTCAGGAGCCGCGATACCGGAACGAGACGACGGTGGTCACGTCGCGATTGTCGGCAGACTCTGTCGTGACGTTGAACCCGAGCACGTCGTCCGGGTCGACGGTCTCGTGTGTGAGTTCGCGAAGCGCCTCGGCACTCGCCTCGGGGTCGAGCACGGAGATACGGACCGTACTGCGGTTGACACTGACGTCGCTGACCTCGTACCCGCCCTGCTCGAACGCGTCACGGAGTGTGTCGGTGAGTTCGCTCATACGACGTGTTCGACACGCGAGGGCAAAAACCTCCGCGGTTGTCTCCGGCGGCGACACGACTGTAGCTGAGGAGAGACGGCGCGGTTGAGAGACGTTGCCACTGGGGCCGCGTCGAGGTCCACGGGCCGGCCTGTCGTCGAACCGTCTCACTCTTTACCCCGGAGTCGAACGACTCTGTGATGGGTGCGTACCGCAACGGTGGGCTCTTTCTCCTGCTCTCGGTGCTGTGGGGGTCGTCGTTTGTCGCGATAAAGGCCGGTCTGGAGTACATCCCCCCGGTGTTGTTTGCCAGCCTCCGGTACGACGTGGCGGGACTGCTCCTGCTCGGGTACGCCGCGCTGGCGACCGACCGGTGGCTCCCGCGCTCGCGGAGCGACTGGACCGAGATACTGGTCGGGTCGATGCTGGTCATCGCGGCGTACAACATCCTCCTCTTTGTCGGGGAGCAGGGTGTCACGAGCGGGGTCGCGGCCATCCTCGTCGCCACCAGTCCTATCCTCACGACCGGGTTCTCGCGGCTGTTCCTGCCCGACAGCCGTCTCGGGCCGCTCGGACTGGTCGGCCTGTGCTGTGGGTTTCTCGGGGTCGTGCTCGTGGCCGTTCCCGACACCGGAACGGTCACGCTCGGCGACCTGGTCGCGCCGGGGCTGGTCTTTCTCGCGGCGGTGTCGGTCGCGCTCGGAAGTGTCCTCATCGAACGCACTGACAGTGACATCGACACCGAGGGCGGGGTGGCGTGGTCGTTTACGCTCGGCGCTGTCGGGATGCACGCGACCAGTGCCGTTCTTCCGACAGAGGCGGTCGGTGACCTCTCACTCACTGTCGAGGCAGTTGTCGCGCTGGCGTACCTCTCGATACTCGCGAGCGTGGTCGGCTACGTTATCTACTTTCGGCTGCTCGACCGTCTGGGCGCGGTCGATATCAACCTCGTCTCGTACGTCGCACCCGTCGTCGCCGCGCTCGTCGGCTGGCTCCTGCTCGGCGAACAGCTCGACCCGCTCACCGTGCTCGGATTCGGTATCATCGCCGCAGGCTTTGGCCTGCTGAGACGTGAGGCGCTCGTCGAGCGGGCGGCGTCACTCCGGCGGTTGCTCGTGACGGGTGCCTGAGCGAGTCGTTACGCCGAGAGGCTGTGGTTGTAGTGTCAGAGCGCGGTGTGTGGGTCTCTGTGGGATGCCCCCCCACCCTGCCCAACGCTCCCGTCGAGGGCCGAAAGCCCGACACTCCCCGAGAGGCCCCACCTCGGATTGGGCGAGCCACGACACCACCCTCCCGGGGCCGTGCCGACGCCATACCGGTCGGGGCGCTCACGCCCCCGAAACCGACTGCAACCACGGCCAGTGCTTATAATCCCCAGGAGCGTGAACTACCGGGTATGCTCGAGTTCGAGGACGTGCAGGCGGCTCGCGAGCGGGTGAGCGAGACCTCCCGGCGCACACCACTCTCCTACACGTACACTTTCTCGTCGATGACGGGCGCGGACGTCCACCTCAAACAGGAGATGCTCCAGCGCACCGGTGCGTTCAAGATACGCGGGGCGACAAACCGCATCGCGACGCTGGCCGAGGAGCAACTCACGAACGGTGTCGTCACCGCGAGTGCCGGGAACCACGCACAGGCTGTCGCGCTCGCGGCGACGCGCATGGGTGTCGACGCGAAGGTCGTCATGCCCGAGGACGCCCCGATCCAGAAAATAAAGGCAACACGAGCCTACGGCGCGGCGGTCGTACTGGACGGTGTCGACTACGACGAGGCCGTCGAGCGAGCCCGCGAGATCGAGCGTGTGGAGGGGCGGTACTACCTGCACGCGTTCGACGACTGGGAGGTGATGGCCGGACAGGGGACGATCGGTCTGGAGATCGTCGAGACGTTACCAGAGGTAGAGACGGTGGTGGTCCCGATCGGCGGCGGGGGTCTCATCTCCGGGATGGCAACGGCGCTAAAGGGCTACGATCCGTCGATTCGCGTCGTCGGAGTGCAGGCCGAGGGTGCATCGAGCGCCGCCCCCTCGCTGGAGAAGGGTGAACGGGTCGAACTCGACGGTGTCGACACGATCGCGGACGGTATCGCGACCCGGTCTGTCGGCGAGAAACCGTTCCAGGTCATCGGCGAGCGGGTCGACGAGGTGGTCACCGTCTCCGACGCCGAGATCGCCGTCGCCATCGTGACGCTGCTAGAGCGAGAGAAGACACTCGTCGAGGGGGCAGGAGCCGTCCCGCTCGCGGCGCTTCTCGAAGGTCGGTTCGACTACGAGACCGACGAGACGATCGCGTTGACGCTGTGTGGCGGCAACATCGACATGAACATGCTCTCGACTATCATCATCCGCGGCCTCGCAGAGACGGGGCGATACCTGCGTGTTCGGACAGTCCTGCCCGACCGCCCGGGGGCGCTCGACTCGCTCGTAGAGATAATCTCTCGGGAGGAGGCAAACATCTACGCCATCCGGCACGACCGCACGTCACGTGACGTGTCGGTGGACGCCGCCGAGGTCGAGATCGACCTCGAAACCCGCGGTCACGACCACGTCGAGGCACTGATCGACGCGCTGGAGGCGGGTGGGTACGAGATAACGGTGCTCGCCTGACCGGGGTCGAGACGAGGTGACGGCCGCACCGACCGGCTGTTCGGCCCGTCGGGGCTCACCGGTACGACCGGCGGTATTTATACACTCGCGAGGCAAACAGTCGGTATGGGGCTACCGGAACTCGTCGACCGTCGTCTCGACGAGCGGCCCCGCAGTACGGTTGCACTCGACGGTGAGGACGTGGCGGTGTTCACAGCCGACCGGACGCTGGTCTACCGCGGCGACAGCCTGCTCCGGGACGCCAGTATCGAGACGTACGGTCACGATATCGAGCGACTCACCGCGTCGACGGGCCGGGGGGAGACGACGTTCGTGCTTGAGTACGTCAGCGGGAGAAAAGAGCTCACGGTCCCCGAGGGCCACGCCGAGGCCGTTCTCGAACGGTTGCTCCACGGGATACTCGAGACGGGAGACGTACTCGACAGCAACGAGCGCGTCCAGGGGGTCTACCTGTTCAGCGACCTCACCATCGTGGTCACGGACGGACGACTGGTGAAACACGTCGGGGCGGCGGTCTGGGACGACGAGCACGAGTCGTTCCCGTTCGACACGGTGACCGGTCTCGAGTTCGAGGAGGGCGTGGTCGCGACACAGGTCGTGCTCTGGGTCCAGGGGCACGCCGAGCGCATAAAGGCACCGAGCGAGGAGGCACCGCTGCTGCGCCGAACGCTGACCCGGGCGCTTTGCACGTTCCACGGTGTCGACTCGCTCGACCGACTCGAGTCGTTCGGTCCGACGGCGACTGACCCGGCACCGGACTCCTCTATCGCCCTCGAGGAGGATATCCCACCGCTCATCGAGACGGGCGAGACAGACGAGGAGACCGACACGGTCAGTGCTGTCGGGCGTGACGACTGGCTCGACCCGGAGTCCGACGACACGCCATCCAAATCCAACAACAGGAACAGACCGGCCGACGGCCGACAAGCCGGTGGGCCGGGCAGAGAGCCGGTGGACAGGGCAGAGGAATCGAACAGTGACGAACCGGCCGGTGAGACCGGCACAGGTGATATCGAGGCGCTCGAACAACAGGTGAGAGCGTTGACCCGCGTCGTCGACCAACAGAACGAACTGCTCGAACGCCAGTCACGGCGTCTCTCCGAGATCGCAGACCACCTCGACGCCGACCGTTGATACTGTCGGACGTAAGCCGCTGAAAAGTTTCGTCACCCCGGGGTGACGGGTATCTTTACCGGTTGTCGAGGCGAATGTCACGGGTCGGGCGGAGCTCAGAGAGTTCCGTGATGACGAGGATCTTCGATTCCCGAACCAGTTGACCCCGTGGACGAAGCCGACAGCTTGTGGACGAACCAGCCGTCATCAGACTCGCGGGCTGTGTCAGCGACGACGACAACGAACCGGGCGGGGTCGGCGGGGTGAGAACGCCAGGGGTTGCATCGAGCAGATGGCGGTGGTCACACCCCATCGCTGGAGACGGCTCCGAACCCCAGGCAGGAGGGGTCAGCTCTCCTCCGGTGGCTCCGGGCGATGCCGCGCACGCTGGTGGTCGAGCAGTCGCGTGAGCGCGCCGCCGGGGCCGCCGTCGATCGGCCAGTCACCCTGACGCCAGGTGGGTGGTTCGGGCTCGAACTGCGGGCAGGAGCCGGCACACTCCCGCGGTGACTGGCCCCGGTTCTTTGCCGTGCAGAACGGTCGGGAGACCGCCGGTTCGGGCTGTAGCTCGAAGTAACGACAGTCCGGCCGCATCGAGTCGACGTAGGCACGCCAGCCCCGCTCGTAGGCACGCTCTGCGATCTGGCGGCGCTTGTTCTCCTTCCACGCCGGACTCGCGTACTCGAAGCGCCAGGCCGAGGTGCCGTGACCCCCGGTCGACGGCCGTTCGAGGATGCGTGTCCCGGGCTCGTCGGCCGGAAGCTGTCGGGGTCGCCAGACGACGTCGACCGCGTCTGTACCCCGTCGGTCGGGGTCGACGGCGAGGATACCCGCCTCGACCGGTCCGTCCGAGAGCAAAGCGGCGGTCGCCTGGTCGGCCCGGGTGGCGACCCACACCTCGTCGGCGAGCGCGAGCGCGACATCCTGCCGGAGCTGTCGGGCCAGGGCACGGGCGGCGCTCGCGCTCAGGTCGGGTTTGTTCTCGATGGCGACGACGCGCTCGACCCAGTCGGGGTAGGGCCATCTGCGGCGCAGCTGGACCCGGCCGCCGCGGGTGCGCCGCTCGACGAGACCGCGGTCGGCGGCCCGGGTGACCGCCTCACGGACGTACCGCCAGGGGTAGTCCGGCTCCGGCAGGGCATCCCGGTACCACGCCCACTCGGCGGGGGCGTGGCGAACGACCCCGAGCAGGTCGCTGTCGAGGTG
>ERZ1034569.179-NODE-179-length-23622-cov-13.451394_pt1 | contig 23622 bp, 10 predicted proteins | sample MGYA00520706_ERZ1034569 | MGnify/ENA primary metagenome ERZ1034569 (study PRJEB33760, sample SAMEA4777722) | hypersaline lake metagenome | biome: hypersaline environment; feature: brines | place: Spain | collected 2014-08 | depth 0 m ...
ATTTTACTACATTCATTCCTCACTGAGCGCACATATCAATCTGTCATCTAAATATACATAATTATATTTTTAATGTGCTCCGAGCAATTTCTGATCAATTCGGTGCTTAAACGCGTAATATCAAATCCTCTAGTATATTTAACGTATGATATATTACTTATCTAATAATTATTGATATTAATTCTAAAGGAGACGAACAGTTTGATTATTTAGGATAATAAATGAAAATCGAATGACAAGCAGAATACAAACTATTACGATTTATTGGTGTTATTATATTTTATCTACTATGATAATTGAATCTGTACATAAAACTGAGAATCATTCTGAGTAAAAGCAACCAAACATTAAATAACGAATATATTCATTTGACTGACGAATGGTAACTACTCTTAGTGAGGATGAATTTATTCAGGCGCTTGAGGATGCAAATAAGGAGCGGTTCAGCGACCCTGGGTGGGAATTCAATGATGCGCAGGAGCGAGCCATTCGTCATGGCGAGGGACCGCTATGGGTAATTGCAGGTCCAGGTAGCGGAAAGACAGAATTACTTGTCTCACGAGCTCTCTTGCTATTACTCGTTCGTGGTGTTGACCCTGAGAGCATCATGTTGACAACATTTACACGAAAGGCAGCTCAGGGGATAGAAGAACGGATCGTAGAGCGCTTGACTGAATTAGGGCACGATGGTAGGATCAATCTCAATCAGATACGCGTTGGCACATTACATCAACTCTGTGACGAGATAATGAACGACTACACATATGAAGGGTATGGGGTGACTCAACTTCTTGATGGAACTGGACAGGACATTTTTATCCGTCAGGAATCAGACTTCGTGGATTTATTAGCTGGAGACGATGTTCAACGCGAATGGGACGCGATTGAACAGCCTACTAATGCGTTGTGGATGAAATTTCAAGCGGCTTACCCACAGCACTGGTATCTGACTGAGAGTAACGACCCAAGTAAGATTCAGGCTGCACAAGCAGCGAGCACACTTCTGAATCGTGTCAGTCAGTATCGAACTGACGTCGATAAGCTACAAGATAGTGACGACGTCCGCCTTCGAATCCTTGGGGAAGCAGTTGAACGGCACCGCAAAACGCTAACTGAGGAGAGTCGCTGCGACTTTGCTCGTATCCAGGAGATTTTCATCGATTTTCTTGAGAGCGACTCAAGTGATCGATTCCTCAATGAGACAAGCGAGACACCACCACTTAGATACATACTGGTCGACGAATACCAAGATACAAATCCACTCCAGCAGGAAATCTATTTCCAATTGGCTGGTGCGATGAATAAACCAAACATCACAGTTGTCGGCGATGACGATCAGGCACTATATCGGTTCCGTGGTAGCACCGTTGAGTGCTTGATCGAGTTTCAAGACCGCATCACAAGTCGATTAGGACTTGATCAAAGCATCGTCAGGCAGGTGCAACTGAAGACAAATTACCGTTCAGCGCCTGAAATTGTTGAGTGGTGTAATCGATATATCGATAACCAACCGCTGATGAACGAATCGGGTGCTCGGGCACCAGGAAAGGAACAGATGATCCCAAACCGACCACCCTCGGGGCGGACAAACATGAACCTAATTAGTGGTGATAAAATGGGTGAGACTGCTGAAAAGTTAGCAGACATCATCGCTTCTCTCCATCAGCGTTCTTATATCGACGATTATAGTCAGGTAGCGCTCATATTCCGAAGCACACGCGAACTCACGAGGGACGGGAATCGAACCTTTGTTGGAGAATGTGTTTATCAACTAGAAGAGGTGCAAAATATTGACGTTTATAATCCGCGGAATAAATCATTTCTTAAGCAACCGGAGATCCAGGTCGCCCTCTATGCCATGGCACGTTGTATGGATCCAGATTTAGCTTATGGGAGCGGTCTGTGGGGTCAAATCCCATCCAAACTTGATAAATGGGAAACAACGTTTACAGATGCTCTTGAGATGAGCGGTGAGACTGAGTTGAGAAGCTATATCCGTCATTGGGAGAACCAACTTCAAAGCGCGGATGCTGGGTACAATTTCGATATAACACCACTTAAGTTATTTCTAGAACTCATCACTTTTCAACCATTATCTGGATGGATTAGTTCGGACCCTGCACGAGCACAGCGCCTGGGGAAACTAAGCGAGGTTCTGGATTCGTTCCTTCGAACTACAACTTCACGATATATACATAAATCAACTCGCAATAATAGAGATTACGTTTCTACCCGGCTTCTGAGCGATTTTTATTACGTACTGATCTCGTATTTGAATAGCGTTGATCTTGACGACCCTGAAGATACATTCGACCAGATCCCTGCAGGACACGTCCAAGTAATGACAACCCACCAGGCAAAGGGGCTTGAGTTTCCAATTGTCTGTGTTGGTGACCTCGATATCGATCCACGAGATAGTAATAAACTCAATGAAACCCAGTGGCTTGAAGATCTTCTTGCGTCGCACTCCGGATTAGATCCGGTCGGGACCCGGGAGGACCGTGCTGCCCGTGACACGATTCGTCGGTACTACGTCTCATACTCACGGAGCGAGGATCATTTATTCTTGCTCGACACTGGAGGTGACCTTTCATGACCGATGACACGCTTTCGCTTGGTTTCACGGACAGTGGACAATCGTTGACCGATCAGTGGTTTGGTAAAGACCAGCGAATAACCGAGGCGAGCGATGTCGCTGATCAGGGAGAATCGGTTGGCAACTACCGTGGCAGCGAACTAAAACGGCCCTACAGCATTACAGGTGATATTCTTGCATATAGGCGGTGTAAGCGGCAGTATGGCTACTTTGATGAGCATGGCTTTATCCCTGCACGAGCAACTCAACTATTTTTTGGTCGTGTCGTGCATGAGACCCTTGATTTGGCTCATAAACACTATCGAGGGGAACTTGACAACGGAACTAAGGGTGAAATACCCTCCGACAAGCAAATAGCTGAATTTTTTAGACGAATTGCAGATTCTTTACGGGCACAGAATATGGAAATTTCTGAGGAGGCCGAAAAGAAAGCTCTCAATTATGTCCAACAGTTCAATCGTAAGGAAGGTCCACGACTTTATCAAGATGTTCACGATACTGAACATGCATTAAGAACTGATAAAGAAAATTATATTCTTGAGGGTACTGTCGACGTGTTGCTGCGTGATGGCGATCGGATCGAAATCTGGGATTATAAAGCTGGACGGCGCCCGAGTGTATCTGAGTTAGAGGATTATGAAACACAACTCTATACATACGCTGCTCTTTATCGTGAGCATAATAACGGTGAATTACCCGACGGTGGCGTTATCTACTTTTTGGGTGAGGAGACACGGGACAATGCTCAATTCTTGATCGATTTTGAGGAGGTTGACGTTAATCAGTCGCTTGAAGCGTTTGAAAAGACTGTACAGGAAATAAAACGCTCGAGAAAAAACCAGGATTGGGAAAGTATCGAGAACCCACCAAGCGAACAGACTTGTTCGGTCTGCGAAATTAAACGAAATTGTCCGGCGTATGAGGTGGATGAGAGTAATTAATTATTGGATAGCTCCCAACTAAATTATAAATCGTGATAACTAATACTTACAATCGAAAAATTAATTCTGTATATAATCAGCAATGGAGTCCACACGAGCGTAATCAGGTGTAATATGAGGGATAAAAAGATCGTCTAGGAATTTCTTGGAGGTTTGAAAGGTCGACCTCATCGACCTCAGAGAGCTTCCACACATGATCGAAAAATTCGATTCCCGCTGCGACGAAATTCATATTCTCAGTGTAAATACCACATTCTGGATTCCACTTATAACTATTTTCCATAAAATTCGCTGACCCGAGGAGTGCAGCGCCTTCTGAGGCGTGTCCTATAATCTGGATTTTTGCATGGACACCGAACTCGGCAAGATCACTTTCATCTGTATTGCTTGTGATACGCTGGTATTGTTTATATCGTGAATACGTTCGAATTGTGACTTTCTCCCGGTTTTCATCTAGATCTCCGAGGAGATTGTCACGCAAGCGTTCCCACTCCCATTTTTGTTTCGTGTGTCGCGTTAGTAGGCGGAGTTCGTATCCATCTCGAAGGAGGCTACGGAGTTGGGAGGTGTATTCAGAAAACGTGTCGTCGTCATATGGTGTCATAATGCGGACGATGCGCTCTTCAAGATCATGTTTTTGACCTCGTGTAAAGAGACGATCCGTCATTTCTGTGAAACGGCGACTATCGTCTCGCCGCCGATCTTTCCAGCGGTTTAAATGTGCTCGTTCACGTCGTAACTGCGGTTGATCTCCCACGTACCGATCCATACGCTCTTTTCCGAGGGTGTCAGGGAGTGTATAGACAAAATAGATGGGCTTAACGACATCCTCGTCGATTTGGGAGAGAAGTGACTCGATGACAGTTTCTCTGACCTGGGTCGTTTCCTGGGGTGACGTATCAAGAGAATCACACCACGAGCGACGGGTGTGAATCTCGTTGAACAACTCTTGTCGTCGCTCCTCGTATCGGTCTGTCCCGGTAGCTTCCGGAATCGATTCAAATTCGATCAGGATATTCTTCTGAATATTACAGTTAACCCCTGGAATAGTAGAGAGAACCTGATAGAGGTCATACTGATTCAATTCAAGTGTATCTGTGAGTGGTTCGAGAGCAACTTCGTTGGCCTCTGGGTGGGCGTGCACCGTCGTCAACAGATCCAGGACAAATTCAATATCCGATGTCTTGGGATCATATGTTGAAAGCGCTATAGCAACGTCCTCAGCATCAACAGAAATCGCAAACCGACTAGCGACGTTGCCACTTAGACCAAGTGCGGTTTGCAGGGTCGTTGCCTCTGCCTGTGCGTCTGCTTTGGTGTCGGAGATTGCATCTTCGATATCCTCTATCGGTGTTCGACGTCTTCCTCGACCACGGGTGGTTAATGCATCGAGAAGATCGGTTTGCTCGATTTGATCAACTGAAATATCCGCCTGAACAAGGTGAGATGTAACTTGTGCAATGAGCGTTGGGGTTTCAATATCGGTGAGTGCGTCAACGAGGCCTACTGCTGTCAGTTTGTAATTAGCGTCCTGTTTAATTCGATCGAGTGTATCATGAATCATATTCTGGTTGAGGACGATACCCTCGGGGTAGAGATCGATGAAACCGAGAGAGCAAAGTAATGGAGCAATGAATTCTGCATCATATGAATTCTGGGTCAATGTTTCAAACTCCTCCCGGGGGAGTCGATCTGCGTCGAGTGCATCGAATTCACGGAGAAAATGCTGGATTCGTTCAAGTCGCTCTGCGGCAGCAAGACGAACTGCTGCAACTGGTTCGTCTGCACCGAGAATAAGTCGTCCCCGATCTGTGAGGCTCCCTGAATCAGTTATGAGACCGAATTCAGTGTGGAGGAAGCGATGTGCCAATGCCACTTCATCCGGATCGCGCTCATCGTTCGTACGGAGGATCGTTGTCTTATGATGAAGTTCAAGATAGTGTGGCATCGGTTGGTCATCCACAATATCACAGAGGGAAAGATAGATGCTTTGTGCGGAGACTCCCCAGAGTGCTTCAGGCGACCGTGTGTGAAGTTTGTATACGGTGTTCGGTATGTCACTCCTCATCGTCAGTTTTGATATTATGCTGAGTTAATGTCAATCCTGCGTCGATCAATTCCATGAGATCCGTTTTGCCAATTGTGTCTGGATCATTTTGATTCTCGCAGCCATACTGGTAGATACAAAACGGGCATCCGTTGTCGCAATCACACTCAAAAGCATCTTCGATGAGATCGACTGCAGTATCGAACTTTTCACGCGTGTCTCCGGAACCGATCGTAAGAAGTACTGTAATGCCGCTTCCGCCAGCCTCGTTATCGAAGACATATGTACCATCCTCATCGAGTGATTCGGGTATAGCACGAACCCCAACGCCACCGATGTATTGAAGTGCCATTCGAATCCCGTGAGAAAACGCATGCTCAATGTCCTTATTGTCGAATTGTATCCGAACGGATTTTGTTTCGAACTCCGTAGCGAGTTTGACTATATTAGTTTCGTCAGTGGAGTGCTCTGGATGACGCATGCAGTATGCTGTATCATCATCGCGTGCAATGATACCATCACAATTCTCTTTCCCACACAGTTCAAAAACATTTGGTATAGGATCGGATCCCCCGCCGGCGTAATGTGCATAAAACTGTCGTACTGATGATTGAATCGTCACATCGCCGTGATCAAGTCGACCTACCACGTCACCAGCGTTAGTTTCAATATTGAACGACCTTTCTGGGTCTGCTTCGAATTTAGTCACATTCGTCTCTGTTGGTGCGTATGTGCTCTGTATATTAGAGTTGGAAGATTGATATACACGCGTCGGTCGAAGAGTCTCTCCGTTCGGAAGTTGACCCAACACGAGATCAGACTTGTATGCAGTTACTCTGTCCGGGACAATAGTTCTCAACCGTGCGAGTTGCGTACCACAGTCATCGCACGGTCCTTCAGAAAATTCATATTCGACTCCACATGTCGGGCAAATAGCAGCATTGCCGTGTAACTGCGATGTCTGATACGAATGTGCTCGCACCCCGGTAACTATGTATCGCTCATTATCTGAGTGAAGATACGCTGCCCCAGGATGCAACTCTGAAAGGGCAACTCGAATCTGTCGTGACTGTAAATCATCTGTTACTGACTCAAAGTCTTCACCGATAAGTTCGTACTTTACAGTATCCCCAACTGATCTGAGACTGAGAGGTGTCGTACTATGTTCCTCAAGGAATGCTCCGTAGTCCATGCGATCCAATCTATCCAGATACTGGTTCAGATTCGCGCTTCGGTTCTGAAGACGGTCACGTTGATCACGCTGTTCAGCGCGGTCAGTAGATTCTTTCCGTCGTCGTTTGTGACGACCACGTGATTCGAGGGTCAGTTCATTCAGATCCTGCTGTACACCCTCTAACTCCTCGATTATGTCATCCTCAAAGTCTAAGAATCCCTCGACAAATTCATTGATGAACGCTGCCATCGCCTCTTCGATGGTGGCTTTATGTTCGGTTACCGCTGAGACAACACTTCCGTCACATGATATTTCGCTGCAGGATCCCTCATAAGTTTCGTTATGTTTCTTACCACAAGTCCGACAATAACTGAAGCCAAGCACGTCCTCAAGCCACGCTCGAACTTCAGGACGATGCGATTCGTACGCGTTCTTCAGTGTCTGGAGTGGGGCGTCATCATCGATATACTGAATTTCTTCATTTTCGCTCGCGAGCAATGCAGTGAATGTCACGATGTCGTTTGGTCGCGGTTCTGCTCGTGGGACGAGGTCCTCATCACAGTAAATCTGATCAATCACATCACTACTTTCACGACGCCACGGAATCCAGTATTCAGATGCAAAATAATCAAGTATCGCCCATGTCAGTGAGGTTCGAAACACTTCATCGTTCGTTTCATTAAGTGGAACTGGTTGTGGCTCGGCTTGAATAAGTTGGTTGGGCCTTTCGTAGTAGTAGTAATCGATCGGGTTGCGCTGGCTAATTGAATGTACGAGTGATGAGCCAGATTTTCGTCCAGCTCGACCAATTCGCTGGAGGTACGAGTTTGTATTTGGCGGTGTCCCATAAAGCAAGAGAGCGTCAAGATCTCCAATATCCATCCCTACTTCCATTGCCGGACCAGATGAGAGGAAATTCGGGTATCGTCCTTCTCGGAACTGATACTCAATTCGACGACGGTCGTCCTTCTCGGTTAGCCCGAAATATGCCCGTGAGACAAGCATGAGTGGATCCGAGTAATTTGCACGATAAGCCTTAATATCGAAGTGCGGATGGCTGAACTCAGACCGTGTTCTATAATCGGCTGTGAACACGACATAATCTGTCTCTGGCATACGTTGATTACAATGGTCATCAAACGTCGAACGGAACCGTTCGGCAGTTGGTACGTATGTTGTGGGTGTCTTGTTATCAACCGTGGTGCATAATACACTCTCCTCGTCTAATCCAATGAGATACCCCGAATCAGTATCAAACCGGCGGATTGTATCGGTATTAATAAGCGAATCCACATGATGTCTCGCATCATCGATTTTGTCGATTAAAGACTCAACATACTGTTTGCTCTGCTTGTTCAGTTCCATGAGTACTGCTCGTTCTCCATCTTCGAGCGCTTCCCAGTCAATGTCGAGGGTGACATCAATTAAACCATCAGAGGGAAGATGATCGTGACTCCGCCAGCGATTGTTGTATCGACCACGGAGAACACGTGCTGCCACTTCATCGCTGATAAAATCTTCAACAGATTGCCGGTAGCCAGTCATATTCTCGAGGAGTCCTCCGTTCCCTTCAGTCAACATCTCTTCGTACTCCTTACTACGCTCAGTGATCATCCTCTGGAGGTCTTTGAGTGTTGTCCAGCCTTCATTTTCAAGCGAGTTGATAATCAGTTGCGTTATAAAGAGTGATTGCTCAGGTTCAGTAAAATTCCGGTTCAGTTCCTTCATATCCGACTGACTGTCTGCGAAGGAGAGCATCTTTGTCTCCCCAAAGCGGCTAGGTTCGTCAACATCCGCAATCTTGCGCAGAAAGTACTGCGCAGTTGTGACCGCAGTGTTGCCTGGTCCACGGATCATCGACTCGTAACGAGATGATTTGTGGTATGTTTTCTGTGGGTCGTAGCACGGCACTGCGCCATGAAATGATGAGGGCTTGCGAATATATCCATGTTCATCAACAAGTTTGTACTCTTTGAATCCACGAACCATCGGCGAAATATCTGGAGATTCACATTTGCACTCTGCCCCAGGGAGAAGATCAGTATCACACTCCGTACAATGGTCGATCGTATTGATATCAAGCAGACCGGTTCTGGCGAAGCGTCGCTTTCCACACTCACATGAGTTCGGTGGCTCACCGAAGTAGACAGCGGAGCACTCCGAGTCTCCGCATGACCAACCGAGGTATCGTTTTGGTCGAAGCACACCTCCACAATTACATTGGTGACGATCCGTCTGTTCGTGCGTGTCACCACAGTCCTCACAGTAAAGAATAGAATCATCTGTGAGAGGTTCGAGGTCGTGCGAATGGCAACTCTCGCAAATCACGTCTGTATCTGCGTCAATTGTTGTCTCGCAATTCGGATTACGACAGACAAGTTCGCTTTGATCATCGCTCAGTGGCATCACATCACCACAATCTGGGCAGTGGGTAATCCGATCAATCTTCTGATAGCTGTTGCAATTTGAGCATTCGTAGTATGGACGCCAGATAGTGCGGATTGTATCAGCACCACAGTTACAACTGTAATCATTAAAGTATTCAAATCGACCTTCAGTAGAGGTTACACTTAGCGGGGTAAGGCGCTCACAATCAGGGCAGAACCATGATTCGAGGGCTTCCTCCCCACAGTGGTTACAGTAGGCAAGTTTCGTGACGAAGTGGTGATTGCACTGAGTACAGGATGACTGTGGCGTATCGTAGACTGCGGCGCAGTTGATACAGGTGTAATAGCCATCAAGCGGCCAACTGAAGAGATGCGCGCGACTTTCAAGTACTCCTGAGAGTTGTCCGAGGGTAATGAAATTGTCAACGAGGATTCGAGATTGCATCTCTGTAAGATCATACATCTCTTGCAGCGAATCCCGCAGATCTGTGGGACGTTGAGTTTCTTCGCGAAGGACAGTATAGAGTGCCCGCATGATTTCGAGGTCGTCCCCAACCTCTTCTAGAAGAATGTCATACAGTTGGTCTCCTACGGTATGTGACTGGTCAATAAGATCCCAATCTTCAGAATGGTATTCGAGAACACCTGTGACGAGTGAGTCAGCAGGATTTCGCTTCTCATTCGGGTCCCTGATACGGTCTACGCCGATAGAACTATTCACTAGGGCACCTGGGACATTCTCAGGAAGGGGACGGTTGAGTGCTCTAGGGTTTTCTTCGACAATCTTGATATCTGCGTCGGTAAAGGGATTAATTCGCTGGAAAACAGCACGTTTATTCTCAACCGTTGCACTCGCGCCAACTAGTCTAAGGTCGTCTTCCTTCGATTCCTCAAGTCCAAGGAGTGATCGTCTGGAGCGGATATACCGTCGCATTAGAGTCGCTGTGAAGGAACCGAACAACTCGGAGTACTCATGAATTTCGTCGAAGACGATGTACTTCGGTTCCGTGATGAACACTTCTTGCTCGTCCTGCTCATTAATATTGAATAGTCGATAATTGACTGTATCCGGATTCGTGAGGAGAATATCGACCTTTGCATCGATGATCTCCTCACGCGTCAACTGTATGAACCCGAGGTCGATATCCATGTCCGTCGAAGAGTCGTGAGTCACCTGATAGCCATCATCGACTCGTTCAATCATCAAAGAGGACGAGCAGTTGCTGCACGGACAATTAAAATACTTGAAAGAAGTATTGAGATAGGAGTATGCGTCCGGATCATTGTGTGGGGTATCTCCGTCAAAGATACCGACTGTGATGCGATCTGTTCCCGAGCGAGTTTCGTTGAGCGTGGAGAGATATTCGATGAGGCGTTTGAGTTGGTCCTGGGCGAGCGCTTTTGTTGGATATGTGAGTACACACTTGACGCTTTTTGCCGCAGCGTCGTGGTATCCTGCTTTCGCTTCACAGATATACTGAAGTATCGGAATAAGCCAACTTTCAGTTTTGCCTCGCCCTGTACCCGCAGTTACGAGTGTGTGATTATCATCAAGTAGTGCTGCTGCGGTATCTTCCTGAAATGCGTAGAGTCTCTTGAAGCCAGCCTGTGAAAATGTTCTGATAATATCTTCATGAAGACCGTCAGGGGCGTCGCTGGCGAGAGATGGCAGACTATCAGCGAATTCTGCCCACGGAGTTTCGCTCTGCCGAGGGAGATCAAGTGCTTGCAGGAACGGTCCACGCGTCCGCATGAAATCCGATAGTCGGTCGTGGATTGGTTGATCTGTCCCGCCCTCATATCTAGCGATGATGTTCTTGAGTGTTGCTGTATTTTGACTGGCAACGTAGTGTTCACCATAAGTGCGCTTCAATTCTTCCGCGTGTTCGAGTTTATTATGATTCATTGTTCAGTCAGGACCTGCTGATCGATGGTCGGTTCAATTGTCGGCAGTCCATCAATAAAGTGTTCAAGGATAGTGTCGCGGGCGAACGATTGTGGACGGTTATGTTCATCGCAACCATATTGGTAAAGACAAAGCGGACAACCGTCCTTACAGTCACACATAAAGTGATTGCGCATTAGTTCCATAGCATGCCGGAAATTCTGGAAGTTGTCCGCGTCGCGTTCGACGAGCAACTTGGAGATATTTGCCCCGCCTTCCTGTGCGTCAAGTAGATCGACATGAGGATCGTCGATGGTCTCATTTATCTCCCTGATATTCACTCCACCAAGTGACTGGAGTGCGACACGGAGACCATGCACGAAGGTATGTGACTGCTCTGCATTGGAAAGGGACACACGGACTCCGCTCGTTTCGTATGAATAACCCAGTCTAACATATTCAGAGTCAGGTCCACGGCGATTTGGGCTATGTTCAGGATCCGCTGAACATTGGGTGTGATCCTCCTCATCCCGATAGATGATTCCAGTACAATTCTTCTCTCCACAAATTTCGAAGGGTATCGGGTGTGGATCAATTTCTCCATTTTTATACTTCGTCCGGTAGCTATCGGTATGTGTAAGTACAGTATAATCGCCGTATTCAAGGGTTCCAATTTGGGTTCCAACATCGCTTTTTAATTGGAACGACTGAATCTTGTCGAATTCTAAGACGGACGTCTCTCGCTCCGCGTATGTGTTTTGAACTTCCTGTTCAGGTTGTTGATAAACTGACCGGGCAGGGTCTCCTCCCTTACTCATGAGTAGGTCATCGCGATGCGCCTCGACACTATCCATTGCGACGAAACGACGTCGCTTGAGTGAGGCATCGTCATTACAGGGGCACTCTGTGGCAGAGAGCGGATGGGAGGTATGACACGCAACACAGACCTTATCTTCGCCTACCTGCGATACGTTTGCATCACTAATAGCCTCCCGAAGAGACGATGACTCGAAATCATCCGTTCGAAGATGGCTAACAACATATGTCTCGCCGTCATCTAGGTAAGCCGCTGCAGGGTGGAGTTCTTGAATCGCCATCCGAACGCTCCGCCCCCCATAGTTTCCACCAACTTCGCGCCTGTCATATACGTCATGATGCTTTGTAACGAGCGTCAAGCCGATCTTATTAGACACGTTTCGCATATTGAATGCGAATTTACTAGAGCGAGCGTTCTGGAGAAAATCAGAGTACGACTGACTCTCAAGATTGTCGAGATGCGTCTTTAGAGCCGTGATGCGCTCCGAAATCCCGGTCTCCTTGCGTTGAAGTCGTGATTTTTCATCACGCGAGGCACGTCGCTTTTTTCGCCGAATTTGGGTACGCTCTTGGCTCAACTCCTGATGTTCGTCCTGGAGGCGATCTCGATACGTCCGGTACTGGTTCAAATAGCGTTCTTGAAAAGATTCGACTGCTTCATCAACAAGATTACCGAACTCTTCAATTGCATCGAGAATGGCTCCGTCACAGTCATGAGCCTCGCAGATATCGAGTTCCATTGATCTGTTATATTTGGCGCTGCAATCGGTGCAGTACTGATATTCGAGAAGCGAATAGAGATAATCTTGTACTTGTCGCTTGTTATCGTGAAGTATCGTGCCGAGGGCTGCTAACTTCGAGACGTCTGTATTAAGACCAAGACGCGATACAGGCAGTGTCATCAGATGGGTCAGTTTCCCGTATTCTGAGTCGTCGATCTTATTATTCCGACGTTTAAAATTGTCACCGCCTGAGATCGATACATTTGGTCCCCAACCTTCGATCTCCCACGGGACGACGAAGTTCGCTGCAATGTAATCAAAGATCGCCCATGAGAGTGAAACACGAAGGACTTCCTCGTTGTGTTCATTGAGTGGAACTGGCTTTGGATCCGCATTGATGAGATCGGTCGGTTTCTTATAGTAGTAGTAGTCGATTGGGTTGCGCTGACTTACACTGTGGACGAGCGAGGAGTGGGAACTCCGTCCTGCTCGTCCAACGCGTTGTAAGTAAGCGTTCATGTTCGGTGGAACGCCATATAGGAGAAGGGCGTCAAGATCTCCGATGTCAACACCAAGTTCCATAGTTGGTCCTGAGGAAAGGAAATGTGGGTAGTTTCCTTCCCGAAAGAGATATTCAAGTTCACGTCGCTCCCGCTTCTCAGTCATCCCAAGGTATACGTTCGCAATAAGGACACGGACCTGAGAGTATTCAGCTCGATATGCTCGGTGATGGAATAGTGGATTATCAGGATTTGCTCGGTCAGTTAGAGTTGTTTCGAGAGGTACCGCATCGCGATTACGGATGCCGAGTTGCCCCATCCAAGTAGACGAGAATTGACCAGAATCAGGAACGTATTGAATATTATCTTCATCACCTGCAACTGTCATTTCGAGTACTGCTGGATTTATCGAGAGATAGTCCTTGCTCTCCGGGTCAAGAATCTCCCGGCTTATTAACGATTCCACCGTTGCTGTGAATTCTTCGTCGTCACTAGCGATTGAGTCGGCAGGACAGTTGTTCCCTTTTTTCACTATCTCTCGAAGAATATCACGCTCTCCACCAGTCAGACTCTCTAGCGTCGCTATATCAATACGGACATCGACAAGACCACTCCCGGCAAGAGAGCCACCACGCTCCCGATATCGCTGACTGAAACTGTGGGGAACCGCCCGGCGGAGAAGACGATCTCGAAGCGCCTCGTAAGGGTCCATGAATCGGCGTGCCCGATCGATAAGATGCTCTCTTAGATCGAATGAAACGTTTTGAAGAGATCTTGGTGGTGTTAATTCGTCTTGGAGGCTATCAATATAGGAGAAAGAATCTGAGAGAACTTCATCTAGGGATATCCAAGCTTCATCGACAGTGCGAATAGACTCAATAAGGACTTGATCGAGCAATGTTTCGACCTCTGGTTCATTGAAATCTCGATCGAGTTCCTTCATATCTCGGTGAGAATCAGCGAATGATAGCATCTTCGCGGATGAGTATCCCTCGCCGTCGGCGACCTCACGTAGCAGATACTGTGACGTGGTAACCGCAATATTGTTTGGACTACGAATGAGTTCGTCATAACGATCTCCAAACCGGTAACCGACACCTTGATGTCGGCAAGGAGCGACTGAAGTATTGTTTCGAACTGGGACGATGTAGCCTTCATTACTTATCGTTTGATACGAACGAAAAGCGTCGGCCTGCGGCTTAAGTTTGGGTTCGTCGCAGGAACAGGTGACACCAGGAAGAACTGCAACTTTGCAGTCTGCGCAATATTCATTATCAAATACTTCGAATAAACCACGCTTGACAAATCGATTAGAACTACATCCACATTCGGTTGGCGGAGACTGTGCAAAGTATTCGCGATTACAACTGTTATTCGTGCAGACCCAAGGAATCAGACGAGTATTCGAGATTGAGTGACCACATGAGCACGTTTCGGGTATCTCTGACTGCTCATATGTTTCCCCACAGGACGGACAGTCGACATCATCATTACCGCGGCATAGCGTTCGATTTCTTGACCCGCATGACGAGCAAGCGAACTCTGCATCTACGGTACGCCCACATTGGGGATTCATGCATTCCCACGTATCTACGGTTGTTCTTGCCATCGGAGAACCACACGTACAGGAATCAACGATGCTCCGTGACTCGACAGAGCCACACGACTGACATTCGATTTTTGATGTAAAAGTCACGCGAAGAAGACGAACATGCTCATCCTGTGTAAACTGACATCGAGCACAATATTGCTCATCCTGCGACACGAAACTACCCTCCTCGGAGGGAGCGTATGACTCCAACTGGTCACACTGTGGGCAGTACCACGCAATCAGCGCTTCTTCGGCGCACCTGCGACAATAAGTCGCTCGCGTGACGATACCAGAATCACAATCAGAACACTCGCTCTGTGGTGAACGATAGACCGCTGGGCATTGCGCACAGGCATAGAACCCATCAAGAGGCCAAGAGAAGAGGTGATTACGGTTCTCTAATAAACCAGAATACTCGCCAAGTGTTCGGAAGTTCTTGATCGCGGCTTCTGCCTCTGGCTCACGGAGATCGTATTCATTCTGAATGTCAGTAATAAACGCTTCTCTTGTGCGAGGTTCGCCAGAAAGCGCTTGATACAGGTTCTGAACAGCCTGTACGATAGGATCAGTTGCAGACATCTCAGTGAAATATTCAAACAGCGCGTCTCCAAGGAGATCGTCAAGACTCTCGTTATCCAGTGTTTCCGGAGCGTCTAATGAGGCGTTAAACCCATTGAGTAGGCTCGGATATTGCGCTGTTCCCCGGGCGGCCTGTCGGAGTTGCGTTGCGGTTATCCGCTCGTCGTATAGCGGTTGTGGTATTTTGTTGAGTGCTGGTGGATTAATGTTTCGAGGGTTCTCATCTATATGTTCGACATCTGTAGCACCGCTAATACGACGAAATAGTTCGACATCGTTTTGAACAGTCGCACTGCTAGCGATTACCTGTGGTTCGTCAATACCACGGTTTGCTCGGAGAGCACGAATCCGCTTTGTCAGAGTTGCTGTGTAGCTTCCAAAAATACCATCATAGGTATGAACCTCATCAAAAACGTAAAATTGTGGTTCGTAAATAAACGCGTTGTGCTCCTCGGTCGCGTTTATATTCATGAGTTTGAGATTGATTGTGTCCGGATTCGTGAGGAGTATGTCTACCCCTTTTTCTAAGATTTCATTTTTTGTGAGACGGAGGAAATCAAGGGGAACATCATCGATACATTGCTTTTTTTCGGGTTCAAGCTTGTATCGCTGTCCAGCGTTCCTTGCGTGGACACTCTTTCCACAATTTTGACACTTATCTAGGGATTCATTGTACCCCGGGCACTCAAAGTATTTGAATGTCGCATTCAGATAGCCTTCTGCACGAGACGACATATTGCTCGGTGTATCGCCGTCATAAATACCGACCGTGATTTGGTCATCAGTCGGAAGTTCTGAATTAATCCGATATAGATACTGAATCAGGCGTTTCAATTGGTCCTGAGCCAGTGCCTTCGTCGGGTATGTAAGTATTGCCTTAACATCGCCAGGATTGCTCTCCTCGACGTTCCCCTGGTTTGCGTTCAGTATGTAGTCAAGTATCGGGATGAGCCAAGCTTCGGTTTTTCCTCGTCCGGTCGCTGCAGTTATGACTGTATCATGACCGTCAAGAATCGTTTCAATACTTCGTTCCTGAAAGTCATAGAGCCGGCGAAATCCGATATCTTCGAAAGCCAGACGGACCAGCGGGTGGAGACCTGCTTTCTTACTGAACGACAACCATGAGTCTGAACTCCAATTCGCGATATTGAGTGCTTGCAAATATGGTCCGCGAAAGCCGATTACGGAGTCTTCACCGTTTGAGGTTGCCTCAAACCGATGAGCAACATGCCGTGCTGCTCGCCCACCAGTACCAATGAAATGGTTTCGATAGGCGTCCATCGCTGCTTCTGCAGTTATATCGGGATTCTCCATCGATCTAAATGCTCATCTTAATTGTCGATCGGAGTTCAGGAACTTCTATCATTTCATTGATACTCTGTGAACTGAGCTCATCGAGGTCGACCTCTCCCTTCTGGCTCAATTTCTTTAGATCATCAATTGTCTGATGGCTAAGATTATGTCGTTGGCGAAAACCATCCCAGTCAGTATTTAAGTTTTCGAATGCTTTCGTAAGTCCCTGCCATTGCTTCTTCATATGAGTGACCGAATCACGGGGATTGATGATCGAATTTATGAACGATCGATAGTCATTAATCTTTTTCATCGCTTCTTGACTCTCTCCAACAACTCTCTGGATGTTCTCAGCAGTACTTGCGTTGGATCGTTTGCTTTGCTGGATGTCTTTAAGCCGATTATTAACAGTTCGAATCCCAGACTTCACCGCATCACGGGCATCACGCACGTCATCGACATGTGCGGAAAGAGTTTGGGCATCGTTATCAATGATATTGACGATATCATCCTGTGAATAATCCACAAGCGACTGTACTTTTTTTCGTGTGCTAATCACCTCTGACGGAATCGCCTTACCGAAAACCTCGGTGAGAATTCCAACTTGCTGTTCGAACTCGCTAAGCACGGTCTCAAGTTTATTAAGTGCACGATTCAACTCTTTTAGATCGACTCTTGCCTGTTTGACACGTGCTTCAGTATTCGCCCTCGAATCGTATTCATTTGCTTTTTCATCAAGCCTGGCAAGTTTGGAATCTAGTGATGTAGTCTGAATAGCCATCGTTAGTCTCCTCCAAGTTTTGTCTCAATTGCATTTCGTCTCTGCTCGTAAGTCTGCACTTCTGAGAGATTCCTAAGTCGATCCTGGAAACCAACCTCCTCAGGGAGTTTGATACTATCTGCCTCTTCAATCATTTCTACAATCGCTTCATAAACCTCCCATGCTGCCTCCTCGTTTCTGCTCTCTTCATACTCATGAAGTGTGGCAATAAGTTGGTATCCTTCCTTTTCAGTAACGTCCTCAAACGTCCGCATCCGTCGTTGGAATTGCTTGAGATCGAAGTCTTGCTCACCCCCAGCGTTTTCGCGAGCATTATCCCATGATGTTTTAGGGATCATATCACTATCAAGTCTTTTGAGGATCTTATGTAAGCGAACAATAGAATCATGAAGATCGTCCTGAGTGTGACTGCGATCATAATAATTTGTGATTGTCGTAATATTGTCAGTAATGTGTTCAGCACTCTTATCAGGCGAAATACCATTCAACGTGGTCGCGTAGCCTTTCACTCGATTGAACAGTTCTTTGACACCGTAGCCTGTTGACCGAGTAGTACTGATTTGATATGAGGTGGAGAGGTTGGCGGTGTCAATCTGCATCGCCCGGAGCAAATACTGATCAAGATTATCAGAAACGCTCTCGACTGCTTGGGAGAGTCGCTGGTGATCAACGACATTCGATTTAATCAAGAATAATCCCTGCGCAAGATTATATGCCGCGGTTCGATGTCCAAGTAGTTCCGTAGTTGCATCCTGTAGATCCTGTGGTTGTTTATTCTCTTTACCTGGGACGAAGGATTGACTATCTAGCTCGGGTGGTTCCTCAAACATCATTTGAGTATCAATTTCGCGGCGCCCAGTCATTGCGTTGAGAACGAGGAAGTGCGCCAGAACAGTGAATTCCTCAAGCGTCATCGGGTCAATGCAAGCCTCAAGTTCGTCACGCATCGTTGAACGGAAGTCGGCTACGGCACAATCGGTCCACGCTCGGAGTAGGTCGTAGTTGAGCGCATACTTATCCTCCTGAGGGAATTCGCCAGATTCGCTGACTCCGTACCAAAATAGTGGCTCATAGACATCGTCGTGTTCGACGCCGAAGTCTAGATCAAAACTTAGCCCCTGCCGCTCGTCAGCACCAACAATCGAGACAGGGATATCAGCACCCTTTGTATAGTAGATACCGTGTACTCCGTTATTCTGAGCATTGAGATTTCCAAGAAGAGTAGGGTCATGCCACTCTTCAAGAACGCCGGCGGCACCCTCACGTAGAATCGTAGAACTGTCGTACCTATCTCCCACTTTAATCCAGTTGCGGTACTGGAGTAGATACTCTTTGACCTTCTTGGAGTCCAGATCTGTATCAACCGGAATATAAATGTCTGGGCTTTCGATCTCTATCGAGACCTCATCTCGCACATCATCATAGACGGCTTCGATTGTGATGGTGTCTGCATCTGGTGCATTGAAGTGCATTTTCCCATCTTCTCTTGTTTCGCCAAAATCGCTGCCGTCACGGAGAATTGTAACGCCATTGCGCGGTTCACCGTTTACCCGTGCGGTTGCGGTTATCTCTTCACTCACTGTTGGTGACTTCGGTGAAATAGTGAGGGAAACCGAGGTCTCCGGGGTCTCCCCGACAATCTGGACCGTTGTAGTGTCCGTTGTTCCATCCTTCTCTGCTTGGAACGTAACCTCACCTGTCTTATTCGGAAGTTTCACCGAGGCATTACCATCCGAATTTGATTTGGTGATTTCGATATCGTCTTGCTTAATTTCGACGTCTTCTTCGCCTCGCCCATCGAGGGTAGCATGGAGAGTTACATACTCTCCCGGTTGTAGGGTTCCTTCGATAACGCTGAGATCCAGCGTGGGAGCCGGAACATCGGCTTGGAAGTACGCCCAGTCATCGTCCTGATTGACGTCGGTAAGGGAAACATCGAACGTCTCAGGGATTTGCCGCGGGACTCGGAGTTGACGATCTGCAGTAGCACTCCCATACCACTTGCCGAGCTTCTGGATTTCGTTTGAATATGTTAAATCAACCGAGGATGGAAATGATTCGATGTATGGATTATCTTCGATTGCAATGAACGGTGGCACCGTCGAGTTGAGACACTCCCGGATGACACGCATCAGGAGGAGACGCGGAGTTCGTCGCTGGTTACCGTCCTGTATAAGATGATTATACGCTTGCTCAATGAATGCCTCGTTGAATGGATAAAGCCCATCGAACGCTTTGATGATAGGTTCCGAAAATGACCTGTCTGCGTTCGATTCCTCGATGATGGTCGTCATGTACTTTCGCGCGAGTTGTATTGTGATGTCGTCGCTGAGGAAGTATGCCCGACCGTCTTCGTCTGTCGTACTAAGATACCCCTCCGCACGATCCTCCATATACGTACTAATACCTTGGCTTGTTCCAAGGGCGCGCGAAAGGTCGTCTTTCTCCCAACCTGATGTCCAACCAAGAACAACATCGTAGTGACCGCTATCAAGTTGGAAGATGTGATCAAGGAGTTGTTCCTTAAGTACGGTGAAGGTGGTGAGATCTTCACAGATGAGAACTGGTCGGAGGTTGCGTTTTGCGTACTCTTCAGAGAGATCCTCAAGTCTGCCCTGGAAATCCTCCACGCCGAGATTCCGCGATAAGATTTCGTGAACCTGGCTTTGGAGTGCGGGAAAGAGGGTGTCTGCACCTTCTGTAGAGCCAAATGCCGCCATCGCGAGATCACGATAATCCCTCTCTGTGATGAGGTCAGACATCCGCTTTTCGCCCTCACTTGATGTCAACTCTTGATACTCGGCAACATTTTTCTCAAGAATCGTCCGGAGATCAGTTGAATTTGATCGATCTGCTGTGAGTTTTTCGATCTCATCCTCGGAGAACTGCTCCATTCCTGCGGCAAAAGCTCGAAGTGTGGTAATGATAGCCTCTGTAACCTTCTCAGGATCGAGGTCGGAGACATTGCTTACCGTAGTATCCGTCTCGATTGGTCCGGAGATAATATTGAGGATATCGCCAATCCCCGTCTTACTCCGGGACACGTGGAGCGCAACGTGAGTGCTGTCACCCTCGTCTGGGTCAGCGCCTATTTGATATTCAAGCCATTGACAGAATTGGCTCTTCCCGCTGCCTGTTTCCCCACGAAGAATGAAGATTCGGTTGTCGTCCCGGACCTCTGATTTGAGGATGGCGTCGCGGAATTCTTCCTGCGTGACAAACTCATCTGTACCCTCGTGTGGAAAGAGGTAATCCGCTCGGATTTTGTCGATATCGATGTGTGTTTTCAAGAACTGTTCGCGCGATTTCTGGTGGGCTTCCGGCGTCAAATATTCTCTAACGACGGTGTTGTCCCACAGATTTGGCATGAATGTCATTACTGGATCACCTGATTGAATCGTATAAGTGGATATTGATATGCGGGTGAGTCGGGTCGAGAGTTGAGTTCGTAGACATTGACTGAGCGAGAATTCTGATTATGGACAGATTCTGGTAGTGTGACTGCGTCCGTCGCATCGGACATGCCACGAAGACTGAGAACGTCTTCTGATTCCATGTTCTCGAGGACGTCGGAAACCGCTGAGTGCACGCGTGGTGTACCTGTCTGTGTCTCAAAAACATCGAAGAAATTCGACTCGATCCATGAAAGACCGTCATAAAGACCGTTTGAGTCCTTCTTTCGATTATGAAGATCGAGAATATCATAGAGAAGTCTGCGACAGGGGTTCAAAATGATACCGCGAGTATCTACATGAGATACGAGACCAAGTTGCGTACTAAGCGACTGCCACATCTCAAGTTTCTTTGAGTTCCATTTAAAATCATATTCATCAAGACCGTCCTTTATCTCTGGGAGGAGTGTATTAAGTGTGACAGAGCGATCTGCAGTTTCTAGCGCGACATTCTGAATCCGGGACAGGTGGTCGTTGGGGGGTTGCTGCTGACGGAGATGATATACGAGGCGTGCCTCGAATGAAAGGTCGGGGAAGAGATCGTCATTGAGCGGTGTGACCACTCGATGATCGCCGCCACGACTGAGCAGATCGATTGAATGGAGAAAGTCTATGCAGTCTTGCACATTATCATCTTCGCCCGGTTCTTGACTGAAGTCAGAGGAAATATTTTGTACCTTGCGATCGCTAACCATAGAAGACCAGATGGCTTTCAATCCAGCCGCACGGACGGTTGTATAGTTAACTAATACTCGTTCGGGCTTGTGTGGCGCGTGTTGGTATTTATCTGTAGTCATCGGAATGTTGGGTCCGTACTCTGGTACTCTTCGAGTTGATCAGCGTCGTAGTCACAGATCCGAAGAGCATCGATCATTTGATTTGCAATCTTCTGTGTCTCCCCGTGCTCGGTCCAAGACCGCAGTGAGTCACGGATACGCTCTGAATAGTTGTCAAGGATGTTTTCAAGATCATGTTTAATAAAATAGTGGAGTGGTTCCCAGACGGGACTACCGCTAGGTGCGCGCGTATAGTCGAATATATTTTCGAGTGTGTTCGCAGGTGCATCCTGCTGCCTGTGGTATTCGGACGCACGGTGATAATGGAGATTTCGCGTTACGGACGCAGGGAGAGCAGAATCAACGTAGTTTGTGAGGTAGCGAGTAGTGAGAGTCTCATAATCTTTTATTGCGACGCCGTAGTCATCGACAATTGATCGACCTGGCTTTGGCATGAATGTTGGGAGACGTGGCGCTGTTGTATCGGTTATCAGTATGTATTGTCCTCTATCCTCGACGGAGCGATTAAGAAGATCATGGATGAGATGTTCCTCTCCGTATTCTTTAATTCCCTCTTTTGTAGCTATGTGGATCAGCGGAAACTCGATTTGAGACATTTGATCCGACACGTCCTCTGAGGAGTGATACGTGTAGTCGATAAGTTTGAAATCATTGTTGTATACGTCTGCATGAACAACTGTATTGATTCCCAGTTCATCGAAAAACGGAATACTCCGAAGTTGCGCCCGTGCGTGTTTACCACGCTTTTCGAGTTGGGTATCCCGCATAACCACTATCGACGTTTCTGTGCGAAGAATGTCGTTGATGGGGGGCAAATTAGCCACGGCTTTATTTTGTAATTGGTATGTCATAAATCCATGCTGCTCTATATATTGAACCATACGGTCGAGATCCAGTCACAGTCAGATTAGTTATCATTGACCTTGCCTTGTGAGCACACAACACACACTGTCAAGTATAATCTTGTCGGTCTAATTATAACTATTGCAGGAGTGGAAACAAGTGTGCCGATGATTTCAGGAGATTGGGATGTCAAAATAGTGTGCACATTCCAAAATCAGGTCTATAGCACTATTCTGCCCAAATTAGTATCCAATTGTGATTCTGGGAGTATCCCATTTAATATAAACCATTTCATATTTCTGCAACAATATTATATTCCCTCTAGAGTTGACATATGGTAATGCGAACATATATTGGACCAATCGGATATGACAGCACTCGCGTGACACGGCCAATACTGAGTCAGGGAATCGAACGAGATACTTACATCAATCTCTTAGTTCCGACCTCTGCCATGGACGATAGCCGTAGCGCACAGGCTATCGACGACGTCCGGCGAATGATTGAACAGATTGAACCTACAGTCGAAATTGAAACTATCAGGGTGGCGTTTGATGACTTCGAATCTGCAATCAAGACCTGCGGTTCCACGATTGATAGTGCCGAGGGCGAGATTATCATTATTTTTGGAGGGGGTGCTCGCGATATTTTTCTCCCTCTAACTATTGCTTCCCTCTCGCGAACAAACCAGATTCACGCAAGTTACCAGTTTAGCGATATCGATGGTCAAGTCCGGAAAAAGAATCTCCCTGACATTACCGCGAATATTTCAGCACAAACAGAAGGTACACTCAATACAATTAAAAATATTGACACTCCTGCTTCACTTACAGAGGTGACTGATAACCTCGGTGTCTCAAAAAGCACGGTCACGCGTCATGTAAAAGTTCTTGAACAGCAAGGATTGCTCACCTCTGAAACTCACGGTAAGACAAAAATCGTTGATATTACACTTACTGGTCGAATTCTCGTTGCCTAGGCATAGTGTTATTATTATGATACCAATTGACAACTCCGCGATCAGTACCCATTGAATGAGTAAAAATCCATCTTCAGGGTAAATTAGGAGTCGGTCTTCATTCACTCTCTCGGCGAAGTTACTTTGTTGATATAAACGCAGTCGTATATTCACCGATCCCCCTCCGGATCCTCTCTGACGAACACTCTTCTGCTTCTATAACGCGTCTTCGGTCAATTAATGAGCAGATTACTCTTCTA
>ERZ1034569.180-NODE-180-length-23593-cov-12.301427_pt1 | contig 23593 bp, 25 predicted proteins | sample MGYA00520706_ERZ1034569 | MGnify/ENA primary metagenome ERZ1034569 (study PRJEB33760, sample SAMEA4777722) | hypersaline lake metagenome | biome: hypersaline environment; feature: brines | place: Spain | collected 2014-08 | depth 0 m ...
TCTACGACGAGTTCAAACAGTTATTTGATGAGCGCAAAGAACTCAACGAAGAAATAAACGAGTACCAAAACAAAATCGTCAATGCCAACGAGGAAATAAAAGAAATCGACCAAAAGGTGAGCGCTCACGAGATGAACCAAGCCAAGGTCAAAACCAAGCTCAACAACGTCCAAGACGCCCTAGACGAATACGCAGGTGTCCCTGTCTTCGAAGACAAAGACGACGACGCTGTAAAAGAAGAAATCGAAGAAGCCGAAGAGCTCATGGATGAAATGGGAGCCGTCAATATGAGAGCTCTCGAAGTCTACGAGGATGTCAAAGAACAATACGAAGAACTAGTCGACAAACGAGACCAACTCGAACAAGAGAAAGAAAGCGTGCTCGTCATGATCAACGAAGTCGACACCAAGAAAAAACAGTTGTTCATGGAAACCTTTGAGGTCATCAATCATAATTTCAAGGAAATCTTTCAAAGCCTCACCGATAAAGGCAAAGCAACACTGGAGCTCGAAGACGAAGACGACCCGCTCAACCACGGGATGACCATGAAAGTCAAATTAAGCGGAGATAACTACATGGACATCCGCGCCCTGTCCGGTGGAGAAAAAACCCTGACAGCTCTCTCCTTCATCTTTGCCGTTCAAGAACACGAACCGCACGCGTTCTACGTCCTCGACGAAGTCGACGCCGCCTTAGATCAGCGCAATAGCGACCGACTAGCTGAACTCGTCAAAGAATACAGTGATCACTCACAATACATCATGATAAGCCACAACGACAACGTCATACAAGAAGCGAACCGGCTCTACGGCGTGAGTATGGGTGATGAAGGAAAGTCAAAGATCACCACGTTGGAAATGTGAGCGACCTAAGAGATGTATTCGATGAGGTCAGCCATGCGGTGACTGTATCCTAATTCATTGTCGTACCAACCGAGTAGCTTCACCGACGTGTCATCCACGACGCTCGTTTTCTCGGCGTCGACGACGACGCTGTGCGGGTTACCGACCACGTCCCGGCTCACCAGTGGTTCATGAGTGACATCTAAGACGCCGTCGAGGTGTGTTTCACTCACGGCTTCAAATAACTCGTTGACCTGTGCTTCGCTCACAGGCTCTTTGACCTCACAGCTCAAATCAGTTATGCTACCATCAGGTGTTGGAACACGCATAGCCATTCCGTCCAGTTTGCCTTGTAACGCGGGTAATACCTCAGTAACTGCTTGAGCAGCTCCTGTTGATGTCGGCACGATGTTTTCTGCGGCGCTGCGTGCCCGCCGGAGATCCTTACTGTTCGGACCGTCGATAAGGTTCTGACTCCCCGTGTACGCGTGCACCGTGGTCATCTGGCCGTGTTCAACGCCGTAATTATCTTCTAACACTTTCACGAGTGGTGCGAGGCTGTTCGTGGTGCAACTCGCATTGCTCACGATAGCTTCCCCTTCGTACTCATGCTCGTTTACCCCCATGACCACAGTCTTCACAGGTTTGTCACCTTTTGTCGGAGCGCTTATCACCACGTTCTCAACGGATTCACCGAGGTGACCTGCTGCTTTGTCATGAGTGCGGAACAAACCGGTGCTTTCCACGACTACACTCGGAGATCGTTCCCTCCAGGGTATGCTCTCAGGGGACTTTTCTTGATACACAGGGATTGTTTCACCATCGACGACTAATCCGTGCTCAGTGGCATGGACGTCACCGTTGAAATCCTTGTGGACACTGTCACGCTTCAGTAGAGCTGCTAGTGTCTGAGTATCTGTTAAATCATTAATAGCCACAACCGTGATGTCATCGTGTTCTCGGACGGCTCTGAAAAACATGCGTCCGATTCGACCGAATCCGTTAATTCCTACTTTAATCATATAATCACCTTCTCTATTTATCATGTGACTCGCCACTATAAAGCAATGTGATGTTACTGTCCCGTGACATTTATACTGGTTGAGCTCGGAGCACAAGACACAGTGACGCAGCTTGCTTTATTCGAACAAAACTCAGCGTTCGACCTCATCGACCTCGATGAATATTTCAGTGCTACTGATACTCCTCGTTTCCAACGACCAGGCATATCTATATCGCCTAGTTTCATATGAGCTTCACTGTACGATGAAACAGCTGTCGTCATGCAAGACGAATGTGCTGAGGATCGATATATCCTTCAATCGAATAACCGCCAAGACCGTCATGTGTCAACAACCATGACCCCCTACTTCACAGGAGAGAAGAGCACGGAAGTTAACACGCAGTCTGACTTCCTTGGTGAGGTCTACGAGACCGAAGCGTATCCTTCGAAGACGTTACAGCCGGTGATAGGCGACTTCGATGATGGCTTGAAAAAACCGTATACATTCGAGGTGATCAAAGCGGCCACGGACAAAAAACCAGGGTTGCTGGGTAGCAATGAGGTTCGCCGGGTCTATCGCTACTGGCAAATCTGAGACAACGCATGACCACCTGGCCAGGCTCACGGGGAATCGAAGGCTAAGCCTACAGTGTCGGACTCACAAGGTCCGACGCGGTGCCTCAGGCAATAATGCGGATACCTCTGCTGTGATCATCTGTGAGACCTACGCGCAAGGACTGGGCGACGATCAGGACAACTTGGCTAGAGTGTTCGCACCGAAGCTTTATCGCTGTGGTAGCTAACGCCCTAGTTCATCTTCTTTCTCTGCGACGTCTACCCGTGTTTTGATCACCGTGTCTGGGTTTAGGCTCATCGAGTGAATTCCTTCTTCGACGAGGAACTCTGCGAAGTCTGGGAAGTCACTCGGTGCCTGACCACAGATACCGATGTACTTGCCTCGGTTTTGCGCTGCGTCGATAACGTCCTTTACTAAGGATTTCACGGCTTTGTCTCGTTCGTCGTAGACTTGGTTGACAAGCTCAGAGTCCCGGTCGACGCCGAGGGTTAGCTGGGTCAGGTCATTCGTCCCGATGCTGAAACCGTCGAATACATCGAGGAATTCGTCAGCTCTTAACACGTTGCTAGGGATCTCACACATCGCGTAGATTTCGAGGCCGTTTTGACCTTGTTCTAACCCGTTTTCTTCGAGTATGTTGATGACTCGTTCGCCTTCTTCCACGGTTCGACAGAATGGTACCATTAGCTTGACGTTTTGCAAGCCGAAGTCTTGTCGAACTCGTCGAAGCGCTTCGCATTCCATGTCGAATGCGGGTCGGTAGTCGTCGCTGTAATATCGACTGGCACCACGCCATCCCATCATCGGATTGTCTTCATCTGGTTCGTATTGTTCGCCGCCGATGAGGTTGGCGTACTCGTTGCTTTTGAAGTCAGCCATCCGGACGATGACTGGCTTGGGATAGAACGCCGCTGCGATCATCCCAACGCCCTCGCTTAGCTTTTCGACGAAGAACTCTTCTTTGTCATTGTATCCTTTTGTCTTTTGGTCAATGGTGGCTTTGAGTTCGTCGTCTTGTAAAGCGTGGTAGTTGTGGAGTGCTAGTGGGTGGATTTCGATGTCACTGTTGATGATGAACTCTTCTCGGGCTAAGCCGACTCCGTCGTTAGGGAGGAAGCTTTTTTCAAAGGCTTGACCTGGTGTCGCAAGGTTCATCATTATGCGCGTGTCGGGTCGTGGCATCTCGCCGACATCATGGTGTTCCACGGTGAAATCGACTTTGCCGTCGTATACGTAGCCTTCACTGCTTTGGCTGCAGTCAACGGTGATGTTGTGGCCGTTGGTGATGGCTTCGGTCGCGTTTTCTGCGCCGACAACGCAGGGGATCCCGAGTTCTCGGCTGATTATCGCGGCGTGACACGTCCGTCCACCACGGTTCGTGACGATCGCACTGGCTTCTTTCATGATTGGCTCCCAGTCCGGGTCGGTCATCTCGGTGACGAGGACTTCGCCTTCATTGAAACGATCGATGTCTTCGACGTCACTTATCACTTTAGCTTTGCCCGCGCCGATCTTGCTCCCAACGCTCTTACCGGTGGCGAGCACATCGCCGTCTTCGTCGAGACGGAAGTGTTCGATTTTACTCGTGTCTTTCCTGCTCTGCACTGTTTCTGGCCGTGCTTGGACTATGAATAGTTCGCCTGTTTCACCATCTTTCGCCCATTCCATGTCCATAGGTTTGTGATGGCCGGCTTCCTCGCTGTAGTGATCTTCGATTTCGCACGCCCATTCAGCTAATGTGAGGACTTCTTCGTCTGAGATGCTGAATTGGTCGCGCTCCGCATCTGACACGGATTTGTTCTTCACTGTTTTACTGCCGTGGTCGTCGTAGACCATGCGCATCTGTTTTTTGCCCATGCTGCGGTGGATGATTGGTTTGTAGCCTTGTTTTAGCGTGGGCTTGTGCACGTAGAACTCATCTGGGTTCACATTGCCTTGGACCACGTTTTCACCGAGGCCGTACGCACTGGTGACGAGAACAGCGTCTCGGAACCCAGTCTCTGTGTCGATGCTGAACATAACGCCGCTACTTGCTTTGTCACTGCGCACCATTTTTTGCACGCCGACGCTGAGTGCGATGTCGAAGTGACCGAATCCTTTGTCCTCTCTGTAACTGATTGCCCGGTTTGTGAAAAGCGATGCAAAGCATTTCTTACAACTTTCCAAGAGGAGACTTTCCCCTTTCACGTTTAAATATGTTTCTTGTTGTCCTGCGAAACTAGCATCCGGAAGGTCTTCCGCGGTTGCACTGCTGCGCACAGCTACGTCGGTGTGTTCTCCGTATTCGTGGCATAAGTTCTCGTATGCTTCTCGGATATCTTGCTCTAATTTGTCCGGGAACTCGGCTTTGCGGATTAAATCTCGTACTTTGTGTCCCTTGGTTCGCAGGTCTTCCATGTCATCCGTGTTCACGTCTGCGAGGACATCGTGGATGTCATCTTTGATACCTGCTTGTCTGACAAACTCTCTGTAGGCGTGAGCGGTAAGGGCGAAACCATTTGGTATATTAACACCGCGCTTAGATAGTTTTTGGTACATCTCTCCGAGACTGGCGTTCTTTCCACCTACCTTATCTACATCGTTGTTGTCAAGCTGGTCTAACCAAAGAATTCGTGCTGTATCCTTACTCATGTGAAAGTCACCTCTTTTTAACGACTATCTGTCGTTCAATTGTAAATAGAAGGAACTCTATTTATATGTATCACGGTTGAGGCTAAGAGCTAGTATTGGGGTTAGTTCAGTTCAGGGTTGTCCTCGGTTGGTCGCCTTGACGTAAACTCTGGATAGCTTCCTTTGCTTGTTCCACCATGTTTTGCAGTGCTTGCTCTGTGTAGAAGGCGTGGTGGGGGGTCACCATGGATTTGTCGTGGTTGAAGAAGCGTTCTTCGTAGTCTTCGTCGACAACGTCTAGCAGCGCCCCTCGTAAATCGTTGTTTTCAAGTGCGTTGTACACTGCTTGGTGTTCGATCACTGCGGCTCTCGCAGTGTTGATGAGTATCGCATCGTCTCGCATTCCTTGCACTGCTTTCTTATCAACTGTTTTCTCCGTGCCTGGGACTGCGGGCACGTATAAACCGACATAGTCAGATTTACTGAACACGTCATGTTTTGACACGTAGGTGAATGCTTCGTCATCGACCAAGCTCTGTGATTTGTCGACGTCGTAACCGATTGTCTCCATGTTAAATCCTTGAGCGATGCGCACGGCGGCTTTCCCTATACCACCGGTTCCTACGGCTCCGAATGTCTTGCCGCTGAGTTGTTGGCTGAGATACCGACTGCGATCGAAACCTAACTCTTTGTTTTCTATCGCGTTGAGGTGTCGTTCAAAGCTTAGAAGTAAGGCGAATGTGTGTTCAGCGACGGTTCGACTGCCATAATGCGGTGTGTTACACACGGTGATATCTCGCTCGCTGCAGGCTTCTATGTTGATATGATCAACTCCGGCGCCAAGTGATATGATACCATCACAGTTGACTCGTGTGCAGACGTCCGGGTTGATATCGCTGAAAACAAGGGTAACTGCTATATCGGTCTGGTCCAAGATTGATTGGGGCGCCTCGTGCAGTGGCTTTGGGCAGTGTTCGTATACGTCCACTGAGTCGTCTAGTATGCTCCGCATATTGCGGTCTAGGCCGTAGGATACAATTTTTTGGGTCATGGTCAAATTAGTTTCTTGTCTTCTTCTTGATCAATGATGTGTATGCAGTTCACCGGGCAGCTCTGTGCTGCTTCTAGATTGTTGTTAAGGTCTTCTACGTATTTGATGTATGTTTCATCGGTTTCTTCATCGAAGCCTTTGAGGTCTGCTTTCGCTCCGTCTTGTTCCCAGGTCTTTGGCTCTGCAGCTACGCAGGCGAATGCACCGATGCACTCATCCTTGTGATATACTATTTTGTAACGTTTATCAGAGGGGTCATTTGACATACAATCAGTTTAAGGTGCTTCTGTGTTTAAATGTCATACTGTTTGGTTACGAGTTTCTTTGCGGTTTCGACGGTGTTTTTGATACTGTTTGCGAGGGCATGTTCCTCTCCTGCCGCGGAGCTCCCTGCGTATACACGTATCAAAGGCTCGCTTCCTGAGCCTCGCACTAAGTACTCGCTATTGCCTCGTCGTGATTTTATTCCATCTTTCGTAGACAGTATTTCATCGTTGGTCTGCCGTAGGCGACTATGTGTAACACGGATGACATCTTCCTTGTATTTTTCAGGGACATCGATGTTCATCTTCCTCACATGATAGTCTGGTAGTTCTCGTTGACGTTCAGCTAATGATCGATTACTGCCGGCGAGTATGCCTGCTAGGTCTGTGCCACCGACCGCCGCGCTGTCGTATGCGACGAAAGGGGTTTTCATCATGTGTCCGTTTGGTTGCCCTCCAAATGATATATCATTATCTAGAGTTGTTAGTGCTGTGAAAACCGCGCCTAAGGGGGTCCAGTGAACACTTCCTGATGCTTCTTCGATGACGTCGCTGACGTAGCTACTCGTGTTCACTGAGCACGCGATACTTTCTTCACCATTCCGCACATAGTTCTGACCGACGAGTGCAAGATATTGGCTTCCTGGCATCACATTGCCTTTGTTATTAACAGCGACAACTCTGTCAGCGTCACCATCTGTTGCAAGTCCAAGGTCTGCTTCGTAATCTAAAACTGCGCGCTCCAGCTGTCCGAGTTCACCTTCTTTTGGCTCCAAGCTTCTTTGAGGCTCTATGTGGGTGTTTTCATTGATTAGTTTGACGGTTGCACCGAGTCCATCGAGTGCGTCAGGTAGTCCGAGGACTCCTGCCGCATTTCCAGGGTCGACAACTATGGTCTGGCCCGATAAATCCTGTGAGAACTCGTCGTGATATGATCTCTTTAACCCTTCTAGGTAATCGGTGTAGGCCGTATCGTCGACAGTGTAATCAGAGGTCCTGATCACGTCAGGCCCTGGTTGGTTTTCGTAGGCTATTGCAATGTCTTCCATCTCTGCATTGTTGAAGATGCGTCCTTGTGGGGTTAATGGCTTAATACCTCTCCAGCCCTCTGGCATATGGGATGGGCTGAACATCAAGCCGTAGACATCTCGGTCTTTAGCCAAATAAGCAATCATATCTGTGGTGGCGAAGCTACCCACTCCGTACTGTGCCGGAGGCGATATGGTCTGCACTCCGTTATCATGGAATCCTTGTCGTCCGGCGTCGAAGATCTCGGCTGAGCCTTCTCGTTGATCTTTACCGACTATAACTGTGTTTTCGTCGATGATTTGCGATATAGCCGAAGTTAACTTGTATGTATCCTTTTCATCGAGGTTGGGTGAGCGAATATCGTATCCACTGAGACAATTTGGTTTATCAGTCATTCTTTGTTGTCATTGGTGTCGAGTAAGGAGAGTATTGATCTCACAGAGTGCTCGTGTCTTTCAAAGTGGAAGGAAGGAATCGAGATACGATTTAGTTCGTCCATGCTGTCATCGATGAGGAGATCTATATTGGCCATGTCTTTCGGTTCAGTATCTACTATAATGTAACGTGGTATATATGTTGTTATGTTTGAGTTAGTAATCTTTTGGCGTTGGAACCACTGCGGTCCGCGGCTCACAATGACAAACACGTGCTCGCTGTCAGCGAGTGCTTGAACGTCTTCGATCAGATACGACTCGAGATTTTGCAGGGCGGATTCAAGAACAGAGAGTTGTACAGGGATGTCTTCGGCCGCAGGTTTTGTCTGGTATCGACTACGGTTCTTTCTGTAGTGGTCGAGAAAACCTGGAATGTCGTCGGAGATATCGTCTTTGAACGACTCTGTATCGAACAGCACTCGGTCAAAATCAATACCAATAATCATTGTTTGACCAATAAGTCATACTAATATATAAAATTGTATACTGAACGTAGAAAGAAACTTACGTCGAGCCGAACCTTTAAAAGAAAGGTAGTGTTACGGGTCTCATACAGTCCAAGTGCAAGCGTAGAGGACTACCTCAGGTCACTCTTCTTCTTGCACAGACTGTGTTCCGATCATGACAGAATTCCAACACATTGTACGGATAGGAAACAGCGACGTCGACGGCAGAAAGAGCATAGTGTACGCCTTACGAGACATCAAAGGCGTTGACACAACCTTCGCAAACGCAGCTGTCAACCTCGCAGGCATCGACGCAGAAAAACAAGCAGGTAATCTCCTCGACACAGAAGTCGAAGAACTCAACGATATCATCGAATCCCCAACAGATAACGGCATGCCTGACTGGATGGTCAACCGAACAAAAGACTGGGAGACCGGCGACAACAAACACCTACTCGGCTCCAATCTTGAATTCCAACACCAGCAAGATATTAAGCGACTCAGCAAAACAAAGTCGTACAGAGGTCTCAGACACCAATGGGGGCTTACTGTCCGCGGCCAGCAAACACGGAGTAACTTCAGAGACAAACGCAGCGGAAGCCTCGGCGTGCAGCGAAGTGCTCTTGACCTCGAAGACGAAGGAGATGACGAATAAATATGGGAGATCCACGATTTAGCAAGAAAGCCTACCAAAAACCCCAAGTTCCATGGCAAGAAGACCGCATAGATGAAGAGCGCATACTCATGGAACAATACGGTCTTACACGCAAACAAGAGCTGTACCGCACCCAAGCCATCCTCAAAGACTACAAAGAAACAGCAAAACGACTAGCCACGGACGAAACACAACAAGCAGAAAAAGAAAAACAACAGCTATTTGACTCGCTCAACCAATACGGACTGCTCCGAGAAAACACTCTCACAGACGTCCTTAGCGTAGACCTCAGACAATTACTAGGACGAAGACTACAAACCCTTCTTGTCGACAAAGACCTCGCCCGATCACCATCACAAGCCCGGCAGTTCATCGGTCACCGGCATATCACTGTCGACGGTGAACGCGTCACCAGCCCAGGATACTTCGTCACCGTCGAAGAAGAACCAACAATCGCATTTCACGACAACAGCCCGTACGCCGACGACGATCATCCAGAACGACCTCAACCCGACGCCCACGAAGCAGCCGAAGAAGCAGGCCACACGGCAGAAGACGCCTTGGAAGACGAACGTGAGGCGAACGACGAAGACGACAATGAAGACACAGCAGACACCGACACAGACCAAATAGACGAAGACGAGGAAGACAATGAGTAACAGCACACGCTGGGGCGTCGCCCACATATACGCATCATACAATAACGTCATCGTACACCTCACGGACATCAGCGGAGCAGAAACCATTGCCTTAGCAAGCGGTGGCCAGATGGTCAAATCCGACCGCATGGAAAGCAGCCCCACAGCTGCCATGGCAGCCGCACGCAAGGTAGCAGAGCTTGGACGAGACCAAGGAATCAACGGCGTCCATGTTCGCATCAAGGCACCCGGAGGACACAACGGACCGAGCAGCCCAGGACCGGGTGCACAAGCCGCTATACGCACCCTCAGCCGATCAGGTATCAGGATCGGACGCATCGACGATGTCACACCGGAACCACACGGTGGCTGCAGACCAAAAGGAGGGCGACGAGGTAGACGAGTATGAACCTCACACTCAAACAAACAGACGAGCAAAAATCCATCTTCGAGATTAACGACGCCAGCGTCGCCTACGTCAACACTCTGCGAAGGCTGTGCATGAAACACGTGCCAACCATGGCAATCGACACAATCGAAGTCCACCAAAACGACAGCGGCCTATTCGACGAAATCCTAGCACACCGCCTCGGACTCATCGCACTCAACACAGAACCCGGCACGTTCAACATGGCCGAACCAGACGCTGAGAAAAGCGCGGCCACACACGCCGAATTCGCCTTGGACGTCCAAGGACCACTAACAGTCCGAGCAGAACACCTCGAACCAGAGAATGAAACAGTAGCACCCGTCCACGAAGACAGTGTCATCGTGGAACTACTCGAAGACCAAAGCATCTCACTAATAGCAACAGCACGACTCGGAACCGGTGACGAACACAGCAAATACGACCCCTGCCTCGCATCATATTACTACAAGCCAAACATCACAGTCGACAACTCCGTCGACAACCTCAACGACAAACTTGACGAACTACCCCCACAAATAGTAGAAGACGGAGAGATCCAAAAAGACCTCATCAACACACCAGAGCTCATCGACGCGTGTGAAGATGTCAACGACGCAGTCACAATCGAATACGACGACAACACAACCGACTTCATCTTCACCATAGAACCATGGGGACAGCTCACAAGCGAACAAATCATCAGCGAAGCCCTACGCGTCTACAACGACCAACTCGACGAGTTCAACAACCTACTCGAGGAACAACCATGACAATGCGGAGGTGGCCGAGTGGTCAAAGGCGCTAGCTTGAGGGGCTAGTCCCCGCAGGGGGTCCGCGTGTTCGAATCACGCCCTCCGCACTCAAATTCACGATACCATGACACAACTCAGCAAACGAATACAACGCAAAAACCAAGCCCTACAAAGCCTCATCTTCGACTTGATCGAGGCAGGCAGAGAGAACAACGCGCCGATCTGGCGGACCACCGCCGAAGCACTCAGCGCGCCAACACGACAACAACCAACAGTAAACCTGCACGACCTGAACGAAGTCAACACAGATGACACACTACTCATCCCAGGGAAAGTCCTAGGCAGCGGCATCCTCACCAAAGACAACGTAACCGTAGCAGCTCACAAATACAGCTCGTCGGCACGCAAAGCCATTGAGGAAAACGGCGAAGCCATGACTATCCGCGAACTACTCGACACCAACACATCCGGTGAAAACATACAGATCATAACATGACAGAAATCGTAATCAACGCAGCAGACCACATCCTCGGACGCCTCACCACACAGGTAGCAGACAAAGCGATGAAAGGCCACACAGTACACCTTATCAACTGCGACGACCTCGTTCTCACAGGAGACAAAGACAAAATCATCAACGACTACAGAGAAAAACGCGGACGGGGCGCACCATACACAGGACCACACTTCCCAAGCACACCCAAAGGCATCGCCAAACGCACAATGCGAGGAATGGTCCCTCACGAAAAACACCGCGGAATCCAAGCCCTCAAACGCATCAAATGCCACAACACCGTACCACACGACGTCGACGAATCAGACGCACAAACCTTCGACGACGCTAAAATCACCCGCACAACAGCAAAATACGTAACGATGAAAGAGATAACGGAGAACCTATGACAGACACACCGATTCACACTAGCGGCAAACGCAAGACAGCGACTGCACGAGCAACCCTAACCGACGGCAACGGTAACATCACCATAAACGGCCACACTATAGACGAATTCACCTCGTACACGTACCAACTCAAAATCAAAGAACCACTACTACTCGCAGAAGAAACCGCCGAGGACGTCAACATCAAAGTCAATGTTGAAGGCGGCGGTGTCAACGGCCAAGCAAGCGCCGCACGACTAGCCATCGCAAAAGCCATGGCAGAATACAACGAAGCACTCAAAGACGTCTACGAAGACTACGACAGACACCTACTCGTCGCAGACGTCAGACGCAAAGAAACACGGAAACCAAACCGACAAGGAAAAGCCCGAAGTAAACGGCAAAAGAGCTACCGATAACGATGATAATCCCAATACGATGCTTCAGCTGTGGCAAACCAATCGCCCACCTCTACGACGAGTATGAAGAACGAGTCGAAGACGGCGAATCCAAGAAAGACGTCATGGACGACCTCGGTCTCAAACGACCATGCTGTCGCAACATGTTCCTGAGCCACGTCGACCTCCAAGAAACAGCGTCGCACTTCAAAAAATCCTAAAAAGCCGGGCTGACGACTACACGGTATGACGGAGTACGACCACGAAGCGATCGAAGCAAAGTGGCAAGAGCAATGGGCTGACGACAACGTCTTCAACACGTCGAACGACGACAAATCATTCTACTGCCTCGAAATGTTTCCCTATCCCAGCGGAAGCATGCACATGGGACACGTCCGAAACTACGCTATAGGAGACTGCATTAGCCGATACCAACGAATGCAAGGAAAAACCGTCCTCCACCCGATGGGATGGGATGCATTCGGCTTACCCGCGGAGAACGCGGCAATACAACGAGGAATAAGCCCGGCAGAGTGGACGAAAGATAACATAGAAACACTGAAATCGCAGATGCAAATGCTCGGCTTCGACTATGACTGGGACCGAGAGATCAAGACCTGCGACCCAGACTACTACAAGTGGGATCAATGGCTGTTCCTCAAACTATACGAGGAAGGCCTCGCATACCAAGACAGCTCAAAAGTGAACTGGTGCCCCGGGTGCCAGACAGTTCTCGCCAACGAACAAGTCGAAAACGGTGAATGCTGGCGATGCGACACCGACGTCGTCCAAAAAACAATGCAGCAATGGAACCTCGCCATCCAAGAATACGCCGACGAGCTCGTCGACGACCTCGACCTACTCGACGACTGGCCAGACAAAGTGAAAAAAATGCAACGCGACTGGATCGGGCGGAGCCACGGCGCCACAATCGAGTTCCCCGTAGACAACGCCGAGGAATCACTCACCGTGTTCACCACACGACCAGACACAATACACGGCGCGACGTTCATGGCAGTCGCCCCAGAACACGAGCTCGCCCAAAGAGTAGCAAAGACGCAAGGAGACGTCCGCGCATACATTGATGACGCCACGAAGCGCAGCGATGAAGCCCGCGAACAACGAAGCAAAGCAGGGGTTTTCACCGGAGAACACGCCATCAACCCAGTCACCGGCGACAAAATACCGATCTACGTAGCCGAATTCGTTCTCGCCGACTACGGCACTGGTGCCATCATGGCCGTACCCGGCCACGACCAACGAGACCATGAATTTGCCAAAGAACACAACATCCACATACAACAAGTCATACAACCGGAAGAGAACGACCACGACGTAACAGCGTCAGCATACGAAGGCGACGGAACTATCATCAACAGTGACTCACTGAACGGCCTTTCCGTCGACCAAGCACAAGACCAGATTACATCTCACATTGAGGAAAACAATATCGGCGAAGCCACCACGCGTTACCGACTGCAAGACTGGACTATTAGCCGGCAACGATACTGGGGGACACCAATCCCAATATTACACTGCGACGAATGCGGTACCATGCCAGTACCAGAAGACGACCTCCCCGTCGAACTCCCCGAAGATGTAGAATTCACGGAGAAAGGTAACCCCCTTAGCACGTCAACATCTTTCAAGACCACGACCTGCCCGCAATGCGGAGGAGAAGCACGACGCGAAACGGACACCATGGACACCTTTGTGAACTCCTCCTGGTATTTCCTACGGTTCTGCAACCCACACAACGACGAAGCAATCGTCGACGCCGAGGAAGCTAACGCGATGATGCCCGTGGATAAGTACATCGGCGGCGTTGAACACGCCGTGATGCACTTACTCTATGCACGGTTCATCACGAAGTTCCTGCGCGACCAAGGCGTAGTCAACGTCGACGAACCCTTCACCGACCTACTCACTCAGGGCATGGTTCACTTAGACGGGAAACAGATGAGCAAGAGCAAACAACACCTTGTCAGCCCCGAAGAGACAGTGGACGAGTACGGAGCGGACACAGGGAGAACATTCATGTTATTCCTCGGCAAACCAGAAAAAGCCGTGGACTGGTCGGAAGAAGGCATCCAAGGCATACACCGGTTCCTCAACCGAACGTACCGCCTCCCCTCGACTGATCACAACGATACGCGCATACCGTATAGCAAAGACGCCTTCCAAAGTAAATGGAACAGGCTCTTACAGCGGATAACCAATGCGATGGAGGAAACACGGCTAAACGAAGCCGTCAAGCACATGATGTCCTGGCAACAACTCCTCAGTGAATATGACCGAACCAGGTCTGAGTGGTCGGATAGCTTCGCAGCGTATCTTCGTTGCCTTGTACCCTTCGCTCCTCACCTCGCAGAAGAGTTATGGCATGACAACATCGATGACACCTATGCTAGCACTGAAGCATGGCCCACCGTAGACGAAACAGCGATTAAACCAGCCGAGGAGTACAAACACACCACAGCAGAAACCGTGCTAGACGACTTAGAAGAAATAAAGGATCTCGCAGGGATCCCAGACCCTGCAAGGATTACCTTTGTCACAGCAGCACCGTGGAAATACGAGCTAGCCGAGAAAATCCAAGGCCTCATCGCCAAAGGAGAACTCGATGATGCGGTGTCAAAAATCATGCAGACGGACCTGCGGTCACACGGCGACGACGCTGTCAGCCTCACACAAACATACATCGAAAACCAGGCCAAGTTGCCAAGCATCGCAGCATCAGAGAAAGACGACCAAGAAGCGGTTCAAAAACTAGAAACAATCCTGGACGCGACGATGCAGATAGAGTCCGAGGACACAACTACAGCGGCAAGTGCAGACCAAGCCCTCCCAGGGAAGCCAGCAATCATATTATATGAAGAATGAACTGGTTAGAAGATGACCTCTTCCTCCCAAGCCTCTCACAACAAACCGGTGATACCACGCACTCAGTGCCGTTCGGCGCGCACTCATTCATAGAGAACAAAAGCAAAGACCAGGCTTACTACGAATCACAACTGCACAGTGACGCCTCATACGTTCCATTACTACAACGAAACGAACAAACCGGGGGCTCACTGTCCATCACATACTTAGACACGGTTGCATCTGTAGCAGATGAAGTCTCCGAGGAACATCATGAGCTCGTCGAGGAAACCAAACAACGGTACGAGAAGTGGGATCACAACCAAGAAAAACATTACCATGTGATGCGATCCTTCCAAAACGCTGTCGAAGCCTGCTACGACTGGGAGAACACACAGCGATCTCACCGGGTCACCGTAGCACATTGTGTCAGCCTCGGTGTCACATCAGATTTAATCAGTAAGACAGTTGAAGAACTCCGAGATGACACCGAATATTTGAAGGCCAAGGACAACTCCCTTCACGAGACGACGTCATCCCTAGCCCAACACTACGACGACCTACAAGAGGCAATACAAGGGTTGCATAGATACGTCTCGCGAAAAGCAACGGAGAATACACGCGGCGCCGCAGACGACGCTCACAGTGGACGCAAACCGTCTGATAGGCGGGGACGAATGGCCGTCTGGTCCGCGCGGATACGGCCTGCTGCAAACCAGCTCGTTAAACAAGCAAGTGATAGAGCTCGACGACTAGACGGCGAATTTGATTACACGAGGTGAAGGGAAGGTCTACGAGTCGAACAGCGACTCCCACCAGCAACCCTCACTGCTCCTCCGCTCTGCGACCCTCCAAACATCACGCCGGGTGCTTAGAGCTGTTCCGATCAAGGCCTGACTCGGTTCACACACGTCGTGACCAAGGAGGACAGAGTATCAACGAAGCGGGGGTGAGGACTGATAGGATCCGCGGCCCTCGTCGTAGACACGCTCCCCTCATTAAGCCGATTTAGGGTGCAAGGCGCGGCTACCGCCCCGAGTATAACCGATGTATACGTTCTTGCTTTTATGAGTTACCTTTGATGCTCGGGCTTGAGCGTCTACGATCATTTCTGTCAGTTGCTATTCAATCACTGATTAGAAGTATGAGTGGGGTGGCCGGGATTCGAACCCGGGATCACATAGCCCCCAGCCATGTATCTTGCCAAACTAGACCACCACCCCGTTATGAGTTCAGCCATTTGATCGCCTTGTCTACTTTTGAATTGATACGTCGTTTATTAGCTTCATCGAGTCGTTGTGCCCCGCCAAGGTGAAAATTCTTCGTGGTGAGACCGGCGAAGCCGAACGTGTCCACCGTGCCTTGTTTAATACCGCGGGCTCGTTGATACACCTTGTGCAGGATCGAGGGAGACCCACTCGTTGTCAGTGTGACTGCCTTTCTCCCGGTAAGTAACCCGCGAGGCCACCCTACTTTTGGCAGGGGTGTGCTGTCGTAAACAAACGCGTACCCGGGCTCGATAACCTTATCACAGAAGCCTTTGAGGATAGCGGGCATACCATTCCACCACACGGGGTATATGACGACGATGTCTGTGCTCCACGCGAGCAGGTTTTGATACCGTTCGACGTGCTCCCTGTCACCTCGTCCTAATACCGGGTTGAAATCTTCTTTGTATAAGTCTATGACTTTGTATTCAGTGTGAGCCAAGCTTTCTTTGACTCGCCTGAACATGTACCTGTTGTGACTCCTGTCTGTGTCGTCGTGAGCGACGATTATTAGGGGGTTCATACCATCACCTCTGCAACGCTTCGTAATGCATTGACGAGGCCTATTTTCACCCAGCCGAGGAAGGGTAGTCGTGCATAAGCCGACCCTATAATCCGAGATTCATCGAGGTTAAACTCTCCTGTTTCCTGCATCGGCGCGTAGTTGTTGTCGCCTTTCACGACGTATTCATCACTTCCTTTGACCTCTATTACTCGATGGATAATCGGAGGCTTGTTGGCAGCTCGGTAGACGACGACGTCTCCGACCTCATAGCTATCTTCACCCCTTACCAGCATCACATCGCCTTTGTTAAATCCCTCGTCAAACCGGAAGCTCTCAAACTGTTCCATGGAAATGTTTCGTCGCTCATAGTACTCCTCTTGTGAACACGGGCTTCCATCACACATAGCCGGTGATTCCTCCCATCCATCGCCGTGCACCATGCTGTTACTGATAACTGCGACGATAGGCAGTGACGTACCAGCGACGAATCCTATTACAGGAAATACGATGAAACGTATACCTAGATATGCCACTAAGCAGAACGCAGCGATGCTGTACGGGCCGTCCTCTACAAATACGAACTCGTAAACGTTGTAGAGTTTGTCCTGCCACGATTCTGTCATACAGTAGTCATATAACACAGTGCTTTAAATCAACGATGACTCAACTACGTGTATGTTAAAGTATTGTGTTTCATGCGGAGCACCTGTCCATAGTGGAGAACGGTGTGAAGCCTGTGTTGAAGAAACCGGGCCGGAGACCATGCACGTCCAGCTCTGCCCAACTCGTCACTACAAGCTCAGCGGCTCCTGGCAATCATATGAGTACCCAGATACTGTTATTGAAGCTATCGTCGAAGCAAGCCCTGCAGAGGGAGACATTGTAGATGTGAGTCATAACGTCGACCGTCTTCGACACCAGACGGGTAACACGTTCGACGTGTCAGTAGACGTTGAATCAGGGGGTGATACTACGAGCATACCTGTCACAGTGGATATCCGTGAGTCACCTGTTCGAGCCAGACAACATCCCTCGCAGAAAGCTGCGACGGTGCAACTGCGAGATGTTGACAAGGACGACTTTGAGGACGTTGATTCCCTGCTTCGATCGCTCGGAGAAGATTCTGCTCTTATCGGCGTGGAAAACGCTGATTCTGGTATCAACGTTGTCTTTGGTCGTGACGCGGAGGCGAAAACGTTTCAGGAGAGCGTGGTCAAGGAGCTCGGTGGCACGACGAAAGAGTCACGGACGCTACACACCGTGGATCATATGAGCTCAAAACGTGTGTATAGGAGCACATACCTCGTTCGCTTGCTACCGTTTGATGAAGACGACGTTGTCAGTCTAGAAGACACCTTGTACTATGTTATAGGTGTTGGTCGACATATACGATTGCGAGACTTGCAATACGGGGATAACACACGCCGACCCGCAGAGGAGCTGAAAGATGTCAAAACCTTGTCGAAGCACAAGGTGTCAGTGGTAGACACTGGTGAAGGTGTTAATGTGTTACATCCGGAGACGTATCAAATGGTGTCTGCGGAGAACCCGTTAAGCTTTAGCATGGTAGAAGGGCAAACTGTGACGGTGGTCGATGCGGACAACCGTATCGTCGTGGTCAATGATTAATCGTCTCTATAGTCCAAGAGGTTACCGTGTGTTTCTCGCTTCACCGTCTCCGTCGTTACTTCTTGACCTACCTGGTTTTTCAAGTCCTTAGCGGTTTTCGGACCGAGTATGTCTTGCAAAGTCTCGAACGACGTTGCTTTCACATCCCCGGCGTTCTCAATACCTGCGTTGTATAATCGTCGTGAGCGAACACGACCCACACCGTCGAATCGGGTTAGTCCGAGTAGGGCTTCTCTCACACCGAGGTTGACACGTTGCCGCAACCTCCTTATTTCTTCCGTTATTTGCTCGGACGAGATAACATCTAGTATTTCGTCGCAGCTGTATAGTAACCAGTCTGCCAAGCTCCGCTTTGCTTGGAGATGCCCTGGGGTTACATCCCATTTGTCATTGAGCTCTTTCTCAGACACCTCATTGATCCAGTCGTAGAGTACCAGTGTTGTCTTCACCCCGTTCAGGAACGATTTGTAATCATCGTCGAACCGGTCGGGGGCGTCGATGAGTAGCTCGTCTTCTCGTTCGAGCAGTGCCGCCTCGACGGGTTGTTTGTCGCCTTTCTTCACACGTATCAACGGGCGCATTTCCAAGGTGTGGCAGATCATGTGTAGGAAAGCAAACGGCGTTGTGCTTTCGTCTGCTCTTTGGAGGCGTTCAACGAGGTTGTTCGCGGTGTACGGGTCGAGGTATAACTCAGACACCCTGTGTCCTAGCGATGTGGCATTGAGATCCATTGTCTGACTGTATTCTTTTGCGGACACAAACTCCACTGAGTCTGGGTTTCCTGCCTGTTCTCCGTCTCGTTCTATCATCTCCCACGCCATCAGGTTCTCTTTGACTTGCATGAGCTGAGTGTGTAGGCGTTCATCATCGCCGTACTGGTGGGCGTAAAAGGTTTCATCCATGAAGTCCACCAAGTCATCTTCGTCACTGACGAACCCGGTGGCGACGAGGCTTAGCGTGTGAGAGCGGAGCACGGGTCTGGCGGCTAGCTTGCTCTGGATGGGCTCCGGGTCCGCGTTCACATATTTTTCAGTTATCTCATCTCGTTCTTGGTCGGACTCAGCGATGGTGATCGCTTGTCCTTCATCGTCGTAGCTAGGCCTGCCTGCTCGCCCGCTCATCTGGTCGTATTCGAGGACGGGGATGGGTTGCATACCCCAGCCACCACTGTATCGTTTCAGATCTCGGATGACCACTCTATACGCAGGCATGTCCAGTCCGGCGGCAAGGGTAGGCGTGGCGCAGATTACCTGTATCTTGCCGTTCTTAAACGCTCGTTCTACTATGCTTCGTTGCTCGCTGTGTAGCCCGCTGTGGTGAAACGCTGCTTGTGATCGAACGGCTTTGCCGAGGCGTTCACACTGACTTGTGGGAGAGGATAGGACGTCCGTGACAGCGTTGCTGAGCCGGTGTCGTTTGGCTATCGGTAGATGTTTTTCCACCGCGTCGGCTATTCGCTCAGAGCACGCTTCGGCGCTACGCTTTGTGTTGACGAAGACGATCGCCTGTTTATCGTTCGTTATCGTGTCTAGGCCTAGGTCTGTGACCGGGTCTCCGGTGCGTTGATCGACTGATTGCTTATCTCTTCCCACGGTGCCTTGCTGCTTTGAGGATTCTCTTGATCGCTACGACATAGGCGGTTTCGCGCCACGTTCGACCAGTCTCTGTGTTTTTTATTATCGTGTATGCTCTTGTGAGTCGACTGTGCAGTGTGTCATCGACGCGTTCACTGGTCCATGTTTCTCCGCTTCGGTTCTGCGACCATTCACAGTAGCTGACGATGACGCCGCCGCTGTTCACTAGTATGTCTGGCAACACTGTGATGTCATTAGAGGCAAGTATGTCGTCGGCGTCGTTGGTGACTGGCCCGTTGGCGATTTCGAACACGGTTTGTGCTCGCACTTCATCAGCGTTTTCCTCTGTTATAACCCCGCCGAGAGCGGCTGGCGTCAGGACATCAACATCTAGACGTAGTAGTTCTTCGTTTGATATCACCGTGCCGTTTTCTGCGTTTGTCACTGAGCCTGTCTGATGCTTTGTTTCAACCACGGATGCCACGTCTATACCTGTGTCGCTGTACAGGGCTCCTGAGCTGTCTGATACAGCGATGACCTCGTGGTCTGTCGTGGATAGTTCTTTTGCGAACTGTTTGCCTGCGTTGCCAAAGCCTTGTATTGCCACTGTTTGCGGCTCGTTGAAGTGCTCGTGGAACACGTAGGCTGCTCCTCTGCCCGTCGCGGTACTTCGTCCTGGTATACCTCCGAGGCTGACCGGTTTACCGGTTATAACTGCGGGGGTGTGCTTTGCTGTCATTGATTCGTACTCGTCGAGCATGACACCCATGGTGTGTTCGTCGGTGTAGACGTCTGGCGCGGGTATGTCTTGGTCTGGTCCAATCGCATCATGTATGGATCGGACGTACTGTCTGCTCACTTCTTCTTTCTCTTGCTTGGACAGTGTGCGCGGGTCGATACGAACTCCGCCCTTAGCACCGCCGTAAGGGAGGTCGACCAGGCTTGTTTTCAGGCTCATCCAAAAGCTGAGCTCCTTTACTTCTTCTCGATCGACACCAGGGTGGAACCTGATACCTCCCTTCCCCGGCCCCCTGTCCGTGTTATGTCGTATTCGGTAGGCTTTTACCGGTTTCGAAGCACCGGGGTGGGTAATCCGGGTCTCTGTCACTGTTTCAGGCGTTGCGAGGTATTCCTTATCGTCTTCACTGAGAATGTTCTTGTCTACGAGGTGGTCGAGTTGATCTTGTATCGATGACATACTGGTATTTCACCAGACAGGATATAAAAGGTCTCTGCGGGGCTGAACAGTGCGACCGTGCAGTTGCAGTACAACTGTTAGCAGTGACGTGTAGAAGTGGACCCGCGGAGATTCGAACTCCGGACCTCCACATTATCAGTGTGGCGCTCTACCAAACTAAGCCACGGGTCCATTCATTGCATGGCAACACACGATTGTTTATAAAACACGTTGGAAGTCGTCATTGTAATCGCAGTCGATGCGCCTAGAATTATCTTGTGAACAAGCTTTATAGTCTATCAAACTTCTTGTTGTGTACATGAGTAGGTTAGGCAAAGCTATTGGTTCGTTCGTCGCGATGGCACTGTCAGGCGTGGCGATGTGGACAGCGACTCGCACAGTGTTTGAGCCAGAAGTATTACTGGTCGTGTTAACCACTGGCATGTTGAGCTACTTATTCAGTGCAGCTGTCAGCCACGAAGTCTTCGAGGATGATGGTGTTGTGCACGAGATCATAGGATTATATCACGGGGCGTACACGTTACTAGCTGCGTACCTGTTCGTTCTCGTCGCATACCTCGTGCATCCTAGCCTTGCTGTGATCCTTGCTGCTCCGTTTGCTTATTTCTTCCCCGCTTCCCATGTTAAGTGCGAGTTACACCCTGATCACTGCGAGGAGCACACTGTTTCAGCAGCGACGCTTCTTATCGTCACTCTCTACACCGCTGTCGCAATCGGGTTGTTGTGAGCGACGATCACGTCGTTGTCTTAGTGGACGGTCACTGCAGTCTTTGTAAAGGATGGACGTATTGGGCTGCGAGGCGAGATGGTTATGACAAGCTTCGCTTCGCATCCCAGCAAAGCCGGACTGGTGGACGATTCGTAGAAAAGTATGAAATAGGTGATGACTCGGTTATCGTCGTTGCGGATGGTAATGCGTATACGAAGAGTAGAGCGATACTAGAAGTCTTGCGCGTTTTGACCTGGCCGTGGCCGATCTTGTACGTCGGTATACTCATACCGTGGTTCATCCGGGACTGGGCGTACAGTGTTATTGCTCGTAACCGCCATCGATGGTTCGGACGTGAAGAAAGCGATTTCTGCGAGGTCAATGATGATCTTGATCATAAACTCCTAGGATGATCTTTTGAAACGGCTTCTTCGAAAACCATCTTTTGATCTGGGCTGAACATATGTTCCTTCGTATTCTCGACTCCACAGCTGATCGCTGAGAGGTGGGTTGAGGTGGTACTGGTAGTATTCTACGCGTATGTGTTCCGGTGGTTCGTCGTCGAACGGGTTGTCTCTGAGAAGTGATGTAGCATGTTCATCGTTTTCTAGGAGTTTATCTATGAAGGTGAACAACCACGGGTTTCGACGTGGGCTTTGAAACGCGGCGAACCAGAGCTGCCAGTCAATGCGAGGCTGATACGGTGCGATAAACGAAAGTGAGCGTTCAGTATCCGTGGGTTTACCGGGGAATTCGTAGGTTTCCCACTCCGTGTTTTCATCGATTTCGTCATCGGAAGTGCCTTGTATCACGAGCTCATTGCGTTGTTTCGTCACACTGCCGAAGGCTCCATATGTGTTGACGAGGCTGAACTGATTGAATGAAGCGTTCATTGCTTGATGGTGGCTCAGCAAGTTCTTCACAACTGGTACTGAAAGGTATACGACAACCAATGCATATACCCAAGCGTGATAGGGGAAGGTCCACGCGTTTGCAGCCGCCACGGATGCCTGGTGCCTTACAACGCTTGGCATCACGTATGACCACGCTTGATCAGTGAGTACCGGTATGGTCGGTACGATGGTAACCAAGTTTAGGAAGGAGAGGTTCCCACTTACCAATAACACTAGCTGAAAACAAATCAATAGTATGCCTGCGACACTGCGTACTTCCAATGGTGCCAAGATAAGCCAGGGGACACCGACCTGGACGATGTGTGTGAGCACTGTGCCTGCCTTCAACACTGTGTTAGGTAAGTGGTGGAAGAACGTGCTGAGCGGGTTTGGTATGGGCTGTGTCTCAAAATGGTATTCCAAAGCGGTGAGATCAGTCCAACAGTTATCTCCTCGTAACTTGATCAGGCCCGCTCCGAGGTAGATTCTGATGACGAGCCACCACGTGAGTAGTATAGCTACAGTTGGTGGTTGGAATGATGCGAACGGCATTGGATTAAGCGGTGGTGCTAGGAACACGGCGAGAAACCCGGTTTCGAGTAGCTGGGACTCCCAACCGTACCCGTACCAGACCTGTCCTACTTTGACGATGCTGAGGTATAAAGCCCAGAGGGCGAGTAAAATCGGTATGTTCGCCAATCCAAACGTGACGAGTAAGGATAGGAAGAAACCAATCCACGCCACACTTGTCAGCGCGGCATCCGAGTCGTTGAACCAAAACAGTGTCGGATGATACCAGAGCGCTTCACCTATTGAGCTAAAACGTTGAGATAATCGGTTCAGGAATTGCTTCGCAGGGGTTAAGCCGCTCTCACCGATGAGTGGTTTGATCTGCAAAGCAGCGCTGAGAAAGGCAAACGCGTAGGTCAATCCGAGCACTCTGAAGAGAAGGAATCGACTGATCCA